>Ga0157362_1000309_pt1 | contig 16040 bp, 15 predicted proteins | sample AttlaeALBM3_FD_111480 | JGI IMG/M metagenome (GOLD analysis project Ga0157362, IMG submission 111480) | Fungus gardens microbial communities from leaf cutter ant in Ribeirão Preto, State of São Paulo, Brazil - Atta laevigata ALBM3 | ecosystem: Host-associated > Fungi > Mycelium > Unclassified ... | reverse complement strand
ATCACGCGGCACGGCAGAGAGGTCGATCGTGCAACGGCCCGTTTCGCCGCGCAGATCGCTTGCCCGGCTCAGGCTCTGCACGATCAGGTCGTGCATGCTCCAGATCATCTCGACCAGATTGACCGGACGCAGCGCCATGGGTTTCGGCCGACCGAATTCGAGCAGACGGCGGGTCAGGACCGTACCGCGGCGGGCCGATTCAAGGGCATTATCGAAAAGCTTGGTCACGGTCGGGTCTACCGCAGGGGTCATGTCCTGCAGCAATTCGAGCGAGCCCAGCATGGCGGTCAACAGGTTGTTGAAGTCATGCGCAATCCCCCCGGCGAGTGTGCCAAGAGCATGCATCTTGTCATCCTGACGCAGGCGCTCCTCCATGGCGAGGCGCTCTGTCACGTCGCGGTCGAGCATCATCTGCCAGCGCTGCGCGCTCGGGAAAGGGACACCCAGCGCGTTGCGCGGCCAGGGCAGGGTCTGGCGCGTGATCTCGTGCCACCTCACCCCCTCAGCCATATGCTCCGACACCAGCCGCGAAACCTCGCCCTCGCTTCGAGTTGCCTCACGCATAGCGACGATATCCGGACGAAGGGCATCGTTGAACAGGGAGTCCTCAGCGATATCGCCCCTGCCGTCAGGCGTGACTTCGACCTCGATATTGTGGCGCAGTACCGTGCCATCGGCCTCGGAAAACACGACATCCATCGGCACTGATTCCAGTGCGCCATGCAAAAGCACGCGCTCCATCATCAATGCCCGCTCGAGGCGATGATGGGCTGCAACCTCACGCACCATCGCGCGCAGTGAGTCGGACTCCCACGGCTTGTGCGCATAGAACTGGATCCTGCCCTGATTGAGGGCGGCAACCACGGCGGCCAGATCGGCATAACCGGTCAGGAGAATTCCGCGCGCATCTGAATAGTCCCGCGCCTTGCTCAGCATCACATCGCCCGTCATGTTGGGCATGCGCTGATCGGAGACAATCACCGCGATATCGGGTGACTTGCGCAGGAATTCGAGCGCCTCGAGCGGGTCTGTACTGGAGAGAATATCGAATTCATCCTCCAGAAGATCGGTTAGCGCGACCAGAATTTCGGCTTCATCATCCACCAGGAGGATACGGCTCCTCCCGAATGGTACGCTCATTTCGGTCCGTTTCATGCGCTGCGTCCTATCGTCACCGGTCCCGTAGGGGTAAGGCGCACCGGAACGGAGAGCGTGAAACAGGCCCCCACATCGCGTCCACCCTCGAGATTTGCGTCTTCTATATCAATCGTCCCGCCATGAGCCTCGATCACGCCATAGGCAATCGCCAGCCCCAGCCCTGTTCCCATACCGACAGGTTTGGTCGTGAAGAATGGCTCGAACACACGGGCGCGCAGGGCGGCGGGCACACCCGGTCCGTCATCTGCCACGCTAATCACGTAATTTGCATCCGATCCCTCCTGCTCCAGAACGGTCCGGATCACGATCTTGCCGCTTGGCGCCCCGGCTTCGAGCCCTTCCGCCTCGGCGCGCGAGCGTATGGCATCGGCTGCGTTGCTAACGATATTCATGACCACCTGATGCAGAAGAGCCGGCTGACAGACCAGCATACGTGGGGCCGACAAATGGCGCTCCACCGTAATCTCGCGTCCGAATTTATGCGCCAGAAGGGCGAGCGCGGTATCGATTGCCTCAACCACGTCGGTATCCTGAAAAGCGCTTTCATCGAGACGTGAGAAACGCCTCAGGCTCAGCACCAGATTCTGGATGCGTTGCAGCCCCAGCCGCATCGCACCGATACGGCTCGAACATTTCTCCAGCAGCGCAAGCTGTGCTGGCAGAAGAGGCCCCTCGGACTCCGTGAGCCGCTGCAGGGCGCGCGCGATGGTCTCCTCGTGCGCCAGGGTGAAGGCGAGCGGGTTGTTGATCTCGTGGGCGATGCCTGCCACGAGCTCGCCGAGCGAGGCCATCTTGGCTGTCTGCACCAGCTTCGCCTGCGTCTCGATCAGTCGCGCATTGGCATCGGCAAGTTCAGAATTGGCGTGGGCCAGCGCCTCGGCCATGGCGGCCTTGGCGGCAATGGCGCGGGCCTCGCTCTGCGCTGTCTGAAGCGCCACTTCGCGCACCTGACGCTTGATTTCCTGCTGCCTGATCTCGTCCTGAGCCAGCTTGCGACGCACAAGCACCCGGATGCGCAGCGCCAGAACATCGGGGGCGATGTCGCTGGGCACCAGGTCATCCAGCCCCGCATCGAACAGATCTGCCGCAGAGTGACGCCTGAACCGGTCAGCATCGACAATGCCGAGGATCCGGAAGGATGTTCCTCCGGCCTCAAGCACATCCTGACGGCGCGCATCGAGACGGCGGCAGAAATTCACGCCATCGAGCAGGCGCGACGTAAGGTCGAGCACCAGACAGTCAGGCCCCTCCTCGCCACCAAGCCAGCCGCCGTGAATCAGTTCGCCCGACGCCGTCACCGTGGTGACCGTATGGCCATCGCGCCAAAGCAGCTCCCCCAGAGAGGCACCGGAGGAATCGCGCTCCCAATTGGCATTGTCGCCCGTCTCGTCCTCGAAATCCTCGGTATGGGGGCTCGTGACGATAACGATACGCGCCCGGCGGAAACGTCCAGCCTCTTCGGCCTGAAGAAAGTCCGAGCCCTCTCGCAGCAGCGCACGGATACGCAGCACCAGCAGGTCAGGATGGGCCGATTTGGAGATATAGGCATCCGCGCCGCTTTCGAGCCCTTCACGCTCCAGCCCGGGCCCGACATCCTCGGTCAGCATCAGGATGGGGATCGAACGCGTCTGGGCGTTCATGCGGAACTGACGCGCCATCTGGCCGCCATTCATGCCAGGTAGGTGGTAGTCAGCCACCACCAGATCCGGCAGGCCGTCATCGAGGCAGGTCAGGGCTTCTTCACCACTGGCCACGCGCCGGACGACAAACCCTGCCTCTTCGAGCAGAAGCGTAAGGGCTTGCGCCTGTATATCCGACTCCTCAACGAGAAGGATTGCGGGACGGGGCACATCTTGCAGGGTCATGAATGCACTGGTCTCATGAGTTTGCAGGGGTGATCAAGTTCGCCAGCGCCTTCGAGACGAAAAGAGTTCTGCGATGCAGCTGTCATTGCAGAAAAGATGACATGTCGAGAGCTCATGTCATGTCGCTACCCGCGAGATTTCACCCGGTGTGACGCATGCAGATCATAAGGGCCGCAGGGCGTTCATCGCCGTGTCACAGGCTGATCATTGCATTTCCCTGCGCTGGCAGCTACCTCAGGATCAGACAACGTGGCCAGCCCTGACTGGACGCCACTTCATTCGTGCCCATCACGACAAGCTGGAAGCGCCCCATGGAAGTTTCGCCCCGCCCGTCCCTGTCACGCCTAGGCCAGCCGAGCGACGACCGCGAGCCCCGTGGCACAAGCGGGCTTGGCACCGGCGGGCGCAGCAGCGGCAACGGGCTCGCTATCCTGCGTACGGCCTTCTGGGCTGTCTGCTACTTCGCCTTTTATTTCGCCCAGCAGGTGGCCGAAGTCCTGGCACCGCTCTGCCTTGTGCTTGGCATCGGGTGGATGGCCCTGCCCAAGGCCCTTTCGGCCATCACTACCGGCACGGCCTCGACCGACCCGCAGGCACAGGATGTCATGAATCACGTGGTCGGAAGCATTCCCGATCATCTTGCCATCGGCAGCCATGTGATGACGGCAAGCGGCCTTGTCTTCGATGGTTTCATGCTGATGGCCATCGCCGCCCTCGGTGCGACGGTTTCCGCCGTCGCCGCCCGCAACATGTAACGCCGCGACCGGGGCTTTCATGATCCGGTTCCACAACGTTACCTATCGCCATGCGCATCGTCGCCGTCTGGCCCGGCAACGTCAGATGGCGCGCCCGGTCCTTGAGGGACTCGATTTTACCATCCAGCAAGGCAGCTTCTACTGGCTGACCGGCCCCTCCGGCGCGGGCAAGTCCAGCCTGCTTCGCCTCGCCCATGCAGAGACTCTGCCAGAGAGCGGTACGGTCGAAATTCTCGGGGTCGCAACAGACCGGGCCAGCCGCCGCCAGCTGGCGCAGCTCAGGCAGCGCATCGGGTTCATCCCTCAGGATCTGCGCCTGCTTGGCGAACTGAACGTCTACGACAACATCGCCCTCCCTTTACGTCTGGCCGGCCAATCCGACAACGCGATAAGGGGTGAGATTGGATCTATCCTCGACTGGCTCGATCTGGGGGGTAAATCGGGCAGCCTGCCGGATGAGCTTTCAGGGGGAGAGCGACAGCGCGTTGCCATCGCCCGTGCTCTTGTGACCCGCCCGGCCCTGCTTCTGGCGGACGAACCGACCAATGCCCTTGCAGAGTCGCAAAGCTGGCAACTCATCGAGGCATTGCGGGCTCTGAGCCGCACAGGCACGACGGTCATCGTCGCCACGCATAACGAGTCGCTGCTGCGGGCCATGCCGCTGCCCTGTATCAGCCTGCGTAACGGCCGCCTTGAAAAACCTGTCCCGCCCCCGGTGATGCATCCCCCGGACACGCACCCCACCGGCTTTCAACCCATGCCTCCGGGCGGCGATGTCAGTAACCATTCCGATAGCTTTGCCGCCTCATTCTCTCTCTCTGCCACGCGCGCCCTACGGGAACGGGATCGATGAGCCGCAAGCTTCCTGATGGGCTGCATCTGGGTCGACGCGACCGGGGGCTGATACCCCTGATCGCTGCTGTGGCGGCAATCGCAGCCCTTGCACTGGGCGGCTGGAATGCGGCGCGCGTTCTCTCTCACGAATGGGACCATGGCGCCACGCGACAGGTCACGATCGAAATTCCGGATCTTACGGGCGATGCCGCAGACACAGCACGCAAGCTGATTACCGTATTGAAGAGCGATCCCGGCATCGCCAGTGTCGAAATTCTGCCCGAAGCAAGGCTGCGCGATATCCTTCGCCCCTGGCTTGGCACGATGCAGGCCAGCCTGTCAGACCTGCCCGTCGTGCTCTCGATCACGCGACGCAGCGATGGCCCCGTCACCGATCTGCCAGTCATACTGGATACGATCGCGCCTTCAGCCATCATCGAGGAAAATGCCCGCTGGGGCGAACGCCTGATGCTTCTTGGCCAGACTTTGCAGGCCTGTGCGTGGCTTGCCGTGTTGCTGGCCGGTTTTGCCACCGCTGGCGTGACCACACTTTCCGTGCGCATGACGCTGATTGCACGACGGCGCACTATTGAAATCCTTCACGGCCTCGGCGCCCGTGACGGGCTGATCGCACGACGCATCGCCTGGCGCAGCGCCCTGCTCGGGCTGAGCGGAGGCGTAATCGGCACGGCGCTCGGCGGGCTAATACTGGCCATACTCTATCACCTGTTGCTGCCCTTCATGGATCAGGCAGGCGCCGGTGCAACAACGTGGCCCCAGAGCTATGAACAATGGCTTGCCTTGTCGGCAGCCATACCTCCAGCTCTGCTCCAGTCCCTCGCCTGTGTGCCGGTGCTCGTTGCTGCCCTCAGCTTCGTTGTGGCTCAGGGTACGGTGCGTCTGTGGTTGCGCCGGCTGCCATGAGATTCTGGCTGGCCGTTCCGTTTCTGGTGTTCGTTCTGGCCCTCGTCTGGTGCGCAGGGTTCGCCTGGTTTTGCGTCGATGCGCTCCACCCCGTATCCAATCCGGTACATTGTGACGGCATCGTTGCCCTGACCGGGGGGCGTGACCGTATTGAGGCCTCTCTTCAGCTGCTGGACAAGGGGGTTGGGCGCAAGCTCTTGATCTCCGGGGTTGGGCCCCATGCCACACTCAGCCAGCTCAGCGAACATGCACCGATATCGCTGACACCCGAACTGGCGTCGCGCATCACACTGGGTAGGCGCGCGGTGTCCACCATCGGCAACGGGTCGGAAACGGCCCAGTGGGCCACGCAGAACCATATCCGGTCGCTGCTGGTCGTTACAGCGGGCTACCATATCCGGCGGGCTATGGTTGAGATCCATCGCGCCGCACCGGAGGTCATGCTCCATCCCTACCCTGTCCGCTCACCGGCGCTGAGACGCAGCCCCAATCGCGCAACATTCAGCCTACTGCTGCACGAATACATCAAATGGATCGGCTCCCATCTGGGCCTCTCGCGGGGAGTCAATCTCACTCCCCAGTCATGAACCCCTTCGGGTGAAGCCGTTTCCAGCCCCGAATCCCGCGCTGCGCCGTTTCCCTCCTGCCACGTGATGCTCTAGTGAACATCGGGTTATCGAGACGCTACTGGGGGAGTGCATGATCCGGATACGCGCCTGGCTTTTCATGAGCTATTTCATCATCCTCACCCTGATCATGGGTGTGATCGCCATGCCCATACGCGCCCTGCGACGCCACAAGCTGGCCCTGCGCTATGCCCAGCTCTGGTCGTCGCTCACCTTGCGCGGCCTGAGCCTGATCTGTCGCATACGCATCACCGTCACTGGCCGCGAGAACCTGCCTGCAGGGGCGTGCCTTGTCGCCTCTCAGCATCAGTCTTTCTTCGACGGCTTCATCTGGATGACGATTGCCGAGCAACCGGCCTATGTCATCAAGCAGGAGCTCACCCGCATACCGTTCATCGGTCCCATGCTGATCCTGTCCGGCATGGTGCCTGTCGAGCGCGCCGCGGGCGCGAAGGCACTGCGCGCCCTGATGAAGGCGACACAGGAGCATTTTGATGAAGGCCGACAGATCATCATCTTCCCTGAAGGAACAAGAACCGTCCCTGGCGAGCGTGTTCCCCTTCAGCCTGGCGTAGTCGCACTGGCCAAGCAGGCGGCTGTACCTGTCATTCCCGTCGCCACCAATTCCGGCCTCCACTGGCCGCGCCGTGGCTGGTTGATGACTCCGGGTGAAATCATCATCGCCATTGGAGAAGCCCTGCCTGCGAATGCCGGGCGACACTCTCTGATCGACTCGATCTACAGGTCCTGGGATAAGCTTTGCATTGCCCACGATATACCACACCCTGTGGATAACTCTGTGGACCTGAGACGCTGATCGGGGGGAATCCTGTGCGGAACACCGTGCATAACCCGCGTTGAACCGGTACGAATCTGAAAGGATCCAGCCGGGGCGGGCAAGAAAGCGAGTCAAGAGACAATTGCCGCAAAAGCTAGGTTTTTCGCGCCTTGTGGCTTAAAGAACGGTGCGGAGGGGGCATCTAACACAGGCCCCTGCCCTTTCATAGCCCTGCAGGAGAGACTCTTTTCCTTTTCCTCACTTCATCCGTTTTTAGCTCTGGGGATAAAATGTGCAGTTTCTCGCAACAACTGTGAAATCTGACGGCGTAACCCGCCAATTACCCAGTATTCATCGGGCCAATCCGAGATGAGAAACGGGCTCTTCTTCGCCATCATCGGTGTTACGTCCCTGTCACTCGCGACACAGGTTCTGGACGCCTATCGCATCAGTCAGATCAACCGACAGATTGTGAAGCTGTCCACGACGGCGCGGGCAGAGGGTTGGCAATTTGGGTGGCAGGAGAAAGCACGCCAATGGCGCCCGTGGGGGTCACGCATCGTGCTGACTGCCCTCCTGATAGGCAATGCCTCCGGAGAGGGCTGGACCGGGCAATCTGTTACGATCACACCCGGCTGGAGGCACCCGCTCGCGGCGTCATTCACGAATAAGGGTGTGCAGATCCTGCGCCCCGGTGGCGATGTCGTGCTCAGTGCTGGTGGTGGATCGGGCTGGTTCGACCCGTCGCGGCAGGTGATCGTCTATCGCACGGCAGGTGTGACGGCATCGGGGCTACCGATATCGGGAATCGATACGCTCACGCTGCGCGATGTCACAGCGCGGTTCCTGCCCGGCGGGCGGAGCGCCGATCCCTCTCTGGCATGGAGCCTGGACCTGCACGCAGGCAGGGTTGAGCCGAAGCTGAACGCGACACAGGGCAGTGGCAGCCCAACGCCCATCCTGCAGGACCTCCTCGCGGCACTGCCTGCAGCGAGATATTTCCACCTCGCTCTCGCCGCACTGCACCGCACGAACGATGGCCACAATCCGAGCGATCATCCTGCCGGCCTGACCCATAATGTAGGTTATGAACGCTTTTTAATTCAGGAGGCATCTTTCACGCTCGGCCCCCTCTCTGTCGTTGCCCGCGGAACCCTTTCAGGTACCGGGCAAGGCTCAGTGTGGGCCCATCTCAGCGGCTTGCAGGGCTTTGCCCGTTACTGGGTTGCTCATACACCGCAAGCGCTACGGAATAACCCGGACTACGCACGCCTGCTGGCGGGTCTTGATGAACAAACCGCAAGGATACCGGACCATCTGGACCTTCCCATTCCGCTCAGTCCCGATGACAATTTATTGCAAAATCACATTTCCGCGATAATAACAGGGCATTATCGATGAACCGGAGGGGAAGCTGACGCCTTATGGGCGGTGGCAGTTAACCATTCCCCTTCACGACTGGCCTTGATGGCCGCGGATCCCTGCAATGCCTGACATGAGTGCTCTCTTCCTCGCACGATTGCAATTCGCGTTTACCGTCGGATTCCATATCGTCTTTCCCGCCTTCTCCATCGGCTTGGCCGCGTTTCTGGCTGTGCTCGAGGGACTCTGGCTCAAGACGGACAAACCCGTCTATCTCGACCTCTTCAAATACTGGCTGCGCGTCTTTTCCGTGGTGTTCGCCATGGGTGTCGTTTCCGGCCTCGTCATGTCGTATGAATTCGGCACCAACTGGTCGCAATTCTCGCAAAAGGCCGGACCGATCCTTGGCCCGATGCTGGCCTATGAGGTCATGACGGCGTTCTTCCTTGAGGCCGGGTTCCTTGGCGTCATGATGTTCGGCCTCAACCGCGTGGGTAAGCGCCTCCATTTTGCCGCCACCTGCATGGTTTCGATCGGCACTCTGATCTCCATGAGCTGGATCCTGGCTTCCAATTCCTGGATGCAGACGCCGCAGGGCTACAAGATCGATGCCGCAACAGGCCGCTTCCTGCCGGCCGACTGGTTCGCCATCGTCTTCAACCCCTCCTTCCCGTTCCGCCTCGTCCATATGGCGCTCGCGGCGTTCCTTTGCGTGGCGTTCATCGTGGGTGGTGTCGGCGCGTGGCATCTGCTCAAGGCCAAGCGTCAGAAGCGCCAGCCGACCGATGCCGTGAAGGTCATGTTCTCCATGGCGATGTGGATGGCTGCCATCGTGGCACCGCTTCAGATCCTTGCGGGCGACGCCCACGGCCTGAACACGCTGAAATACCAGCCCGCCAAGATCGCGGCGATGGAAGGCGACTGGGAGAGCGAGAGCCGTGCGCCCGAATTACTGTTTGGCGTGCCGGACATGGAACATGAGGTGACACGCTACAAGATCGGCATCCCGCTGGTGGGCTCGCTGATCCTGACGCACAGCCTCGACGGCAAGGTGCCGGGCCTCAAGGATTTCCCGAAGGACCAGCGCGCGCCGATGTATGTGGTGTTCTACACCTTCCGCGTGATGGTGGCCCTTGGCAGCCTGATGGCCCTGCTCGGATTCTTCTCGCTGTTCCTGCGCTGGAAGGGTGGGTTCTATACCAACCCGATCCTGCTGCGCGGCGCCTTGCTCATGACGCCTGCCGGGTTCATCGCCCTGCTGTGCGGCTGGGTCACGACCGAAGTGGGCCGCCAGCCCTTCACGATCTACGGGCTGCTGCGCACCGTTGACAGCGTCTCACCCGTGACACTGCCGAACATGGAAATGTCCATGGTCGCCTTCGTCATCGTCTATTTCATCGTCTTTACCGCCGGTATCGGCATCCTGCTGCGCGATTTCGCCAAGGAACCCAGCTCGAACGAGCCTGAGCCCCCGCGCGATCAGCCGCATCGTGCCGCTGGTATCACCCAAGTTTCTCACCACCCGGCGGAGTAAGCGTTTACCATGAATACCCTCGCCTATTGGTTGCCCATCATCTGGGCAACCCTCGCGGCTCTGGCCATCTTCATCTATGTCTGTCTCGACGGGTTCGATCTGGGCATTGGCATCCTGTTCCTCGGCGAGCATCGCAAGGAACATCGCGACGTCATGGTCAACACCATCGCCCCGGTCTGGGACGGTAACGAAACCTGGATGATCTTCGGAGGCGCCACGCTTTATGGCGTGTTCCCCGTCGCCTATGGCACGATCCTCCCCGCGCTTTACCTGCCGATCCTGTTCATGCTGCTCGCGCTCATCCTGCGTGGCGTGGCGTTTGAATTCCGTGTGAAGGCAAGCGGCATTTTCGGCATGGGATTCTGGGATCGTTCCTTCTGCTTCGGCTCACTCGTTGCCTCTGTCATGCAGGGCATCATCTTGGGTGAGCTCATCATGGGCGTGAAGGTCGAGAACAACACCTTCGTCGGCAGTGCGTGGGACTGGGTCGCTCCCTTCCCGCTCTTCTGTGGCTTTGCCGTAGCGGTTGGCTACACCCTGCTTGGTGCGACCTGGCTGGTCTGGCGCACGGAAACCGATCTGAAGGCTGTCATGCAGCGCCTCTCCGCGCCGCTGGGCCTCGGCATGCTGGTGCTGATTGCCATCGTGTCGGTCTGGACGCCCTATCTGCACGCCAACTACATGCATCGCTGGACCGATTTCCCCGAAATCGTCTGGGTTGCGCCCGTGCCGGTTGCCGTAATCGTGCTCGCTGCGCTGTTCTTCATGTCGCTGCGCAAGCAGGCAACGCGCCTCACGCCGTTTCTCTGCGCGCTGGGCTGGTTCTTTCTGTGCTTCTCGGGTCTGGGCATCAATGTCTGGCCCTATATCGTACCGCCCACGGTCACGATCTGGTCGGCCTCCTCGCCACCGGAAAGCCAGCTCTTCCTGCTGGTCGGTGCATCGATCCTGCTGCCGATCATCCTGGCCTACACGATCTATTCCTACTGGGTGTTCCGCGGCACCGTGACCGCCGATCACCATTACCACTGACCCCGGGCTTGGCCTGACCCAATGTGACCCTCATGAGATCAACCCGGTCCTGAACGGGAATGGATCTCGTGAGGGGCCTGCCTCCCGGGCTTTTCATCGCCCGGGCTCAAATGTTCTAAACATCGGTCAGGCTATTTCTGGTCAGCCTGCCACTTCGCCAGAGGAGTTATGACAATGCCTGCTTCTCCAGCCCCTTCCTCCTCCTTCCTTACCCGTCTCGGCTGGTTTGTCGGGCTCTGGGCAGGCGGGGTCGTGACACTGGCTATTGTCGCAACCTTGCTCAGGATCATCATCTTTCATCAATGGTAAGATGAGGCCGCACGTCGACGGCCCTCATCCCGGCATTATGGGCGGCCTCGAGCCCTTCCTCCGTGTCCTCGAAAACGAGACAGCGCGAGGGGGTAACACCGAGCTTGCTGGCGGCCAGCAGATAGAGATCAGGGGCCGGTTTGGGATGGGTCACATCCTCCACCGTCACCACGCAATCGAACAGCTCCAGCAAATCGAGCGTACGCAATGTCGCGGTCACGATCGACTTGAGCCCGGCCGAGGCCACGGCCATCGGAACGTGGCCGAAATGGCTGCGGGCTATCTCGGCTGTGAAACTGTGCTCACGCAGCACATCAAGATGGGCTTCGTAGAGCACACGGCAACGGGCAAGCAGAGCCGCCCGGTCAAGTGTCACATCAAACGCTTTCTCATAAGCGTCGAACAGCTTGCTGCTCGAAAGCCCGGTGCGGGCGTAGTACCACTCTGACGTGAGAACCTGCCCCTGCTCCGCCAGCGCTTCCTTGAACGTCAGGAAGTGGACGGGGAGCGTGTCCGCTATTGTCCCATCGCAATCGAAAATGATGGCGTCAAATTCGTAATCGTTCAGATTGAAAGTCGTCACCTGATCTGCCTTTCGCCAACGTACCAGCGGTCTGTTGTCTGACTCGACCTCCCCATAAGGAAGCTGTCTCTCAGAAGCGGTCCTTCGCCTGACGCAGCCTGCCCAGTTCGCTGCTGTCGGGGGCACGCAGGAAAGGATTGGTCTCGCGCTCAAGCCCAAGCCGCACCGGCAGGCTGGGGCGTCCCTCGGCACGAAGCGCCTCGACTTCAGCAGCACGCTGCCGCAGCGCCTCGTTTGTCGGGTCGACACTCAGCGCAAAGGCAGCATTGCTCTGCGTGTATTCATGACCGCAATACACGAGCGTGTCATCCGGCAGGGGATCGAAGCGGCGAAGGCTGGTGAACATCTCTTCCGCCGTCCCCTCCAGAAGGCGACCGCACCCGAGGCTGAACAACGTGTCACCACAGAACAGCGCGGGGACAGAGCGGAAATAGAAGGAGATATGCCCGCGCGCATGACCGGGGGTCGCGATGACCTCACCCAGATCATGACCCACGGCAATACGGTCCTCATCATGAAGCAGCAGGTCAAGCGGTGGCAAACGGGCCTGATCCGCTTCCGCGCCGGCGATACGGGCACCGTATTTCTGGCGCAAGGCCTCGGCGCCGCCAATATGGTCGGCGTGATGATGGGTAAGAAGGATGAGGTCGAGACGACCGTCACCAATCACCTCCGCGACCGGATCGGACTCGCCGGGGTCAATGACGGCAACGATTCCTGTCTGCGGGTCAGTCAGAAGCCAGGCATAATTATCGCGTGCGAAAGGTACGGCTTTGATCTGTAGGCTCATGGTGCAGCTTTCCTGTTCCTGCAGTGTGTTGCGGCGTTAGCTGAAAGAGATATTACGCCTCGCCGATCGAGAACGCACCACCAGCCCCTCTGGCCCAATAGTGAGGTTCGGTCTAGCGTGTCCCCATGCCCAAGCGCCCACCCCAGTTCGTCCCTCCCGATGCTGCCGGTTTCTATGCCAGCCGGCGCGGCGATCAGGTCAATGCGCTGCTCATGGCGCAACTGGCTGGTTTGCTGCCCGACCCGACCGGGTTACGCGTTCTGGGCCTTGGCTATGCGCAGCCCCTCCTGTCCCAATGGCGTGGGCTCGGACGGGCACGCTGGGTGGCGTCAGCCCAGCTCGACACACCGCTGACCCGGCGCGCGCCGCTGGACAATCATGGCGGCTTTACCATGCCTTCATGTCTTGTAGCGTCCGATGCCCTGCCCTTCGATGATCTGGGTATCGATCTGGTAATAATGGTGCATGGGCTCGAACTGGCCAACCCCCATCCTCTGCTGCGCATGGTCTGGAAGGTCCTCGCCGATCATGGCCGGCTGATTCTTGTTGTTCCGAACCGGACAGGTCTTGCCGCCAAGGACGATACGTCGCCTTTCGGTCACGGCAGCCCGTTTTCGGCCAGTCAGCTCGATCGCGCCCTGCAACGCGCCCTGTTTCGCGCCGAAAGCACAGCAACCGCGCTCAGCGCGCCTCTGGCGCTGCTGAAGCTAGGTGAGCAGGCGGCTCTCATGGCCGATCGGGCGACGGGATTGCTGGGGCGCAGGCTGGGGGGCGTGCATCTGGTGAACGCGTGCAAGGATCTCTATTCCGGCATGCCGGTTGAGGCTGAACGCGCCAAGCTCGCTTTTGGCAGGCGCGTGACCACACTGGCGAGCTCTGCCAGCAGCTGTGACAGCCTGAGTGAAAAACCGGGCAGCTAGGGCCGAAAACAGGCAAAGCTTGACCCAAAACCAAGGTGTCGTAAGACTGCGCCTATGTCCCTGATTCAATCGATCAAATCCGTTCTGGCACCGCCTCACCGCGCTGCCTTCCCCTTTCTCGCACTGACGGGAGGGTTGACCCTGCTCGGCCGCGCAACGCCCTGGCGCGCCACGCGCCTGATTGGCAATGTGGCCTTGGGCGGGTTCGGATTCTGCCTTTACTTCTTCCGCGATCCCAAGCGTTTTCCGCCGGCGCGCACCGATCTGGCCCTGGCCCCGAGTGATGGTCGCGTCGTATCGGTCGAGCTCGCGACGCCACCCGCAGCGCTGGGCATGGGCAGTGAGCCTGTGTGGCGCGTGGCAACCTTCCTTTCCGTGCTGAACGTACATATCAATCGTATGCCCGCAGCCGGCACGGTCACGAAGATTGCCTATCACGCCGGGCAGTTCCTCAATGCCAGCCTCGACAAGGCCTCTGACCTCAATGAACGCAACGAGGTTCGCCTGACGCTCGAGGACGGTCGTTACATGGCCATCGTCCAGATCGCGGGGCTGATTGCGCGTCGTATCGTCTGCTATGTGGATGAGGGCAGCGCTGTGGAACCGGGCGATCGCTTTGGCCTGATTCGCTTTGGTTCGCGCACCGACCTTTATCTGCCGCCGGGTGTGACACCGCTTGTCAGCACCGGACAAACCATGGTCGGTGGCGAAACCGTCATCGCCCATCTCTGAGCCTGTAAGCCCCGTGTCAGACACGCTCCCCGGTCCTGATGAAACGACAGGTCACGCCCAAGCCAATTCGGCGCAGGAGACTGCCTCTGCAGACGGGCAGGCCGGCCTGCCTCCCCGACGCAGGAAGCGTCGGCTGAGGCGTATCCGGCCGCGCCGTGTGCGCGTGCGCGGCCCGTCTTTCAACAGGCTCATCCCGAACCTGCTGACCATGCTGGGTCTGTGCGCCGGGCTGAGCGGGATGCGGTACGGGCTGGAGCAGCAATTTGCCTATGCGGCCGCAGCACTCGTGATTGCGGCCTGTATCGATGGGCTCGATGGACGTATCGCCCGTCTGCTGCATGGCACATCGCGCTTCGGGGCCGAGTTCGACTCGCTCTCCGATTTCGTCTGCTTCGGGGTGGCGCCGCCTTTCCTGCTCTATCTCTGGACATTGCAGGCCAATGGCGGGCGCTATGCGTTTGTGCCCTGCATTCTGTTCACTGTGTGCATGGCGCTGCGTCTTGCGCGCTTCAATGCCAGCCTCGATGACGAGGAGAAGCCGGAATATTCCTACAGCTTCTTCACGGGGGTACCCGCACCTGCCGGCGCGGGTGTCGTGCTGTTTCCGATCTTCCTCGGGCTCGAAGCCGACAGGATGCACTGGCCAGTTCTTGAATCCCTGGCCCGCTCCCCCCTGCTGGCAGCCGGTTTCCTGATCCTGACCGCAGCCCTGCTGGTTTCGACACTGCCGGTCTGGTCGTTCAAGAACTTCAAGATCCCGTCACCCTTCGTGCTGCCGCTCATGCTGGGCACATTGCTTTATGCGGCAATCCTTCTGGCCGATCCCTGGCTTGCTCTGGCAGCGGCTGGCATCATCTATCTGCTGATGCTGCCGTTCAGCCGCCGCAGCTTCCATCGCCTCAAGGAACAGGCCGACGCCATGTCGGAGGATGTGCCCTAGACCTGAATTCCCCGGTTGGGTTTCCCCCGATCGGGTTTTCCCCGATCAGGTTTTCCTCTGGGTCGGTTTTCCTGGAAGAGCTTCCCCGTTGGGCCCTCTACCCTCAGGACCGCCTTTCCCTCCCTGCCCCTGAGCGTTCGCAGGCAGATGGTGAAGGAGCAGGCGGGAGCCTTTTCGCCCATCACATTGGCCGGGATTGTTCCAGTTCCCCCAGACACCGCATCTTGCCTGCCTGCAAAGCTGTTACGACCTTGCAGACCAACGTGCGCGGCATCCCCGGCCGTGGGCATCGAATCCTACGCACCACCAGCGCCGGTGGCACCCTCTCTCAGAACGCCAGATCGACCTGCCCGCCGAACTGGCGCGCTTCGTTGAAGTAACCCTGCAAGCCCGTCGTTACGCCCAAGGTCTTGAAGTAGACATGTTGCTCGGCAAACAGATTGCGTGCCCAGAGCGAGAAAGTGGCCTTTGCGCCGGTATGGCCCAGCCGCACATTGGACACAGCGACACGCCCGTTGACGATCAGCCCACTGTCCCCCTTGGGCTGATAGACGTTCTTGGGATTTCCGATCCCCGCGTAAACAGGGTCGGTCGTGCTGGCATAATATCCGCTGTCGATATTGCCATCGAGATGGCCAAGCAGGGTAAAACCCTGAAACGGACGCACATAGTCCGCCTGAAAGCTGCCGGAATGGGCCGGGGTATAGCTCTGGTAGATTGGCACGAGCATGGTGCTGACCACGCCCACCGAGTTGGGATAGGGATTGGCGGTGGGGGGAATGTGAACGTAGTTATAGGCATAGGACAGGCCAAGCGTCAGGTAGCGTATGGGTGACACGCTCAGCTCGGCTTCGACGCCGCTCAGGTCACCGCGACCGGGCGCATTGATGGTCGAGGT
>Ga0157362_1000308_pt1 | contig 16049 bp, 18 predicted proteins | sample AttlaeALBM3_FD_111480 | JGI IMG/M metagenome (GOLD analysis project Ga0157362, IMG submission 111480) | Fungus gardens microbial communities from leaf cutter ant in Ribeirão Preto, State of São Paulo, Brazil - Atta laevigata ALBM3 | ecosystem: Host-associated > Fungi > Mycelium > Unclassified ... | reverse complement strand
CTGTTATCTCGCCGAGCTTGGCCTCCCGGCCCATCCCGGCGCTTGCCCACAACACGTCGATCGCGCCCTTTTCCTGCTTGACCGCTTCGAACAAACGGTCCAGGTCCGCCAGGTCGGCCGAATCGGCCTGTACACCGGTCACATTTCGGCCGATCAGTTCGACGGCTTCGTCCAGCGCTTCCTTCCGGCGACCGGAAATGAAGACGTGCGCTCCTTCTTCAACGAACAATCTGGCACCGGCCAGCGCCATACCGCTCGTTCCACCCGTGATCACCGCTACCTTGCCATCAAGCTTTCCCATGATCACTCCATTGAAATTGGTATTGGTAGGTATTCACGCCCTGCGGGCACCTGGAGCCGCCAGCACGGATCGGAAGACTGGGTCCTAACGCGCGTAGGCACGGTGATACTGCGGTGGGACTCGCACCTCCCCGCCCAGTGCCTTTGCCGCGTCGAGGGGCCAGGACGGGTGGCGGATGAGTTCGCGACCCATCAGGATCGCGTCGGCCTCGCAGTTGGCGAGGATCTTGGCGGCCTGGTCCGGTTCGGTGATCATGCCGACGGCGGCAACCGCTATGCCGGCCTCGGCCCGCACTCGCGCGGCAAAGGCGACCTGGTAGCCGGGGCCGACCGTGATCTTCGCGTCGGAGACCAGACCGCCGCTCGACACGTTCAGCAGATCCACGCCGTGGTCCTTCAGCACCCTCGCGAGGCGCACGGTATCGTCCACGGTCCATCCGTCGCGGACGTCCTCGGGGTTCTCGGTGAGCCAGTCCGTCGCCGAGACGCGGACGAAGAGCGGGAGGCCGTCGGGCCAGACGGCCCGCACGGCGTCGACGACGCGGACCGCGAACCGGGCGCGGTTCTCGAACGAGCCGCCATAGTCATCTGTGCGGTGGTTGCTGAACGGCGACAGGAACTGGTGGATCAGGTAACCGTGTCCGGCAAGCAGCTCAACCACCTGGAACCCTGCCGCCGCCGCCCGCCGCGCGGCCGCGGCGAACTCGTCGACGATCTGGTCGATCTGAGCGAGCGTCAGTTCAGTGGGAACTGGGTGGCCTTCGCCGACCGCGATCGCACTCGGACCGACCACCTGCCATCCGCCCCGCTCCCGACTGATCGGCTCGCCGCCGAGCCACTGCCGCTCGGTCGATCCCTTGCGGCCGGAATGCGACAGTTGGATGCCGGGCACTGTGCCGAGCATGGTCAACAGTTCGGTGACCCGCCGGAAGGCGGGAAGCTGCGCGTCCGTCCAGATGCCCAGGTCGTAAGGGGTGGTGCGGCCGGTCGGGCTCACCCCCGTGCCCTCGGTCAGGATCAGGCCGACCCCGCCAGCCGCGCGGGCGCCCTGGTGCGCGAGGTGCCAGTCGGTGGGGGCGCCCATGGTCGGCCCCGCCGCTGCGGAGCTGTACTGGCCCATCGCCGCCATCCACATGCGATTGGGGATGGTCAGCGACCGCAGCTTGTAGGGCTCGAACAACGTGCTCACCGGGGATGCCTCCTCGTGGCAGCGGCCTCGGCAGGCATGCCTGCTACTGGTTCGCAATAGGTTGACTGTTCAACCATAATCTCCTTTGGTTGAGCAGTCAACAAATCGCTACGATGGGCAAGTGCCGACGGAACCGAAGTGGCTCGACCCCCGCGAAGAGCGCGCCTGGCGGGCCTTCGTGCACGCGCGCCACCGACTCGGCGTACGGCTGAACCGGCACCTGCTGCAGGACTCCGGACTGATCCAGGCCGACTACGAGATCCTCGCTGTGCTCTCCGAGCACCCCACCGGCCGTATGCCCGCCCAGGACCTGTGCGCCCTGCGGCAGTGGGAGAAGAGCCGCCTCTCCCACCAGGTCCGGAGCATGCAGGAACAACGGCTGATCGCCCGCGAACCCAACCCCGCCGATGCCCGCAGCGTCATGATCTGCCTACTGCCGGCCGGACGCCGCGCCATTGAGAAAGCAGCGCCCCGGCACGTGCACAACGTCCGCCGGCATTTCATCGATCTGTTCACCCCCGCCGAACTAGACACCCTCGCCACCCTCAACGAGCGAGTCCTGCACCACCTCACCGAAGAACCCTTCCCCGAGCCCCCAACCTGAACGGCCTCGTCAGCCGTCCGTCGCGCAGCCGATTCGCCAGTTCGGTCAGCTGCCCGCGATCCGGTTCGACCACGAAGAAGATCGCGCGTGCGTCCTGCGGGAGGACCCTCGGGGTTCGGCGATGGTGACCAGGGTGCCGCCGGGGAACAGGTTGGAGACGTTGGTGGGTGACCGGGTCGGGCAGTACAGCATGCGGGTGCGCCGGCTCCCCGCAGCCGCAGGGAGGCGCGACCTCACCGCCCGGCAGCGTTCCCCGTCGCGGCGAGCGACCCGGGGACGGATCTGCACCCCCACGGGTCTGGCGCGCTCTGCCCCGACCGGCGAGGCAGCACGGCGAGCTCGTCGCGGCTAGGTGCGCCCGCGGCCGCGGGACCGACCCGGTTGCGCCCGTCGCTCCGACGGCACCGGTCCGACCCCCCCGACGGCCGTATCCGGGTCCGACTCCCCTCCCCCGAATCCCCCTGACAGTCGGCACCGGCGGCGAAGTGTCGGGGCATCCACATGAGGAAGGGATTCCACCACAGCCTCGCCGGGACCAGCGGTGTCGTACGCCCGACTCACCACACCGGGCGTGACCGGACGCGTCGCGCCTCTCAGCCGGTCACCGGACGGCCTGCCTCGTCGTGCTGCACCTGTCGGACCGGCGCGCGCCAGTTATGGTCCACGACCTCGCTCCAGTCGCCGACGCGCTCCCAACCGTGCGTCAGGAGGATTGCGTCCGCCTCGCCCATCCAACACGCTGGACACGGGAAGCACTGACCGATCACGACTCCGCTGCGGACCCCGTGCTCGTCCTCGTGGGTATCGCCGAGAAAGATCGCCCCGTCCGAGGCGTAGGTCGCCCTCGAGGTGTGCACCATGCCCGGATCCTTTCGCCTAGTCCGAACCGTCCGCATCGCGCCGTCGGAAATTGGGCGACCTCATGTCGCCCGAAGTCCAACGCTGACAACCCCTTCAGTGCCGCAGGGATGTATCGATCCCGGCGACGGATCGGCACGCTGCGGCCGAGAGTGACCCCGGCTGGTGCCGTGTCCCGCCATGTGGGCGGCGTTGATGGCGCCAACCGAGGTGCTCACGAGCAGGTCCGGGGTCTGGCCGCGTTCGGCCAGGGCTTCCAGCACCCCGACCCGGGCGGCGCCGAGGCTGCCGCCTCCCGAGATGACGAACGCGGTCGTCATGGCCGGGCTCCGCCCGTGGGCCGTGGGTCAGCGACCGAGCGGCCGGTTGCCGGCGGGAAAGGCGGTGGCCAACCGGGCCAGCGTCAGTGCGGCGAGCAGCAGTCCGAAGTCGCGTAGCGCGATGTCGCCGTAGCCGCCGATGCTGACGAGGTTGACGATGATGCCCAGCAGCCAGGCCGCGACCAGGTAGCCACCGAACCGAGGCATGAGCAGCACGGCCAGTCCGGCGACGACCTCGATGACCCCGACGGCGTACATCTGCTGGTGCACCGTTCCGGGGAGGAGGTCATGGATCCATGGGGCGAGGTACTTGTCCCAGTTGGTGAGCACGTGCGCGAACTTGTCGAGGCCGAACAGGATCGGGGCGACGGTGAACCCGATCCGCAGCAGCCAGAACGCCTGGTATGTGGGGTCGCTCTGGAGTCGCTCGGCCACAGCAGGCGAACCGGTCGCAGCCGGCCGGAGCGGTGCGCTGGTCACACTCATGGTGTTGCCCTTCTCTCTAACGGATACTACTGTGGACGTTAGATGTCCGGGTCTCTAACGTCAAGTCATGTGTCTGTTAGATCGGGCGACGCACCGAAGGAGCTGCCACCGTGAGCACCCCGGACTTCGATCACCGCGTGACGAGCATCGCGGCGCTCGCCGAGCCGGTACGGCGGGCGCTGTACCAGTACGTCGTGGCCCAGTCCGAGGCGGTCAGCCGGGACCAGGCTGCGGCCGCCGTCGGAGTGGCGCGCCACGTCGCGAAGTTCAACCTGGACAAGCTCGAGGAGGAGGGCCTGCTCGAGGTCGAGTTCAGCAGGCCCCCCGGGCGGCGCGGTCCCGGCGCCGGCCGCCCGGCCAAGCGCTACCGACGCGCCTCAGAGGAGATTGGCGTGAGCCTGCCGGAGCGACGCTACGACCTGGCCGGCCAGGTGATGGCCACAGCTATTGCCACATCCGAGCAGACCGCCACGCCGGTCGGCCAGACCCTTGCCGTGGCGGCAAGAGAGGCCGGGCGCGCGCTCGGCCATGAGGTGCGGGCCAGGGTGGGTGTTAGGCGGAGCCAGGCCGGAACTCTCAGGGCCGTGAACGAGGTCCTCACCGAGCACGGCTACGAACCCCGCGCCGGTGGCAGGACGATCACGCTTGCCAACTGCCCGTTCCACACCCTGGCCCAGAAACACACAGAGCTGGTCTGCGGGATGAACCTCGACCTCATCAACGGGATGCTCGACGAGCTGGAGCCACGCGAACTTTGCGCGCGCCTCGCCCCAGCGCCGGGCATGTGCTGCGTCACGATCGAACCGGCCCCTGTCGGCCGGGACCGCCGGCGCCGACCTTCACCCCCACCGGTCTGCCGCGTTCTGCCCGCTCCGGCGAGGGGCCGGCGTCGGGAGCAGGACGGCTAGCGCGTATCGAGAAGGTGCGGGCTGAAGCAGCTCCATGATGGGCGGACAACCCGTGAGCTCGAGACCCACTGGAGGAGATGGCTTCCGTGGTGGCGGCCATCCCCGACCCGAGGTGCGGGGGGAGGCGGACGAGTGGTTGGACTGGTGCCGGGCGTATCGGCAGCATCGACGTGTAGGCCGGTGCGTTGCGGCTGCTTTCTGTAGTGGTCGACGGGTGGGCTCGGCCGAACCGGCCCTTCCTCCGACAGCCCCACGAATCGGGTCGACTCGCTTCGGCGTTCCGGTCCCGTGTCCCGATCGCGGTGCAGGTCGTCGGATCGTTCCCCGGCGCGGTAATCGAGTTCGGGTTCGACGACACGTTCGGCGGCACGAGCCAGTCCATGGTGCACTCCGGCGGTGAGGCCGAGGGCGGTCAGTGGGGTGATGACGGCGGTGTGGATGCGCACGGCTTCGGTGCGCTCGCCGACGGTGTGGTGGTGGCCGTTCCCTCGACGGCGCACTGATCGGGGTTATCACGGGCGCCGTGGCGACCTGGATGATCGACCGCGTCCGCGAGGTCGAGTCCGACGTGCACGCCTCGACCCTGTGCGATCTGCAAGCCCATGGTCCGGGGGCGTTTCACCGGCGCCGGCGCGCGAGGGCCGCGGGTGCCGATCCCGTCCGCGACTCGCCGATCCCTTTTTGGCCATCGGCGCCGCACGGTGGTCTACTCGACCATGAACACGACAGGGTGGGGACAATGAACCCGTTCTCCGAGCGCCGCAAGCCGCTCGCCGCGATTGCGATCACGGCCGGGATCGTCCTGCTGATGGCGGCCTGTGGTTCGACCAGGACCGGGACCGTAGCGCAGCCCGTGTCGGCACCCGCCACGCCGGTCCCCGGCAGTGCCGACAACACGGCCAAGCTCATCGCGGCCGTCGCCGCCTACCTCGACGCACAGGCCACCGCGCCGAAGAAGGACCCCGGGCTGGATGAGATCAGCCGGCGTTCACTGCGCCGCGCACTGGCCGAGGCGCGCGCCGAGGTCGCGGCGGCGAAACAACAACAAGCTGCGGAGCGACCCGCCGCGTCGTCGATCGGTGTCAGGCCGGTGCTCACGGCACCGAGCGAGAGCAGGACCCGGCAGGACGAGAACCGCATCAGCTACGACAAGTCCGGCGGGGCCACCGATGTCGGCGTGACCAGGGACAGCATCAAGCTCGGTTCGATCAACATGCACGGGATGGCGCTGGCCAACGTCGTCACCGAGCCCGTGTACCGCGGCACGTTGGCCACGATCGCCTCGATCAACGACCGTGGTGGGGTGCTCGGGCGGCGGTTGTCACAGGTCGACTGCGACGACGGCGCGGGCGAGGTCTCCCGCGCGAAGGTCTGCCTGAAGAAGCTGGTCGACGAGGACCGCATCTTCTCGCTGATCACGGCCCAGGACTGGGCCACCGCCTCGATCCACGACGACCTGCACCTGTTCGGACTGCCCTACGTCGGGTCCTGGGCCTACTCCCAGACCGAGTGGCAGGACCCGTTCATGTTCCCCACCCACATGTCGATGATCCACGAGGCGATGGCCGGGGGGAACTGGGTGCGGCACGCGGTCCACCCGAAGACCTACGGCCTGCTCTGCCTGACCAGCCCGGAGATGCAGTTGGCCTGCACCCAGGTGCAGCACATCCTGGACGCCTCGGGTTCCAGGATGGTCAAGAAGGTCGACGTGGCGATCTCGGAGACCTCGATGTCCGCGTACGTACTGGCCTTCCGCGGGGCCAACCCCGAGCACATCGTGCACTACGTGATCAACCCGGCCACGGTGATCAAGTTCATGATCGAGGCGGCCCAGCAGGGCTACTACCCGCCCAAGGGCATCTCCGGCAACCACCTCGCCGGTGAGGCGGTCGGTTCGTTCATCGGCCAGTGGCCGATCAACCGGTACTGGGTGAACACCACCTACCGGCTGTGGGGCGCCGACTTCATGGCGACGATGGAGCGGTACTCCCGGTCCAACGTCGGGTTCACCCACCACATCGTGCAGGCGGGCTACGTCGGCGTGAACATGTTCGCCGAGGCCGCTCGTGAGGTCGGCCCGAACCTCACCCGCGGGCGCCTGATGGCTGCGCTGGGCAACGGCCAGGTCTGGAAGACCGACAGCGACATGGACCAGCAGTTCAGCTACACCCCGTCCGAGCGCCGGGGTTCCTACGACGACCAGACCTGGAGCAGGGGCGACGCCGAGGGCCGCGAGTTCATGTACAAGTACACCGGCACGAACACGACCGCGAAGCCGGACGGATCGCCATCCGGCTGGGAACTCGCCGACCAGGGCGTTATCCACACGTACGAGTAACCGCACACGGCGTTTCGCCGCCCGGGGCACCACGGGGGACAAGGGCGCCGGGCCTCGCGGTTCGGCGGCGCCCGCCGAGGGTGCGGGTGGCGTGCAGGCGGCCGGTGTCGGCCCGGTGCGACGGTCACGACGACAAGGGCACCCGCAGGCAGGGTCCGCCGGGTCGAACCTGCTCGGGTGGGCCCGCCCCGCCCGTGCGGACCTGATCCCCGGGGCAGATCACGGGTGGCGGGAGGTTGGATTACCGCAGATTCGATGGCTATGGCATGTTTCTCCTGGACTCAGCTACCCTGCCCATACAGACCGGTGTTCGCAATCGCGGGAGGCGGCCTTGACCCACGGGCCTGCGCCGGCCGACCCCGTGCCCGCCCGGGGGCTGATCCCGGCCCGGCGGGCCGCCGGGATCGCGGCCAAGCGGCACGGTGACGCGGCGACCCGGCAGCAGTTCCAGCCCGGCGGGCGGTCCGGTCGAGCCGTCCAACCAAAAGGGAGCGCACGGATGACATGCGATGAGCAAGTGCGGCGACAACTGCGACTGCGGGCGGCAAGTGACCCCGCCACATCGCTGATCGCAGCGCCCGGCCCGGGGAACCTGCACGCGGTGGATGACAGCGGCCACGAGATCCTCGTGACCGCTGATGACAGGTAGACCCAGAACCGCCGCTGATGTCTCTAGCTCCTACTGAACCCAGCCCGAGGGCGGCCAGCAACGGCCCGGCGCCCTCGGCGACCGGTGTCGCCGTGTCGGCCGGCAGGCCGAGGGTGATCCCAGCGGTTGTGCGCTCTGCAGTGAGAATTCCGCTGCGGGTTCGGAACTGCAGCACGTCGGCGACCTCGCCGGTCTCCCACAGCACATGGGCCGAGGCCAACGTGGCGTGGCCGCACAGGTCCACCTCGACCTGCGGTGTGAACCATCGCAGGTCGTACACGCCCGGGCCGCCGGCGAGGAAGGCGGTCTCCGCGAGGTTGAACTCGGCAGCCACCGCTTGCATCCAACCCTTGTCGCCGAGGCGATCACCGGAGGCTGCCGTGCCCAGACAAACGGCGGCCGGGTTCCCGGCGAACGGACGATCTGTGAACGCGTCGACAACGAAGGCCTGCATGCCGCCCAGTCTGCCGCAGCCGATTCAGCGACTCAGCCATCGATGCCCTCGGCTGATGCCTGACATCCGGGACTCTGTTGCTGCTTGCAGCCCCTGGACGCGACCGTGTCGGTCGGGCTTGGCGGTCACGGCGAGAGCCGTGTGACTATCCGGTCGGGACATACCTTGCGCTATCGATCCGAAGACAAAGACTGCCGTGAGGTCATCGTCAATCGAGTTGCCGGGCCCGGTGTTCGGCCGCGGGGTCAGGAGCAGCGGACGGTCGGGCGCCACGACCGGCCGTAGCGTTGCCGTACAGCCTCACCGGTGATACCCACACAGGCGCCGATTCCGGCCCACGACAGACCGGCGCTCCGCGCCGCGGCGACGGCCTCGGCCAACATCCGCTCCGCCTCGTCACGGGCTCGTACCGCCTCGGCGATCCGCCGCACCGCTTCCCCATGCCGTACCGCCTCCGCTGCGTCGACAGCGGTGCGGGCGAAGGTTCCGGTGTTGTGGAGGACCGCCTGGGACGAGCAGGGCATGTGCATCACCTTGTGATCGATGTCGGGTCGCCGAACCTGCCGGTGCGGATGACGGGCCCGGTGCCGTCGGCCACACAGTTGCGATTGTTCCGCCGATCCACCGTCCGACGCTGCTTGCCGCGCCGATGGATCGATCCCCGTCCACGCGTGTCGTCCTCGGGCGCGACCCGATCCTCGTCACCGACGAAGTCTGCGTGGCTGCATGGGTCGACATGGTCCACGACCGGATCAGTGCCTGAAGGCGGAAGTTCCACGTCAGGCAAGCGCCCCTCGCAACCGCGGGTGGCTCGCTCACCGGCCCGGGTGCACAGGCAGCTCCCGGAGGGCGTGTAGCACCAGGGATTCCCGACATTGAACCTGACCACCAGTCAGTTGCAGGTCCTGGAACCGGGCGAACAGCCATGTCAGTTCGGCGAGACGATGGATCTGACGACTAGTCAGAAATGCGTAGGCGCGACATCGGTGCGTTTTACCCCGCGCTGGTTCGGCGACGTCGGGTCCCTCTCCACGAGGAATCTCACATTGCATCAGGTCTCCATGCTTCGCGGTATTCGTTAGGTCGAGAATAAATAGTTGACAGATACTATCTTGTACATACACAGTTTCGGGTACTCGACCTGTTCGGAGGGATGTCATGCACGACACAACTGGTTCTGTGTGGGCGATCGTCATCGTCGCTGCCACCGGGATCCTGGTCTCGACCTGCGCGGTGTTGTACAGCGGCGCGGTGCGCGCGGGCGAGGGCCGCGGGCGTGCGGCGTGGCTGGCCGGGGGTGCGGCCGTCGTGCTCGGCGGCTGGTGGACCGCGACTGCGGTGATCGCGGATCACGGCTGGTACTCCGCACGGCTCGGCGTGCCGTGGCTGCCGGTCGCGTTCGGCGGCTTTCTGAGTCTGCTGCTGGCACTGCGCCGGATCCCGGTGGTGGCGCGCGCACTGACCGCGCCGGGCATGCTGGCCCGCCTGGAGCTTCCGCACACGTTCCGCGTGGCCGGGGTGGCCTTCCTGCTGACCATGGCCCTCGGTGAGCTGCCCGCGCTGTTCGCCCTGCCCGCGGGGCTGGGCGACATCGCCATCGGTGTCGCCGCGCCGCTGGTCGCCCGCAAGCTCGCGCAGGGTACGGGCCGCCGGGCCGCCCTGTGGCTCAACATTTCCGGTATGGCCGATCTGGTCGTGGCGCTGAGCCTCGGTGGCCTCACCGGGTTCGGGTTGATCGAAGTCACCCCGTCCAGCGCGGCGATCGGCCAGCTGCCGCTCGCGCTGATCCCGACAGCCGGCGTGCCGCTGCTGCTCGTGCTGCACATCACGGCTCTGTCCGCGCTGGTGAGGGCTCCGCGGACATCACTGTCCACTACCGCGCCGCACGTGGCCGGCGCGCACTAGCAGCCGCGGCGGGCCCCTCATCGCCGCAACATCTCCGGAATAATAGCCGCAACCTACTATCTTGAGTGGAGTCTCTGTCGACGGGTTGAGGTGCGGGGCATGTCAAGGAATGTGCGGACCTACGAACACTTCTGTCTGCTCGCCCGTGCGCTCGAACGTGTCGGGGAACGCTGGACGCTGCTGGTGATCCGCGACCTGCTCAGTGGCCCGAAGCGCTTCACCGACCTGATGGACCGGCTGGGCGGCATCACCCCCAAGACGCTGTCCTTGAGACTTCGTGAGCTTGAGGAGGGCGGCCTGGTCGAGGTCGATCGGGAGCCGGGCAGGCGGGAGGTGTGGTACCGGCTGACCGAGGCAGGCGCGGACCTGCGGCCGGCTGTCGAGGCGTTGAGCCTGTGGGGGGCGCGTCACGCGTGGCGGCCACCCGGGGGTGGTGAGGCCCTGCACGCGGAGCACCTGTTGGCGGCGCTGACCCGCATCATCGACCGAACGGCCGGCGATCCGGCACCCGCCCGCTGGCATCTGGAAATGGAGGACGACGGTGACTACGTCATCGAGAGCGAAGGCGGTCACTGGACGCTGCGCTGCGGCCCGCCGGGCGGGACGCCCGACGTGACGGTCAGCACGAACACGTTTGACCTGAGGCAGTTCCTCGCCGACCCCACACCGAGCCGCGCCTCGGCGCTGGGCATCCGGGTCTCGGGCGCGGCGTCCGCGACCGCGCGTTTCCACCGGCTCATGGACGCCTTCCGGAAGAACGTCCTCCGCTCCCCCACACCTCGACGCCCCGACGCGACCGCGGTGCGGGGCAACAGCGACTCGATTCCGGCCAGAGCGACCGCGAGGCAACCCGCCCGCAAGCCTCGCCCTGCGGGCAGTCCGAAGCAGGCGACACCGGAGAGGAGAACACCCGCCCGGCCCAGCCGGCGCACCTGACCCGGGCGGTGGCAGGTAGAGGACTGGGACCCAAATGCGTCACGGACGGTCCGCCGTGAGGAGTGCGACTCGGACCGACAAGGACCGACCCCGACCCAAACGTGCAGGTCATCCCTGAAGGAGCTCCCGCCGTCAAGTCGGGGTTTGATCGTTTTTCGGGCTTGTCCTGGCGGGTTGTGGGTGTGCTGGGGTGCGGCGTCGCGGTCAAGGCTCGGTGTAGTCCGACCGCGTAGCGGCCGTAGGGCCTTGGGGGCGGCGCCGGTCGGCGCACGATGTTCGGGGCAGGAGATGGCCCAGCGCGGTGATCCTGTCGGTTGGCGCGAGTCGGTGTGCCTCATCGGTGCTTGTGGGGTGGGGACCTGCCCGTGCGCCGGGAGGTCGGTCATCCCTTCGCCGCGCTGGGCGGCATGATGCGTTGCGAGCTCGTGGGTCCGGGTGCAGCAGGGGCCAATCAGAGGCGCGAGTCGCCCCGAAGGGGACTTAGACCTGCAGCGGCCGCGCTGCTGCGCCCGAGTCGGCGGGCGGGGTTCATGCGGCTTGCGCTGTGGTGGTCGCTGGGCCGAGGCGGCGAACCTGACCATCGCGCAGCGCCCAGTAGACGCACTCGAGGAGCACTCGGGCGGCGGCGACCTTGGCCTGGTTGCGGGCCTTGTCCCCGCGGCGGGCCAGGATGCGTTCACGGTGCGCGCCGATCGGGTTGTCCTTGCCGGCGTGCTGCACGGCCTCGACCGCGGCCCAGCGGACCAGTTTGGAGCCCTGCTTGGTGATCCGGCCGCGGTGCACGGTCTTGTCCGATTCCCGATGCTTGGGTGTCAGCCCCGCCCAGCTGGTCAACTGCTTGGGCCCGGCGAAGCGAGCCACGTCGCCGATCTCGGCGCAGAACACCGCCCCGAGGACCGGCCCGACGCCGGGAATGGTCTGCACCGCGGCGTAGCCGGGATCGGCGTGCAGCCGAACCGCAGCCAAAGCAGCGAACCGGTCGACCTCGAAATCGAGGATTTCGATCAGCTTGCGGGCGGAGTTCACCTTCGCGCGCATCGCCTCGGCCAACTCCGCGCTTTCGAGCAGCCGCTGCCCGCCGGCCCCGAACAGGTCGCTCACCGGCACCGCGAGCCCGGCCGAGCCCAACACCGCGTGAACCTGGCACTTCAGGCTGGTGCGCAGCCCGACCAGCTTCGCGCGGTGCCGGACCAGTTCACGCAGCTCCCGCACCTGCCGCGGAGCGATCCAAGCCTCGGGCAGCCGCCCCATCCGCAGCAGGTCGGCCAGATCCGCGGCATCCCGCTCGTCGTTCTTGACCCGGCGGTTGGCGAACCCGGCCACCCCCAGCGGGTGCGCCAGATGCACCACCGCACCCAGCTCCGCGAGAGTGTCCGCGGCCCAATACCAGCCGTAGCAGGCCTCCAGCACAACCTCCGGCGCATCACCGGCGCGAGCCATCACCGCGCGCAGGTACTCCGGGTCGTTGCTGATCCGTACCGTCTCCAGGTGCTCACCGGACTCGGTCATCCGCACCAGCACGCTGCGCCGACGATGCACGTCGACACCGACGAACTGCCTACCCGCGTAACCTGCGTCCACAAGGGGCCTCCTCGAATGCGTGAGATGAGCACCCCCAGCATCAGCCGGGGGACCCACCAGGAGCGGAGGCCCCGCTCCTTCATCGCATCAGGGGCCTAGCCGTCCGGCTGGTGTTCCGGCGGAACCTTCGGTCCCGCGTTCAACACACTCAAACCCGGCCGGCTCCTGGGGATCACCACGCCCCACGCCGACGAGGGAAGATCGAGCGTATGAAGCTGAAGCTCGACCTGCACGACATCTACAACCGCGGCGCGGACATCGACCGTGCGCTGCGGGCGATCATCGACGAGGCCGTGGCCAAGAAGGCGCCCCTGGTCGAGATCATCCCGGGCAAGGGCAGCGGGGCGTTGAAGAAGCGTGTGTTGCGCTTCCTCGACCAGAAGGAGATCAAGGCGCTCTACCACCGGGTGGAGAAGGACACCGACAACTTCGGCCGGGTGTTCGTGCACTTCCGGTGGAAGTGAAGTCCTCCTCCCGGGAATATGTATGCAACCTGACAGAGTTGCCTCCACGGGACGTGATGCGACGAGCAAGGAGGGCACACCGTGGAGCATCCGACAGACGACGGCCGGGCCGAAGCCGTGACCGGAGAGATCATCCGCCTGCTCGACGGGATCCTCCCGGTGTTCTTGGTGGACCTCTCCGGCAGGGCGGCGACGTCCTTCCTCCCGAGGCCGGTACACCGCGCCCAGCGAATGCGAGCCCTGCTCAGCTGAGCCCGGAGACACCGCCGGACCCCCAGCGCACCCCCGGTGTGGATGGGGCCACCGACCCGGGGTGGGGGAAGGCAATGTGTGGTTTGGCGGGTGAACTCTGCTTGCTTGGGGGGCGCGCCGACATCGCGGCGGTGGAACGAATGGCCGCGACGATGGACGATCGGGGGCCCGACCGGGCGGGCGCGTGGGCTCGGGATCGAATCGCCCCGGCCCACCGACGGTTGAAGATCATCGACTTGTCCGAGGCCGGTGCGCAGCCCATGGTGGACGCCGCGGCGGGCGTGACCGTGGCCTTCAACGGATGCATTACAAGTACCGGGAACTCCGCGACGAACTGACGCGGGCCGGATTCGGCTTGTCTCCACCAGCGACACCGAGGTCATCGGGAAGGCCTACCGCGCATGGGGCTGGTCGCCGCCTACCTACAGACCGAGTTGACCTTCAGCGACTGGGACGAGCATCGGCGCGGACCGCTGGAGGACTTCCCCAGCTCCGACCAGGCCACCCACCAACCTGGATTAGCCACAAACCGCCTCACCGGCGGCGGCGGCAGAACGCGCCACGTCGTCGGATCAAGGCCTGTTGACATCGTTTGCCGATTGGGCGGGACGCAGGTCCAGCGCCGTCGTGAGGCTCCCGTTCACCGACGGATCTTCGGTGGCTCTAGGTTTTGCCTCACCCCCGAAGGAGGTCACATGCCATCGAGTCTGATTCGTGCTGCTCGCGGACGTCTCGCCCGGGCGGCCGTAGCCGGGTGCCTTCTGGTCGCGGTCGGCACGTTGGCCGGGTGCGGCGACAGCTTTTCCGATCGTGTTGCGCTCAGCGCGGTCCAGGGTCGGTTGGCGGCGCCGAACCCGGGAGCGGGTCTGCTGGGCCGGGGGACGATCGCGGGCCGGGTCATCATCGACACCAAGGGGCCGGCGGTGTTCTCGGTGTTCACGAAGGTGATCCCGCCGGGTGGGACGACCGGATGGCATCGCCACGACGGGCCGGAGACCTCGGTCCTGACCGAGGGGACGCTCACGTTTCTCCGGAAGGGCGCGTGCCGGCCGGTCACCTACCACGCCGGTGACGGGGTGTTCGTCCCGGCCAACACCCCGCACCTGGCACGTAACGACGGCAGCGAGCCGGCCGAGATCGTGGTGACCTACCTGCTGCGTCCCGAAGCGCCCGACCGGATGGACACCGCCCCGGCCTGCTGAGCCCCGCGGCGCCGGCTCCGGGGAATCTTCCGCGGACGGCTCTCATCGGGTCCTCGAATTGGAACTCCGGGTGGGTCCCGGAGCCCGGGGGTGGTCCCGGGGGTCGCCGCCGGTACCCGCACGCCTCCTGGAACCCGCCATCGACATCGCCGCCGAGAAGGCCAACCTGGACGCCTCCGGCGCGCCCTGACCCGCACGTCAAGGATGGAGGTGGCCTCGATCAGCGCGTCCGGGACGGTGTTCTCCTTACGCGACTGGACCTTCTGGACGGCGGCCTCCGCCGGGACCCCCGCCGGCACACCGGTGCCCGCCGCCCAGGTCGTACAGGCCCTGGCAGCCGCGGGGATCGCCGCCACCTATCAGGAACCCAGGGTCACCGCCGACGGCATCGTCGGGGCCGGGGATGACACTGGCCACGACACTGCCCGCGCCACCACCGGGAATCCCCAGGGGACTGTCCGGGCCCACCCAGGTGCAATTGGTCCTCGGGTTGGCCCGAGCCGAGGTCCGCGATCTCGGCGACTCGAGCCCATCGATCGAATCCACGCCGGGCTCGGTCTCGCCGCGGGACCTTGAGCACAAAGGCCCCCGGTGTACCTTCCACGGCAGGGCGGCAATCCCCGACTCCCTCGCAGCGGGCGGACGAAGCCGGCGCCCGAGTCAGCTCAGCGTTCCATTCCCAGGTCGCGGTCGCGTTCGTTGGTTTGTTCCCGGGGGCGGTAGTCGGGTTCGGGCTCGATGGCACGTTCGGCGGCACGCGCCAGTCCCTGGTGGATGCCGGCGGTGAGGCCGAGGGCGGTCAGTGGGGTGATGACGGCGGTGTGGATGCGGGCGGCTTCGGTGTGGTTGCCGGTGGCGTGGTGGTGGGCCCGGATGGTGCGGGCGGTGGTGAGCAGCTCCCCCAGCAGGCCGGTGCCGTGCCCGGCCTGGAGGACGAGGGCGGCGGCCATCGCGCCGTGGCGGGAGGGGTTGGCGGGGGTGCGGCCGGGGCGGGTCTGTTGGGCCGAGCGCGCGAGGACGCGTGCTGCGCGGTTGAGGGTGTGGGCGTGGTCGGGGTGGTGGTGGGCGGCCGCGGCGAGGGCGCCGGCGGTTTGGCGTGCGGCCTCGGCCCATGCGGTCCGGTCGGTGTGGGTCCAGGCGGGTCGGATGCCTGTTGTAGGCGTTGAGGCGTTCGGTCGCGGTGCGGGCGGCGGCGGCGTGCAGGGCTGCTCGCCATTCGGCCACCGCGGCGAGGTGCGCGTCCCCTGTGGGGGCGGGCCAGGTCTCGCGCAGTCCGCCCGCCCCGCCGAGCGCCGCCACGGCCTGGCGTTGGGCGGTCAGGTCGTGGGCGTCGGTGGAGCAGCGGGCGTAGCCGATCCTCAGTTCGCTCACCCGCCACAGCAAGCCCGTGGGTGGCCCCTTCACCGGGAAGACCCATCGAAGGGATGCTCCTATGGTTCGTCAAGCGGCGTGGGCCCGGGCGGGTTCAGATCTGACGGGTCGTAAGGTGTTGTAGATCTCGCGTGCGACATAGCGTTTGAGGCACCGGATGATCTCGGGCTTGGACAGGCCTTCGGCGGTGCGTCGTGCGGCGTAGGCCTTCGTGCGTGGGTCGTGGCGCAGT
>Ga0157362_1000306_pt1 | contig 16065 bp, 19 predicted proteins | sample AttlaeALBM3_FD_111480 | JGI IMG/M metagenome (GOLD analysis project Ga0157362, IMG submission 111480) | Fungus gardens microbial communities from leaf cutter ant in Ribeirão Preto, State of São Paulo, Brazil - Atta laevigata ALBM3 | ecosystem: Host-associated > Fungi > Mycelium > Unclassified ... | reverse complement strand
TAAGATAACTGGAGAGCCAACCTTGAGACAGAGTAAAGCAGGAGGCAATCCACCAGCATTGAGTTGTTGAAGAAACTCTGCAGGATAGGCATGGTGCATTCCATCTTCTTCAGACACAGAGCCTACACTTCTCAGCATATGGACCTCTGCATTTGGGTTAAACTGTTGAAGAATGACCTCATTGATATCATGCACCTCATCATTTCTAGGACAGAGAATAATGCAATCCAAAAAGTACTGGTTATCTTGAGCCCTTGAGTTGCCAATTCCTGAATAGATCCTATTGATAAGAGCATTGAGATTAGCACAAACTATGGACTGAGGAACTTGAATCATCTCATTGTTATCCATAGTTAATCCAGCACCAATCTCTAGCAACCACTGAGCATGTTGATTACCAGCTTCAGAGTGACCCAAGCACATATTCTGTCTAAGATACAAAAACTTGATATGTCTTTATAAGTTTCCTCTGCAAAGAGATGCTGCTACCACTTGTTGACATATTCCTTTGGGCACCACAGGCAAAGTCTGACAAAAATCTCCTCCAAATACCATTGTGATTCCACCAAATGGATGATCATTCTAGATAATATGTCAATTCAAGAGCTATTAAGTGCAAGTGATCACTTACTTCAAGCAAGTCTCTGAGACATTGATCAACAGCATCAATATCATACTTGTGCTACATAGGAACTTCATCCCAAATGATAATCTTAGTTTGCTGGAGGATAGGGAACATATAACTATTGTGTTTGAGTCCAGCCACAGAGTCTTCATGGATAGAAAGAGGAATCTTAAAGCATGAGTAAGATGTTCTTCCTCCATCCAACAAAAGAGCAGCAATCCCAGATGATGCCACACATAGTGCTATCTGACCTCTCCTTCTAACCTCAACAGCAATAGTATTACACAAAAATGTCTTTCCACAACCACCAGCAGCATAAATAAAAAAAAGATGATCTTTATTGTTGGTGACAGACTCCAGAATAGCATCAAAAGCAGTAGCTTGGTGTCAGGAAGCTAACTTTGAGCCAGAATTAAGCCAACTGCTTTTTATTAGCATTTGACAAAGAAAACTCATTAGAGTTCTCACTGTATTAAGTCTATCTACTTATACTACTTCTAGTTGGTCTGTGCACTCTTTACTTATACTCCCAGCTAAACTCTGTGACATCATGTGCCATGACATGTGCTGTGACTTTATGTGACTTCTGTTATATCTTGTGTCACAAAGTGTGACATGACTTTCCCACACTGTATATATAGAACAACAATAAAAGATAATATAAATGAAAACAGCTTAGTAAGACAATTCATAATACTTGATTAATCCTATTGAGATTCTAAAGGCCATAATCATAAACATCATCCTCTGGTATCTCCTGGTCAGCTTGGTAGTGGTTCATATGATGTAGTTTGTGCTTGACATCATTACATAGTCTAGCCTTGAATTGATCCTAGAAAAGATAAGGCTCAGCTACTTCATCAGTCAACAAGATAACTGCTAACAACCAACAACATGCCATTCCAGGCTACATTGCAATTGCTTCTTCCAAGAAAATCCTCTACTTATGATCATCCTCTAGTAATTCTCTTGCTATATATACTGTTAAAGAGTAGCCAGCAGCCATAGCACAGTGGCATACACACTACTTACTTACCTAATAGATAGTAAGAATGTCTTGAGATATTTGTGAGGCAAAAGAGCAATGATATATCATTTGTAATGGACAAGCCCTTTATATACATAAGAGAAGTGGAGTAATAGGAATGATGCAAGGCAACGGAATATGTAGAAGAGGAATTATATAAGTAAATATTTAAATATTCATACACCCCCCCTTACTTAGTATATGGTTCTATGCCCATAAGTGATAATCACGCATAATATAGCGTCTTTTCTGTTCAATGAAAAATTAAACCCAGCTATGCTTGAAATTTGTAAAACTTGACGTGACTAAGGTTCTTAGTGAACATATTGGCAGGGTTTTCATTTCCTTTGATAAAGAATAGTTTGACTTTCTCTTGAGCGACGAAGTTTTGGATTGCATGAAAATGAATGTCTATGTGTTTGTTCCTTGACTCAGTAACTGGGTTTGATGACATAAAGATCAACCCTTGGTTGTCTCCACTGATGTAGATAGGTCCAAATCTATAGTTAAGTTCAGTTTGTATTAAGTGTATTCAGATACATTGACGACTGCAGTCTGATAATACTATATACTCAGCTTCAGTTGAGAACAGCACTACTGCCTTTTGTGCCCTCAATATCCAGCTAAAAGCACTACCTGCAATCATCAAGAAATACCTAGTCTGCGACTTTTGGTCTTTAGGGTTTGAAGCTCAGTCAGAGTCAGTACAGGCATAGATTCTAAGTTTGGAGTCTCTAGAATATACTAGAGAATAGTGCTGTGTGTTCACAAGGTAGTGACAGATATATAGTACTTTATTGAGGTAGTCCTGAGAGGAATTCGAGGTATGGTGAGCAAGTTGTGTAAGGGGACACCTTAAGATCGCTTAGATAACCTGGTAGGGTTCGTATCAGCTAGCGTTCCCACAGATCCTCGGAGTCCGCAGTCATAGTTCCCTTCCCTCTAGTTCAGGTCTCCATCATAGTACTACATAGCTATATCTGGTAATGTAGTTATTATTGTCCTAATGTCAGTGGCCATAGTGACCGGCACACAGACCAGGCTAGTCTAGTATAAGTAGCTAGTGATGTACGGTAAAATACCTTACCTCAACAATGATTGAAGCTCCTGGGCTATCCATCGCTTCTTCTTAAGACGCCTACTTTACTATATTGTAGTGTGACTGGGTGCCTCACCAAGTGTGCCCCTTACAAGTTGGGTGACTGCAAAGGCTATGTCCAGTCATGTGCCAAGCATGAGGTATAGAAGTGAACCTATAATTGTCTGGAAATGCTTCTGTAATTGGTAGTTGACAGATCCTTTATGCTTTTGTAGCTGGTATCCAGATGGCAATGGAGTGGGAGTTAGTCTGTCAGCAACTGACTTAAGACCTTAGTCCTGGATTAGGATCAAGGGAGCTCTTCAGGGTTAGAAGAGAACTCAATGGAGTTTTCGCTTCATTTTGCTATACTACTTATACATTTTTGCATTGTTTGTCTCTATTTATTCTACCAGTCCCTATCAGTCCAGAGTTCAATTCCTGTTCGTGTCATATTTCTTTGTTATAGTCGAGGTGACTCATAACAGTACCTCTCTTAAGAATTTTTGTCCCAAAATTTCTTATAACTCATCATATGGATTTCCCATCTTTCCCATCTCATCTTCTTTATCCCATTCCTCTATTCTTCCTTCCTCATTTTCTTCTTCCTCTTCTTTCTTGTTGATCCTTTCTTTTCTCTTCCATTTGTTCCAATTCCTTTCCAAACATCCCCAGTACTCTTCATCAAACCTTTTATTGTCCCATCCATATAACATTTTTGCTGTATACCTACCTGGTAACTCTCCCTTTCTATATTCTTCCCTATTTCTTCTTTTTTTTACTCTCTCAATTTTGCCATATACTTCCTCAAATTCTTTTACTAAGTCTTCTATGTTCCCTAAATTTTCTCTTGGCTCCCATGTATCTTCTTCTGCTGTATATCCTTTCTACCATACTAAATACCAATCTTTTTCTCTGAACTTCTTCTTATTTAATATTTTCTCTACCTCATATTCTTCTTCCTCTTTGATTATAACTAGTGCTGGTTGTTCCTTCTTCTGATCTTTGTACCTTTGTACTCTACTAACATTAACTACTGGATGTATTCTGACTGTACTTGGTAATTCCAGTTCTATCACATTTGTTGAAATAATCCCTTTCACTTGATAAGGTCCTACAAATCGCTCTGTTAGTTTTTCCGATCATCTTCCTTTCATCTGATACTTGAGATCCTTTGTGCTCAAAAGCACCCAGTTGTCTACTTTATATTTCTCTACCTTGCTTCTTTTTCTATCGGCATACTTCCTCATCTCTTTTTGGCTTTTCTTCAGTGCTGCTTCTGCTTCCTCATGTACCTCCTTTATCCTTGTTGCGAATTCTTCTGTCTTCTCAAATTTTTCTTTCTTCCTTATTTCGAATTCCATGCATGGATCTCGTTTATTATTTGCTCTAAACAGTGACACCTTTGTACTTGTCTGCACTTTGTTGTTATATGCAAACTCTGCTGTCGCTAGCCATTCTGGCCATTGCTCTTGTTGATGATTGATAAACATTCTTAAGTATTGTTCTAAGTCTTGATTCATCCTTTCTGTTTGGCCGTCCGTCTGCGGGTGGTAAGCCGTTGACAACTTTGTATCTATTCCTAGCATTTAATTCAATTCTCTTATTATTCCTGCTGTGAATTGTGCCCTCCTATCCGTTATAATACTTTCTGGTAACCCATGTAATTTCCAGACATTATCCTGGAACAATCTTGCCACTCCTTCTGCTGAAGTCTTTTTCGTAGTTAGCACAAAGTGTGCCATTTTTGTGATCCTGTTGCATACTACCAAGATGCTGTCATATCTCTGTGCCAACGGTAGTTTTGTAATAAAGTCTGCTGATATATGTGTCCAGGGTTTCTCTGGTACTGCATTTGGCATTAACTTTCCTGTGGATGCCTTTGTTCAATTCTTATTTCTTTGGCACGCATTGCATCCTTCTATGTACTTCTTAACTTCCTTTGTTACTCCTGGCCACCAGAAGTTTCTAGTGACCAACTCTATTGTTTTCCACTGTCCTCCATGCCCCCCTACCAGCATATCATGGTGTAGCCAGATAACTTTTGCTCTCAATTTTTCATCTTTAGGAACATATACCTTTCCATCCCTTAGCATAAGTCCATTTTCTTCTTTCCATTCTTTGTCTCTCAACATCTTTACTCCTGCTTGTTTCATCTCTTCCACTGCTTTGATGACCTCATTGTCTTTTGCCTCTGATTCTCTTATCTTTTCTAACAGATCTACTCCATCTATTATTACTTCTGCTATTTGCATTGCTCTAACCTTCAGCCATTCTTTCTTTATCATTGTCCTATCCTCGTTGTCTCTCTTCACCCCCTTTTGCTAGTCTGGTCATTTGCTTAAGCTATCAGCCTTTCCCATACTAGATCCTGGCACATGTTTGAGCATAAAATCAAATCTGGATAGGTAAAGAGCCCATTGTGCTTGTCTTTGATTTAACTTCTGGCTACTCATAAAATATTCCAAATTCTTGTGATCACTCCAGATCTCAAATTTGTTCTGTGCTCCTTCCAGCAGGTGTCTCCACTCATCTAAACATCTAACTATTGCTAATATCTCTTTGTCATGAATTTCGTAATTTCTTTCTGCCTCGTTCAACGATTTTGAGATAAAAGCTACTGGCCTCCACTTCTCATTTTCGCACTTCATTGACAATACTCCTCCTGTCGCATATTCTGATGCATTTGCCTCCACTCTCATCTCTTTATCTAGGTCTGGGGCTACCAACACTGGTTGCATTGTGAACACCTTTTTCAACTGTTTGAAAGCTCTTTCCTACTCAGCTTCCCAGTTCCATTTTTCATCCTTTCTGACCAACTTGTGCATTGGTTTAGCTATTTTAGTGAAATCTTTGACAAATTGCCTATAGTAATTTGCTAGCCCTAAAAACTTCTGCATCTCTTTGATTGTCTTTGGTCTTGGCCATTCCAGGACTCTTGCCACCTTCTTTTTCTGCATCTTAATTCCTTCTGACCCCATTACCAGCCCTAGGAAATTGATTTCTCTTACTTTCCATACACATTTTTTGGGTTTTACATAAAGGTCATTCTCCTCCATTCTCCTCAACACTTCCTCTACTATTTTGTCATGTTTCTCCTCCTCCTCAGTTCCTACTAAGACATTGTCCATAAACACTGCTACTTCTCCTGTATTAATGAGGTCTCTCAAAATGTCATTTATCATTGCTTGAAAAGTTGCCAGTGAGTTTGTGAGACCAAAAAACATAATAGTAGGTTTGTAGACTCCTAGATGTATTGTGAATGCTGCCTTCCACTCATCTCCTTCTCTAACTCGTATATTATTGTACCCCCATCGCAGATCCATCTTTGTGAATACTCTTTTTGTTCCTATAGTGTTGATAAGGTCTGAAATTAAAGGTAGGGGATAATTGTTCTTGACCATTCCCTTATTGAGGTATTGTGAGGGCGACCAGAGTAGAGCACTCCAGGAGATTCCTCAGGTAAATTATACTATAGAATATATTACAACTTACCTCCAGGAGATTCCTCAGAGAATTAGATGAGGCTCCTGGAGGGAATAATCTACAATATATATACTAAAACGTCCTTGCATTCCATTCTTTGGTAACCAGGGACTGCACAATGAAATTATATTAGGAGGCAACGGGCTCTAGAATCATGTGTGGGGGGTCCCCTTATATTTATCCCCCCTTCAAGGTTGCTGCGTCTCGAAGCAATGGTTCTGGGATTGAAAATAGCGTTAAATTCTGTCCAGCAGATGTGTCTTAGGGCAGCTGGGTGCTTCCAATAGTACTCCACAACTGGGTCCAGTGCCTTGACATTAGAGGCAGCCTTTCAAGAGTTATGTTCTCTGCTAAAACTCTTCCACTTGACTAGGAACTGGAACCTCCTCCAGTACCAGTAACTATCTAGTATCTCTTTCACTTCCTACTCTTCTTCTCTATCAACGATGATGGATGGTGGTAGGGCTTATGGTTTCCTCCCTAGGATTGGATCTTCTAGAGTGGCAGACAACTTTACGACATTGAACACTGGGTGCAACTGCCTTATTCCATAAAGTAACTTGAGATGATAGGCTAATGGTCCCACTTGGCGTTCTATTTCGAAGGGTCCTAGTCTGCAATGTGACAACTTCAGAGATGGACGTGTCATTTTGATATCTGATGCGTTTAATTATACCCAGTCTCCTAGTTTGTACACAGGGGCCGGAGTCCTCTTTTAATTGTAGTAACACGTTATGTCTTCCTGTGTCTTGCGGATTGCTGATTTGGCCTCTTCAGTGGCGGATTTCATCCACTTCATGAATTTGTTGACCGTCTCTAGTGTGGAGGGGGCTTGGCTTGGTTTAAAGCCCATACAGAGGATTTGTTCAGTGTCTAGTAAGAACAGAGGTTGCTGCATTGCAAAGTAAACGTGGTTGTTGTGCTGGAACTCCACGATAGGTAGGAGGTCATATCAGTTGTTCTGCTGTTTGTTGACAAATAAGTAGAGGAACTGGTTGAGCTCCTGGTTAACGTGTTCTGTTTGTCCGTCCGTCTGGGGGTGCCAAGCTGTGGAGGAGGACAGTCGTATGCCTAGTAGCCTGTACAGTTTCTTAGTGAATGAAGCTACGAATTGGGGTCCACAGTCGGAGACAACACATTTCGGGAGGCTGTGGAGCTTCCAGATGTGGTAAAGAAAGAGTCTGGCTGCTTCTTCCACTGTGACCATTGTGTGTGTCAGAACGAAGTGTACTCTCTTGGAAACGGAATCTACAACAGTCATAATAGTGTCATATCCGGAGGACTCTGGGAGTTTGACTACAAAATCAACACTGAGTGTATCCCACTATGCATCTAGAACAGAGAGCGATTGAAGCTTGCCAACTGGGGAGTGTCGCCAGGGTTTTGTCTGGAGACAGAGATCACAGGTACTTACATACTGGCCAATATACCTAGACATCTGAGGCCACCAGTAGTTCTGGGACACCAGTTCTAGTGTCTTCCATCGTCCAGGGTGACCTGCAATGTGGGTGTCGTGACAAAGGGCTACGATCTGTCTGTATAGGTCCAGACTTTGAGGTATGTATATCTTCCCTCAAAACCGGAGCAGGCCATCTATGTTTGACCACTCCAAGAAATGCACTGTCCTGTTGGCAGAGTGTTAAAGCTCTCATACTGCCTTAGCGATGGGTTTCTCTTGGTCTCCGTTCTAGTTGTCTTCGCATATATCGGACAAGATTTTCTGTTCCATGCCTGTCAGTTTCACTCCTTCCAGAGCATGCACTGCAAGGAACTCTAGTTGAAGGAGAACAATGTTCTTATTGTCAGAGGTTCCGTTTCCGTGATCAGCTCTCCTCGACAGTGCGTTCGGTTTGCCCATAGTACGTCCAGGGTGGTGATGAAGCAAAAAGTCAAACCTAGCCAGATGCAAGGACCAACGAGCTTGACAATGGTTAAGTTTTTTGGCCGTCATGAAATACTCGAGGTTCTTGTGGTTGGTTCAGATTTCCACCAGATGGGTCGCTCCTTCCAAAAAGTGCTTCCACTCTTCTAATCCATGGATAATGGCCAGCATTTCTTTGTCGTGGATTTCATAATTCCGCTCTACAGAGGACAAGGACTTACTGTAGAATGCTACGGGGTGCCATTTTCCGTCCATTGTTGACTGCTGAGACAAGACTGCCCCTGTAGCAAAGTCCGAGCTATCCGTTTCAATCCAGAAGGGGTCCGATTCCTGAGGAGATACCAACACCGAAGCAGTGGTTACTACTGTTTTGAGATCTTTAAAGACCACCTGTTTCTTTTCGCTCCATGTCCAGACTTGTTTGGAGCATGTTAGATCAAAAAAGGGTCAGGCTTTGGCAGAAAAGTCCCAAATGAACCTCTGGTAGAAGTTCACAAAGCCTAAGAAAGCCTGAACGTCCATCTTGTTCTCTGAAGTAGACCATTCTCGGACTCCTGCGACCTTGACTGGATCCATGGAGACTTTGTTCTCTAAGATGACCAGACCCAAGTACTCAATCTGCTGCTTATAGAACTCATACTTTTCCAGTCAGAGAAAGAGTTTGTTCTCCTTCAAGATCTGCAACACCTGTCAGACTACTTGCATGTGCTCTTCCTCTGTCTTGGTGAAGATCAGGATATCGTCCAGATAGACCACCATAATACCTTCTGCTATGAGGTTCCAAAAGATGTCGTTCATCATGGTTTGGAAGGTGGCCAGACTGTTAGTCATTCCAAAGAATATTACCAAGGGTTTGAATAGGCCTCGATTGGTTCAAAAGGCCACCTTCCACTTGTCTCCGAGCTTAATGCAAACTCTAGCTTGGTGAAGTATTTAGCTCTGCAGAGTTGGAATACAAGTTCGGAGATCAGTGGGAGAGGGTACTTGTTCTTGACCGTCATGAAGTTGAGTGTACGATAGTCTTGAACCAATCAGAGTGAGCCATCCTTCTTCTTGATGAAGAATACTGAAGCTGCTATGGGAGATTTGGAGGGGCGGATTCATCCAGTATACAGATTCTCCTCTAGGAAGGCATCCAACTCTTTTTGTTCTACTGGAGACAGAGAATAGACTTTCGACAACTTAGGCTCCAAACCCGGAATGAGTTCAATAGCATGGTCCCATTGCCTGTGCTCTGGGAGGATGTCGAAGTCTTCCTTGGCAAATACGGATTCAAATCCTCTGACGCAGTCGGGCGAAATAAAAGGTTCTCTCTGTGCCTCCGCAGATTGATAGGCTCCTTCTGCAAGTTTCTGGGAGGTCGTAGAAGTAGCATGTAGGTCTTCCGCAGTGGACTCCAGAAGGATTCTGGTTATGAAAAGTCTGTCCCCTTGCTCGTATTTAGCTTTACAAGTCCAAACGGAAGTCTCATCCTCTTCCGAGTCCTCTACATACTCTGGAGGGGGTCTGGACTGGCAGACATTGAGGGCTCTAGTCTCTATCCTCTTCTGCAATGCTTGTTCCTTTCGTATCACACAGCATCCTTCACATCAAAGAGAGTATCAGTTCATCTGTACTTCTCTGGTTTACCAATTGACCTCTGGGTTGTGGTCCTTGAGCCAGGTATAAGCGAGGATCATGTTTTGCCTTCTGAGGCTGGAGACAGTGAAGAGCGTCCTTTTGAAGTGGGTTTTGTAACCAAGGACTACATCTACCACTTCGGAGATCTGACCTGCCTCATTGGGGGAGCCGTCCACATTATACACCGGTATGGGGTGAGAGATACTCTGGGTGTTAATACTTTTTGTATAGACAAAGTCTCGATCTATAAAGTTGCCCATAGCTCTGGAGTCCAAAAGCGCCTTGACAAAATGTACCTCGCTAGTGTCTGTGGTACTGACTTCTATTGGGAGGATGATCAACGTTCTACAGGCGTTGAGGGTATTGATGGAGAGTCATTTGGGTAACCTCTTTTCCCATTTTGGTTTCCGGGGTTGTGTTGTCCTGTCTGGAGCAGAGGAGGAGAGGGAGGGTGCATCTATAGGCTCACATATATCTGTATTGACCTCTTCTATGTCTAATACAGCAAACCTATTAACTAACAGCGACTGGGGCACACTTTTCGCCAGTCACGCTAAACAAAATCCTCCTCTGGGACTAAGCAAACCTCTTCTTCCTCTACTGCATCCTTCAGGGCTATTAAATCTTCAATCAATTCCTCCCTTTGCTCTGCGGTTAACCTCTGGACGTCCAAACAGTGGGGGCAGTCCTTCACAAGATGGTTAGCCTCTCTGCAGTGATAGCAACCTCATAGAGGTAAAGAGCACGTTTTCTGGACTATGTCTACGTTTATGGGTATTCCTCTGGATGGTATAAATGGAGGCGGAGGAGGTCTTGGCAGAACAGAAGGCGGAGCTGCTGGAGGAGAGCAGAGTACAGAGAAAGGGGTTGGTTAAGTAGGAGCAGAGTATGTAGGGGTCATGGTCGTCGACTGGAGCATAGATTGGAACACTTTATTTGTTAACTGTGCTTGGTCAATTCTCCGGGCTGCTGTGTACTAGGCCTCTAGATCAGTGTTGGCAGGTTGTCCGAAAGGCATGGTGATAATCTGACTCTGAACGTTCAATTTGAGTCCACAGCGGAATTTGACTACTAAGATCTGGGGGTCCATGTATCCAACATCCAAGGCTAAGATCAGGAAACTGTCTAAGTAATTGTTCACTGTCTGGTTCCCTTGATAGTACAAAGACCCCTCCAAAGTGTTGATGGCATCTGCTTCTGTATTGACTGGAAAGAATTGACTCTGGAATTGTTGTTCAAAGTCGGTCCAGGATTGAATTGGGAAAATGCTAGTGTTTGCCTCCTGGCAAAAGAGGTTCTTGGACTACTTTGTAGCATGTCCATCCTTGAAGAAGGCGAGGGTCCAGAAGATTTTTTCCTCGTTGCAGGTGAACTGCTCTGGGGCCAGGCATAAATATAGTATGTAGGAGTTAAGGAAGGCTCGTTCAGAGCTCCGTTTACCAGAGAAGTCTGGGGAAGAGGGGAGTTTTGGTCTTGCTCGCTGTTTAGACAAAGCGGCCAGAGCAGGGGAGAGAGGTCTAACCGAAGGGGGAGATACAGGTATCGGAGGCAGAGTGACGGTTGATGCAGGAGCAGAGCTGATCATAAGTTAGGTGATTTGTTATAATTGAGCAGTCAGGGCCATGAGAGTGGTGTTTATAGCATGTTCCAAAGCATTCTGTTGTTTGGTCAGCTCCTGGAGATGGTGCTGTAGGTAACCCAAGGTGTCGGCTATGTCTGGGGGGGTGTCTGTGGGCAGCGACATTATCCTTGGAGCGAAGTAATCAGAGGATCAGAGTTTGTCAGTGGAGGGTGACTGGAGGGTGGCTGTCCACTAAGAATCCCTAAGGCTCTGGTAATGAGATCTAATTCTACTGTGAGGGTGACCAGAGTAGAGCACTCCAGGAGATTCCTCAGGTAAATTATACTATAGAATATGTTACAACTTACCTCCAGAAGATTCCTCAAAGAATTAGATGAGGCTCCTGGAGGGAATAATCTACAATATATATACTAAAACGTCTTTGCATTCCATTCTTTGGTAACCAGGGGCTACATAATAAAATTATGTTGGGAGGCAATGGGCTCTGGAGTCATGTATGAGGGGTCCTCTTACAGGTATCGATAATCTTGTACTATCCTTTTCTTTCCGTCCTTCTTCCCTACAAAGAATATTAGTGAGGTCTGTGGCAATTTTGAGGGTCTAATATACCCTTTCCTCAGCTGCTCTTCTACAAATTCTTGTACTTCCTTCTTTTCCTGTCTTGACATTAGATATGTCCTTCTTTTTCTTGGGACAAAATTCTCTTTTAGATTGATTGCATGGTTCCATAGTTTTCTCGTCGGCATCCTTTCCGACTCAACTTTTCCAAATACTTTTAACCACTTGTGAAACTTTCGTGGCACTATCTCTTTTACTTTCTCTTTATCTAATTCAATTTCCTCATCAAACCTTTCCTTCATTGTTCATTCCTATTCATCTCTATCTGCTTTCTTTATATTTCTGATCCTTTTTCCGATTTTCTTCCTTTGTTCTATATTTTCTTTCACTGCTAGGTTTCTCTCACACAAAGGTAGGCATCTTGTCATCTTTACCTCTCCTGTTTCCCAATTTATCTCTGGGTTATGTGCTTGTAGCCAAGGCATTCCCAATATCACTTCTATCTTCCCCAGGTTGCACACATCCATTCTCATTCTTTCCACATGGTTTTTGTAGAAAACATTGACTTCTATCTGATGTGTAATATTTCCTCTACTATTCTCTGTTCTATCCACATTTTTCACTTTCAGAGGCCTTTCTAGCTTTGTCATCTTGAAACCATGCCTTTTGGCCATTTCTCTGTCCATGAACATCCCCGTGGCACCACTGTCCAAGAGCACTTTGACTGTCATACCTTCATGCATGTCTACCTTCTCTATTCCTATGTCCAGCCATACTTCTCTTAGGATTTTGAACATTCTCCTGACATCCCTTTCTTTTACTTCCTCTTTTGCTGTGCTTTCCAGTTCTTCTGACTATGCGCTACTCTGCTGTGCCTTTGCCTTTCTGGGCCATGCTGCTTTCTCCTCCTTCTTTCCCCTGCATCCACACCAACTTAATTCTTTCCACTTCCAAAAGGGGATCACTCCTTGCCCCCAGTTGTCTTCTACATGAGACCTCTTCTCTCCGCACTTGCAAGTCAAGTACAACACTACTATCTCTTCTGTTATCCACCCCAACTCTAATAATCACGCCTCTCTTGGGACGCTTTTTCCGCAGTGTTCCTCCACTTTCTTTCTTAGCTCTTCTATTGAGCTTCTCCTCCATCCTTGCTGTGTTTCTCCCTGTACAGGGTGCGCCGCTTCATCTTTCTCTACTCTCCTCAATCTCCTTTCTCTTTCCTGCACTTCTCCCTTTATTGGGCATGCTGGCTTCCTCTTCTCCTGTTGGTGTGCTTTTCCCTGCACAGAGCATGCCACCCTTTCCACCTTCTTCCATAATGGACACTCTTTGCACTTGTGCCCCTCTTCTCTGCACTTATAGCATTCCACTTTCCATCCTCCTTGCTTAATCTCCTGTTTCCTTAACTCCACACCACAGTTCATCACTCTACTTGCCAATATTTCAAATTTATTTTGGGGAGTTAGTTTCCCCTTTTTTCTCTCCTCTTTTCTGCAGTATTGGGCTCAGTGTCTAAACCTCTTGCATTTCCAACATTCTCTCTCTTGTCTTTCCTCTAACTTTGCTCTTAGTGAAGCAAAGGTGCACTTTTCTTTGAGAAAATTGCTCATGATGTTATGGTATTGTTGTTAAGATATTGTGACAATATCTCAAGGGTATAGGTGTAATGTTGAGTCTTGCTATTTATTTCTACATCTGCTGGGGCACAAGATCTTCACCTAGCCAGATGCCTACTGCCCTACTGACTACTGCCCTAATAATATGGTTATACTATTGCCCCTAAGAAGGAAACCCCTACTCTAGACAGTCTTCTAAAAGTAACCGTTACTCCTCTGTGTGTACCACTCACAATGGAGCACAGCACAAGGTTTATACTGAGAAATAGTATCTAACACATTCAATTGGCAGGTTAGGACTCGACTGTATACCTGAACTTGGTGCAAAGTTTCCTCTCTCAGTCCCTAACTGACTGAGAAGTCCTCTTAAGCCAAGGGCCTGGCTATGTATGGAGGTGACTAACGATCACGATGATCATTAGTTGAGGGTTGATAAGATGATCGATGAGATTTGTGAGCAAGGTTCGAGATGAACTAAGCTCTAGTAGTGGTTATCGAGTTCTTTTGTTAGCAACTGACTTAAGACCTTAGTCCTGGATTAAGATCAAGAGAGCTCTTCAGGGTTAGAAGAGAACTCAATGGAGTTCTCACTTTATTCTGCTACACTACTTATATATTCTTGCATTGTTTGTCTCTATTTATTCTACCAGTCCCTATCAGTCCAGAGTTCAATTCCCGTCCGTATTATATTTCTTTGTCATGGTCGAGGTGACTCATAACATAGTCACGTATTTTCCATTTGGAAGTGTTGTAGTATTTTTATTAGGTAATTGGTTTGATCAATAAGAATTTTATAATCATGGCATACCATGCGCATCCAAAGGAATTCAGACAAATCCCCTAGGTCTCTGCACTCCTATTTCTCTATAAATCTTGTCTTGATTTTGTTTAGGAGTATCTTGTCTGGTCTACAGAAGAAGGTGTTATCGACGTACATAATGCCTACAACAATGTTTGTTTTTACTTTACTATACCAAAAAATTCCTGCTTCAGATTTTAGTTGCTTGAACCTGAGTTCCTTCATAGAGGCATCAAGTTGGCACCACTAGGCAAGCTCTGCTTGTTTTAATCCATAGATTGCTCTTTGAAGTCTGAGCACTATGCCAGTGTCTCTTGTGAGTCTTTCAGGCTGCTTTATGTATATCTCCTCATCAAGTTTGCCATAAAGGTAGGCATTTCTGACATCTAAACCAGTAATATGCCATTTTTTGAGAGCAGCCAGTCCAAGCATAAGCCTAACTATCTCAAAGTATACAACTAGTGAGTAAATATCTGTGTAGTCAGTCCCTTTATGCTGAGTAAAACCCTTTGCAACTAGTTGGGCCTTTTTGTGTCCATCTGGTTTCACATCAAAGACCCATTAACATTTTATTGTCTGCTTGGTTATAGAACTTTGTTCCACCTTTTCAAACAAAGTACCTCTAGTTCATTTTGGCAGGCATGTTTGAACTCTCTGCAAATATCTGGATCCTTTATTTTTGCTATATCTTTGTATTGCCATTCTTGGACTTTAGAGATGTCTAGCTCATGTTCTGGGCTATCATCAATTGGTGAGTGAGCAAATTTTATGAGATAGTTGAACAGGAGTGCTCTTTCTTCATGGCACAGGCATGCTAGATCTTCCAAGTTGATATCCTTTGGAGGGCCGTCATTCTCAGGGTCTAGTACCAGATTATCACTAGATCAGTTGTTACCAGGAATTTCAGGATTTTCATCCTGATGAGTGCAACTGGGGCTGGAATGCCCAAGCTGTTCTTGTGCTGCAGCTAGGTTTGAATTTTTTCAGGTGCATTTCTGACTTCTTGACCATCTTTTCTGTTTACCAAAGCTTTTTAGTTGATCTATGGGGTGTTGGTCTTCTCCATAAATATTCCCTGGTCGATGAGGCACATTGTGCACTCAAGAAGGGTTCCTTTTAGGCTGACCCTCATCCTAATTCGAGTGTGATTGACTGGGAATTTGTGCAGGAGGTTGCACCTGTTGATCATTATTAACAGTTCTATTGTTACTATAATTTCTCCTGTGCTGTGGAGACTTTGGGGGTAGATAATGAAATAGGTTATCATTATCATTGAGTTCTGAAAGACTTTGAGGAGGTAAACTTTGTTTTGGATCTAGTAGGATCCAGTTTTGCTGCTTAGTATCTTTACAGCCATCCTTTCTTTCTCTCTAACCACTACTATGGTTAAATCAAATATTCAGAATAAATCCTTTGCTACCAATGCTCGTCCCCCTGGCCCCCAGGCTACTCCTACTAGTGTTGGTGAGTCCCCAGACTCACTCAATCTTATTTCTCGTGCCAGCTCTAGAGCTGGTAAACGTGTTCATCCCAGAGGACGTTCTCGTGCTCGTCGCACTGTCAGACGCTCCTCCAGGAGTGTCTCAGCTGCTGAGGACTCTAGGAAAGCATCTCCTGAGCCCTCTTCTTCCTCTGAGGAGGAGGTCAGTTCTAGTTCCAGAACACCTATTGCCTCTAGGATCATTACAGGCAAGCTCTCTCACAGAATTGCCCCTCTCCAGCTCCCTGCTGCTCCCTCTCCCTCTGCTCCTGAAGGGAGAACACATTCTATGAGTTGGGATGACCAAGTTTC
>Ga0157362_1000305_pt1 | contig 16077 bp, 12 predicted proteins | sample AttlaeALBM3_FD_111480 | JGI IMG/M metagenome (GOLD analysis project Ga0157362, IMG submission 111480) | Fungus gardens microbial communities from leaf cutter ant in Ribeirão Preto, State of São Paulo, Brazil - Atta laevigata ALBM3 | ecosystem: Host-associated > Fungi > Mycelium > Unclassified ... | reverse complement strand
TTTATTACAGCGTTATCGCGCAAATCCCGCGTGTATTCATGATGAGGGGGATTCTCCGGGCAGAACGCGTGTTCTAATTTCCGATGAAAATCATGACCCTCGCAAATCCCTAACGAGATATCCCACCTCACCATCGATTAACCCTTTGATCACTAATCGTCGCTATTGTTTGACAGACATCCCTCTGCGGCATTAAATGGAGGAAACTCGTGTGGGGCGAGGTGGCCGGTGGCTTCGGCGGCACGCCCCTCGAGGACCCGGTGCTGTCGAGTTTCTCGCGATGTTTAGCTGGTGACATTCTGTGCGTGTGGCGACGAGTGGCCGCCACGCCGGCCACCTCCGGCCCGGCGGCGGCCGCCACCGCCACTTCGGCGCCCGGGGCTGGCATCTTCGACCTGGGCATCGCGCCCTCGCCCGCGCCCCCGCCGCTCTCTCTCACCGCCGCCAAGGAGCTCTGGATCTTCTGGTACGGCGAGGAACCCGATCTCTCCGGCCTGGTATCACCGGAGCTCATCGCTTGTGGTGAGTATATCTTCACCGCGGAAACTGGAAACGCACCAAGTCGAACTTGGAGATTATAGACCAATGAGATGAGGAATGTAAAGAAGAATTTATTTTGCGAAACTCGTTACGTGAATTATATAAAAACGTTTGATTATTATAGAATTCCTTTTTTTTTTTTAGAAGACAGTACCGACACGATTCTAACGCCATTCTATCCTTCTTGGCATTTAATGAATAATAAAAATAAAATAACATTTGTGTTTTTATTATGTTTCCTAAAAAGAAAACAGGCTACGTTACCTCAATCAAAAGTTATTATATCTTTCTGAAAGAAAGCGACTAAAGACTTTTTGACAAGAGTCTGAACATGAGAAAGTCTCTTTGATGGATTCACCATATTTCAACAATTCCTGAGAGAGAAAAATAAATAACAGAGAGATAGAATAGAGTGGAAAAAAGAAAGGAATAGTAAATATATGTCCTTCTTTTTCGTAGATTTTTATTAAAACTACTATTCTGCATATAAAACTACGATTCTTGTCCAGATTCTTATAGGAAGGTCTAAAAACAGCAAATCGCGTAATAATCGAGGATTAAAAATGTTCACATGAAGATGATCCGTGTCATTTGCTCAATACATGGCCAAGTGATAATCTCGATGTGTAATATTTATGTAGGCGCGATGTACGGTATATTGTGTACGCCGGACTGGAAGTAGCAATTACGTGATGTTTATATACCGTTGTGTGGTGTTTTACCTAACGTCAACAAGGAGACCGTGACTAAGCTAACTTTTATTACGTACTTTCCAAGAGGAAGTTTCGACACGTAAGAGACACGAAGGGACCACGTTGCGTTAACGGATTTGCAGAAGCACTTGACGCGCAAAAATCTTGTACTATACACAAGATCTATAGACTGTACATATACAACGTTCTGTCGATATAGCCGACCGAGGCAACGTTAAAATCACAAGGAGAGAAAAAAGGAATACGATTAAAAGTGAAACTCTCTTAGTCTTTAGATCGTTGCGATAAGCAGCGACGTGTATAAACGCGTTAGCACGTGAATCACACATCAAATTATCACTCAACTGTGTATCTCCTTTCGGGCCATCAAATGATTCTGCCTGTTTTAAGCGACGTTTACAATGAGATTTTAAGACCGTAAAATGAAGTCTTAAGTCAAAAAATTGATCGATCACATCGAATGTGAGGAGAATAAACGACCAGTATCGTGAATTTCTATGATTTCTCTGTGATCATTTTGATAAAAACTCGGACAAGCAAGCCGAGCCAGTTTTGTTTGAGGATACCTGCGTGCCGAAGACACGCGACGAAACTTTTAAAGTGGTAGCGAACCGGCTAGTTATAATTCTCGAGATTAGATTAGGTCAAGGAATATGCTCAACCGTGACCGGTCGATTTAACAAATTGAAGCTTTCGTTTTCTCTCTCACCGTAGATATATCGAGTTACATTACTCGAAGCATAAAATCGTATGAATTCTTTTTTTGTATTCTGCATCGAAATAAATTTTTTTTATATATTCAGTAAACGATCAGTAAAATATTCTTTCCAAAACTGGAGCTTCGAGCAATGAATAAATTAATCAATCGCAGTTGAATGTTCTCGGGGATGGTAGATTAAACCACGAAGCTCAGAGAGAAAGAGAGAGTTATCAAATTTGATTTACTCATCCTTAATACTTCGCCAATGACATGGGATTTCAACTCTATGGAATCTTAATTCTGTAGTAATAAAAATCTTTGAGAAACGAAGCAAAATTGTTTTTGTTCCAGATCACATAAAAATTTGAAAAAATTCTGATATACTTAAAGCTTCAATAAGTTTTTACTATTATAGAAATCGAATTGTATTTTACTTATTTTTTATAGATTTAAATCTACCAGAATTCACAATCGCACAAAATATCGATAGTGCCTTTAAGGATCCCAAGTTATCCGATGGATTACGTTTTCTATCGTTCTTTTAACGCTCAGATTTCACTACTCAATCTCCAACGACTACGACGATTATCCTGCCTTTGAGAAGTGTGCAGTAACGTCGTTGTCGTGCAACGGACCAGTGTTCGAGCCGAGTGCTGGACCGAGGCCCGGCCGGTGGCGTTTCTCGACCGGCGGGGTCGCTGAACCATGCACTTGTCTGCAACTCGTTGCAGCGCGCAACGTATAGATCTGCTGTGTTGTGCATCGCACCGCGCCGCGCTACTCTGCCGGAGAGTGCACCAATTGCGAAACTGTGGCCGACCGACCGCACGGTGAACCGTTAAGATTGAAAACGACCAACATGTCCTACCGCTGCGATGGTGACAATCACGACAGTTTAGCGACTAAAAAAAAACCGTTGATCATTCGAAGAATTGAGATAAGACGCGCCTCTTCGCTCTTATCGGATATCGATCTCCTTTCTTTTCTTTGTTAGGAGAGAATATTTTGGTATTATCAGTTTAAAAGCATGGAATGGATAAATGTATCATTATCGTTTTTCTTTTATGTCGTCAGATACGTGCGATAATTAATATTGAAATACAGTAACAACTACAACACAGTCAAGCCGAGTGCGCTCTACTTTTTAAGAATAATATATAATATATTTATAATAATATATTTCACTGTCAGTTTTATGTACGATTATCGCGAATAGTTTCCCGATAACGTTCGGATTTTGGGAGAGTCTCACTGCAGTGAGACCACCGCGGCTAGTAGTCCATGAGAGATGCAACTCCCTCAGGCTCCGGTCATATCGATCGACAGAACACGTGTTCTCCCACCCAGTGATTCTCAACATTACTGCAACTGTGTGTTATTATAAAAGGTGTATTTAATTACACGAGATTTATTATTGATTTCTTTCTTTCGTTAAATAATTATGCCTCGGTATTCATTTATTTTTATATATAGTTGCAGTTGGAGGAAAGCGTTTGCTTGCGAGATATACCTTTCAACAATCGTGAGTTGAAATCACAGAACGAAATATACATAATATCGCGCTTGCGCGCGTTCCAAAGCGAGTTCGCAGATCCTACGCACCTCTTCGCACTTCGAAGCGTACTTGTTCGCGTGAGAACAAAATCAGGGGAAAGCTGGTTCGAGCACGCGCGCGCGCGCGCGACTTGAGATTCTAGAACTTTTCTGTTTTCTCGGCCAACTTCTTCTCTACCTTCCATGAAACGCTCACCGTCTCTTGACGTCGCTGTGATTTTACACGCGAATCGCATTACTTTCACGTTAAATTCCGCCGGATTGAGCGCTCCACAAATAAGAGCGTACTTACCTGCTCCATTGTACAGCGCGACTATTGAAATATATACGATACCGAACGAAAATTACATGCATATTTCTTGCCAGGGCCAAAAAAAGACATATCGTTTCTTCTCGCTTAATTGGAGCAGCAGTAGCAACGTGTAACCATTATTTCCGCGTATTTTTAGAAATCGATCGTCCATACGCAGCGCATTAGAGTATTCTAGTTCCTCCACGTCGTTCATTGTACAAGAAAGAGGAATGTTATAACTAGACCGATGCGCCGACAACTTCGTTCACAATTTTATTATTTACAGAAAGCGAGCAGGGTTCTTGGGAAAGCGGATTGTCGTACGAATGCCGGTCACTTCTTTTCAAGGCTCTGCATAACTTGATTGAACGGTGTTTGCTATCCCGTGATTTCGTTCGCTTAGGAAAGTGGTTTGTGCAACCTTACAATGGCTACGAGAAACACCGTTGTAGCAGGTAAATGCTTGTTTAATAACAATATGTGTTATTGAGTTCTGCAATTTTACAAAATATTTTTCAAAAGTAATGATATGATTTTATTTTATTTCATTTTGAGAATAAATTATTTTAAGAACATTCAGTATCATGTGTGTCTTATTGTAAAAATTAGACACACACTTAAAATGTACAATAACGTATTCAGAATGTATATGTATTATATCTAAATATTTCATAAAAGAAGTACACAAATGTTCATTATGAAATGAATGCTCGGATCTTGGAACTATATCCGATAATTTAATATTTGTAAATGTTTAATGTGGATGTAAATGACGCACAAATACGTAAATAGGGCGTACATATGTGTGTCTAATTTAATGTGATAAAGAGTATGGATTAAGTGTATAAAGTAAACAGTACTTTTGCAAATTACAGATTGACAAATCTTTAAATCTTTTATTTATATTTGCAGCAGCCATCTGTCGTTCTCATTTGCATTTTTCGTTCACGGAGAAAGTACTGTGTGCGCAAGTGTGGACGTCAGGCAGCATCCTGCGGTGCGACATCTCACAAAGACATGTCTACAACGTATTCAGACCTCCCAATCCGGTGTTAAGGGTAAGTATCGCTTGCTATGTAGACAGAAAAATTTATAAGTACAGTTGACACGATGAAATATTGATTCATTATTAATGTCAATGTATTATATATTTCTTGATTTATTTCACAGTGATCCTAGCCCCTTATGGACTAGCAGGCACATTAACGGGTCAGGTGAGTCGTATGGACAGTCAACTTCTCGAAGAATGGAAACATTTCTATCCAATCAGTACCGGCAGTAATCCGGAGACCGGGCTTCCACCCCTCGTGGAGGTCCTCGTCGGTGGCGTGCGCATGCGTTATCCTTCTTGTTACGTCTTGGTTACGGATATGGATGATATGCCACCCGAAACTCCTCTCTCGCCTCCAAGCAGTCCCGTCACTTGTGAGCGACCCCTTTTAACGCAACAGGAACTGAGCGCAGCTACCGAATTACCGGAACGCGTGTGGGCAGAATGTACTTTGAGTTCACCAGTGTCTACTTCCAAGACAGAATCTTCCACGGAACCTGGAACCTGGACGTTCGTGGAACCGACGCAAAAGTCTTCCTGTACCTGTTCATGTTCGAAGTAAGAACAGCGGAAGTTTATGCTTCTTTTTTTTATTTCGACTTTATTGCATTGTGCAAGACACTGTCTTTAGATTCCTGTTTCTTAGATTTCAAGTATAAAAAATTAATTGTTTACTATATGTAACTTTTAATAAATTTATCATTAAATTGTTTTAATTAATTCAATAGCAGACCAAAGTCAATTATATATGATCTTTTTTATAATTGAATACAATAGTAAACATTTAATTTTACTATATATTGCGTCGTTGAATAATGTTAGTAATATTTGCCATCATATTGGTTTCTGCCATTGCATGTAATAGCACAAAATAATAGAATCGTAGAATATCCAAATTATTATAGATAAGTAGTAATATGTGATGGCTGTTGTAATGTGTGCATGGAAATTTAGTCTTTGAAAAGATAGCTCAAAAGCAATTCTTAATGACGAACTTGTTAATATATTTATAAAGTTATATTTAAAGCAAATTAAATTAAGTACTTATTTATAATTTTTGTCCAAAAACGCATAAATTGTTAACTATAACGAAAAGATTGTAATTATTATGTATTGCATTTGAGCTTCTATAAAAAAGCATAAGTATGTTTAGGACCGTATATTAATGAGATACAAAATCCAATCAAAAGCTAAAGAGACCTGAAGTATATTATATTTGAATAGAAAAAAATACAATTTTTTTACGTTTATATAAATCAATGAAGATTAGCTTAAAATAACATACCGTAAATACAATTTTAGCTAATTCTTCCTTGACATTTAAATATGTTTTGCTGAACTCTCATATTGAAGAATTATGAGGTTGCCAAAAAATACTTAGGTATGCAAACGTTATTTTTGTGGCCATTAATTAAAAAAAAACAAATGATCATAATGTCATTTCATATCAATAATTTCAATAAGGTGTTCAAAACTTGATTAAGACAATGTAATATTTATTAATAAAAATGATTATTAAAATATAAGAAGAAATATTAATAGTAGGATTAGTGTGAAATAATTCAAATAGATAATTCAAATTATCTTAAAAGAATTGTTAATTCGCAAGCAAAACATTTAGTATTTTATTTATTGAATCATTTTCTTAAAGTATATGATTAGATATTTATCAAAATAATACAATAGAAATCGTTACAAGTATGCCATATTTTAAGCTAATCTTTTTGCAATTTCATAAAGTTGATATATGAGTTGTTGCTTCTGTAAGGTAAAATAATAGAAAGATGCGTTCGCAAGGAAACGAGATGTTAAATGCATCGGTTGCAGGTATACGACCCCCGGGGGTTGGAAGAGCCTGGCCTCCTCTCAGGTTCAGAGGGAGAGGGTAGATAAAGGTGGACGGAGGGTCGTACCGTTTCACCGACGGTCTACCACTCAGTGGGACGCTTGTCCCTCTGTCCCTGCTAATGCCCCCAGGTGGGTAATTTCTAGGCCCCCAAATACAAAGGGAGAAAGAGATCATCTTCATAATTTCTCTTAATCAATCATCGCAATAACGCCAGTTTTTTACGTATGATCATAATGATCCCCCATAACTCTTCACATGCATCATCGCTTTTGCAGCTCCATCATGTATATTCAAATAATTTGACGCACAATATAACGTATTAATCAGATTTTATTTTAACTGTACAAAGGTGCGAGGCATGTGTCTTTTTAAACGCGATCGAGTCGCGGATGAAGAAAGATGAACGGAAGACTAATATTCTTACACTTGAGACGGTATAAAACTGCAAATATCATTTAATGGTATAACGATATACTTAGAATTTTTCAGTGGGTAAATGGGACTTCCTAATGTCAATATTACGTGAATCCTATGGTATAAGGTCAATTTTTTACATGTACTAATATAATGTAGTGAGTACAGACATGTATTTAATCAACGAATAACAAGTTTATACCAATAATATATTCCCTTAGCGAATTATTTTTATATACTATATCTCGCTTATAAAAAACAAAAAACAAAATAGTTTATGAAATTTTCACATATAATCTGTCGACTTAAAAATATTTTCATACGCATGAGATTCGGTAGCAGACGGGATCTGAGCTTTATACATGATTGGTAGTACACTTTAGCATATATCTTCCTTTTCAGTTATTTAATTAGCTTGTGTTACATGTAATATAGAAAATGGTATATGCTTTGCATGTAGATATTGTTCGATATTTCCAACGTTTATTTTACCTTATGAATTATCATTTTTACATCCATCTAACAGGCTTCTGTGCATATTCATACACTTCATATTTTATGTTTTGACAAGCGCAACATACGCTTTTTCTCGAACAATTCATCGTCTTAGTTACACAAGTTATTACTTTAATAACATTATTAATATGTTGAGAAAAATTAACGAAAATGTATATGCTGTTCTAATGTAAAGCTAAATTATTTTTAAATATATCACGATATATTGAAATAATCATGATGTAGGGAATACTGTAATCTAAAAAATCTAGTCTAACATTGTAACAATCTAGTTCTGAAAAATATTGTTTGCCATTTTGGATTGATTTTCCCTATATCAGAATTGACTATTCAATGCTTTTTCATGTTCTTGGATATGGATACTAAACTCATTTTCTTTTTACAATTTTAACAAAAATTGTTGAATATATCCGTAATCAATCTGTTTAAAAATTGAGTAGGTCGGTACTGAGTAGAACGGAAGCACCTAGTACACCACCGGGCGGTCCACCTTCCTACTCGCGCGGACCACCAACGGGAGGAGATTGTTTACCGGTGCCGTCGGTTGGCTCACCAGGTTCTCCGGCACCATCGCCCCTCCTGACTCCACACTCCGAGCCGGCGTCGGTCCCGCCCGCGGAGCCTACGATGCCGACTCTCAGCCCGCAACCTCCACCAAGTCACACAAACACTGCCCTACCCCTAACTCCGTCGCAAGGGCCCAAGTCCATTTCTTCCGCGTGCAACAACCAGGTGCACAGTCCGTCGGTTCCTGGACCGGTACTGAAACGACCAATCTTGGTATCCCGAGAGTACGAAGGTGCTCTCTTGGAAGATGAGCAACCGCTATCCTGGCTCTACGATTATTCGCTCCAGGAAGCTTGGCTGAATCATCCTGTGAAGCGTTTTAAATCCATGAACATCAGCACCCCGCCAACCAATCGAAGCAACGTTCTGTACCCACCAATGAACTCTCAAACGCTCCAATCTCAAGCTCCTAAGCTGGAAATTAAACAAGAACCTGTCGCAGTTGTAAGTGATATTTATCATTGACAAAAAAATAATTAAGATAAATTAAATCACTTAACATATTTTTAAATATATTTGCTACAAAAATACTCAGATTTTATCAAATTATAGAAAGATGATTTCCTCTTAGATGCCTTTTAGAATCTTATTTAGTGGAATTTTATATAATTCATAAAATTTAGAAACTGGAAGTTTGTAAAATTAATACGGTTTGTCTCATATTTTCAGAGCAAAAAAAAATAAAATAAAATACGATTAGTATACACAAAAATTTTTTATTCGAAAACTTGAATAAAAAACATTTCAGTATTTAATTGAAAATTATTAACTTTATTTGCGGTAAGATTACAAAAATAGTCTTAGCTATTTTCAATTCCAACGCAAATGTCTAATCTCTTTCTTCATTTGCATTATTAAACGCATTAACGATAAAGTATGTTTTGTGATATCAGGGCGAATGTATCGGAAGAAGAACAGATCCATACGAGTTCGATGCGACAGGCGAGGAAAATGGCACAAATGTCGATGGTCTCAGACGACAAAGGGATGATCCTTCTAAACCAGGATCTCTTTTCACCAGCGAGGGTCTTCAGCCTTCCTATAAAGATTTAGATCAAATATTCGACAATTCCGATCCTGATACTTCCAGCGATGAAACGGTAAATTCGAATTTATTTTAAAATAACTGATATAATTCTGTACATGGCACAAGGACATAAGAGAAATTAGAGTCCTCGAAGATTGGATAGAGATAGGATGTCTTTATGTTCACAGAATCTGAATCAACTACAAATACAAACACCACCAGGCTCGAATAAATCTGGTGGCTTGCACGAAGAGACGAGGGTGGACGGTGCAAATAAGAATAACAATCGAGGAGTCACAGTTTTACGACCAGAAGAATTATCCAAGATGTTTCCAACTCCTCCTTCTCTAGAGCATAATCCTGTTGCTTCGCCTTGCCAATTAAGTGACCCTCTCATGGACCAGACTGAGCTGCTGATGCCTTCGCGACCGCTCAGACACCTGCCCGACATCTATCCTAATATGGGTTCTCCACAAGAAGAGCCAATTGACGATTGGTCATACGTGTTCAAGCCGGCGGCCATCAGCAAGATGGTCGGTTCTTCCAAGTACGCACCTCTCACGAATCTGCCTAGCCAATCTCTGCCATCCATCACACTGCCATCGCACTGCGTGTACAGACCTTCCTGGCAGTGCAATTCTTCCACCAATCAGGCGGACAAACCTCTTCCACCAACCAGACCCGGATCAGTGCAACAGCAGCAGCAACAGCAGCAACAACAGCAACAGCAGCAGCAGCAACAACAACAGCAACCTTGTCCACAAAGTCCGGCGCCACCTTACCGTTCAAACACTCTGCCTGGTAGGCCACCACCACCCCCATACGACCAACCCAGCCCAGCCACATCCACTACTTCTTCATATCTCAATAAAAATCTCAATAGCATCGAGGCGGATACGCCGGGACCCGCTCGCGCACCCGAATCAAATTCCCTCATAGTGAATATTCTTCTTGGTGACACCGCACTCAATATCTTCCGTGATCATAACTTCGACAGTTGCAGTCTGTGTGTGTGTAATGCTGGGCCCAAGGTTGTAGGCAATATCAAAGGCGCTGATGCGGGCGTTTATCTCAGCAATTCGTGGGTGGGTTCTACACTCTTCCAAGACGACGATCAAATCAGATGTAGTTGTGGCTTCAGCGCCGTAGTGAATCGACGGCTCGCGCATCGAGCAGGTCTGTTCTATGAAGATGAAATGGAGATCACGGGCGTCGCCGAAGATCCGGCGGAGAAGAAAAAGGGTTCGCTTACTGCGGTCGCGTGCCCCGGAGCGAAAGCAGCCCCCGAAGGTCTCGACACGATACCACCAAATGTTCTCGAATTATTACGCGAGCAATGCCTGATCGTTCAAAGTTCTGCCAGCAGTTTGTATAGAGCGGCCAGGATATGCGCCACCGTGAAAAGCTATCCGACGTTGACGCCGACAGTGAACACTCTAGAGTTCAATGATGGCAATGAGGTATGTGTCGCCGCGCTCGATCAAGGCAAGCTCGACGGCGCGCATAACGAGAGGGCGGCGCGTGTAAATGGCGTGCATCGGTGGGTATTTCTCAGGGCACGAGGTCCCCAATGTAGCGGTGATATCGTGCGAATGATGAGGTCGCTACAGCCGCTGCTCCAGGATGCTGTGCAGAAGAAGTGTACGACGCGCATGTGGGAAGCGCCGTATACTGTCACCGGACCGCTCACGTGGCGACAATTCCATCGTTTAGCCGGTCGCGGCACTGACGATCGTTGTGAGCCACAACCAATACCTGCTCTAGTCGTCGGATATGATCGTGATTGGTTGTCATTGTCACCGTACGCGGTCTGCTTCTGGGAAAAACTGTCTTTAGAACCGTTTGCCGGACATAGAGACGTCGCCTACGTGGTCGTTGCACCTGACAGTGATTGTATTGTCAGTAGAGTGAAATCATTTTTCCGAGAACTTTCCTGCACGTATGAGGTAAGTGCAAGAATTATTTTGTCTTACAATTTTAATGTTTTCAAATCTTATACATTTCTTTTTTCTCACAATAATAAGATTTATATTTAATATGATGTGAAAAAAATTTTACATAGAAGCTTCATCGATCTTTGCTTTTCATTACGATTCTTCAAAGAACAATAGTATTGCTATTAATATTGATAATAAATTTTATTTTATTAAATTTAGTAAACAAAAAAAAGAGTAATTTTTAGATCTTTGAATCTTTATTACAAAATATTGTGTGTGTGTGTGTGTGTGCGTGCGTGCGTGTGTGTGTGTGTACACATACTACGTAGATAGTTGAAATTTTTTTCTAAAATGTATTTGAAAAACTATATTTTAAAATTGATCCTTTTCTGTATTGTTATTATATCCAGTTCTTTCGCAGTTCGCTCACTTAATTTCGCTTAATAAGAAATATTAAAGTTTGAGATGTCAATATTTTTAACTCGTCGCAGATTTGCCGGTTAGGAAGACACACGCCAATCTCGAAACAACTACGCGATGGAATTCTGCGCGTCGGGAAGTCGACTGTGCAGAAACTGGCGAAGCAACCGATGGATGATTGGTTCAAGTTTTTGGGAGAGAATCATATAGGCGAACTATTGAGATTGTATGCTCAAGTGTGTAATCATCGATTGGCTCCATATTTGACGCAGGTCATACAAGATCGTAGTTTATTGGATCCTGGTGATTCTCAACAAGTCAACAAACAGCAGCAACAGCAATCCACAATAATTCCCGTTCCCGATACAATGCCAGCTACACCCGATGTATTATCAACCAAACCTGAATCTGTCGGTACGTCTTATCGATGATCGCATTTTAATGATACGGTTTTAACGATATATTGTCTCTGGAGTTGAGTCTAATGAGATTCTTTGCCTTTTACAGAAGGGGAAAATCCGAGGAGCGAGACTCCCTCCTCGAGCACAGCAACGAATCAGACTACTACTAATATAACCGGTAATACGACACCAACATCGCAACCTACAAGCAACACAACGCCGATTACTACGACCACAGGTCCGGACGAGGAAGAAATCGAACCTCCAGCCATCGTTGTTTACTTTGTTGAACCTTTTTCGTTAGGCGGTACCGAGGATCCTGATCGACGTCGGCTTGCTATTCTAGCTCTACTCAGAGCTTACTCTTCTGCGATCAATAGCATGCCTGAAAATATGAGATCAAATATTCACGTTCAGGTAATAAATTCTAAGGATCTTGATGTGATGAAGAGTTAATAATTTTAGGATCTTGATGTGATGAGGAGGAATTAATAATTTTAAACTCAGTATTTTAAGTTGTTTTTATGGCATTCTAATAATTTTTGCTTTTAGATAATATCTTTGGAAAGCATAATGGAATTGGGTCGAGCTCGAGAAAGGCGAAAGATTCAAGATGAGATGAGAGCCTTGGCGTTAAATGTCTTCTTGCAAGGACGTCGATTATTAAATCATAATTCTACGGTGAAAAGCCTTACTGGTTTCGGTACTGCCGCTGCTGCAGACATCTTCCTCAAAAGTAAAGATGTAAGGCTCCATGTTCCATTGCTATAAATTAATGCTTACCATATGATTGAGGATTGCCGAAAGTTCCGTTATGCACTGCGATATTATGATGTGAGATTAAAATCCATGTTATATATAAATCATTTTTACTCATTTAGTAATATTCTCTGCATCAGGAACGAAATAGAGCACCTTATCGTCTCTACGCACCGGCCTTCGTATTAGCACCATTGCGGGCGAAGAGCGAAGCTCCCGAATCATTTGGCATGCCAAGACCCGAAGAATGCGCAGTGCTCTATCTGAGTTACTGTTTGAGTGAGGATCAGTCTTGGCTGTTGGCGGCCGCAACGGACGATAGGGGCGAAATTTTCGAAACTGCTACCATTAACATCGACATACCTAACAGGAAAAGAAGAAAGCGCGCTTCAGCTAGGCGTATTGGCCTTCAAAAGCTTATGGACTTTATATTGGGTGTAATGTCTCAAGGTGTAAGTAAAAATTTTACATAAATTAAAATCATTAATAGAATAAATAATTTATTAAATACCAACAGTATTTAATAAAGAATATGAGAGCCAACGCAAAGTTTTTTCGCAAAAACAATATTTATAATAATTTTTCTCATCTAAAAAAACAAATATTTCGATCTTTATATCAGATCATCCTCAGTATATCGTTAACAATTTCAAATTATATATTAATCATATCTCTATTACAAAACTTCAAAAATAAAAATATATATCAGTTGCAAACCTATACGCATCATTAACATGTTAACAAGGAATTAGCTGTAGAACAATAGTATGGAATGGTTGATTATGTTAGAAAGTGTGGTGGGGCAAGCATTAAAGGAGGGGAGTTAGAATCAGAAACTTAAGAGGGGAACAAATGGCTAAGGACAGGAAGATAATTATCGGGATAAATATCAGGTAATCGAACAGTATCACTTTGTGTTTATTCAGACCACGGTGTTGTTTTTTTATGTATATTCCGATACCATCCTCTTATTAAAAGGGAATTCCAAAATATGCAAAATTGATATTTTTTCCCATTAATTTTTTAATGATGACAGAATACTTGATATTATAAATGACATGAAAAATCACAATTCAAATTTTCATTGATAATTTTTATTCTTGTTAAAAACATTTGTTCTTTATCATTAAATATTATTCATTTTATGAATATTATTTCTGTTTTTTATATCGTTCAATTATTTATTTTTGTTGCAGGTACAACCATGGAGACTGGTCGTTGGTCGAGTAGGACGCATTGGACATGGCGAATTGAAAGGATGGAGTTGGTTACTTTCTAGAAAAGCGCTTCTGAAAGCTTCAAAGCATCTGAAAGAGATATGCGGACAGTGTAGTCTCTTATATCCCTCGGCGGCACCTTGCGTACTCAGTGCGTGTTTAGTCTCACTCGAGCCAGATTCCACTCTGAGATTAATGGCTGATCAATTCACTCCCGATGAAAGATTTAGTCAGGCATCTGTAAACTGCCAGTTATCCACACCTCAAGATGTCACATGTACTCATATACTTGTTTTCCCTACATCCGCTACCACTCAGGTAAGAAAGTTTAATTATATATACATAAGCTTAATTAGATTATTTATTGAATATAATTAGTCTAAATCCTGTTGTTGTTGTTTTAATATTTTAGTCGTCGCAGACCGCATTTCAAGAGCAACACAACGTACCCGAGTTAGGAGATGACGAATTATTTTCTGCTCTAAATGATGATATGCCGGAAGGTATGGAGGGAATGGGTGACTTCAACGATATTTTCAATGTTTGGCCTGAGCCGGGCGCAGGCGGTGGGCAAAGTCCAAGCGGAAGTCCGCACCGTCCTGAAGGTTCACCGCATGGAGGAGATGGCGGTGGATCAGGCTTGGGCAATCACGATGGGCCTGGCAGTCCATTTCCGTGCAGCAACACGCCAAGAGTAAGTTTTGTGTTTTAAACTAAGTCTGCGACTATATTGTATCCATGTGAAATTATGCAAATTTATTCGCAGATAGCGACGACTGAGCAAGCAGAAGAAGTTGGCACACTTCTACAACAACCACTCGCTCTTGGTTACCTAGTATCAACTGCGCCAACGGGACGAATGCCACCATGGTTTTGGGCAGCTTGTCCACATCTCGAAAACGTTTGCCCGGTATTCCTGAAGAACGCATTACACCTACACAGTCCCGCAATACAACAGAACAGCGACGATTTACTTCAGCAACAAAACGCACCTACTGCTCATCCATTGGACTCGCAGTATACCACTGACGTGCTCAGGTTTGTATTTGCGATGATGTTCGTGATTTTTGCTTTCTAGATATTTGTTGCGTGAAATTTATATTATGTGCAATTTACGTGATTGACAGGTACGTGTTAGAAGGGTACAACGCACTGTCGTGGCTTGCACTGGATGCGAACACCAAGGACCGATTGTCCTGCTTACCAGTGCACGTACAGGCGCTCATGCATCTCTACCATGCGACGGCAGCTCTCGTCTGACCCACACCCTCTCCCGTTGTAGTGCAGTATATGCACCTCTCTCACGCACTCCTTATTGTACCGTCACTTGGGGCTTTACGAGAGCAACTGATTTCCTATGCCCTTTACCTATACTATATTAGTTAGGTACTTAGAGAGAAAGAGATTGTCTAGGTACAAAGTACGATCCTTCTCGACTATATGTAAAGAGAACCGAGCTTTTTTTACTCGGACTCTAATTAATACACAAGTTAGCGCAATGAAAATGCAAAGGCTGAAAATGCAAAACTCGATGAGAACGAACAGCGGCTCTCTACCATTTTTCTATTATAACAGGCGAAATAGATTGTACTTTGTGTTTATGATCGTATCTCGTATTTCGTAAGGAAAAAAATGAACTGCGCATCCAATACGACCATTACCAGCGAAAGCAAATGTGAGACTTTGCGAACAGTAGAAGCAAAGATGCGAATGATGAAAGATATTGTGAAAAAGGAAGAAAGATAGGGCAGGAAAGAATGAGGATGAAAGAGAAGTATAGCGAAAGAAAAGTGCGAAAGAAATAGAGAAAGAAAGTGCGTGAACGAACGAGTGAGTGAAAGAGAGAAAGAAAAGGTGAAAAAGAGAGTGCATAATAAGAAAATGATTTTCGATTGCCTCTCTATCGATAGATAGTTGAATTACAAATCAGAATCTCTAGAAAAATTACGTAACCAAAAGTTTTTAATTGTAAATTAAATTTTGTACAAAGCTTTTATTATTAATGACGACGAAGTAATATAAATGATATTACGTTGTTTTTTAATTTTATATAGATGATATAAAAAAAAAAGAGAGGTGGACTTCTTTTTTATAAGCGATGCCTCGTATAAGCCCCTGGT
>Ga0157362_1000304_pt1 | contig 16088 bp, 10 predicted proteins | sample AttlaeALBM3_FD_111480 | JGI IMG/M metagenome (GOLD analysis project Ga0157362, IMG submission 111480) | Fungus gardens microbial communities from leaf cutter ant in Ribeirão Preto, State of São Paulo, Brazil - Atta laevigata ALBM3 | ecosystem: Host-associated > Fungi > Mycelium > Unclassified ... | reverse complement strand
CACCGGCGCGCTGCGCCCGGATCAGGTGAAGCTCAAACTCGACAAAAGCGCCTTGCGCCCCGGCGAAACCGCCCACGTGCAGGTGGAATCCCCGGCGGCGGGCAAAGGCTATCTGATGGTGGAGTCGAGCAGCGGCACGCTCTGGTGGCGGCCGATCAGCGTGCCGGCGGGCGGCGCGACCATTGACGTGCCGCTCGACGCCAGCTGGACGCGCCATGACCTCTATCTCAGCGCCATTGTGGTGCGCGACGGCGATAAAGCCAGCGGCGCGACGCCGAAACGCGCCGTTGGTCTGCTGCATCTGCCAATGGCGACCGAGGCGCGGCGTCTCGACCTGACGCTGGACGCGCCGCCGAAAACGCGTCCTGACCAGACGCTAGAAGTTAAGGTGAAGGCCAGTCGCGCCGGCGGCGAACTGCCGCAGCGCATTCAGGTGCTGCTGTCGGCGGTGGACAGCGGGGTGTTAAGCATCACCGACTATAAAACCCCCGATCCCTGGGAAGGGTTCTTTGGCCGCAAGCGCTATAACGCCGATCAATATGACGTCTTCGGTCAGCTGATTGAGGGCGGCGGACGCCTGGCGGCGCTGCGCTTCGGCGGCGACGGCGACGATGACTCGGCTTCGCGCGGCGGGAAAAAGCCGCTGACCCAGGTCAATATCGTGGCGCAGCAGCTGCAGACCCTGACGCTGGATAGCAACGGCGAGGGCACGCTGGCGCTGCCGATCCCGCAGTTCAACGGCGAGCTGCGGCTGATGGCGCAGGCGTGGAGCGACGACAGCTTTGGCGCGGCGGATCGCAAAGTGGTGGTGGCCGCGCCGCTGATCAGCGAGCTGGCGACGCCGCGCTTTATGGCCAGCGGCGATCAGGCGATGCTGGCGCTCGATCTCACTAACCTCACCGACGCGCCACAGTCGCTGAAGGTCGAGGTGCAAACCCAGGGGCTGCTGGCACTGAGCGGCGCCGCCTCCCATCGCGTTCAACTGGCGAAAGGGGCGCGCACCACGCTGCATATTCCGGTGAAAGCGCAGGGCGGCTTCGGCGAAGGCGCGGTGCAGGTGCGGGTCTCCGGGCTAACGCTGGCGGGCGAAGCGCTGGCCGACAGCCAGCGCAGCTGGACCATCGGCGTACGTCCCGCCTATCCGGCGCAGACGCTGAGTTTCGACGGCGAGATGCAGGCCGGGCAGAGCTGGCAGCTGCCCGCCAGCGCCTTTAGCGAGCTGCAGCCTGACACGCTAAGCGGCCAGCTCTCGCTCAGCAACCAGCCGCCGCTGAACATCGCCTCCTATATCAGCGCGCTGTACGCCTATCCCTACGGCTGCCTGGAGCAGACCGCCAGCGGCATCTGGCCGTCGGTGTTCACGAATCAGACGCAGCTTCGCGCCATGGGCATTAAAACAGGCAGCGACGAGGCGCGCCGCGCCGCCGTCGATACCGGCATCGCGCGTCTGACGGGCATGCAGCGCGGCAACGGCAGCTTCGGCCTGTGGAGCAAAGAAAGCGAAGAGGAGTTCTGGCTGACCGCCTATGTCACCGATTTTCTGCTGCGCGCCAGCGAAGCGGGCTACGGCGTACCGGCTGAGACAATCGCCCGCGCCGACGAGCGGCTGCTGCGCTATCTGCAGGATCCGGCGCAGATCGACACACACGGCAGCAGCGACGAAGAGGCGCTGCGCTTCAGCGTGCAGGCCTACGCGGGTATGGTGCTGGCGCGTCAGCAGCAGGCGCCGCTTGGCGCGCTGCGCGCCCTCTACGAGAAGCGCGACAAGGCGAAATCGGGACTGGCGCTGGCGCAGCTTGGCGTGGCGCTGAAGCTGATGGGCGATGCGCAGCGCGCCCAGCTGGCGCTGGCACAGGGCGTTGGCCTGACGCGCGCCTCAGACAACTGGCTGGGCGATTACGGCACGCCGCTGCGCGACCGCGCCCTGATCCTCGCGCTGCTGGCGGAGAATCAGCTGATGCCGGACGCGCAGCGCGCGCTGATGAACGATCTGGCGAAAGAGGCGCGCGGCCAGCGCTGGTTCTCAACCCAGGAAAACAACGCGCTGTTTCTCGCGGCGCGCACGCTGCAGCAGCATAAAGGCGAAGCCTGGCAGGCGACGCTGGCGGGCGAGGCGCAGCCGCTGGAGAGCAGTGCACCGCTGACGCAGGGATTGAATGAGAGCCAGCTGCAGCGCGGCGTGACGCTGACCAGCCGCAGCCAGGCGCCGCTCTACGGCGTGCTCAACGTAACCGGCTATCCGCTCGCCGCGCCGACGCCGATGCACAACGTGCTCAACATCACCCGCGACTACTTTACGCTCGACGGCAAACCGGCGGATCTCGATAACCTCAGCAGCGGCCAGCTGCTGGTGGTGCGGCTGAAGGTTTCCGCCAGCAAACGCGTCAGCGATGCGCTGGTGGTGGATCTGCTGCCGGCCGGTCTGGAGCTGGAAAACCAGAACCTCAGCGACAGCAGCGCCAGCCTCGGCGACGGCGCGGATGCGCTGAAAGAGAGCATGATGGATATGCAGCAGGCGGATATCCGGCATATCGAATTCCGCGACGATCGCTTTGTCACGGCGCTGGCGCTGAGCGGCTACAAAACCGAGACGCTGCTCTATCTGGCGCGCGCCGTGACGCCGGGCAGCTACCGGCTGCCGCCGCCGCAGGTCGAGTCGATGTACGTGCCGGAGTGGCGCGCGGTCGGCGCGACGCCGGAGAAAATCAGTGTCCGGTAAGCGATGAAGCAACAGGGCGGGAAAACGCGGTGGCGCTGGCTGCCGCTGGCTTTTTTAGCGCTTCTGCTGGCGCTGTTCGGCCTGGATAGGCTGTTTCCGCTGCCGCTGCGCGAGGTGCAGCCGGCGCGCGTGGTAGTAGCGAAAGATGGCACGCCGCTCTGGCGCTTCGCCGATCAGCAGGGCGTCTGGCGCTATCCGGTCACGCTCGACGAGGTGGCACCCGCCTATCTCGAGGCGCTGCTCAACTATGAAGATCGCTGGTTCTGGCGTCATCCAGGCATCAACCCCGTGGCGATTCTGCGCGCGGCGGGGCAGAACCTGCGCGCGGGCACCATCGTTTCCGGCGGCAGTACGCTAACGATGCAGGTGGCGCGTCTAATCGATCCGCAGCCGCGCACGCTGCGCGGCAAGGCGGTGCAGGCGTGGCGCGCGCTGCAGCTGGAGTGGCACTTGTCGAAGCGTGACATTCTGACGCTCTACCTGAATCGCGCGCCCTTTGGCGGCACGGTGGAGGGGGTAGGCGCGGCGAGCTGGATCTGGCTCGGCAAGCCGCCGTCTCAGCTGACGCAGGGCGAAGCCGCGCTGCTGGCGGTGCTGCCGCAGGCGCCCGGCCGGCTGCGACCCGACCGCTGGCCGCAGCGCGCCGAAGCGGCGCGCAACAAGGTGCTGCGGCGGCTGGCGGAAAACCGCGTCTGGCCGCAGCAGCGGGTCGACGAGATCCTGCAGGAGCCGGTCTGGCTGCCGCCGCGCCAGATGCCGCAGACCGCGCCGCTGCTGGCGCGCCGTCTGCTGCAGCTCTCGCCGCAGAACAAGATTGTGTCGACGATCGATTTTTCACTGCAGCGCGAGCTGGAAAGCCTCGCCGCCGCGCTCAGGCCACAGCTGCCGCCGCGCACCTCGCTGGCGATGCTGGTGGTGGATCACACCGATATGCGCGTGCGCGGCTACGTCGGCTCGGTGGATCTGCGCGACGACAGCCGTTTCGGCCATGTCGATATGATCGCCAGCGTGCGCTCGCCGGGATCGCTGCTGAAACCCTTTATCTACGGCATGGCGCTCGACGACGGCCTGATCCACGGCGAATCGCTGCTGCAGGACGTGCCGCGCCGCTTTGGCGACTACCGGCCCGGCAATTTCGACAGCGGCTTTCACGGCCCGGTCAGCGCCAGCGAGGCGCTGAAGCGATCGCTGAACCTGCCTGCGGTGCAGCTGCTGGACGCGCTCGGGCCGAAAAGCGTGACGGCGCGGCTGCGCAACGTAGGGCTGAACCTGCGCTTCCCGCCGGGCGCGGAGCCTAACCTGTCGCTGGCGCTGGGCGGAACCGGCACGCGTCTGGATGAGCTGGTAGCGGCCTACAGCGCCTTCGCCCGTCAGGGCAACGCCGCGCAGCTGCGCTGGCTGGCGGACCAGCCGCTGCGGCAGCGTCGCCTGCTGTCGCCGGGCGCAGCCTGGATCGTACGACGCATGCTGGCGGGCGAGGCGCAACCCTCGGCCAGCGGCGCGGTGGGCGACATTGTGCCGCTGGCGTGGAAAACCGGCACCAGCTACGGCTACCGCGACGCCTGGACGATTGGCATTACGCCGCGCTATCTCATCGGCGTCTGGGTTGGCCGACCGGACGCCACGCCGGTCGCCGGGCAGTTCGGCTTCGCCTCGGCGGTGCCGGTGATGCATCAGGTGGCGAATCTGCTCGCCGGACATATGCCGGCCGGCGGCACGCCGCGCGATCCGCGTCCCGCCTCGGTCAGCGCGCAGAGTATCTGCTGGCCGGGCGGCCAGCCGCTGCCTGCTGGCGACGAGAACTGCCGCCAGCGCCGTCAGAGCTGGGTGCTCAACCAGACCGTGCCGCCGACGCTGCTGGCGCCAGGTCAGGAGGGGATCAACGGCCTGCGGCTGCGCTACTGGCAAAACCCGCAGGGCGCGCGCGTGGCGGCGGACTGCCCCGACGCGCAGAGCCGCGAGCGGCTGATGTGGCCGCTGCCGCTCGAGCCCTGGCTGCCGCAGGCCGAGCGACGCGCGCAGCGCCTGCCGCCAATCGATCCCGCCTGCCCGCCGTTGCAGCAGGGCAACGCGCCGCCGATGATCGTCACCGGCGTCATCAACGGACAGCATCTGCAGCCGCTGCCCGGCAACGCGGTGCTGCTGCTGCCGGTGGCGGTGCAGGGCGGGCAGGGCGCGCGTCGCTGGTGGTTTTTAAACGGCGAACCCGTGGAGCAAACGGAGGCATCGAACCGCGTGCAGCTGGCGCTGCGCGAGGCCGGCCCCTGTCAGCTGGTGGTGATGGATGAGGCGGGACAGCTGGCCAGCGTCGCCTTTACCCGCGACTGAACCGCGGCCTGCTGCACAAAATTTGCCTGCCTGCACCGACGAAAATCAATAAATTTCCATAAATCATACGATAGCTAATAGGCAACGCCCGTTGATCTCCCTATAATCGGCGCGTTTTCTTACCGGGAGCGGGTTCCCGGTTTCTTCAGGATGCTAAAGACAGAGGTCAACATGGCAATCGAACGTACCTTCTCCATCATTAAACCAAACGCCGTTGCTAAAAACGTGATTGGCGCCATCTACAACCGTTTTGAGAGCGCAGGCTTCAAAATCGTTGGCGCTAAAATGCTGCAGCTGAGCAAAGAGCAGGCTGAAGGTTTCTACGCTGAGCACCAGGGCAAACCGTTCTTCGACGGCCTGGTCGAGTTCATGACTTCTGGTCCGGTTGTGGTGTCTGTGCTGGAAGGCGAAAACGCCGTTCAGCGTCACCGCGATCTGATGGGCGCCACCAACCCGGCTAACGCCCTGGCTGGCACCCTGCGCGCTGACTACGCAGACAGCTTCACCGAAAACGCCACCCACGGCTCTGACTCTGCCGAGTCTGCCGCGCGTGAAATCGCCTACTTCTTCGGCGAAAACGAGATCTGCCCGCGCACGCGTTAATCGCGTCGAGGCCAGCTGGAGCGCGCGCTTTACAAATTTGTTGCTAGCGCGTTGCCCTCTACCCTGGCATCACACCGCAGATGTTGTACAATATCGCGCCCTTGTTGAGCCTGGCTCAGCAAGGGCGTCTTTTTTTCCTATCCTTAACCAGAGCCATAACGTGTAATAACGAGGCCAGAGAACATTATGTCCGAACAGATTGTGACGCCGTCGTCCGCTTCCCCCGTTGTTGTCGCCCCTAAAAGCGAAAAGATTAACCTGCTCGATCTTAATCGCCAGCAGATGCGCGAGCTTTTCCTCTCGATGGGCGAAAAGCCGTTCCGCGCCGATCAGGTGATGAAGTGGATGTATCACTACTGCTGCGATGATTTCGAGCAGATGACCGACATCAACAAGGTGCTGCGCAACAAGCTGAGCCAGATCGCGGAAATTCGCGCGCCGGAAGTGGCGGAAGAGATGCGTTCCAGCGACGGCACCATCAAGTGGGCGATCCGCGTCGGCGATCAGCTGGTGGAAACCGTTTATATTCCGGAAGACGATCGCGCCACGCTCTGCGTCTCCTCGCAGGTGGGCTGCGCGCTGGAGTGCAAATTCTGTTCGACGGCGCAGCAGGGCTTCAACCGCAATCTGCGCGTTTCCGAGATCATCGGACAGGTGTGGCGCGCGGCGAAAATCATCGGCGCCGCGAAGGTGACCGGCCAGCGTCCTATCACCAACGTGGTGATGATGGGCATGGGCGAGCCGCTGCTCAATCTTAACAATGTCGTGCCGGCGATGGAGATCATGCTGGACGACTTCGGTTTCGGCCTGTCGAAACGTCGCGTTACGCTCTCGACTTCTGGCGTGGTGCCGGCGCTGGATAAGCTGGGCGATATGATCGACGTCGCGCTGGCGATTTCGCTGCACGCGCCGAACGACAAGCTGCGCGACGATATCGTACCGATTAACAAGAAGTACAATATCGAGATGTTCCTCGGCGCGGTGAAGCGCTATCTGGCGAAATCAAACGCCAACCAGGGACGCGTCACCATCGAGTACGTCATGCTGGACCACGTCAACGACAGCACCGACGACGCCCATGAGCTGGCGGCGCTGCTGAAAGAGACACCGTGCAAAATTAACCTGATCCCGTGGAACCCCTTCCCAGGCGCGCCTTACGGCCGCAGCTCCAACAGCCGGGTTGACCGCTTCGCGAAAGTGCTGATGGAGTACGGCTTTACCACCATCGTGCGTAAAACCCGCGGCGACGACATCGACGCGGCATGCGGACAGCTGGCGGGCGACGTGATCGACCGCACCAAGCGTACGATGCGTAAAAAAATGGCGGGCGAGCCCATCTCTGTGAAGGCGCTCTGAAAAAGGGAAAATAGCGATTTTACCGAGTCGTGACGCGTGGCAGTCTGCCTCCACGCGCCCTCTTCGCGACCAGGAGAATCGACATGGGTAAGGGATTGCCGGCCAGCCTGCTGGCCCTGATTGTTGTAACCGGGTGTGTCAGTCGCAGCCCGCAAACGGGCGCGGCGGAGACCCGTCTGACGCTGGGGATGCACTATCTGGCGGCGGGGGAGTTCGCCGCCGCGCGCCGCAACCTCCAGCGGGCGCAGGCTGCCGCGCCGCGCGACTATCGAATGACCCTGGCGCTGGCGCGGCTGGCGCAAAAACAGGGGCGTCGCGATGAGGCGGCGCGCCGCTTTCAACAGGCGCAGCGGCTGGCGCCGGCAAATGGCTTTGTCGCTAACAATTACGGTGCGTTTCTCTGCGCTTTAGGGCAGTATGACGAAGCGCATCAACAGTTTAAGCGGGCGAGGGATGCGTCGGAGAGCGAGGCCCGCGCCGATGCGTGGGAACTGTCGGGATATTGCTATCTCCAGGCGGACGACACGCTGGCCGCGCGAGCGGCGCTGAGTCGGGCGCTCGAGGCGAATCGCGCAAAAGGCGATGCGTTGCTGGATGAGGCGGAAAAACAACGTGTACTCTATCCGGCGCGTGCTTTACTGTTAACTGAGCTTTATCAGCAATATCTGCCTGCTACGGCGCGCAGCTTAGAGTTACAGATACGTTTCGCCGCGCAACAGGGAAACGCTGCTGACGTTACACGTTATGGCGACCGGTTGGCGCGAAGTTTTCCACAATCGATACAGTACCAGCGTTATTTAGCTAATGAATACTGAAGCCACTCAAGACAACTCTGCAGTACATTCCACAGGCGAACGCCTGCGTCTGGCCCGTGAGAAAATGGGGCTGACCCAGCAAAACGTGGCTGAACGCCTGTGCCTGAAACTTACGACCGTACGCGATATCGAAGAGGACAAAGCGCCTGCCGATCTGGCGTCGACCTTTTTGCGTGGATACATTCGCTCCTATGCCCGTCTGGTGCACATTCCTGAAGAGGAACTGCTGCCGATGATGGCGAAGCAGACGCCGGTGCGCGCGGCCAAAATCGAGCCGATGCAGCACTTCTCGCTGGGCAAACGCCGCAAGAAACGCGACGGCTGGCTGATGATTTTCACCTGGCTGGTGCTGTTCGTGGTCATTGGCCTGACCGGCGCCTGGTGGTGGCAAAACCATAAAGCGTCGCAGGACGATCTGGTCTCTATGGCCGATCAGAACGGCAGCAGCGGCGACAACAGCCAGTCGATTCCGCTCGACGGCGGCAATGACGCTGGCGACCAGACCGCCGCGCCAGCCGCGCCGGACGAAACCAACGGCGCGGACGTCAGCGCGGCGGCGCCAGCCGCCAGCCAGCCCACCAGCACCGCCCCTGCGCAAGCCAGCGGCAACAGCGCCGCGCCGGCCGCAACCTCGGCAAACAACGCCGTGGTCTCGCCGAGCCAGGCGCCTGTGGACAACGCCGCCAGCCCGTCGGCCACCGCCGGCCAGCTGCCGACCAGCGCCGCCGCCGTTGGCGAAGCGGCCGCCGATCCCAACACCGTGGTGATGAACTTCAACGCCGACTGCTGGCTGGAAGTCTCTGATGCCACCGGTAAAAAACTGTTCAGCGGAATGCAACGTAGCGGTGGTAAACTCAGCCTTTCCGGCACCGCTCCCTATCGCCTGAAGATTGGCGCACCGTCTGCGGTGCAGGTGCAATACCAGAATCAGCCTGTTGATTTAAGTCGTTTTATCCGTACTAACCAGGTTGCTCGCCTGACATTGGGTGCGCAATAACGCAGCATCGCGCCCCGGGCAATTGTGGAGAAAGAATATGCATAACGAAGCACCCATTATCCGTCGTAAATCAACCCGGATTTATGTCGGCAAGGTGCCTGTCGGCGACGGCGCGCCTATCGCCGTCCAGTCGATGACCAATACCCGTACTACTGATGTTGACGCCACGGTCAATCAGATCAAAGCGCTTGAGCGCGTCGGCGTCGATATCGTCCGCGTCTCCGTTCCCACCATGGACGCCGCTGAAGCCTTTAAGCTGATCAAGCAGCGCGTCAACGTGCCGCTGGTGGCGGATATCCATTTTGACTACCGCATCGCGCTGAAAGTCGCCGAATATGGCGTCGACTGCCTGCGCATCAACCCAGGCAATATCGGCAACAACGAGCGTATTCGCCAGGTGGTGGACTGCGCGCGCGACCACAATATTCCGATCCGTATCGGCGTTAACGCCGGTTCGCTGGAAAAAGATCTGCAGGAAAAGTATGGCGAGCCGACGCCGCAGGCGCTGCTGGAGTCAGCGATGCGTCACGTCGATCATCTCGATCGCCTTAACTTCGATCAGTTTAAAGTGAGCGTGAAGGCGTCGGACGTGTTTCTTGCCGTCGAATCCTACCGCCTGCTGGCGAAGCAGATCGATCAGCCGCTGCACCTCGGTATCACCGAAGCGGGCGGCGCGCGCGCAGGCGCGGTGAAATCCGCCATCGGTCTTGGGTTACTGCTTTCAGAAGGGATTGGCGACACGCTGCGTATTTCGCTGGCGGCCGATCCGATCGAAGAGGTCAAAGTTGGCTTCGACATCCTGAAGTCGCTGCGCATTCGCGCGCGCGGCATCAACTTTATCGCCTGTCCCACCTGCTCGCGTCAGGAGTTCGACGTTATCGGCACGGTGAATGCCCTTGAGCAGCGGCTGGAAGATATCATCACGCCGATGGACGTTTCGATTATCGGCTGCGTGGTCAACGGCCCCGGCGAAGCGACGGTGTCGACGCTGGGCGTGACCGGCGGTAACAAGAAAAGCGGCTTCTACGAAGATGGCGTGCGCCAGCGCGATCGTCTCGACAACGACGATATGATCGATCAGCTTGAAGCGCGCATCCGCGCGAAAGCGACCATGCTGGACGAAAATCGTCGCATCAACGTTCAGCAGCTGGAAAACTAAGGGTCGGCGCGCGCAGCGCGACTTTGTTTAATGAACCTGTGCGGTTTCATCCTCATAAGGTATGATGCCGGACAGGTTTTTTTGCATTAAGAGATTTTAACGTGGCGAAGAATATTCAAGCTATCCGCGGCATGAACGATTATCTGCCGGCGGATACGGCTCTCTGGCAACGCATTGAAGGGTCGCTCAAGCAGGTGCTGGCCAGCTATGGCTACAGCGAAATCCGCATGCCGATCGTCGAGCAGACTCCGCTGTTTAAACGCGCCATCGGCGAAGTGACCGATGTGGTTGAAAAAGAGATGTACACCTTTGACGACCGCAACGGCGAAAGCCTGACGCTGCGCCCGGAAGGCACCGCAGGCTGCGTGCGCGCCGGCATCGAGCACGGCCTGCTCTACAATCAGGAGCAGCGCCTGTGGTATATGGGACCGATGTTCCGCTACGAACGTCCGCAGAAAGGCCGCTATCGCCAGTTCCATCAGCTGGGCGCCGAGGTGTTCGGCCTGAACGGCCCGGACGTGGACGCCGAGCTGATTATGCTGACCGCGCGCTGGTGGAAAGTGCTGGGCATCGCCGATCATGTGCGTCTGGAGCTGAACTCCATCGGCTCGCTGGAGGCGCGCGCGCGCTACCGCGAGGCGCTGGTGGCGTTCCTGGAGCAGCACAAAGAGACGCTGGACGAAGACAGCCAGCGCCGTATGTATACCAACCCGCTGCGCGTGCTGGACAGCAAAAATCCTGAGGTGCAGGCGCTGCTTAACGACGCGCCGCAGCTGATGGACCATCTTGACGACGAATCACGCGAGCATTTCCAGGGCCTGTGCGCCCTGCTGGACGACGCGGGCATCGCCTATCGCGTCAACCAGCGCCTGGTGCGCGGCCTCGACTACTACAACCGCACCGTTTTCGAATGGGTGACCGAGAGCCTCGGCGCGCAAGGCACGGTGTGCGGCGGCGGTCGCTACGACGGTCTGGTCGAGCAGCTGGGCGGGCGGGCCACGCCAGCCGTCGGTTTCGCTATGGGATTAGAGCGTCTGGTGCTGCTGGTGCAGGCGGTGAATCCGCAATTTGAACCGACGCGCGTTGTTGATGTCTATGTTATCGCTTCGGGCCAGGGCGTTCAGTCCGCTGCGATGCAGCTGGCGGAAAAACTGCGTGACGAAGCGCCAGAGCTGAAGCTGATGACTAACTTTGGCGGCGGCAACTTCAAGAAGCAGTTCGCCCGCGCCGACAAGTGGGGCGCGCGCATCGCGCTGGTGGTTGGCGAAGATGAAGTGAAAGCGGGTCAGGTGGTTATCAAAGATCTGCGCAGCGGCGATCAGCAAACGCTGGCGCAGACAGAGGCTGCTGCTGCATTGCGCACGCTGTTGCAGTAAGCGTGGCACGGCACCAACCAGAAAAAGGAGAGGGATCGCGTGGAAGTCTATAGCAATGAAAACGAGCAGGTCGACGCGTTACGCCGCTTTTTTGCCAATAACGGCAAGGCGCTGGCAGTCGGCGTGATCATCGGCATTGCCGCGCTGGGCGGCTGGCGCTACTGGGCCAGCCATGAAGATAGCTCGTCAAAAGCGGTCTCTGCGCAGTATCAGCAGGTGACCACCGCGATGAAAGCCGATCAGCCAGCGACGCTGGATGCGGCGGCGAAGTTCGCCAGCGAAAACAGCAATACCTATGGCGCGCTGGCGGCGATGGATGTGGCGAAGCAGTATGTCGACGCCAACCAGCTGGATAAGGCCGCTTCCCTGCTGGAAAACGGCCTGAAAAACACCAGGGATGCCAATCTGCAGGCGGTGATCAACCTGCGGCTGGCGCGCATTCAACTGCAACAGAATCAGGCGGACGCCGCCCTTAAAACCCTCGACGCTGTCAAGGGCGATGGCTGGACAGCCATTGTGGCGGATATCCGCGGCGAAGCACTGCTGAGCAAAGGCGACAAGCAGGGCGCGCGCGCGGCGTGGAGCAAGGGCGTCGACTCAGACGCCTCTCCGGCGCTGAAGCAAATGATGCAGATGAAGATGAATAACTTAAGCTAAGCCAGTCAAGAGAGAGCGCATGGAATTACGTAAATACCTGCTGCCAGGGCTGATTTCAGTCACTTTGCTCAGCGGTTGCTCGCTGTTCAGCGGCGAAGAAGATGTAGTGAAAATGGCCCCGCTGCCGAAGGTGGAAAACCAGTTTACTCCTCAGGAAGTGTGGAGCACGTCGGTCGGTGACGGCGTCGGCGACTTCTACTCTAACCTGCATCCGGCATGGCAGGACAATACCGTATTTGCGGCGGATCGTTTCGGCGTGGTTAAAGCGCTGGACGCCTCCAACGGCAAAGAAAAATGGAAGGTCGATCTCTCAGAGAAAACCGGCTTCTTCTCGAAAAATATCTCAGCCTTGCTCTCTGGCGGCGTGACCGCGGCGGGCGAGCATCTCTATATTGGCAGCGAGCGCGGTCAGCTTTTCGCGCTTAACAGCAGCGATGGCAGCATCGCCTGGCAGACTAAAGTCGCCGGCGAAGCGCTGTCGCGTCCGGTGGTCAGCGATGGCCTGGTGCTGGTGCACACCAGCAACGGCATGCTGCAGGGCCTGGATCAGAGCAGCGGCGCGGTGAAGTGGAGCGTTAACCTCGACATGCCTGCGCTGTCGCTGCGCGGCGAATCTGCGCCTGCGACCGCGTTCGGCGGCGCCATTGTCGGCGGCGATAACGGCCGCGTCAGCGCGGTAATCATGAATCAGGGCCAGATTATCTGGCAGCAGCGCATCTCTCAGCCGAGCGGCGCGACAGAGATCGATCGTCTGAACGACGTCGACACCACGCCGGTGATCGTTAACGGCGTGGTCTATGCGCTGGCCTACAACGGCAACCTGACCGCGCTCGACCTGCGCTCTGGTCAGATCCTGTGGAAGCGCGAAATCGGCGGCGTGAAAGATCTGATCGTCGACGCGGGCCGCATCTATCTGGTGGATCAGGATGACCGCGTGATCGCGCTCAACGCCGACGGCGGTGTTGCCATCTGGCGTCAGAGCGATCTGCTGCATCGCAACCTGACGGCGCCGGTGCTGTTTAACGGCTACCTGATCGTCGGCGACAGCGAAGGCTATCTGCACTGGCTCAACACCTCGGACGGGCGTTTCGTGGCGCAGCAGAAAGTCGACAGCGACGGCTTCCAGACCGAGCCGGTGGTCGCCAGCGACAAGCTGATCATTCAGGCCAAAGGCGGTGAGGTTTACGCGATTACGCGTTAATCTGCTATCGGAGTTAGCCTTCCGTTTAACGGCTCCTGACGCGTCAGGAGCCGTTTCGTTTTTAGTCAGGCATGATATTCTTAGCGCCTTCAGCCTGAACCTCGCGGTTAAAACCGTTATAATCACGCCATTCGGGCGATACATTTTTTTTTATTGAGGCACTGTTATGATACCTGTGGTCGCGCTGGTTGGGCGTCCCAATGTGGGGAAATCCACGCTGTTCAACCGGTTAACGCGCACTCGTGATGCGCTGGTGGCGGATTTTCCTGGACTGACTCGCGATCGCAAATATGGTCGCGCCGAAGTGGAAGGGCGCGAATTTATTGTTATTGATACCGGCGGTATCGACGGCACCGAAGAGGGCGTTGAGACGCGTATGGCGGAGCAGTCGCTGCTGGCGATTGAAGAGGCCGACGTGGTCCTGTTTATGGTCGACGCTCGCGCGGGCGTGATGCCGGCGGACAAGCAGATCGCCAACCATATCCGTTCGCGTCAGAAAGCAACGTTCCTGGTGGCCAACAAAACCGACGGTCTCGATCCCGATTCAGCCGTTGTCGATTTCTACTCGCTGGGTCTGGGCGAAATTCACGCTATCGCCGCCTCGCACGGCCGCGGCGTCACCAGCCTGCTGGAAACCGCGCTACTGCCGTGGATGGATGAAGTCGATCCGCGCGAAGTAACCGAAGAAGACGAAAACGAAGCCTACTGGGCGGCGCTGGCGGCGGAAGAGAACGGCGACACGCAGGAAGAAGAGGAAGAAGAGTTCGACCCGACCGGTCTGCCGATCAAGCTGGCAATCGTCGGCCGTCCCAACGTCGGCAAGTCTACCCTGACCAACCGCATCCTCGGCGAAGATCGCGTGGTGGTGTACGACATGCCGGGCACCACGCGCGACAGCATCTATATTCCGATGGAGCGCGACGGCCGCGAATATATTCTGATCGACACCGCTGGCGTGCGTAAGCGCGGCAAGATCACCGATACGGTAGAGAAATTCTCCGTAATTAAAACGCTGCAGGCGATCGAAGACGCCAACGTGGTGCTGCTGGTTATTGACGCGCGCGAAGGCATCTCCGATCAGGATCTGTCGCTGCTCGGCTTCATCCTCAACAGCGGTCGCTCGCTGGTGATCGTGGTGAACAAATGGGATGGTCTGACGCAGGAAATTAAAGACGAAGTCAAAGAGACGCTGGATTATCGCCTCGGCTTTATCGACTTTGCCCGCGTGCACTTTATCTCTGCGCTGCACGGCAGCGGTGTCGGCAACCTGTTCGAATCGGTCACCGAAGCCTATGACTGCTCGACCAAACGCGTCAACACCTCGATGCTGACGCGGATCATGAACATGGCGGCCGAAGACCATCAGCCGCCGCTGGTGCGCGGTCGCCGCGTGAAGCTGAAGTATGCTCACGCCGGGGGGTACAACCCGCCTATCGTGGTGATCCACGGTAATCAGGTGAAGGATCTGCCGGATTCCTACAAGCGTTATCTGATGAACTACTTCCGTCGTTCGCTTAACGTCATGGGCACACCGATCCGTATCCAGTTTAAAGAAGGCGACAACCCCTTTGCGGGCAAACGCAATCTGCTGACGCCGACGCAGCAGCGCAAGCGCAAGCGTCTGCTTTCGCACCTGAAGAAAAACAAGCGTTAATTAAAAAGGGGACCGTCAGGTCCCCTTTTTTACGGGCTGCAGAAAGGTCGCCACACATTTGCTTACGTCTGCGAACAAGGTAAAAGGCGCTGCACGAAGCATGCAATTTGAGACACTTAACGCCTTATTTGTAGCAAAAATGCTATTGCCACGTTTAGTTCCCGTTATAGATGTTCACCTCATTATGTACCAGGTGGTACAATCCTGGCGCGCATTGTCATGGTGGCAGAAAATTCTTAATGCCTCCTCGCTCACAATGCCTGCAACCCGGACCCAGGTCCGTACCATTACGACGTAAAATAAAGCTAACCCTACGCATCAGACGTCGTGACGCCTCAGCGCGGCTAACCCACGTTGAGGCGCGGGTGCTTTATTTTTTCAGGAGAGTTTGTGTTATGGCTGAAACATCATCCCGATCCGGCAAAGGATTGGGTATCTGGTCGATTTTGCTGGGGCTGGTACTGCTGGCAATCGGCCTGTTCTTTGCAATCGGCGGCGGCAAGCTGGTCTCGCTTGGCGGCAGCTGGTACTTCCTGATTGCAGGCATTGTCATGCTGCTGTCGGCGATCCAGTTCTTCCGCCGCAAGTCCTCTGCCGTTGTGCTGTTTATTCTGGTCTTCGTCGGCTCGCTGATTTGGGCGCTGGCGGATGCGGGCTGGACCTTCTGGCCGCTGGTGTCGCGCCTGATGGTGCCGTCGGGCCTGATGCTGCTGGCGTTTCTCACCTGGCCTGCGCTGCGCAAGCGCGAAGGTAAATCCTCGCTGGCGAAGGTCTCTTACGTGCTGTCAGCGGTGATCGCCGTCGGCATGGTCGGCACGCTGGTGCAGATGTTCCAGCCGCATCCCACCGTGGCCTTCACCGGCAAAGAGCTGCCGCTGATCCCGGTTGATAAGAGCAAGCCGCAGCAGGACTGGAATAACTACGGCCGTACGCCGGGCGGCGACCGTTTTGCCGCTATCGACCAGATCACTCGCGACAACGTGAAAGATCTTAAGGTCGCCTGGACGTTCCACACCGGCGATACGCCGATCAGCCCGACCGGCAACGGCGCAGAAGATCAGCAAACGCCGCTGCAGATTGGCAACACGCTCTATCTCTGTACGCCGCACAACAACGTGATTGCGGTGGAAGCAGACAGCGGCAAGCAGATCTGGAAACGCGAAATCAACGCGCAGGCGGAAGTCTGGCCGCGCTGCCGCGGTCTGGCCTACTTCGACGCCACT
>Ga0157362_1000302_pt1 | contig 16241 bp, 8 predicted proteins | sample AttlaeALBM3_FD_111480 | JGI IMG/M metagenome (GOLD analysis project Ga0157362, IMG submission 111480) | Fungus gardens microbial communities from leaf cutter ant in Ribeirão Preto, State of São Paulo, Brazil - Atta laevigata ALBM3 | ecosystem: Host-associated > Fungi > Mycelium > Unclassified ... | reverse complement strand
TTTGCCAGTACTACATTAATATATGAACTACGGCAGTCAGTACTGGCCTAGTATTGAGCCGATTGTAAAACTCCAACACAATATTAAATTCAAAATTGAAATTATATATAGAATATATAGATCAATCGTGTGTGTGTATATTTCTTCATACTTAAATAAAATATATAACACAAATAATACATAACACAAAATAAATGATACAAAATTGCTAAATAAAAATCACTGATCACGCTCTCTATTATAACAATGAGACCGGGGGTCCAAATTAATATAGGTATATAAATGGACATAATTTTTAAGAAGCTTGTTTCCGCTTGTTTTAACTTTTAACATGGAAGATTGGATCTCGTAATGACCATCATGAAGGCATAGCGCTCAATGACCTAATTCACTTGTAATGTCAAATTTATCGATAGCATTCTAATTTTTGTGGAAATTGCGTTCTCTCAAAAATATGTAAAGACGAACGGGTTACATAAATCGCGATTGTACGTAATCGATGAAAACGATCTGACACGAGGAGATAGGCAGAAATCGCATGTGCATCGAATTGAACATTGTTCTATGTACATCAACCGTTCTCATTTTGTCGTTTGATTTATCGTCGCGTTACTTTAAGCGACGCTTTAAAATATTACATGTCGATCCCGTATTTTTGTGCAGCCCATTTGTATCTGCCCGCTCTCCCGTGTAAATAATGTAAAACGAGCAAAATGTTTCGATCGGACGAAAATATGGCGGACGAAACGCACCTCGTAAACCGTTTTTGCAAGCCGTGCCCAGCTCCATTCTGCTCGATCCTTTATGAAATGTTGATGCCGATCGTCGTAAAATCCCAGGATTGAAAACTGACGATTTCTATTGTGAGGTAGTAATGCTCGCCTTTATGCACAAGTAGCACTTACTCTCCGTTCCGACATGATGATCCTCCCTTTGCGGATCATTAAAATATACTCGCGAACAGATTTCATTAATTCTCGATAAATTGATAATCGAATCCGCTTTGGCCGTCGGCCGCCGTACTCGCTGACGTCCAATTCGTTACGGACTCATTAACGTACGAGCTTTCCTGACTCCCGTAATTGATTTACGACTGCGTCCGAATTCCACACTCCGCATTCCGTCCGAGTTATTATCAGCGCAGCTCGTAACGACCATTATACCCCGACCCTCGCGCATCCGAAATTTCAGAACAAACTTAGTCGAAGATAATTCGACAAGTTTGCTGTAAGGCTAACTTTAATCCGGTTGGTCCAGTCTAACTCTTGTCCTCGTCCACAAAGAGGAAGTCGCTCTCGCATAATCCACTCTACCTCTTACTCCGAACGTATCCCGTGTATCCCGTGACGGCTCTTCGTCAAATCTTCTCGCGTCACTAAGCCACTGATTGGAGATTGTGGTGTCGCCTACAACTCTCGAAGCAAAAGCCAATCGCAAGGAAACCGTGAATTTATTACACCGAATTCGGCGTATCCTTGTTTGGTCAGCTCTCGAGAAGCCGAAATCACTTGCGTCGGAAGCGCCGTTTGCACGCGCGTAAGCCATCTCGTAAGCTCCGCCGTCGAAAGCCGTCCGAACGCGATCGGTCCTTCACGTCCGATCCGTTTACCGATGCGATTATATTGATCGACCGTGTGCCGGGCCGTTACCGTCGCGTCGTGTTCGTGTAGACGGATCGGAACGCAAAAAATTCCACGCAGATCTGCTCTCGCTTCGAAACGAAAATGTGATCTCGCGAGATACTTATAGCGAGATAGCATTATTCCGGCACGAAAAGTAGAACGCGCTTTTTCGAATTCGGAGCTAATCCTGTGTAACTCCTTTTCAGTGTCCTCCTCTCGGAATCAAGCCCTGCACGCGCGCGTGCGCGAAATAAGCTCGTAATTAAAATCGTACTCAGTCGTTCGCGTGTGTTTCTTCACCGGTCGGACACGAACACGCTCTGCAAGAATTTCAGCTGATGCGGAGATATCTCTTCTCGTTACATCTTCCTTGGCCATCTTCCCAGATCCTCTTATCCGCCTTTCGTCTGTAAGTCGCATCGCAGCGCAGATTGTTCCTTAGTGAATTACCGATTTGAGGCTACGAACAACATTTTGAGTATTAAATCTATATTATAATATTCTCATTTCGCACATGTATACTAAAAAAAAAAAAATTAAATAGTCTAGGGTATATTATTAAACTCATTAGAAAAAATGAATATGCTAATTTACGATTTTTGCACACATATTGTATCTATTTTTATTGTGAATGAAGCAATTTGAAGAAAAATTTCCATTACAAACCAAAATACATGATAGAGCCAGAAGTTTCCGCGGTATTCTGCGAAAGCATGCAATTAGTAAGCTCGTAGCGCGATAACTTGAAATGTTAGGTAATATTTCCACGTATTGTGTAAGAGCTTTCTCCCTCTCTCGTTCTCTCTCTCTCTCTCTCTCTCTCTCTCTCTCTCTTTCTCTCTTGTCACTCGGGCAGCATCCAAGGGGCAAGGCTCGAGGGGTAAGGCAAAGCCCGAAACTCTACGCTCGAAATCATTCCAAGTTTCCCGTGTAGCATGAAGGGTGTCGGGTGGCGAGGCAAGATCCCGATTACGTTCTACCTTGCTCGGTCGACGAGATTCCTCCGACATTTGTAGCCTCGGGAACGTCTACGCCCTTCTCTCGTAAGCTCGCGGTCCCGCCTATGTAAAGACGAGGGAGAGAAAGAGCGCGAGAGACTGTAAAGAGATATGTTTTCCCGAGGCATGCGGGCGTGGGTAAAATTCATTCGGATTTCGACCGCTCGTTTCACCAAGAATTCTCGTCAATACGTTTTCCTTGGGAATGCGAATCGTTACTAGAAATTGCAAATGCGGCTCTTCCTCGTGGAATAGCAACACTGGTCACCGATATACGAAACACGTCGAGTTTTGTGGCAAATTTGACAGTTTGCCGCATATATACGCACATGGTCACACCTAAGCTTGCACGATACTATTGCTGTACCCTATTCTCGAGATACACAGTTCTCTGTATAATCCTTCGTATGTATTCTACTAACCGTTGCTCGAGTGCATTAATTAAATACATTCCTCCCCGGCGGCGTTTCGTGCACGCCATCCTCCGATCCAACCGACCGACCGACCGACCGACCGACCGACCGAATATCCACCACCTTTGATTGTCCGCGGAGTTCCTATTGTGGTAGCCGAAACTGTCTCTCTGTCGCGCGAAATCTCGTGGGTGTCCATCCGCGTGGCGAGAATTGTTTTGATGAAGCTGCGCCGTCCGAGTTCATTAGCGGCGTTAACAGGTTTCGTACCTCCCGCGATCCTGTTGGGACATCGCTTCTATTGCAAGTGACCAGCCGTCAATTTTCGTTAATGTATCAACGCCGCGGTTGCGGACGATACTATTTGCAATTGCAATGGAATCGCCCGTATGCGAGTTTAACGCGAATTACCATTCGCATGCTCCTTCGTGTCTCGTGTTCGCATGTCTCGCATTTACGTACGAATTATAGGCATTATTTCTCGCGTTGGTCCACGTTTAAGATTTCCCGCCGATCGATAGCGAGTGTATAGCACGAGGTATCCGCGCGACCAACATGTGATTTCTCGCAACAACATTGCGCTTTCGAGCTCGAGATGTTATCTCGCGCAGAATCGAAATATTTCACAAGATAACTAAAGCGATTTCACGATTCGACAATAAAATAGGCAAATAGCGAGACGTATATATATCGTATCTGTAACTAACAAGACTCTAGAAGCAATAAAATTATAAATAAGAAACCGGCAGAAACAATCAGATTGTGTCTGAGCTATTTTTGTTGAGACTATATTGCACGTGCGAGAATACGAAGCGTTCGATCGTCGCTCGCTATTGGTTGATTTTTATATCTCCGGCGCGGCGAAGAGAAAAAGAGAGAAGGCAGACAATTGCTCGATACGCCACTGCGTTTTAATAAATGAAAACGCACGAGAGAGGAGAGCAAAGCGAACGCGAACCGAGAGGCACCGTCTTTATCTTTATTTCAGGTGAAGTCGTTTCGTGTGCTTTTTCCCTCCTCGCCTTCGGGTTAGTCCACGAAGAGAGAATCGCGCACGTATTGCGGCTGCCCTTACTTATAGGACACCGACACCTTTTCACGGTCGTTGGCAGACCTTGCTCTCCTGGGGCGTTGGCGGCGTCGCGACGTCGTCGGTTAGGTGCATTATTAAATACGGTCAGACGATGGCAAGCGTTAACCGGGTGTAACGAAGTAGGCAGCGCGCATGAGACATAGACAGCGAGCGAGTGGGCGAAGTCACTGAATATTCAGGCGAAACGAGCGTTTACGAACACTATATTTCAATGCCGTCTACAGACGTTTGTTCCGCGACTATAAGTTTCCAGTTAGAAACTTCCTTGATAGAGCATAAAACCAATTTATACTTCAACGGGAAGTCCACAAAGAAATAGCTTAGGCTCGCCGCAGCGAAATCACGCCGCTGCTGGAGCTGTCAGATCGATTCTTTACACATTCTTCGAGTTTGCATGATAAGTATTAAGTAATCTGTAAAGATCAACTAATGAGAATGTTATATTCTCAAATTTAGGGAAAAATGAGTAGCTTAAAACTATAGCTGTAAACGAGTAGCGAAAATACGTTGTTAGATATCAAGAAATCAATGATAAATAAGTGTGTCTCGATAAAAAGATAAATTTTCTTAAATGACAATAACGCTTTTAAATCGATCTATTTTGTGATCTTCCTAACTAAAAACAAAGATTTAAACCCATCTCTTTGTAAAAAAATTATTTGTTTTTTCTGACAAAGAGGACTATTTTGAAGCAATCCTTTTGTAAAAATCGAATCAATTTGGAGATTGCGAATCCCTAGTGATAACTCAGTTTTTTGAGTTAAATAATAGTAATCCAATCTGTTGAATTAAAAGTAATATTTTGTTATTTTTAACTTCTATACATATTAAAATATAAATCCATTTATTTCTGTGATTAATTTCAAAATAAACAATATCCATATTAACGTTTGCGTTTAATAAATGTGACATTAAATTTGAGATAAAGTTATATTTTCTAATTATTAACTTCATTATTTTAATTAAATTAACGACATATTGAATAGGAATAGTGATGACCTTTAAAAATGATTAAAAATAACTCAAATTAACAGTGTAGCATTTGTGGGAAACAAGATTATCACAAACATTCGAAGCCGAGTAGAATAAAGACTGTAAGTGCGAATAAAGTAATTATCGTGAATCGTCATTGTCCTCTTTTGCGGCAATAAGAATTCGTTAAAAGTCTCATGGGACTGGTCCTCTACATTCCTCTAACGCTTCGAATGCGAAGAACTATTAACGTGACACGTAAGTGGCATTTTTCGTTCTATAGGGCCGTAATTAAAAATTCTTGTGTAGTTTGAAAGTAGATTCATACGGAAGTTTAACGCGCTGGCGGGCCAAAGTTCGCCTGCGAATCGTGGCACTGACGGCTACTCGGCGCCATCGAACTAAATGATCATTAATTGCGAACCCCGGGTACATTATGCGAATTACTTGAGCGACAGCTATGTCGCTAATATTAAGTTCCTTGGTAGAAGAATGCCGGTATCTCGCTCAATTATAACTTTCTGTGAAACTTGCTTATTAGTGACATGAAAAATTCAGATCTATCTTTGCCATTTTATGTTGATATACTTATTATAGTTGATAGTCTCAAGATAATTTAACTCCGTCAGAATCTTATAAGACAAAAATAGAAATGGAAACTAATAAAGTAAGGGGTTAATCTGTCTCCATATTAATCTTATAAAATTTTTATCTTTTCCTGCTCGTGTTATTATTATTTCAAAAATTTGTAAACTAATTTCATACTTTTTTAATATAAACTTCTCTAAATAAATGAAAATTATACTTGTTCACTTACAAGTTTATATGTAGGTATTCTCACAGTACGCTAATAATAATGATAATAATAATAACAACAACAACAATAACAACAATAATAATAACAATAATAATAACAGTAATGATAATTTTTTAGCGTATGCATAAATTATTGTATACAGTGTTTAATAATTTATGTTTACATTTTGTTTTACTTGTGATAATGATTTCAAACAATAATTAAAATTACATGATAATGTCTTGATACGATTTAATTTCAATTTGATACATATTCGTAGTTGTGATGACAATAACCAAATTCAATCATACAATACAGCATCACTTCTCCGAGCTCGTTACCGTATCATCATCGTCAGTAACGAGCTCATATCGTCATTACGTTCACTGATTCGCGAGCCGTGATTCGTTGTATTGTTAGATGCGAGATATCCCTGAGAGGGAAATACAGGCAATAAATAATTGCTCAGTGCTGTCTTTGTTATCCGGTTCGTAAGATTCGATACAAACGCTCTTAACTACATTACGAGTAACGTAGAAATCTCGTTAACGATTTCAATTTAATTAAAATGAGCTATAAGTATTAAAAATACAAATGTAAAATGGAACAATTAGAATCGTCGAATAAAATAATATGATATTTCTCTAATAAAATTAGCAATTATTGTTACAATTTATTATATATAAATGATAATTATTAAGTAAAATATTCATATATTTTAATGCTGTTTATAAGAGTTATCTAGCGTTAAAAATATCATTACGTTGTTGGGCACGCTTGTGTCCAACTTTAATAATTGAAACTTATTTGAGTTTAACATACGTCTTTCAGGGGAGACCTGTTTTGGCAGGTAAACTATGGGTAAACAACATGACGTCAGTGGAATCCAAGGTTGAGCAGGTGCTGGCAAATGGGAAAGAAGAAGAAAGGAAAGGCGCGCGAGGATACAGGCAGAAGGGAAACCCCCGGGGGTGGCTCGTGCGCGGGCGCGGTTTGCGGGTCAGAGTGCGTCGGGTATATAACCGGGCGGATGCCGTCATCCCTTAGTCTCGCGCTTTTCGTCGTCGCGGCAACTCGCTCGACGCCGACGCCGATGTCGTTACCGTGATCTGTGTTACGTTCCGATGTGCGGTGCATACCGATTTACACCTCGTGCCAATTGGCAAGGTCCGATATCAGATTATAAGCTTTCGAGAAGTATTTACATTTATCCCGCCCGAATAAGCAAAGAAACGCGGTAGCTACCACCTCCTATGATATCACCAATTAGTGAAGGAAATTATATTTTTACCCTTGCCATCGCTTTCGAGCATCTTTAATGTGAATTGTATGCTACCGCGCGTTTTTAATTAAAAATCAGAAAAGTATCGAAAGAAGTAATCGAAAAAAAAAAATCGGTAAAGTATTGAATTTTTCAAGTACAATATTTCGGTAGTTCAAATGAAGGATCGGGGAATATTAAAAATACCTCTAATTAAAAATCGTCCATAATTTTCTACCTTGCGAAATTTTTCGTTTCTTTGTCCGAAGTCACTCGATCGATTTGACGTGAATGGACAAGACGAACATTGAAGAACATTTAACTAGCTACTACTCGAACGTCGAGTACGCCCGACTTTTGTCTCAAGTGACATCTCGTTGAAGGCAAGCAGTGGGAATCGTACTAGTGAGATCGTCAAGGCGTCAGAAGTTCGTCCCTAGAAGTTCTCGCATGCCCGATGGAATCGGAGAAAAAAATCGTGACACTTGTTCAACGATTGAATTCGACGACGCAGGAAGTGAAGCCAAAGGAGGACAGGGAACAAGAAGAAGCGACCAAGTGGCAGTGGCGCCAAGGGAAGGAGATAGGAGAGTGGTAGCGAGAAAAGCAGGAGGTCGACGAGAGGTGAAGGTGCTGTCGCAGAGAATTTCAAGTCATGCCTTCGGCGAGATACGAGCAGTTTGTATAGATCTATATGCACAGTAAAATTGTGGCGACGGAGGAGCTCTGACTACGAGTATCTGGGTCACACAGCCGTCTTCTCGTTGCATCCTGTTCTCCATAATTCTACAAAATTTTCCGAATGCAGCAAAAAGAAAATGGGGACTCATCACTGATCGTACGAGTTCTCGCTCTTGAAACGCACGAGAACCGCATTGACGTAGGACGATCAAAATAAATTGTTATCTTTCATCAAGCAATTATATTAATTGTGTTTGCGCAAACGTTTATACCAACTGTTAGGGCTCACGAAATATCGAGCGCCAGAAGAAATGTTCAATGCTATGTTCCGTGTCAACGTAATTGAAAATCCGTTTATAGAGTAGATAGATAATGAACATCAAATGCGTGACCTGCTCCGGAACGAAGTCGCAATTTATATAACCGTAGCGTTAACTTGTCACTTACATTCGAGAGCGGTAAGTGTGCTATAGACATATCGTTTTACTCTGCCGGGAGAATCCGTAATGATCAGCGCGGATCAGTGATTTGTGGCTGGAAAGCGGATCCAATACCCGCTAGCGCGGTAACGAGCTGTTACGTTGTTACGTGGTTACGTAAAAAGGATCTTACCTGGATCTCCCACGGGGACAATTCCCGAGGAAAGTCCACGCGAGAGCTATTATCCGAATCGTGAGCAGTTTACGCGCGGAACCTGCTACCACCCTTCATCTAGAGTCACGCTCGAGCCGATAAATAATGAACTTCTGCAGTCATTTATCAAGCTCACCGTGGGACAAACGAATCGAGGTAGCGTCGTCAGCCTAAATGGGAGAGATCAACGCGAGGTACCGGCTAGCACCGCGACATTTCGCGTCGCTTTGCCGCCAATGTTACGCAAGAATCATGTCCCTTTGACTCGACCGGGAACTGAAAAGCCAAACGGTATATACAAGCAATCGGCCTTTACAATTTCTCCGCCTGTAAAGCTGTTGATGAAACAAACACCAAGGATGAAATCGAGGTTTGTAATTGAAACGGTGCTTAGAAGCGATCCTTAAACGTTGAAAGGAAGCAGGTACGCTTTCCGAATGTGAACTCTCACCTGAGCGTTCGCTTTAGAAATGCGAGAGTCAGCTGATTCCGATCAGTGCAGTTATACTGGGCAGTGCGGTCAATCGCGCAGGAGATAACGGTGTCCGAAAAAACGGCTCGCGACTTCATGATAGTGCTCGCGCTTCGGGCTCGCGGACGTACGAACGAACGTGAGAACTTATCTCGTGCGTGGTACCGAACAACGCCAAGCGACATGAGGCGACGGAACAACGGTTCCACTTGCTTCTGCCAGGCATCGTCGATCAAGAAAGGTGGCCGTAGCGGATGCAACGAGACTGAGACGAACGAGCCACCGGGATGGTGCATCTACGCGGCGGTCGCGCTTGTCGCAGTCGGCTGTTATCTCAATGCGCTCGACTGCGACTTCGTGCACGACGATATCCCGGCGGTGGTGAGAAATAGGGACGTGATCGGCGAGGCATCGTGGAGCAGTGTCCTCAACGATGATTTCTGGGGTACGCCGATGGAGAGCATCAATAGTCACAAGAGCTATCGACCTTTCACCACTTTGACGTTTCGGTGAGTCAATATTTCTCTCACGTTTATCGTCCTCTTTATTAAATTTGTCTGAGAATTAAACCTGAGAATTTGACCTGATTATTTTTGAGTAGAAAGCTTCAAGTCAATGACCGAAAGTATCACGAATGAAAAATCGAATTGTTGTTGAATTTATTTAAAATTTTTTATTAATTGTCACTTGAACGTGTATTTTTAATACTAGCTAGACTGCTATTTATGTATTGTTACATTTTGATTTGATCCGTCTTCTCTTTCTTCCTTGTGGCTCATTTATCAAACTGGTCCTTTAGGACAATCCGTTAAACAGAAAAGTGAATACGATTTGGTGCACGGTCGTATCCGTCCGGATGAAATAAGACGGCAAGAAATTGTCTCGAGAAACGTGTCTGGTTGCCTGACGTTCTAAACACATGGCACAACCACGTAGCTCGCAGTACCGTTCTTACCGGGACATCTCGAATTTCGCGTATATGTACATATATATTGTATATGTGTATACACACATATATATGTGTGTGTGTGTGTGTGTGTGTGTGTGTGTGTGTGTGTGTGTGTGTGTGTGTGTGTATGTATGTACATATGCATGTACTTTCAAGTATACGTACATGTGTAGATACATAGCCGTACATAGATATATCCCATGCAATTGGAGATGCACCTTATGGTCGTACTACTAAGGATGGATCGGCAAGAACCGTTCTCTGACCACGATGAAAGCGACCGAGCATACGGTAGTATGTGCGGTAACGTGTCGTGTAGGGCACACCAAACTTCCACTCTCTCTCTCTCTCTTCACCCTCCTGACCATTCCTTCTTTCCGGCCGCTCTCTGCCCGCCGATTTGATGCATGGATACCAGTTTGCCACTCCACGTGCAATACTGCATATTGGCTGGTATTGGACGATCCATCACGTCGCAAGACACCGGCACATCGCTCATCCACCCTTAACGCTCCAGATGCTGTTGCCAACTTCGACGAGGTGTGCGGGCGCGAAACGTGGCGCGCGGGGACGGATCGTTCGGGAAAAGGGAGGCAGTCGGGCGTAAGGGCGAAGGCATAAACGCCTTCACGTTTCGCGCGTTATCGGAAGTGGAACGCATCTATAATCCCCGGGCGCGGAGACGCCGGCGCGGGCGCCGCGGCGCGCCACGAACCGCATTCGTCTCGTCGAGAAGACGAGATTTTAACGATCTGGATCGCCACTGACGCGCGGGGGCTGCTTTTATATCGTGCGACGGAGAGGGAGGAGGGAGGTACGATATTCTGGTATCTCTCATTGTTGCCGCCACTCGATTCCACCGAGGAGGAGAGTGGTTTATGCGCGTGCGAAAAATGCACCGCTTACGCTGACACGTGGTTGAAAGGATAAGCGAAGATTTATGTGTCAGCCGTTTAAGGCGAGAGTTGTCTACAATATTGGATGGTTGATGTATAGTTACTTTTTCGTCATTTGTTTGACGCGAGGGCCCTTACACGTGTACGAGAAAATTACCAATCTCTATCTTGTCTAATAATCTATTCCAGTATTTTATTGCGTCTACAGAGTAGACGCAAATAAAAAGAAAAAAAAGAAAGAAATTGGATTTGAGTACGTTGGATTTTCTCTGATCGTCGATAACACCGATAATTCTTTCTGTGCTAGCAATCGTGCTTTGCATCCATCGTCGGCACACAGGTGAAAAGCTTTGGACAATTCTGCGCACATACATCTTTTCCGAGCACATATATGCTCTATTTTCCATCCTTCTCGCTTGACGCGTCTTTTCATCGCCTGTTCTCTTTATTGCCACGAAACTCTGACAGTGCTTACGGTAGCTGCTGCTTTGAGAATTCGAGTTCTCGAATGAAAATACGTCGGAGCGACCCCAAAAGTCCAGAGTGCATTCGTGGCAGTTGACCCAACGCCTTCTGCACGGACCGCTCCAAAGTTTCCGAGAGATTCCCCGGGTACTTCCTCCAAGCAGTCATCGTATTCTGTCATACTAGCGTATGTACTTTTATACGTTTTATCTCGTCTGTATCATCGTATACAGTGTATGTATACAGGGGTCAGCTACGCCTTACAGACTGATAGACGTGGGCAATCTTATACTGAACGTGTGTAGCGTATTTCGTAGATCTCATCAACGATCGTTTCCCCTTGAGTTTAATTCGCGTGTTTGATCGCTTCGCCGACATTTTTGACACGACGGGTGCTAATTGAGATGATATCAGCCGCACGGCAACGTATCTTATCTCGCGAAGGGATATTTGGAAAGCAGTTATTTGCAGTCCACGGGATCTCGTATTTGAAAAATGGGATTTCATGCAAGTTGTATTTCAACTACTTTGTTTCGGCCGGAAATAATTTACGGGCGCGGTCGAGCGAGAGTCTTTGCTCCGGCGTCGAATGAATAACGCAGAGAGACCTCGCCAAGCGATTCGTTTCCACGTTTGCGAGAGGGCGAGCTTCACAAGTTGACGACCACGTTAGATTATTACGTCCGCAAATAGACTGCGGAATATGCTCCAGATAGTACGATAAAGGAGAAAGGCTGGATAAAAATCAAGTGACGCCTTATTACCCCGACTGAGAGAGAGCATACAGGTGTCTAATAATACGCGCTCGCTTGTCGAGATTCTATCAAAATTGGTTGCTCTAATGCGGGCCCTGATGAATTTATGAAATAGCGATTAGCATGGGTTATATGAATAATCTAGGAATAAATATTTGCCTTCGATTAAAACCAAGAAAATCAGGATGGTCTCTGATGTAAAATTACGGCGTGCTTTTTACCGAGTTAAAGTCCGCTCAGTACGCGCGAGAGCGATTATTGAAGCTCTGCAAACATTAAATTTACCTATCCAATTAACGCAGCACACTCGTTCACGCGATATTATGTTATTTACGTGCAGTTCAATTAAGAGAAATCTCCATGTCCTCGGCAGAATATTCGCGCTTCCCTATTACGTTCTTCTTCAGCGGATTTATCAACGCATCCGGTGTACCTTGATAATACACACATTACACACTCACTCTCACGCTCCCGCTCACTCTCTGAAGCCTTTGTACCTATACAATAACGATCGATATAATCGCGTTCACCACAAGTTGGAACTTATACCGTTTCCCCTGGAGATTCTTCTTTGTCTCGTCATTCACGGCCAGGAGTACTGCGCGCATTGCGGTGAACTCGTGGCCAAAAACCGTGACGATGAATATCCACTGATTTTTTCGTGATAGCCGACGGCAACAAACCGTCATCTGAATTTGATCATCTTCGTTTGGTTTGTTTGCGTTGGAACACGATTCACAAATTCTACTGTCTCTGTTAAAAGTATCTTTTTTTTATCAGATTTCTTTTATCCTTTTATTTATTCCTAGATATTACCTAAAAAATGGCATCAACTGAAAGAGAGAAAGAGAGACTATCTTGCGAATAACATTGATTAATGTTACCGTTCAAGGAGATGTTGGAGTGACCAAATTATCGAAATATTACAATTCTATAAAAATCTCCAAATAATTAACTGAACGGAATAAAAATCCTTTTATAGGATTGAAGTAGATGCAAAATTAGGAGATGATGCAGTGGTGCAGTTTTACTAAAATTGAAAGAGAGAGATTGAATATTATTATTTTTTCTTATTTATTTTTCAACTCGTAGAACTGTCACCTGCCACCTGTTTCCTTAATACAAAAGTTTTATAACTCGTATGGAAAAATGCATCATCCGTTGGATTATCTGAACGAACAATACTGAGTTCACTGAAAATTAAAAGCTTGAAAATAGCTTTATATTGATCTGCAAATTACATGTATATGTATGCTTAGCGAAGACTCAGTAAACAAAGCAGTAATTGCGTCTAGCAGTAAGTGCTCTTGCAGAAGTACAATTACAAGAGCACCAGTAGGTGGATCTTGCAAGCGATAGCGTTAAATAAGGACAATATGTTAAATAAGGACAGATATATGCGTTTGAGTGAGATAGTGTAAGATACGATAATGTAAGAAATAAATTAAAAATGTCACTATTATCGACATTTTAAATTTGGAATTAAAAAAAGTCTGTACTATCCACATCGATCAAGTTCAGCCGTCACTCCAGCATCACTTTAAGACTTCCTCATAAATGATGTCTCTTATTGACTCATTCATACGCTTGTTAGCATTTTACTGGCATTAAATCACGATCAGCGACTAAGTTAGGCGTTAGCTGGTGATTTATGAGTCGGTCGACAGTGGCAATGGGCCACGTTTTGCGGCCGTCTCCTGTGAGGGAATAATTATTATTAAATTACTTGACCAGGACGCAACGTGGTGGAATTTCGTTCCGCGGCACTACTGACACGCATGAATGATTGCGCTGCTAGCTCTAATTTAGACGTGCGATATAACTTTGCGTTGCGCAGCACGTACGTACTATTCGATTACGCCACGATCTGTCGACTATGATATTTCATTTAGTCTTGCGATTAACTCATTATCGAGATAGATATTGATATTTCATGTTATCATTATCAATATTTGCTTTATCAATAACAATTCAACAAAGTGGCGGCACATGCTTTTCGACATGTATAGAAATACATATTTCTATATTATTATCGAGACAAAACGTGCTTTAAAATTGTAAAGTCATTGAAATAATATGACCATTTGAATAATACATGTCGTTATCTTTGTGCTAAAAGCATAAACATGTAAGTTTTTAAATGAAATGTGTTTTGAAATGAATTATTGAATTGCATTTTATTTAAATACTGAAAATATAAATTTGAAAATATAAAAGAGTACATTGTCTATAAAATTTATGGAAAATGTTTTATTCAGTCTGAACTAGATAGCGCTCAAAAATATTAGGTATGAATTTATAATGTATATCTAGTTTTGTAAAAATGAGTACAATTTACAAACTTGGATATGTATTATAAATTCATATTGAAATAAATTTATATTCATATTGAAAATATATCGTTAAGTACAAAGATATAACACAGAATAAATGAGACATTTTCCTTAAAGGAACCCATGTTGCTTTTCGATTTTCATGAGTTTTGAATATTATTTTCTAAATAAAAATAAGGAACACGTATTTTTTTATAACACTTTTTTGAAGAATATATATTTTGTTATTGTTTTTTTAAGCAAATATCATGAAACTGCATGTAAAAGATAGAAAGAATATTTTGAATAAAAATTGAATTGTTTGAAAAATATTTTATAATAATAATTTAAAAAAGTATACATAATGTAAAGTTTATTTATAAAAAATAAAAATTAAAAAAATTATTTTAAATTATAATTATTAAGGACTTTTAAAACAATTCGAAATATTGCATTCTCTAAAAATGACGATTGAGCTCTTGTAAAAAAAATATGTATTTCTTATTTTTATCTGTAGAAAACAACACATTTAAACAACGCATTTAAAGCAAAATCAAAGAACCTTTCCATAAGTTTCCTTGTTAGTTGTGTTATTCACACATTATTATTATAACTAATATTATTACGCCATTTACGATTGTTTATTTAAAAATTTATTATATTTATAATAAAAATAAACAAAAGTTTTAATACAAAAGATTGACAATATAGAATATTAATACTTCTTTACACATAAACAATCCAATTTTTTCGCCAAGAAAAGTGATTTCTTTGATTTCTTAACAAAATTATTATTATTTATCGTAATACTACCATATTATTAACATTTTTATTCTATTCTATAATTTTTAATAATAAAAATCTGAACGGCGGAAATGAATCATGTATTATAGATATCAATGTGTGTACACTAACTTGCGACTTGATATGCGCGATGATACGCTTTGTATTTCAGCACAAGTTCAAGGGGGAAATATCTCATCTGAGTGCACTTCAAAAGTGGGCATTTCCACATTGAAGTATCGCGAATCGTTTCCCTCTGGTGTTCTTCGTTTATGACGAGTAGAAGTTCTTCTCGTTTTATTTGAGTTGTTCAGGCAGGACAGTTTCATGAGCGAAACTCTTCAGACCAAGTGCATTCAGGCTGCACTTGCATCGTCAATGTGAGGAAGGGACATTCTAGTTTCAAATGCGACAAGAATATGCTATTTATATATCTATGAATGTTCTTTCAATCTGATCATGGCGGGAAACCCAGCGCGCATTTGTCTTCTCCAAGATGTACCACTTTTGTTTTATTGGATCGGCGAACTTTTGAGTTGTTACAGGCTACATTACATATAAGAAAAAGAGATAAGATTTCGTAAATTCGGAACGAAGAAAAGAGATTTACGATTGCATTTTCAACTCCACCAACGTAATAGTATATTCTTCTACTGTAAATCACGTTATCAAGCAATTCAGATTCATATCGCTTACTTATTACGATATAATTTCAAAATTTGTCATTTTTTTAATTGTTTGCAAAAAAAAAAAAAAAAATGGAAATAAAGAAAAAAAGGAAAAAAAAACAAACTTTTAAAAGGTACTTTTATTCCTCTATAATTATTACATCAACATTGCATTACAAGTTTTAATGATTTAAAACACTCCAACATTTTTCAGAAAACTGCGTTTTTTAAAAAATTGTATTATTGTTGTAGCAAATGAGTGATATATGATATTTTTGTTGAATACAGTATGAAATATTTACATCGTAAAAAATTGTGCAAGTCGAAAGAGCTCGTTAAAAATCATTTCCATTTTTCATCGTTTCCGTGAAAAAGCTTTCAATAATATGGATATATTATCTATTCCGACGTCTTGATGTTCTGTATAACGCGCTCATTTGGCCGTGAAGCTCATTTCCGACGTAGTGAAGAT
>Ga0157362_1000301_pt1 | contig 16253 bp, 16 predicted proteins | sample AttlaeALBM3_FD_111480 | JGI IMG/M metagenome (GOLD analysis project Ga0157362, IMG submission 111480) | Fungus gardens microbial communities from leaf cutter ant in Ribeirão Preto, State of São Paulo, Brazil - Atta laevigata ALBM3 | ecosystem: Host-associated > Fungi > Mycelium > Unclassified ... | reverse complement strand
GAGGGCGGTGGAGACATGGCCAGACAATCCGTTAGCTTGGCGCGTGAATGCGAGTTTCGCGCTGCCTGATGGCATTCACGGCCTGCTCAACCAGCGTCGCGATGATTTCGGCAACCGGACGGACTTCCTTGACCATGCCCACGGACTGACCAGCCATGACCGAACCCGTCTCCACATCACCGTCAATGACAGCGCGGCGCAGAGCACCCGCCCAGTAATGCTCGATCGAGAGCTGGGCTTCTTCCTTGGTCAGCTCTCCGCTCTGGAACTTCCGGAGCGCTTCACCCTGAAGACGCGCGAAGCTCCGGCCCCCTTCATTCGACAGGCCCCGTACCGGGATAACAGGGAATAACTCATCGAGTTGCACAGTCGTCACCGCATCACGGGCATTGGCGCGCAGAAAGGCCTTCTTGAAGTTCTCATGCGCGATGCTCTCTTCGGACGCAGCAAACAATGTTCCGAGCTGCGCACCGGCTGCGCCCTGTTCCAGATAGGACAGGATCGCGTCGCCACGGCCCAAACCACCGGCAACGAACACGGGAACATCATGGATGTATGGCAGAATTTCCTGTGCCAGAACGGTCAGCGACACCGGACCGACATGGCCGCCGGCTTCTGAGCCTTCTATCACAAGCGCTTCAATGCCCATGCGCACCAGACGCTTGCCCAGAGCCAGTGCAGGCGCAAAACCGATCGCCCTTGCGCCGCCATCGCGCACCTTGCGGATCGTAGCGCTGTTCGGCACGCCGCCTGCGAGCACGATGTGAGAGACGTTGTGAGCCAGACACACATCCACCAGCCGGTCCAGCTCGGGATGCATGGTGATGAGGTTGACGCCGAACGGACGCTTCGTCATTGCCTGCGTAGCAACGATTTCCTCTTCCAAACGCTCGGGAGACATCGCGCCACAGGCGATGACACCAAACCCACCAGCGTTGGAAATGGCCGAGACGAGATGCCGCTCACTAACCCAGGACATAGCGCCGCCGAGGATCGCAACGTCGCTTCCAAGGAAGTCACAGCCCGGCTTCCACAGCCGGTCCAAAGTCGCGCGGGCGTCCAGAGCCTCGCTCGGGGTCTCGATCAGGGTTTCGCTCACGCGTCGGCTTCCTCTTTGGCATCAAGCCCATAAGCCGTGTGCAGTGCGCGCATGGCCAATTCGGTATATTCGGAATCGATCAGAACCGAGATCTTGATCTCGCTCGTGGATATGACCTGCACGTTGATGCCGCGATCGGCCAGCGTGCGGAACATCCGCGCGGCCAGACCTGCATTCGATCGCATACCGATACCCACGACACTGATTTTCACCACGTTATGAGACGTAATCAGTTCGCCATACTGGACGTATTCATGGGCCTTCTCCAGCACAGCGCGGGCAGCGGTCTCGTCAGCCTTACTGACCGTGAAGGTCATGTTCGTCATGTTGTCCACACCGACGCTCTGGACGATCATGTCAACATTGATGTTCGCGGCTGCCAGCGGATCGAAGATCGCGGCGGCAATGCCCGGACGGTCCGGAATATTCCGCACGGAGATTTTCGCTTCGTCATGCGAGTTGGCAATCCCCGCAACCAGTTCCTTCTCCATGATCTCGTCCTCATCAACAACAATCGAACCACTGTCATCATCCGTTTCCGCGAACGATGACAGAACCCGCACACGGACATTCTCGCGCATGGCGAGGCCGACACTGCGGGTCTGAAGTACCTTGGCGCCTACGGAAGCCAGTTCAAGCATCTCTTCGTAAGTGATGCGATCCAGCTTCTTGGCGCGTTTCACGATGCGCGGATCGGTCGTATAGATCCCGTCCACATCGGTATAGATATCGCACTGATCGGCATTAATGGCAGCCGCGACGGCCACGGCGGACGTATCCGATCCTCCGCGTCCCAGCGTCGCAATGCGGCCATCGGGACCTACGCCCTGGAAGCCGGCCACAACGGGCACAACATCTTCATCCAGACAGGCCAGCAGCGCCGTGCCGTCCACGCTCTCAATGGCGGCCTTGCCATGCGCGTCGTCTGTCACGAGCGGGATCTGCCACCCTTGGAACGACCGTGCCTTCACGCCGAGCGCCTGAAGCGCAATGGACACAAGCCCGCTCGTCACCTGCTCGCCGGCAGCGACAACTGCATCGTATTCCTTTGGATCGGCCAGCGGGTCCAACTCGGCACAGTAACCGACCATCCGGTTAGTGACACCGGCCATGGCGGAGACCACGACAGCGACACGACGGCCGCGGTCATGTTCCGCCTTCACGCGTTTTGCAACGTTCCGGATACGCTCGATATTTCCGACGGATGTACCGCCGAATTTCATGACAACCGTCTTCCGTTTCCCAATTTCGCCAGTCATGGCGGCATGAGGATCGGCACGACCGGAAAGCTGGTCGCGGACGGGAGTATCGGGCATGGACATCGCGGATAAGGCTCCAGTACGTGTCTGGCGTTGCGCGCTCGGGTCTGGCATCGGGTACGGCAAAGACATGCACACCACCCGGCACCTGGACAGACTCTGCCGGTCCACATACTCGTCTAGCTCCGTCACGTCCAGATGACGCGCAGCAGACAGGCACACAGAAGGAGAATTCTGATGCCCACAGAAACGTCCGCAAGACCGGATTCCAGACGCTCATCCGTATCGGAATCCGAGATCGCCCATTTCAGCGCCCTGGCGAAAGACTGGTGGAATCCACGTGGCCCCATGGCACCGCTTCATGCCATGAACCCCCTGCGGACCGAATGGGTCAGCCGTCATGTCGCCCCCATGCGCAAGACGTCCCCTGCACCGTTGTGCCTGCTCGATATCGGCTGTGGCGCAGGCCTGGCGAGCGAGGCCTATGCCAAACTCGGTTTTGACACGCTTGGAATTGACGCTAGTGCTCCAGGCATCCGCGCCGCTGAAGCGCATCTGGCCGAGCACCCGCTTCCGCCCGAGGCAGCCCCCCTATCCTATCGTAATGGAAGTGCAGAAGACCTCGTGGCGGAAGGCGCGCGTTTCGATGTCGTCAATGCGCTCGAGGTCATCGAGCACGTCAATGATCCGCAGGACTTCCTGAGCATGCTGGCCACGCTGACAAAACCGGGAGGCATGGTCGCGGTATCCACCCTGAACCGGACCCCGCGCTCTTATGCTGTCGCCAAGCTCGGTGCGGAATACCTGTTGCGGATGCTGCCCGTTGGTACGCATGACTGGAAGAAATTCATCAAGCCCTACGAACTTGCCGCCATGGCCCGTAACGCAGGACTGCGGATGCTGGACATCGCCGGAATGAGTTATGTCCCGTTCCAGTGGCGCGAAAGCCGTGACACCGGAATCAATTACATCGCGATTTTTCGCAAGGATTGAACAAAAAAGGGCGGTTGCAATATATCATTTTGCTGCAACCGCCTTTTTGTGGATTAGAAGGTCTATCAGACCTGCGTGTTCATGAACGCAAAGGTTGTTGGACTGCCAACAGGGGTAAAATTGTTCGTAAACGCAATTTGTCCTGTCTTCTTGTCCACCTTAAAAGAGGTCACGGCATCCGAGCGCTGGTTAGCACAGAACAGGAATGCTCCGGACGGATCGAACATCAGCGCGCGACCGTAATCTGCATGCATCCAGACCTCATCCTGAAGTGTTAACGTCCCGTCCGCACCGATGGCGAACACGGCCAGCGAATCACCCAGACGGTTGGAAACGTAGACGAACTTTCCACTCGCCGAGATCAGAATTTCCGCCGCAAGCGTCGAGCCTCGAAACTGCGACGTGACGGTGCTGACGGTCTGAATATCGCTGATCGCGCCAGTCGCCGGATCAAAATTGGAAACGACAACTTTCGAATCCTGCTCACACAAATTGTACAGGATGCGGCCAGAATGGTTGAACTGGAAGTGGCGCGGCGCCGAACCCGGTTCCATATCATAATAAGGCGTCTTGGCGGGGATCAGCTTGCCAGTATCAATGTTAAGCGTCCAGACATAGACACGGTCCAGACCCGCATCGTCCACCAGCACGAACTTGCCACTCGGGTCTGAGTGGATCATGTGCGGATGCGAGCCCGAATGGTCTGACACGGCAAAATTGCCCTGCGGATTGTCCGAAGCCCGCTCCGGTTGACGCGGGCCCGTATTGTGCACGACGTCCGAGGCCTCACCCAACGATCCGTCAGAGCGGATCGGCAGAACGGCAACGCAGCCACCCACATAGTTGGCGACCAGCACGTAACGACCCGAATGGTGAATGCTCAGATGGGCCGGAACGGCACCTTTAGAGCTGACCACGTTCAGCTTACGCAGCGAACCGGTCTTAGGATCGATTGCAAACGCCGTAACGGAGCCATCCCCATCCTTGTTGAAATCGTCAATCTCGCTCAGCGCGTACAAAAAGCGCTGGTCCTTCGAAATCGCAAGGAAAGACGGGCTGGCGATATCCGTAAAGGTCGTGATAGGCGTCAGAACGCCCGTGTCACGATCCATATCGAAAACAGAAATCCCCTGCCCGTTTCCGGTTCCACCTCCCGGCGGCCCATGTTTCGTATATCCGCCGACGAAACAGATCGTCTTTGCAACCGGCTTCGGCGGTGGCGGAGGTGTCGGAACTGCCTTTTCAGGGTCAACGGCCCCGGCGACACCGGTGCCGGCCACAGCAACACCGGCAACTAGTCCGACCGTAAAATTACGGCGGGAAACAGGGTGGGACATGATGGATCTGCATTCCTTTCAGTATGGCAGGGATAACGCCCACTACTAGGAAAAGACGCATTCCCGACCCCGATACCGGTTTCCCGGTCACTGGTTCAATGGGCGTCCTTCGGCAGTTTGCATTGCGGCCCCACAGATGGACCAGCGTAGCGGGTCCAGGTCTGGGTCTCCCCCAGAAGAGGCATTCCCAGAACGAATCCGCGCAGTTTCAAGACATTGGGCTCAGACACCCATATTCGTGCCTGATAAACCCGTCCGGTCCGTGGATCAAGAATATGACCCTGCCACTTACGATCCTCAATTGGGATAAAGTCTGTCAGCATACGGATTCCGCACTGCGATCGCCCCCAGACATCCCTGGGAACAGCCCCATCATAAGCCATGCCAATCAGCTGCCCACAGAGCATATGACCGCAGGGTTCAATGGAAAACAGACCGTCATGCTCCTCGGACAGCCACAAACCCTCTTCGGGAATATCCGAAGGAGCCACACCTGCCGGAGCAGATGTCTGCGCCTGTGCTGTGACACAGGAAAGTGATGATACAGCCAGCAGGACAGCCGCGAAAAAGCCTGCTCCCCGCATTCAGACCTTGCCCAACAGGGCATCAAGACGCCCCGCACGATCAAGTGCCATCAGGTCGTCACAGCCCCCCAACCCCTTACCGTCCACAAATGTCTGCGGCACGGTCCGACGGCCGGATCTACGAATAGACTCCTCGCGCTCGGCCGTTCCGTGAGGCGCGTTGATTTCCTGAAATTCTATCCCCTTGGAGCGCAGCAGGCTGACGGCATGCACGCAATAAGGACATCCAGGCTGGGTATAAATCTCGACTTTCGACATAGGATCCTCATTCCTGGACAAAACGTGGGTTCTGTTCATCCACTCTCCCGGTCCGCGCTGCAACCAAAATATCCACACTCGCCGCACCGGCCATCATCAAAGCCATCGTACAGGCCGATGCTGTGGACCCTGTCGTCAGCACGTCATCCACAAGCAGGAGGGCCTGTCCCTCTATTCGCGCTTCACGTTCTTTCCTCACCCGAACAGCATGTTCCATCTCCCGCCCGCGCTCCCCGGCAGACAGACGGGCCAGCGCGCGCGTAGAGCGGACGCGCTGAAGCGCATCCACCACACAAGGCAGCCCCGTAAGCCGCGAAACACCCTGCGCCATTAGGGCAGCCTGATTGTAACGTCGTTTCCACAGACGAGTACGAAACAGCGGAACGGGCACGACAAGCGTGACGTTTCGCAGCATATCCTCGGCAGCCGATGTCATCTGGCGAGCCAGAACAGCTGCATTTTCAGTATGATCGGAATATTTCAGCGGCAGAATCAGGCGCCGCGACCACGTATCGTAAACAAAAGCCGCCCGAGCAGAACGCCAGACCGGCGGATGGATCTGACAGGCCGCACAGCAGCTCTGAGTACCGCCCAGACCCTCGTTTTCCAGAGGAACACCGCATCGGTAACAGCTGGGAGAAACAATCCTGTGAGCAGTTTGGAAACACGTACTGCAGAACGCGCCTTCCGTCATGACTTCTGTCCCGCAGGCCGCACAGGTCGGAGGCAGCAGCGTATCCAGAACAACGCGCGCGCTGCGGTTCAGAAACCGTTTCACCCCGTGCGCGTCACCAGCTTAAGCGTAATTCGGGATGCGTCGATCAGGACCTTGCCCTGATGCTGGAAATTAACGGTCACCCGCTCTCCCACAGCCGACTGGACCTGACCCCAGCCCCATTCGGGGCGATCAGGATGCTGGACAATCTGCCCAGGCTCAAGAAAGGACTGAAAGGGCCCGATCACCGACAAATCTGCCTGAAGACCGGAACCCGTTCCATGTCAGTGCCCTGCATTCTCACCGGAAAAATCAGGGGCCTCGAGACCAGAAACTTCAAGCTGTGCGGCTAACGCCGCCTTCAGACGATCAAGCCCGGCGTCGTCACACGCCTCCGCCCGGGCCACCAGAACGGCCTGGGTATTGGAAGCCCGAAGCAGCCACCAGCCATCGGGCGTATTGACGCGGACACCGTCAATTTCAGAGACGTCCGCGCCCTCTTTCCTCAGACGTTCAGCCACTTCCGTGATGACCTCAAACTTGCGTTTGTCATCACAGTTGAAGCGCAACTCTGGCGTCGTAACCGTCACCGGCAGGCTGTCACGGAAATCCGAAAGCGGCCCCGGCAGACGCGAAACGATCCCCAGAACGCGCACGGCAGCATAAAGCGCATCATCAAAACCGTACCACTTGTCGGCAAAGAAGATATGTCCGGACATCTCGCCCGCCAGCGGAGAGCCAGTTTCGGCCATCTTGGTCTTGATGAGCGAATGGCCCGTCTTCCACATCAGCGGCTGCCCACCAGCCTTTGCGATCTCATCAAAGAGGATCTGACTGGCTTTCACATCCGCGATGATCGTGGCACCCGGGTGACGGATCAGAACGTCCTGCGCCAGCAGAACCAGCATCTGGTCGCCCCAGAATATCTGACCGCGATTGTCGACAATACCGATCCGGTCTGCGTCACCATCAAAGGCAATCCCCAGATCCGCCTGCTTTTCGTCCACAACACGGATCAGATCCTGAAGATTTTTCTCGACCGTTGGATCAGGATGATGGTTCGGGAAATGTCCGTCGATCTCTCCGAACAGAACCGTATGCTCGCCCGGAAGACGCTCCACCAGACGACCAAGCACGGCGCCGGCTGCAGAGTTGCCATTGTCCCAGACGACCCGCAATGGCCGGATCCCATCGTAATCCTGCAAAAGCCGGTCAATATATCGGTCGGAAATATCGAGCATGGCCGCCTGCCCGTGTGTCGCAGGAAGAACATCACCACATGCTGACAGACGACCCAGTTCGCGGATCTGATCACCGTAAAACGGCTTGCCACCCATCATCATCTTAAAGCCGTTATAATCGGGCGGATTATGGCTTCCCGTGACCATAACGGCGCCATCGGCGCCGTCGGCCACGGATGCGAAATAGAGCATGGGCGTCGGACCACATCCGATCCGTGTCACCTCCGCTCCGGATTCGACAGCCCCCCGAACCAGTGCATCTTCCAGAACTGGCGAAGACAGACGGCCATCATATCCGACCACAATCCGCTTTCCACCGGCACGGATCACCATACTCGCAAATGTGCGACCAATGGCGAAAGCATCCGCCGGATGCAGCGTCTTTCCGACGATCCCGCGGATATCGTATTCCCTCAGGCTCGTCGGATCAAAATCATGCCGGAATGGCATCAGGGCGCATCCATATACTGCTTGTACTTCTTAAGGAACGCCTTCACGGACGAACCAAGGTCCTCACGGTCGATCGAGAAGGCGATCTGCGCTTCGAGGAATCCGGCTTTGTCGCCGCAGTCATAGCGCGTACCTTCGTAACGCAGACCATGGAACGGCACTTCACCGATTGTCTTGGCCATTGCATCCGTAAGCTGGACTTCATTACCCGCGCCACGCTCCAGCTTCGCCAGATATTTCATGACGTCCGGTGTCAGCACGTAACGACCGATGATGGACAGGTTCGACGGAGCATCTTCTGGAGCCGGCTTTTCGACAAGCCCCTTCACCTCGACCAATTTGCCGTCGTCGCTGCCAACATCAAGAATGCCGTAGCGGTTCGTATGTTCAGGCGGAACTTCCGTGACTGCCACGACATTACCGCCCGTCTGGTTGTAGGCCTCGACCAACTGACCAATGCAACTGCGCCCCTTGACGATATCGTCCGGCAGCAGGATGGCGAACGGATCATCGCCGATAAACGAACGTGCACACCAGATGGCATGCCCCAGGCCCAGCGGCTCCTGCTGACGCACAGCAACAAGGGACCCTGCCTGCACACTGCTGGGTGCCAGCGCTTCAAGCGCGCTCTTCTTACCGCGCTCCTTGAGCGTTGCTTCAAGTTCATAGGCAATGTCGAAATAATCGATCAGGCTGTCCTTGCCACGACCGGTCACCAGACAGAATTCTTCAATCCCAGCTTCGCGGGCTTCATCGATCGCGTACTGGATCAGCGGCTTATCGACGACAGGAAGCATTTCCTTCGGCATGGCCTTGGTGGCAGGCAGAAACCGCGTTCCAAGACCGGCAACAGGAAGGACAGCTTTTTTCAGTGGCTTGATCACGAAACCTCACACATCAGCCGAAACAACGCCCGACCGCCGAACCACAGGTCCAGACGCTCTCAAGGACGAAACAAGGAATAAACCTGTCTCAGCAGTCTGGCAACAAAATGGCACAGACCCAAGATACGGCAAGGAAGCACTTGGCTCCCCTACGGGGTTTATTTTCATGATGCCTGATTTTTACTGGGATACACCGACATCTGAATGTCAGTGGTGCGGCCGAGAAGACTCGAACTTCCACGGGGTTGCCCCCACAAGCACCTCAAGCTTGCGCGTCTACCATTCCGCCACGGCCGCCCCGTGACAAACGATCCTGCTTGGTGCATGACCGTCCGGTGTGGGAGGGGCTATAGCCGATGACTGATATAAGGGCAATGACCCGAAATGAGATTTGTGAAGAAATTTTGTGGAAATCCTCTCCGGGACTGATCCCCTACCCCGAGGCCCTGAGCTTCATGGAGGAGCGTGCGCAAGCCATTCATCAGGGGACAGCAGAACCGCTGGTCTGGCTCGTTGAGCATCCTCCTGTCTTTACGGCAGGCACCTCAGCTAAAGACGCGGACCTTTACAATCCTCACGGTTATCCGACCTATTCGGCCGGACGCGGCGGCCAGTGGACCTATCATGGACCGGGCCAGAGGCTCGGTTATGTTATGATGGATCTGACGAAGCCAAACGGCACCGTCCAGTCCCGCGACCTGCGCGCCTTTGTCGCGGGCCTGGAAGGCTGGATGACCGAGGCCCTTGCTCGGCTCGGCGTCACGGCCTTTACCCGCGAGGGCCGGATCGGCGTCTGGACGATCGATCCCCTGACGGGCCAGGAGGCCAAGGTCGGAGCGCTGGGCATCCGCGTCAGCCGCTGGGTCAGCTGGCATGGCGTTTCGATCAATGTCAGTCCCGATCTGACCGATTTCGATGGAATCGTGCCCTGCGGCATCCGCGAATTCGGCGTCACCAGTCTCCAGCGATTCGACAGCAGCCTGACGATGGCGGATCTCGATAACGCCCTCGCCGCTGCATGGTCAGAACGGTTCGGCTCTATTCCGCGGGCGGCGTGAATACGGACGGAGCGATGACCACGCCCTGCTGCAAAGCGGAAAGCTCCACCCCAAAATGATGCTGTCGGGCATCCACGCCCTGCAGCCCGATCAAACCGAGCTGACCGTTCACGTCCGAAAACTGGATCGTCAACAGACCCTGGGACGGATTATCCGCTTGCGCGACCGAAATCTGCAGCGATCCGTCTCCATGCCGTACATCCGTAACCTGCACGTCGCCGTCGAACCGGATCGGATATTTCAGCAACAGGCCGAGCGGATTGTGTCGCAGCGACAGATGCGTGACGGCGCCCGTCGCCCGATCGTCGAGCACGAGATGCCCGTCACCGGCGACAAGTTCCATCGGATGCGGCACGACATAATCCAGCCTCAAATGCCCCGGAATATAGGAAAAACGTCCTGCGCTTTCCCCGGCATCAGGCCCATGTTGCAAAAAAGCAGCTTTCAGTCCCTTAACACCGTTCAGATAGGCCTCGATACGATGCACGTCGTCCTGCTCGGCCGCAGGCAGGTGCCCGTAGCCACCCGTCGCACAACCTGACAACAGAAGGAGGGCCAGAAGAGCACGTTTCATGGGGTTTTCTCTCCATGCAGGACCAAGGAGAGCGCATGCAGTCCGGAGCTGAATTCCTCAGCCAGAAGATCATTAACCAGCCGATGGCGCGCCACCCTGTTCAGTCCATCAAACCGCGCACTTGTAATGGCGACATTGAAATGCGTCTCCCCGCCGCTGCCAAGAGCTTTCGCCCCGGCGTGATGGGCGTGACGGGCGCTGTCATCCTGGATCTCGATCGTCGTGGGCAACAGTTCCCGTCGAAGGATCGCCTCGATCCGTTCCCGTCGAGTGCCATGCGGCGCGGAAGGGTGTGAAGCTGTTTCAGACATAATGAAAATCGTCCGGCTTGAGGAATGGCCGCTTGCATCAGGCGGCTGTGATTGCCCATATCAGACACCATGCAGCGCAAATCTACCAGACACCGGGCCTTCGATCCCGATCCTGACGCGCCGGAACAGGTCTGTGACCATCCGGGCTGCAACGAATCTGCGGGCTACCGTGCACCGCGCGGGCGTGATGCCCTGCGTTCGTATTTCTGGTTCTGTCTTGAACATGTCCGCGAATACAATTCCCGCTGGGATTTCTATCGCGGCATGACGCCGGGTCAGATCGAAGCACATCTGCGAGCTGACGTCTCATGGCAGCGCCCGTCCTGGAAGCTTGGTACCGGCACGGCCAACAAGGCCGAATTCAACGAGGACGACATCCTCGACCCGCTCGACATCCTTGGTGCGACCCGTCACAGCCGGGCCGAACGGGCGAAAGATGCGGCCCGTCAGCGCGCGTCTGCCCAGGCTGCCGGAATCCCCGAGCTCCTGCGCCAGCCGCTTGCGACCCTGGATCTGACATGGCCCGTCTCTTTCGATGACGTGAAGACCCGCTATCGCGCCCTCGCCCGCCAGCATCATCCCGATGCCAATATCGGCGATGCGAAATCCGAAGAGCGTTTCAAGGCCATCGGCTCGGCCTATTCCGTACTGAAAGTCCATTTCACCCGGCAGGATGATTTCGTTTCCTGAATTTTTAGACTGGAACACAGGACGCCGAGGCTCCATCTTCTCCAGAACGTCCTGATCCAAGAGCCAGAGAAAGCCCAAGAGTCCCATGAGTGATTTCGCGACGATTGACACCCCGGAAGCCGTGACCACCGCTGAAAATGCTGCGGTCCCGACCAGCGTTCTCGGCGCGCCCGATCTCATGATCTCCTCGGCAGAAGTCTTTGGCATCCGCACGGACATGCAGGTTCCGGCCTATTCCATACGCACGGAACATGTCCCCGACATCGACCCGTCCTACAAGTTCGACGAGGACACCACCCGCGCCATTCTCGCGGGATTCGCCTTCAACCGGCGCGTCATGGTCCAGGGCTTCCACGGTACCGGAAAGTCCTCCCATATCGAGCAGATCGCCGCGCGCCTGAACTGGCCCTGCGTCCGGATCAATCTCGACAGCCATGTGTCGCGGATCGACCTGATCGGCAAGGACGCGATCGTCCTCAAGGACGGCAAGCAGATCACGGAATTCCGCGAAGGCCTGCTGCCCTGGTGCCTCCAGCACCCCTGCGCCCTGATCTTCGATGAATACGACGCTGGCCGTCCGGACGTGATGTTCGTCATCCAGCGCGTGCTGGAAGCCGAAGGGCATCTGACGCTTCTGGATCAGAACCGCGTCATTCGTCCCAACCCGGCTTTCCGCCTGTTCGCCACCGCCAATACGGTAGGTCTGGGCGACACGACCGGCCTGTATCACGGAACCCAGCAGATTAATCAGGGCCAGATGGACCGCTGGAATATTGTTGCTACCCTGAACTACCTGCCGCTGGAGCAGGAAGTGGGCATTGTTACGTCCAAGCTGAAGATCCCAGCAGAAGACAAGGATGCCACAACCCTGGTCGAACGCATGGTCGCACTAGCGAACCTCACACGCTCCGGCTTCATGGCGGGTGACATTTCCACGGTCATGTCTCCGCGCGCTGTCATTGCCTGGGCCGAAAACAACCGCATCTTCAACGATGTGGCATTCTCCTTCCGTCTCACCTTCCTCAACAAATGCGACGAGGCCGAGCGCGGAATCGTGGCAGAATACTATCAGCGTTGCTTCAACACCTCACCGCTGGCCTGATCCATTGTCTGCTCCTGAGACCTCCCTCACCGACGAAGAACGGCAGGAACGCTTCCGTCAGGCCACCATCGCCACTCTGCGCGCCATGGGGGGAGCGCCAGAGCAAGGCGTAGATTTTCAGAGCGCAGTCAACGGAAGCCGTCAGAACGCCGGCGCTGCCGGCAATGTAGAGCTACCCTATCTGTCGCGCCACATGCACGACTGGGAAATCCGCAAGATCAGGGGGGCTGCGGATTCCGCCGCCCTGCGGATGCGCTACCATACCCAGAAAGACGCAAGCGCACCGGCTGAACCCGTAGCCCGCCAGGCGTTTGATGCGCTGGAACAGGCCCGCTGCGAGATTTACGGCTCACGCCATATGGCTGGTGTACGGGCCAATCTGGAACAGCGCGTCGCCCAGCATTGCGCCGAACTTGGCTGCAACCGGATGAAAACGCGCGAGGACATGCCGGCTCCCGTCGCGCTGGATCTCCTTGCCCGAGAAGCCATGAGCGGCCACCCCATGCCTGTTCAGGCCGGAGCGGCTCTGGATGAATGGCGCGCGTCCCTGACGCCCTCGGCAAAAGCCGCACTCGCCGACATGGCCCGCACCCAGAGCGACCAGACAGCCTTCGCCCGCGCAACAACCCGCTTCCTTGGCGCCTGCAAGCTCACGACCGTCCCCGATGAGGACGAAGAGCAGATGGCCCCGTCTGATCTGCCGTCCGACGAAGAGGAAACGACGGACAGCGATGCGCCTGAGGCAGAAGGTCAGGACCAGCAGGCCCCTGCCGCCACCGAAGAGGAAGAAGACGGCTACCAGCCCGAAAGCGGAGAGACTGGCCTTTCCGGCGAAAGCGAAGCCACGGAATCCGCTGAGATGTCGGAAGACGGCACCGAAGAAGCTGCCGGACCTTCAGACCAGCAGGCCGACACCGGACCTTCCGAATCTCTCAATACCTACAAGGCGTACACCACCGATTTCGACGAGGAAGTGAACGCATCCGATCTGTGTGACGCCGATGAACTGGACCGGCTGCGCCAGAAACTCGACCAGCAGATGTCCCAGCTCCATGGCCTGGTCTCACGCCTTGCGCACCGGCTGCAACGCCGCCTCATGGCGCAGCAGCAGCGCCGCTGGGAGTTCGAGCAGGAAGAAGGCATTCTCGACGCCGGGCGCCTGTCCCGCGTCGTAACCAATCCGACCCTTCCGCTATCATTCAAGCATGAATGCGAGACGGAGTTCCGCGACACGGTCGTTACTCTCCTGATCGATAATTCAGGCTCCATGCGCGGACGCCCGATCGGCACGGCGGCCATCTGCGGCGATATTCTTGCCCGCACGCTCGAACGCTGCGGCGTGAAGGTCGAAGTTCTTGGGTTCACGACCCGCCAGTGGAAAGGTGGCCAGAGCCGTGAGCGCTGGCTCAAAAACGGACGCACACCCCAGCCAGGACGCCTGAACGATCTGCGCCACATCATCTACAAGGATGCGGACACCCCCCTGCGGCGTGCCCGGCGCAACCTAGGACTGATGCTGCGCGATGGATTGCTCAAGGAAAACATTGACGGCGAAGCCCTGCTCTGGTCCTGGAAACGGCTGCGGCGACGCCCGGAACACCGCCATATCCTGATGGTGATTTCCGATGGTGCACCGGTCGATGACAGCACGTTCTCCGCCAACCCGCACAACTATCTGGAAGACCATCTGCGCAAGGTGATTGCCCGGATCGAGGCGGATAGCAGCACAGAACTTCTGGCCATCGGCATCGGTCATGACGTCACGCGCTATTATCGCAACAGCGTCACCATCAACTCCGCCGAAGACCTCGGCGGGACCATGATGGCACAGCTCAGCGCGCTATTTGCGCCTTCAACCGGTCGTCGCGTAGCGCGATAACGGCCTCCAGCATCCGGTCGGTATGGGCGGTCGTGGTGCGGTGATTGACGATCGCCGCCCGCACCGCCAGCCGACCATTGATCTTTGTCGTGGACGGCGCAGCGATCCCGCTTTCATGCAGATCCTGCACCAGTTCCGAGACTTCGGCATCTTCAAGACCCTCGATCCCGAAGCAGACGATATTCAGCGTCACCGGCGCCAGCAGAACCAGCCCATCCGTCCGCTCTACGCGCCGTGCCAGATCGGCAGCCACATCGCAGCATATTTCGACCATTTCTCCCATACGCTCGGCTCCGTAATGGCCCAGCGTCATCCAGACCTTGAGCGCCCGGAAGCCGCGTGACAGATCCGGCCCGAAGTCACAGAACCAGGGCGCTCCGGCCGCAAGCCCGCGCTCTTCACGCACGAGATAATCCAGGGACTGCGCAAAAGCCGCCGCATGTTTGCGGCTGTCGCGCACCAGCACGCAGCCCGCGTCATAGGGAACCTGCGCCCATTTATGGAAATCAAAAGCCAGACTGTCTGCTTTCCCGATCCCCTCAAGCTGCAGCTGAAAGCGCGATGAAAGACAGGCCAGTGCACCAAATGCCGCATCCACATGGAACCAGAGCCCAGCCTCACGAGCGACCCCCTCGATCGCCGCCAGATCGTCAATCGCCCCGCAGTCAACGGTTCCGGCCGTACCCGCAACCATGAACGGCACGAAACCGGCCTTCTGGTCCTCGGCGATCATGTCCCGCAAGGCGCTGACATCCATACGATGATCCGGCAGAACGGGAACGCGCCGCAGCGCCGCGCTTCCCAACCCTGCCAGATCAAACGCCCTCGGCAAACATCCATGAGCAGTCGTCGCGGCATAGCCCACGAGCCTGCGGTCACCGATTCCTTCCTTCCGGATGGACAGATCCTGCGCCCGGCTCGCCGTTATCACGCTGATGAAGTTGGCCATGGACGAGCCCGTTACCAGACACCCCGAGCCGTCCTGCGGCATGCCGACCATCTGCAGAGCCCAACGGATGACCTCACGCTCAACCTCAATCGGTGCGTGATCACGTCCACCACAATTCGCATTCAGACCAGCCGCCAGCATTTCGGCCAGCATTCCGACCGGCGTTCCTGCGCCATGCACCCACCCCATGAAACCGGGATGGGTATTCCCCACGCCATAAGGCACGACCAGATCAAGATAACGCCCATACAGATCGTCGAGGGAACGTCCTTTTTCCGGTAGTCCTTCCTTCAGGGCCTGCCGGGCAGAAGATGGCATGGATCTCCATACGGGCCCCTCTCCCACATGCTCCATGCGGTCAAAGACCTCGTCCAGCATCCGGTGCCCGATGTCACGAATGCCACGCCAGTCGGTGGGGTCCAGTCCGGCCATGATTATCCCTTCACCTGAAATCCGTCAGGTGTCTGCGATACAGGGCCGCCAAGCCGATGTCACGCCAGGAAAGGCGTTCAGAACAGGGCGGAATACAGCGATGAACTGCTATCGTTGCTCGAGCTTTCAGTAAAAAGGGAAAGAATACTCGTGCTAGAACCGCTCCCGCCATAGAGCGTCAGCATACTTGCTGGCATCGTGCTCGTAACGGGGTGGATCTGCAGCAGGGCGAGGTATTGCTGCGCGAACTGCTGGATTCCCCGCTTCGTACTGAGTTTGGAGAGATCCAGTTTCGATCCAAGCAGACGGACCTGCTGATCATAATCCAGCGCGCCGAACTGTGTCGTGTCAAAACCGGAAACAACCTCAGCCACTTTCAGGAGCTTCGGATCTGCCATCACATTGGCAAGCGTCATATCCGTCGTGGCTGTCCGGGTG
>Ga0157362_1000300_pt1 | contig 16259 bp, 20 predicted proteins | sample AttlaeALBM3_FD_111480 | JGI IMG/M metagenome (GOLD analysis project Ga0157362, IMG submission 111480) | Fungus gardens microbial communities from leaf cutter ant in Ribeirão Preto, State of São Paulo, Brazil - Atta laevigata ALBM3 | ecosystem: Host-associated > Fungi > Mycelium > Unclassified ... | reverse complement strand
CTCCACTCCGAGACGCGATAATTGCGCATGTGCGAGGGATCGCGCAGGGTTTCGATCGCCTGCAGCACGGAATCGGCCATAGGGGCCTCCGGGGCGACCGTGTCGATAAAGATCCCCAGACCGCCCCGTCTCAGCACGCGGCGCGCCTCATTGAGCCCCGCCTGCAGATCGCACCAGTGATGGGCACTGAAGCGGCTGGCCACCACATCAAAAATGCCCTCTGCAAATGGCAGGGATTCCGCAAAACCCCCGACAGGGCGAATCCGGGTCAGCCCTCGGCGCTCTGCCTCGTTCCGGACGGCAAGAGCCATGCTCAATGTCGGGTCATAAGCCACGACCTGCCCGCAGAACGGTGCCATGGCATAGCTCACGTGACCACCGCCACAGCCGAGATCGAGGGCTACACCAGGGGTCTCTTCACGCAGCAAGGCGACGAGACGCTCCAGATCCTCCCCAGCCGCATGAGTCTGACTGCTGACATAATCATTGGCGCGAGGGCCATAATGCCCGGTGACGAAGTCGCTCATGGATTCCCTCTCTTGCCGTAGGAGACCTCGGCATCGGGCACGGCATATTGTGGTTTGACCTCACTGGTCGTCACGGTCTCGGTGGCGAGGCCCGGTAGAACCGGCGGCCCCGACGCCCCGTCCATGCCCGGTATGGCAACCGGCAGCGAAGCATAGGCGCGTGCCATGCGATCGCGATGGGGTGGCTGACCCGGGGGATGGCCCGGTGGACCATTGACGGCCAGATCCGGCTTCGGGGGGCCGAATGTATCATCCGCGCAGCCGGCAAGAACCATCAGAGAGAGGAGGAGCGAGGCTGAACGCATGACGAATCTTGTATCAACCTCATTCACTGGCGGCAATTGACGGATGATGTCGGGTGCGGCAGGCATCGCACAGCAAATCGGGGGAGAGTTTTTCGTGTTTGATGGATCGCTGGCAACTGCCACAGGCCGACGCAAGGCGTGGATCGACAGTCTCTTCGTCGATCATGCCATTTTCCGTCTACCCTGGACCAATCTCGCCACCGTCGTGCCGGGCAAGGTCTATCGGTGCAATCACCCCACACCCGCACGGCTGGCTCGGCTCAAGCGAAAGCTGGGCCTGCGCACGCTGGTCAATCTGCGCGGGCATCGGCGCTGCGGTTCAGATGCCCTCTCACGGCAGGCGACGCAGACACTGGGCCTCGATCATGTCGACATGGCTTTCGAAAGCCGTGGCGCACCGCACCGTGACAGGATCCTGCGCTTTGCCGGGTTGTATGCGCAGATCGAACGCCCGATGCTCATGCACTGCAAGTCAGGTGCCGACCGCGCAGGCCTGGCCTCGGCACTGGTCATCCTGTTCGAAGGTGGAACAGCCGCTCAGGCTCTGCGCCAGCTGCACTGGCGTTTCGGGCATTTCAACCGGGCACGTACCGGCATTCTTGACGCATTTGTCCTGCGCTATCAGGCCGAGGCTGAAGGGCGCATCCCCTTTATGCATTGGGTCGAGCATGAGTATGACGAGGTCAGGCTCAAAAAGGATTTCACGGCGGGTAAACTGGCCTCTTTCGTAACAGACAAGGTTTTGCGCCGGGAATAAACTCCCATCGGGCTCAGAACCCGCGCTTTTGTCTCAATCCGGGAACGCCATGCTTTTCACCAGGTTGACCAGCTGAAACCTCACCTTCGCGTCTGAGATATTCTGGAAGGCGTGCAGGAGCTCAACGGACATTGTATCGAGGCGTAGTGCAGGCATGGGTTCCGCTGACAGGCCTACGGGGGCAAGCCCATCTTCGCCTGTCGCCGACCTGAACCCGGATGGTGCCTCTGAAAAACCGGTCGCCGCCGAGGAGGCGCCCTCAGAGCGCCGCATGGACCCGTTTCCCCCACCAGCCAGATCATCGAAGAAGAACCCGATCGGCACATCGAGAACGCGCGACATTTCATAGAGGCGACTTGCCCCTACCTTGTTCGCGCCTCGCTCATATTTTTGCACCTGCTGAAAAGTAAGTCCCAGCGCCGCGCCGAGCTTTTCCTGCGACATGCCCAGCACGGTACGCCGCAATCTGATCCGTGCGCCGACGAGAGCATCGATCGGACCCGCTGCCGAGGCGCTTTTTGCGGTATTACTCATCAAGCATGGACTCTTATTGGTGGTTAATCAGATATACCCAACGGCATAGATTAACTTTCTATTATCTACTGTCGGCGATACCCAAGAAAAACAGCCACAAAGACAGCCATAATGCAGAGACTGACAGGGACTATTCTTCCATAGATCGAGAATATTGTTGGCCGGTGCGGCGAGGGTATGGCGAGAACAAGGCTATCTGCCTTACCCCAGGGCAAGCGGGCAATTTCGTGCCCGGCGCCATCAAAAGCTGCCGTGATGCCCATATTAGCAGACTGAACGACAGGTAGTCCCTCTTCGACCGCCCTGATTCTTACGGTCGCCAGATGCTGGCGCGGCCCTGCACTATTACCGAACCACGCATCATTGGTGATATTCGCCAACCAGTCTGGACGCTTGGCGCCTGCGACATGGCCGGAGAATATGATCTCGTAACAGATCAGGGGTCCGACAGCCCCCAGCGCTGGCAGTGACCAGGTGGCTAGCCCCTTACCCGGCGTCAACTGACCTGGAAGCAGATTGAACGGAATGAAGCGCGGCTGATATTCTCCAAACGGAACCAGCGTGGACTTATCGTAGACGGCCCTGATCTGCCCGCTTTCATCCAGAGCGAAAATACTGTTGTAAAACCGGTTATCTGCGTCGCGCCGATCCGACCCGATCATTCCCCAAGCGCCATCGGCCGCCTGGGCAATCATGCGCCTTGCGGGCTCATCTTCGTCCAGAAGTCCGGGAAAGCCCGACTCAGGCCAGAGATAGACAAGACCTCGATCCTCATTGAGGGCCCTTGCTTTCGCTACGGCTTCATTGGTGAGGCGCAGATAAAGCCTGAATGCCTGCACGGCACCATCGCGCGAGAGAATGTCGCGCTCACGCACATTCCCCTGCAACAGCGCCACCACGGGATTCCTGACGGGCAAGAGTCGGGGGTGGCTCAGGCTGTACGCCCCCCATACACCCCACACGCAAATGCCCCCGATCAGACCAAGGCGGACTGTGCGCCCATGCCAGACCAGCAATCCGCATAGAGCAGCGACCAATGTCAGCCCGTCCACCCCTATAACGGCAGCAGGCTGAATGAGAATATCACCCACCAGACCCGGGATCTCGAACACGCTGCCGGTCGGGTTCCAGGGAAAGCCCGTGAAGATGAATACACGCGCCATGTCAGCCAGCGTCCATAGCGCAGCTAGCATGACCATGCGTGACGCGCCTTCCGGCATGAGGCGGCATAGCAGGACGGGCACCATGATGAAGGGCGCAAGAATCAAGGCGCAGCCTGGGGCGGCAATGGGCACAGCCCACCAGAAATCATGCGCCCGCGTCAGTATGGCATTCGTCAACCAGGACAATGCCGCCGTGTGATAGCCAAGCCCGAAGAAAAAGGCGTGTACCGCAAGCTGACGAGGGCTCGCTGCGTCCTGCGTGCAACGATAAAGATAGAGCAACCCAAGGGCGAGCGCAGGCAAGCAGTACAGAGGCGGGAGCGCCAGCGAGGCAAGAGCCCCGACGACGAGATCAGCCAGAATCATTTTCCCGGTGGAAAATGGAAGCCGGCTCGACGGGAAGGAAGCGTTCCAGAGCCGGAAAGTCACATTTTACTCCTGGTCTTATTCTAGGGCGTCTCTCAGGCGACGCTCATAATGACGATAATACTTGTCCGCCAGGAGCTCGCTTTTAACGAGAACGGCCACATCCGTCGTATTGAACTGTTCATCCACAACGGCCCCGTCACCAATGAAACCACCGAGACGCAGATAGCCCTTGATGAGGGGCGGCAGCTTCGACAGGCATTTGCGATGATCAAGCAGATGCGGATCGCTGCGCTGCATATCGACATACCGGTCCGGCAGAGCGCGAATGCGGAGCGCCGGCGGGGCGAGATGATTATGATACAGATAGGTCAGCTCATCAGCCATGAGATCGGGATTTGTCCCCGGCAGGCTGGCACAGCCAAACAGAACATCGATGCGATGCAGGAAGATGTACGAGGCAATGCCACGCCAGAGCAACTGCATGGCCGAACGACCACGGTAGCGCTGATCGACACAGGAACGCCCGACTTCAAGCAGTCGACCAGGGAATTCCGTGAGCGTCGAGATATCGTACTCGCTCGATGTGTAGAAACGCCCGAGTTGAGCGGCCTTGTCGCTGGTCAGGAGGCGATAGGTTCCCACTACGCCTTCGGCACCCGACGAGACAGCATGATCGATCACGAGAAGATGGTCCGCCACCTCATCGAAATCGTCGATATCGCGCTTCAGGCGGGCCGTGCGTTCATCCGCATGAGCTCCCATCTCCTCGAAGAACACGCGGTAGCGCAGGGCCTGAGCGGCTTCGCGTTCGGCATCGGTCGTTGCAATACGCACGCCAAGCTGCCCCCCCCGAAGTTCGGGAAAAGCGTCCCGGGACAGATCGAGGCTGGAAAGCGACTGACCTGCAACAGCACTGTTTTCGCCGTCCGTAACAAGAAGACGCAGGATCTCGGCGTGGGAAGGTTTGGCGCTCATCAATCCTGACCTGTTGAGCCGCCTGCCTTCTGGGGCATACGGCGGCCGAAGAGTTCGAGGCGATGCGACACGAGATCAAAGCCGAGGCGACGGGCCAGGGCCTCCATCAGGGCAGCATGATCCTCATCCTCGAATTCGACGACATGACCGGAATCGACATCGATAAGATGATAGTGGTGCTGGTGGCCAGGTTCGCTGGCCTCATAACGTGCACGACCACCACCAAAATCACGACGCTCGAGGATCCCTTTTTCCTCTAGCAGACGGACCGTGCGATAGACTGTTGCGATGGAGATACGCGCATCAAGTTGCGAGGCACGACGATACAGCTCCTCGACATCCGGGTGATCTTCAGCTTCGGACAGGACGCGCGCGATGACACGGCGCTGCCCTGTCATCTTGAGGCCCCGGTCGATACATAATTGCCCGATGCGTGACTCTTCCTGAGCCCGCCCGCTTCGCTTTGCGTCAGCTTTCGCTTCAGATACCATGGAATACGGCGTAGCCGAAAATCCGGTCCTTTGCCAACGTTAAGTATCGGACAAAGGGCGCCTTTCTCATCGACGGTGGCCAAGACCGATCTTGCGCGCCAGATTCGAGCGGTGGCTCGCATAATTCGGTGCGACCATCGGATATTCCGGCGGCAGATCCCAGCGCTCGCGGTATTGCTGAGGCGTCATGTCATAGACGGTCTGAAGGTGACGGCGGAGCAGTTTGAGCTTTTTGCCATCTTCGAGGCATATGATATAATCGGGAAATACTGATTTCTTCGGCGGTACCGCTGGTGTCGGCTTGACAATTTCGGGCTTAGTATTGGCAACATTGGACAAGGTCTGATGGATTGTCCGGATGAGATTGGGCAGGTCCTGACCCGAAACTTCATTATGAGCCACATAGGCAGAGATAATCTGTGTTGTTAGCTTCTGCAAAATCAAGTTATCCGGATCGCTCGACATATAAATTTCCCTCAATGAATATATCTGATTGATAGAAATACACTCACAAAACGATATAGTCCAAGAAAATATATCGAACAACTAGGGGTACTCAATACAATGTCCGTGCAAATTATTGATATCACAGACAAGACCTGCCCCATGACCACAGTTTACGTTCGCCTCGCGCTTGATCGGTCCCAGATTGGCCAGGATCTTCTCGTGCTGCTCAGAGGAGAGGAAACACGCCGCAACGTGTTGACCCTGCTGGAAACGCTTGGACAGAAGGCAGAGTGGGAGGTCGCGGAGAACCCGGCCGAGAGCGATTACCGTATAGCGCTATGTAAATCATGACGCATGACCCGCGCATCGCTTCCGTCGGGATAGTATGAACGCCTGATCCCGCAATCCTCAAATCCGAGTGCGAGGTAAAGAGCGCTTGCCGGACTATTGTTGACTGACACCTCGAGGAAGAGGCTCGTCACTCCCTGCCCTGCAAGAAAAGTGAGGCTTCCCTCGATCAACGCGCGCGCAACCCCCTTGCGGCGGAACGCAGGCGGCACAGCAACAGTCAGGATCTCTGCTTCATCCATGCAGTGCCGCACGAGAAGAAGGCCGGCCGGTCCAATGTGATTGGTGTAGACCCAGCCTGCAACACCCGGCATCGAAAGCAACCCGGTGAAGGCCTCGGCCGTCCATTGCTCGGGTTCGGGAAAGGCATCCCGGTGCAGGGCGGCACAGAGTTCCCCATGGGCCGTGACCAACATGACCATTGGGCCGCCGTCGGTCATCCCTGCGGTGCAGGACGCAATCCACGGGCTGGCAACTTGGCCTCCGGGGCGTCGATGTAAAGGGGCTCAAGCATGGCGCTGTCGGCTGTCACCAGGCCCGCTTCCAGAATCATGTGGATGTCGGGTCGTGCTGTTTCAAATGCTCCTGATGGAACCGTATGTCCTGCCAGCATGGCGACGCCATTGCCGACCAAGGGCACTTCCCGGCCCGCACCCTGCCTAGACAGAAATGCGTCCGGTGATCCAGCCCAGAAGGAACCGTCAGCCCATTCGACAAACAGACGATCACGACGTGCCTGCGTCAGACAGATGGCACTTTCCAGATCTTGTCGCGTACGGAAACAGGCACCGGTCGTGACGCCCCTCAACTGCGCCCCGAAACCAAGTGCCAGGCCGTTCGCCAGAGCAAGACTGGCCCGCAGACCAGTGAACGACCCAGGCCCTATGACGGCGATGATCAGTTCCGGCCCCTGATGCCAGCCCGGCATCTTGAAGAAGTCACGGCAATGCGCGGCCAGGGATGCCGTCGCCCCGAGGCTTTCGATCGCTACATGTGCAACACAGCGACGCCCCTCGAAAATTGCCAGATCCCCCGCGCTCGATGGACCCAGCGTTGCACCATTCAGCACCAGGCTGCGCGTGTCCGCTGTCAACACCATCAGAGAACGAGGCAGGCTTCGTCAAATGCCAGACGCATGGCGCGTTCCGCCGGTGGCGGCGCCTCCGCATAACCCAAACCGGCGATGAAATTGATGCGCCAGCCTGTATCGGACAGAAAATCGTCTTCGATTGTGTAGCTGTCGAACCCTGAGAACGGTGCGACATCAAGACCAAGGGCACGGGCCGCAAGGATCATATAGCCGCCCTGGAGAGAACCATTGCGAAACGCCGTCTCTTCCGAGAGTCCGACATCAGCGGCAAACCAGTTCCGCAAGTTTTCCTCCCGGCTCAGGCGGGGCAGATGCTCGAAGAACAGAGGGTCATGACAGACGAGCACCACGACAGGCGCGCTGAGACAACGCTCGATATTGCCCGCGGACAAGGCCGGTCGCAGGCGCTCCTTCATATCGTCAGAGGTCAGGAAAACGAGGCGTGCGGGACAGCAATTGCCCGATGTCGGACCAAGCTTGACGAGATCGTAAAGCGTGACCAGCGTCTCGCGTTCGACCGGACGGGCTGACCAGCCAATGGGTGTACGGGCCTGTCGAAACAGGCGATCAAGTGCCAGCGCATCAAGAGCTGGCGGCAAAGCGGGCGCATCACCCGGGGCGACGTCATGGTCACGCCGGGTGCTGCCAGCCCGGACGGTCTGATCAGGGCTCGAGCCATCCAGCGACACCGGGACAGGGGACTCTGGCTGACTCTCACTCACGGCTTCAATCCTCGACTTGCTCTACGGCCACCACTTCAGGGACGTAGTGACGCAGCATGTTTTCGACACCATGCTTCAGTGTGGCACGCGACGAAGGACAACCAGCGCAGGCGCCCTGCATCGTCAGGCGCACTACACCGTCACGATAACCCCTGAATACGATATCACCCCCATCTCCTGCAACGGCAGGGCGAACGCGCGTATCGAGCAGTTCGCGGATCTGGGCGACAACGGCTTCGTCCTCAGGGGCAATCGCCTCTTCCTGAGCTTCTGCAACCGATTCAAGGCTTGGCTCACCGGAGTCGAAATGGCTGGTAATCGCAGCAAGAAGCAGAGGCTTAAGCGTGTTCCAGCTGAATTCGTCGGTCTTGGTAACGGAAATGAAGTCACCACCAAGGAAAACACCGCACACACCCTGTACCGCGAAGAGGGTGGTAGCGAGGGGCGAGCGGCCCTCAGCTGCGCTGGCATCGGCAAAATCAGCCGTACCACGGTGGCCGGTTACGGCCCGACCGGGGAGGAATTTGAGGGTGGCGGGGTTCGGGGTATCTTCGGTCTCGATAAACATCACAGCTCTCAGATCACAGTTATCGCTGTGACATGTGCCATCAATCGTGACTCCGCAAGTCCTTTATCTCCCGAATCAGGCCTGGGCGACGCCCAGCGGCAGCATGATCTGCACGCACAGGCCGCGTGCGGGCACATTGTGCAGATCCACCTTACCCTTCGCCCGCCCGACTTCACGTGTGACAATGGCCAGACCCAGCCCCATCCCGCCAGTGGCGCGTGAGCGCGACCCTTCGACACGATAGAAAGCCGAGAGAACGTTTTCGAGCTCTGCTTCCGGAATTCCCGGTCCGTCATCGACGACGGAAACGATGACTTCCTTGCCATCCGTCTCAAGCGTCACATGCGCATCGCCGCCGTAATTGCAGGCATTGTCAATGAGATTGGCAAAAACCCGCTTGATTGCGAGAGGACGCACCATCGCCTGACAGCGATCCGGCCCGGTGTAGCTTGTGTCGCGGCCACGATCGCTCTGGGAGTCGAGCAACGTATTCAGAATAGCGACGAGATCGACCTGCTTGATCGGCTCGGGATCCAGATCGCCAGCCAGATAGGCCAGGACCCCTGTCACCATAGCCTCCATTTCGTCGATATCGGCCTCGATCGCCGTTTGCGTTTCCTCGTCATCCATGAACCCGGCGCGCAGGCGCAGTCGGGCAAGTGGCGTGCGCAGGTCATGCGAGACGGCAGCGAGAATTTCGGTACGGTCGTTGATAAGACGCCGGATGCGGTGCTGCATCTTGTTGATGGCCTGGGCAAGTCCACGCACTTCTCGTGGCCCACGCTCATCGACCATCGTCCATTGCATATCATCGGACTTCGCGATGCTGTCCGCCACCTGCGCGAGCGCACGCAGGGGCGTACTGAGCGCCCGTACGATCATCGCCGCAGCAATGGCGACGGCACCCGCGGTGATGGCCGCCGAGGCCAGCCCCCCCGTCATGTGCCTATGCTTGAGAATCCCGGGCACGTTGAAGGCCAGACGGCTTCCGTCTGCCAGTTGGAGGCTCCCGTGAATGCTCGATGAGTCGGCCCGATCGGCCCAGACACGGATATCGGCCTTGCCGAGATCGCGATCATTGGCGATCAGGCTTTCCTCGACCTGACGCAATCTGTGCGGCTGGTCGAGGTCGATTGGCTGGTTGGCCGAACGCCAGCTCACACTGATACCGTTATCCGAGAGAAGGGCGCCCAGCAGACCGCGCTGACTGATCGGCGTCGTGCGCAGCACACGCAGATCAGTGCTCAACTCCTCTGCAAGCTGGGTAATGCGGCTGTCGTCATCGATATAGGTTTCCGCCTCTTCATAGAAAAAGGCGCTGGCCACGAAGACCAAAATGACGGCAGCGAGCAGAACCACGCTGACCCGGCCGACAAGGCCGACCGGCCACAGACGGATGATGCGGGGCGTATTTCCCCCTCCAAGACTGAACGGCATGGGGGTTTAGACGCGCTCGACTTCTGCCACGAATATATAGCCCAGGCCGCGCACAGTGCGGATCAGCGCATCGGCGTCGGCACCAAGCTTGCGGCGCAGACGGCTGACGAGCACGTCGATGCTACGGTCCGAAACGTCGCCAAGGCGCGTGCGTGAGAGTTCAAGCAGCCTGTCACGAGCGATCACGCGCTGGGGATTGTCGAGGAAGCTCGTGAGCAGGTCGTGCTCGGCACCCGAGATGTCGACCACAGCGCCTGACGGATCTGTCAGCTCGCGGCGACGGAGATCCAGCTTCCATCCTGCAAACAGGATTGTCTCCTTGCGCGATACCTCGGTCGGAGCGGCACCCTGACCGCGGCGTAGCACGGCGCGAACACGCGCCAGGAGCTCACGTTGGCCGAAAGGCTTCGCGACATAGTCGTCAGCGCCGATTTCGAGGCCTAGGACGCGATCACGCTCTTCGCCACGGGCAGAAACCATGATGATCGGGGTCTGGGCCAGAGGCGCTTCGCCAGGGTGGTTCGTTCCCTGACCGTTGCGAATGGCGCGGCAGAGTTCCACGCCACTGGTCTTGGGCAGCATGACGTCCATGACGAAAAGATCGACGGGGCCAACCGCAAGGGCATCCCACATTTCGTCGCCTGAAGCGACACTGCGGACCCTGAAGCCATCGCCCTGCAGGGCGCGCTGGATCAGGGTACGCATTCCCGGATCATCTTCTACGATAAGGATACGCGCCGGCAGGTCGGGAGCGGGTGAGGGAGCAGTAGGAGCTGTCGTCATTATCCCATCGATCATTCTGTGGTAAACGAGATTTGATACAATTTATGTCTCAGTTCACGCAAGAACAACCGTATTGATGGGATTCAACGAATTTTACCTCATTTTGATGATTTGGTAAGCAATAGGATCCAGAGCTGCGCGAGATCCTGCGACCCATGATCGCCATGGACATCGGCAAAGCTTTTTACTGCCTCAGCCTTGCGACCACCATCCATCTGCGCCATGGCGTATTGCAGCTTTGCGCCTTCGGAAGCGATCGGCTTCTTGGCTAACCCTTCGCGCATCAGGGCAAGGCCCTCGTCCACCTGGCCATTCAGCACAAGATTATATCCCGCGGTGAGCGACGGTGCTGCGTTGGGCATCTTGCGCGCTGCCTCAGCATCCGCAGCCAGTGTTGCCTTCGTATCGGCTGCACGCTTGACCACCATCGCTTTCAGGCGGGCCTCACGCGCAGCGCCCTGGTCCTTGCCCAGCGCGCCGGAAGCATACGCCTGGTTCATCAGGTTCAGCCCCAGCTGCGGCAGACCGGCCTGAACAGCGCGCTCGACCATGTCCATGTAATCTGACGGGTCCTTGAGCACACCCGTCGTCATGCGCAGACGCTCGAGGTTGAACTGCAGGGCGTCAGGCATCTGGGGGTCAGCTGCGAGATTATGGATCAGCATCGCCCAGTAATCAGGCTTGGAATAGTATTTGGCGAGCAGCACATAGGCATGCGTCTCGTTCGCCGCATCCTTCATCTGATGATAGCAGGTCGCCAGGAACTGGAGCTGGTTCTCGGGCGGGATACGCTTGGCCTTGATCTCGTCGTTGATCTGGTCCTGTTGTACGCGCGCAGCGTTCTTGTAATCCTGCTGCAGGTAATAGGACTGGACCAGAAGCGTCTGCATCTGGGCGTTCGGGCCAGCAATCTTGAGGTAGCGCTCGATAGCCGGAACAGCGTGCGCGTAATCCTTGGCATTGTAGGCCATGGTCGCGTTGGCCATCAGCATCTGCTGCTTGGCTGCCGCAGGCGTGCGCGGTGACGCGATCAACACGTCATAGGCTTTCGAGGCCGCGGCCACATCGCCCGACGAGGCAGCAACCGCCGCACGCATCTGGGCAATGGTGTATTTCTCGTATTCGGTTTTCCCCGGAATCGCATCAGCCGCGTTCACAGCGCTCATGGCCTTGGCGTAGTTTTTCGCGCCCAGAGCCGTTTGCGCTTCCTGCAGGGGTTTGCCGACCTTGGCACTCAGCTGGTCTTCAGCATGAGCGATCGTGACGAGCGAAGACCCGATGACCGGAACGAAAGAGGAGGCTGCCAGAAGCGAGCTGGCAACCAGGAGGGCGCGAGAACAACGGGGAAAACGCACTTACTGTCCTTCCATGAACTGGTCTTGACCGACGATACCGAGCTTGGTGATGCCAAGACGCTGGGCGTCGGCAAGCACATGGGCAACCGTCTTGTAGTCTGCCAGGCGATTGGGGTGAATATGCATCTCGGGCTGATCGGGCAGGTTTGCCGCGTTCATGAAGCGCGCCTGAAGATCGGCTTCGGAAGAGACGGGTTCGCCATTCCAGCTGATGGAATTGTCGAAATCGACCGCAACCGTGACAACCTTGGGCTCTTCGGTGCTCGGCGGCGGATTGCCCTGCGGCAGGTCCAGCGCGACCGAATGCGTCTGAAGCGGAATGGTGATGATCAGCATGATGAGCAGCACGAGCATGACGTCAATCAGGGGCGTCGTGTTGATATCGACGATGCCCTCGTCTTCATGCGTGCTGTCGGATCCGACGCTCATGGCCATGAGAGAACTCTCCAACAGGCGGAAAGCCGGCCAAGACCGGCATCCGGAAAAAACGGAGCCGGAGCCCCCTGCGACCCTGTGGGGTCAGCAGAAGGCTCCTGAAGCGGGGTCCTGACCGAAATCAGGAGTGAGGCTGCTCGGTGATGAAATCGATGCGATAGATGCCAGCTTCCTGGCAGGTCGCGACGATTTTGCCGACAGCTTCGTAACGGGCCTTGCCGTCACCCCGGATCTGGATCTGGGGCTGGGGCTTGATGACTGCGACCTTCTCGAGACGATCGAGCAGATCCTGATGACCACGCAGAGGAACTTCGTTCCAGTACGCCTGACCATTCGCCGTGACCGCCAGGACAATGTTGCCTGGCTTGGTCTGGGTCGGCTGGTTGGCGTCGCGCGGCAGCTGCACCTTCACGGAATGCGTCGCAACCGGGATGGTGATCAGGAAGATGATGAGAAGAACGAGCATGACGTCAACGAGCGGCGTCGTGTTGATCGCCGAGACGACTTCGTCTTCTTCACCACCCCCACCGACGTTCATCGCCATGATCAGGCAACTCGCGAGCTGGTGGTCGTGGTCGTCGGGCTGTGATCAGGGCTGACCGTCGGGGCAACACCGTGACGGAAGCCACCCAGCAGGACGGACTGAACGTCGGCGGCGAAGTTGCGCACGCGGTCCATGGCGCCCTTGTTGCGACGGACGAGCAGGTTGTAGCCCAGAACGGCCGGAACAGCGGTGGCAAGACCGATAGCCGTCATGATAAGCGACTCACCAACCGGACCGGCAACCTTGTCGATCGAAGCCTGGCCTGCAATGCCGATGGCGGTCAGGGCATGGTAGATACCCCAGACGGTGCCGAACAGACCGACGAACGGCGAGGTCGAACCCACGGTGCCGAGGAAGGCGAGGCCGCCCTGCAGACGCGTGTTGATGGTGTCAACCGAACGCTGAACGGACATGGCGGTCCAGCTATGCAGGTCGATGGCGTCGCGCATCGAGCCTTCATGGTGCTCGGCAGCCACAATGCCCGTCTCGGCGATGTAGCGGAACGGCGAAGCCGGCTTCAGGGCAGCAGCGCCTTCCTGAACGGTCGGCTTGGTCCAGAATTCACGTGCAGCTTCCTTGGAAGCCGCGAACACCTTGGACTGTTCCAGGAACTTGGTGACCATGATGATCCAGGTGCCTGCGGACATGATGACCATGATCAGCAGAACGCCACGGGCAATGGCGTCACCGTTGGACCAGAGAGCGCTCAGGCCATACGGGTTTTCCTGCGACTTCGGCGCGGTTGCCTCGGCAGGAGCTTCAGGAGCCGGGGCAGCGGCGTCAGGTGCAGGGGCACCAGCGGCCGGAGCGGCAGCGTCAGGGGCCGGGGCGCCGGGAGCGGGCGCAGCCGCATCGGGAGCCGGGGCGCCGGGGGCAGCCGGAGCAGCGGCGTCAGGCGCTGCGGGAGCCGGGGCTGCAGCGTCGGGAGCAGGAGCCGCAGGCTGGGCAGCCGGGGTTTCCTGGGCAAGAGCAACGGCCGGCACGACCACACCTTGCGCCACGGCAAGCGTGACTGCCAGGGCCGGGGCGGCGAGAGCGGGAAGGCGGAACAGTCTCGTCATTAACTCCAAATCCTCTGAAAAAGAGCCCCTTCAAGAAGGACTCTGGCAGTGCCGCCCCGTTCTCTGCCGGGCGCGGCTTGGTTTCTCACTTTCCGGGGCGCGGAGGCTGCCTGCCCCCTGCCCCGTCGGAAGAAGAAGCCAGGCTTCTCTTCCGTCATTCCGTCAGGCGACCGGTGCTTTCACGCCGGTCGCCATGCACTCAGTCATCACCCAGGGTGAAGTTGATGTGCAGGGTATGGTGATGCTCGACCACCGGCTGTCCATTCGTGACCGCAGGCTGGTAACGGGCCTTGCGGAGGAACTCCATGGCAGCTTCGACGAAGGCATGACCACCCGTCGAATTGGTGACCTGGCAGTTTGACGTACGACCGTCGGTGCCAATGTCACAGGCCACGGTAACGCTGCCTTCGCGGTTTTCTTCCAGCATCTCCTCAGGGAAGACCGGACGGGCACCGTTGATCGGCGAGGCACCAGCCGAGTGATCCGGCACAGGCGGGCCCTTCGGCGCTGCGGGAGCGGGCGGCGCATTATTGGCAGGCGGCACAGGTGCCGGCGGCTTTTCATGCGTGACCTGCTTGATCACATGCTTCTGTGGCGGCGGCTGAATCTGGATCTTCGGCGGCGGTATGTACGGCGGCGGCGGCGTCGTCATCTGCGGCGGCGGCGGCGGTGGCGGCGGCGGCGGCGGCTTCTTCGGCTCCGTGATGATCTTCGTCTTGATCGGCGGATGGAACTGTTCGACGATTTTCGAACCCAACCCGTTCACCAAGGCGTAGATCACAACGACGTGGAAAAGCACAGCGATTGCGATGCCGACGATGTACTTCGTCGGGCGTCGCTCCTGCTCGGCGTAGTTCATCGGTTGTGTCACTCCAAACCCTCTGTCCTGAGCCCCACACCTCTCTTGGCGAGAGGGGCGGACCGACTTGATAATATCGCAACCGCCCCATGCGACTTGCGTTCCGGTCAGGCGTCAGTCTGGCCGACACATCCCGAAATGTTTACCATGCTCCCAGCGCATGGCTCCCGTGCAAATTGGGCAAAGGTAAGGCACTGCTGTCAAGTCAGTTTCGTTTCGATCGCACCGTTTTCCGACACGCAAGGTTTTGCATACCAGCGGCACGACACTTTGAGACACAGTGAAACGGAACATTAATTCACTGCAAGAGTAATATTTGTGAAACGCGCAAAAAGAGGCTGAAAGTCTTGCGCGGCAAGAGATTCAGCCCCTTGTCACCAACACCCTTTATTGGGCGTTGGCGCTGGCCTCCGAACGCGTTGCGCCTACGCGTTGAGCAAGTGCTGCGGACATGAAATCGTCCAGCGCACCATCAAGCACTGCATCGGGATTGCCTTTTTCCACCCCGGTGCGCAGATCCTTGACCAATTGATACGGCGCCAGAACGTAAGAACGAATCTGGTGCCCCCAGCCAATATCGGTCTTGGCCGCCTCCGTCTGGGCCGCAGCGGCTTCGCGCTTTTGCAGCTCAGCCTCGTACATACGCGCCTTTAGCATCTGCATGGCGGTCGCGCGGTTGCGGTGCTGCGAGCGGTCGGTCTGACACGCTACAACAATACCGGTCGGGATATGCGTGATGCGAATCGCCGAATCGGTCTTGTTGACGTGCTGCCCACCCGCACCCGAGGCACGGAACGTATCGACCTTCAGGTCGCTGTCATTGACCTCGATCTCGATCGTATCGTCCACAACCGGATAAACCCATACGGAAGCAAAGGATGTCTGACGACGCGCTGCCGCATCAAAAGGCGAGATGCGCACCAGGCGATGCACGCCGGCTTCGGTCTTGAGCCATCCATAGGCATTGGCCCCGGCAACCTGAAGCGTGGCGGATTTGATTCCGGCCTGCTCGCCTTCGCTGACTTCCATCACGGTCACCTTGTAACCGCGCTGCTCCGCCCAGCGTGTATACATGCGCAGCAGCATCTCGGCCCAGTCCTGAGCCTCCGTGCCGCCAGCGCCTGCATTCACTTCGATATAGCAGTCATTGCTGTCCGCCTCACCCGAGAGCAGGCTCTCGATCTGGCGTGCATTGGCCTGCTCGGCCAGCTTGCGCAGGGTCGCAACGGCTTCGGCAACCGTATCCTGATCCTGTTCATCCTCGGCCAGCTCGACAAGCTCGAGCATATCGGCGGTGTCCTGCTCGATCTTCTCGACGCCTTCGATCTGTGTCGCCAGAAGCGTCCGCTCGCGCATCAGCTTCTGTGCGGCGTCGGCATCATTCCATAGGTCGGGGTCTTCTACCCGGTGATTGAGTTCGGCGAGACGTGTCTGTGCAGCATCCCAGTCAAAGATGCCTCCTCAGCAGTGCCACCGACTGCTTGATCTG
>Ga0157362_1000299_pt1 | contig 16279 bp, 13 predicted proteins | sample AttlaeALBM3_FD_111480 | JGI IMG/M metagenome (GOLD analysis project Ga0157362, IMG submission 111480) | Fungus gardens microbial communities from leaf cutter ant in Ribeirão Preto, State of São Paulo, Brazil - Atta laevigata ALBM3 | ecosystem: Host-associated > Fungi > Mycelium > Unclassified ... | reverse complement strand
GCTGACGTCGCTGACGGTGCTGCCCACGGTGGAGAAAAATCCCATGACGTCCAGAGCGGTCCACAGCAGCGCGACCGCGACCAGGAACACCAACCCCAGCGCCACGGAGAACAGGAACGCGACCTTCATCACCGACCAGGGGTCGATGTTGACGATCTTCAGGCGGGCCTTGCGCACGCGGGTGACGGCCTTGGTCGGCTCTGCACCCCGGGCCCGGCCCAGCCGCGACCGGGGAATCGGGGCCTGGTCGACCTCGTCGGCCCCGGTGTCCGGCTTGGCGCCGTTCCCGTTGACCTTCTCCACCCCCGCGGGCTTGGCCGCGCGGGGCTTCGGCCGGAATGACGTCCAGCCGGACTTGGGCGGCGGGGCAGGCTCGCTTGTCTCGGGCGCCGCCTCCGGCTCCGCCGCGGGTTGACGATCCGACACTGAGTCGGCGACGACGATCCCGACCGTCGGGCCGGACGTCTCGGCCGAGGCTTCCCCGCCCGCCTCGGCTTCGCCCCGGCTGCGAACCAGCGCCCGGACCCGGACGAATCCGCCTCGCCCTTCCTTGTCCACGCCTAACCCTCCTGGTCTGCAGCGCCCCCCTCGGCGCGGCCCTGGTCGCGAGACTCGACCGGACCGTCGACGCCGGAGGCCGGACCGGGGGTTCCCGGTTCGACTTCCGAGTCTTCGTCGGCCGAAGCCTCGGCGTTCCTGGCGATCGCCACCACGCTGTCGCCCTCGGCCACATCAATCAGCCGAACCCCCATGGTGGCACGTCCGGTACGCCGAGGGTCGGTAGTTGTGATAACCGTACGAATTACGCCGCCGTTTGACGTGATCGCGAATAACTGTTCACCCTCGACGGCGATTAGGGCGCCGACAAGCTCCCCGCGGTCGTCGCTGGTCCGGGCCGCCTGGGTGCCGTATCCGCCGCGCTGCTGCACCCGGTACTCGTCGACGCTGGTGCGCTTGACGTAGCCGTTCGCGGTCGCCACGACCAGATCGGAGCCCGGCCGCACCAGGGACAGCGAGAGCAGCTCGTCGCCGGGCTTGAGGTTCATGCCGCGCACGCCGCCGGTGGCCCGGCCCATCGGCCGCAGCGCCTCGTCGTCGGCGGTGAACCGGATCGACATGGCCTTGCGGCTGACCAGCAGGACGTCGTCGCCGCCGGCCACCAGCAGGGCCCCGATCACCTCGTCGCCCTCGCGCAGGTTAATCGCGATTACCCCGCCCTGCCGGGGCGAGTCGTACTCGGCCAGCGCGGTTTTCTTGATCTGACCGCCGCGGGTGGCCAGCACCAGATACGGCGCGACCGAGTAGTCGCGCAGGTACATCACCTGCGCGATGGTCTCCCCGGGGGCCAGCGCCAGCAGGTTGGCGACGTGGATGCCCTTGGCGTCGCGCGCTGCGTCGGGCAGCTCGTAGGCCTTGATCCGGTACACCCGTCCGGTGTTGGTGAAGAAGAGCACCCAGTGGTGGGTGGTGGTCACGAAGAAGTGCTCGACGATGTCGTCCTGCCGCAACGACGCCCCGCGGATGCCCTTCCCCCCGCGCCGCTGGGAGCGGTACAGGTCGGCCTTGGTGCGCTTGGCGTAACCGCCGTGGGTGATTGTGACGACCACATCCGCCTCGGCGATGAGGTCCTCGGTGGAGACCTCCCCGTCCCAGGGCACGATCTGCGTGCGGCGGTCCTCGCCGTGCCGATCCACAATCGCGGAGAGCTCGGTGGAGATGATTTCCCGCTGCCGGTCCTCCGAGGCGAGAATGGCGTTGTACTCCGCGATCTCGGCCATCAGGCCCTCGTAGTCGTCGAGGATCTTCTGCCGTTCCAGAGCCGCGAGCTTGCGCAGCTGCATGTCAAGGATCGCGGTGGCCTGTACCTCGTCGATCTCCAGCAACCGCATTAGGCCGGCCCGCGCCTCCTCGACGTTCGGGCTGCGCCGGATCAGCGCGATCACCTCGTCGATCGCCTCGAGCGCCTTCAGCAAGGCGCGCGCGATGTGGGCCAGCCGCTCGGCCCGCCGCAGGCGGAATCGGGTACGCCGCACAATCACGTCGACCTGGTGCGCGACCCAGTGCCGCACGAAGGCGTCCAGTGACAGCGTGCGCGGCACACCATCGACGAGGGCGAGCATGTTCGCGCCGAAGGTCTCCTGCAGCTGTGTGTGCTTGTAGAGGTTGTTCAGCACCACCTGCGCGACCGCGTCGCGCTTGAGCACGATCACCAGCCGCTGCCCGGTCCGCGCCGAGGTCTCGTCGTTGAGCTCGGCAATGCCCGCGATCTTGGCGTCGTTGACCAGCTCCGCGATCTTCTGCGCGAGGTTGTCCGGGTTCACCTGGTAGGGCAGCGCGGTGACCACCAATTGGGTGCGACCCTTGGCGTTCTCCTCGACCTCGACCACCGCGCGCATCGTGATCGAGCCGCGGCCGGTGGTGTAGGCCTCCCTGATCCCGCGCAATCCGACGATGAACCCGCCGGTGGGGAAGTCGGGCCCCTTGATCCGTTCCATTAGCGCCGCGAGCAGTTCCTCCCGCGAGGCGGTGTGGTTGCGCAGGTACCACTGGACGCCCTCGGCGATCTCCCGCAGGTTGTGCGGGGGGATGTTGGTAGCCATCCCCACCGCGATCCCGGCCGAGCCGTTCACCAGCAGGTTCGGGAATCGGGCCGGCAGGACGTCGGGCTCCTGCTGGCGACCGTCGTAGTTGTCGGAGAAGTCGACGGTCTCCTGGTCGATGTCGGCGAGCATGTGCATCGCCAGCGGGGCCAGTCGGCACTCGGTGTAGCGCATCGCGGCGGCCGGGTCGTTGCCCGGCGAGCCGAAGTTCCCGTTGCCGTCGACCAACGGCATGCGCATCGACCAGGTCTGGGCCAGCCGGACCAGCGCGTCGTAGATCGCGGTGTCCCCGTGCGGGTGGTAGCTGCCCATGACGTCGCCGACGATGCGGGCGCACTTGTTGTAGCCGCGGTCGGGTCGGTACCCGCCGTCGTACATCGCGTACAGGACCCGGCGGTGCACCGGTTTGAGCCCGTCCCGGACGTCGGGCAGTGCGCGCCCCACGATCACGCTCATTGCGTAATCGAGATAGCTGCGCTGCATCTCGACCTCGAGCGCGACGGGCTCGACCCGCCCGCCCGAAGGCACCGCGGTGGTGTCAGTCACGTGCGGACCTCAGCATTCGCCGGAAATGGGAATGCGGGTGGCGTAGCCCCCGCTCGCGCACGGCGATGTCGCGCGCACAACGCCATCTGGGCGATCTTGGTCCGTGCTCTCCGCGGACAGACTTCACCCCGAGCCTAGATGTCAAGGAACCGTACGTCCTTCGCATTGCGCTGGATGAAGCTTCGCCGCGATTCCACGTCCTCGCCCATCAGCACGCTGAACAGCTCATCCGCCTGGGCCGCCTCGTCCAGGGTCACCTGCAGCAGAATCCGCGAGGCCGGGTCCATCGTGGTTTCCCACAGCTCGCGGGCGGGCATTTCACCGAGGCCCTTGAACCGCTGAATGCCGTCCTCCTTCGGCATCTTGCGGCCCGCCTCCGCGCCGGTCATGAGCAGCGCGTCGCGTTCGCGATCGGAATAGGCGTACTCGACGTTGTCCCGACCACCGGGCCATTTCAACTTGTACAGCGGCGGCTGGGCCAAATACACGTGTCCGGCCTCGACCAACGGCTTCATGAAGCGGAACAACAACGTCAGCAACAGCGTGCGAATGTGCTGGCCGTCCACGTCGGCGTCCGCCATCAAAATGATCTTGTGATAGCGCAGCTTGCGAATGTCGAAGTCGTCGTGGATTCCGGTACCCAGGGCGGTGATGATCGCCTGGACCTCGGTGTTGGCGAGTACCCGGTCGATGCGCGACTTCTCGACGTTGAGGATCTTGCCGCGGATGGGCAGGATCGCCTGCGTCATCGGGTCCCGCCCGCCGACCGCCGAGCCACCCGCCGAGTCGCCCTCGACGATGAACACCTCGCAGTGCTCGGGTTCGTTGGACTGACAGTCCCTCAGTTTGCCGGGCATTCCGCCGCCGGTGAGCAACCCCTTGCGGCCGCGGGCGAGATCGCGGGCCTTGCGGGCGGCGATGCGCGCCGTGGCCGCGTCGATCGACTTGCGCGCGATCAGCTTGCCCTCGTTGGGGTTGCGGTCCAGCCATTCGCCCAGCCGGTCGTTGAGCACGGTCTGCACGAAATTGCGGGCCTCGGTGTTGCCGAGTTTGGTCTTGGTCTGTCCCTCGAACTGCGGCTCGGCGAGTTTTATCGACACGATCGCGGTCAGGCCCTCGCGAATGTCCTCGCCGGTGAGATTCGCGTCCTTCTCCTTCAGCAGCCCCTGGGTCCGGCCGAACTTGTTGATCAACGAGGTCAGCGACGCCCGAAACCCCTCCTCGTGCATCCCGCCCTCATGGGTGTTGATCGTGTTCGCGAACGTGTGCACCGACTCGTTGAACGATTGGTTCCACTGCATCGCGATCTCGAGGGCCATCCCTCGCTCCGCGTCCTCGGACTCGAAGGCGAGGATCGTCGGATGGGCCGCCTGCTTGGTGTCGTTGAGGTGACGGACGTAGTCCACGATTCCGCCGGAGTACATGTAGCGCACCGCCGGTGGCCCGGTCTCCGGGTCGCAGTGGGCCTCGCGCAGGTCGGTCAGCGAGATCGTCAACCCCCGGTTGAGGAAGGCCATCTCCTCCAGACGCCGGCGCAGGGTCTCGAAGTCGTACTCGACCGTTTCGAACACGCGATCGTCGGCCCAGAACGTAACGATCGTTCCCGTGGTGTCCGAGGCCTCGCCGCGCGCCAGCCGTGCGGTGGGTTCGCCGCCGACGTAGGTCTGCCGCCAGACGAAGCCGTCCCGGCGGATTTCCACCTCCAACCGGCTCGACAGCGCGTTGACCACCGAGACGCCGACCCCGTGCAGTCCCCCGGACACGGCGTACCCGCCGCCGCCGAATTTGCCGCCGGCGTGCAGGGTGGTCAGCACCCCCTCGACCGCGGGGCGCCGCTCCACCGGGTGCTCATCGACCGGGATGCCCCGCCCGTTGTCCACGACCCGCACCCCGCCATCGGCCAGGATCGTGACCTCAACGGTGTCGCAATAGCCCGCGAGCGCCTCGTCGACGGCGTTGTCGACCACCTCGTAGACCAGGTGGTGCAGTCCGCGTTCCCCGGTCGAGCCGATATACATCCCGGGCCGCTTGCGGACCGCCTCGAGGCCCTCCAGCACTGTGATCGCGCTGGCGTCGTAGGAGTGGCCGACGACTTTGGAGTGGTTCCCCACGCTGTTGTCAGTCGGCGCCCGTCCGGTCAGCACCGCTTGACCCGGCGCAGCATTTTCCACCACCAGCGGTGCGTCCCCTCCGCGATCGATCCTCGCCCAAGTCTAGCGTGTTTCGGCTGGTGAACCGGCCGTGACGGGCCCAGATCGGCGGGCAGCCGGGTTCGCCCCCCACCCACGTGTCCCCCCACACGGCGCGGTCGACGGGCGTTGTTGGGGCGTTTGTCCACAGGCGGCTGTCCCCAATGTGGACAACCCGGGGGGCCGAGCCGTGATCGGGATCACCCGTAGGTGTCGCGCGGACCCCTGCCGTCGCGGACCCGCAGCGGCCCGTGCGACCAAGTCGGACCGGTTGGCCCCCGTACGTCCAACCGGGTCACGGTCCCGTGGCCGAGCTCGACGTTCAGGCTACGCACGATGTCGGCGGCCACCAGCCGCAATTGGCTGGCCCACGCGGTCGAGCTGGCCCGCACGGTGAGCACCCCGTCGAGGAACGACTCGGGCTGCGTGCGGGCGGCGATGGCCTCACCCACGATCTGCGGCCACCGGTCCAGCACACCGACCACGGCGGCTGGGACCTGCCAGCCGCGCGCCGTCACGAGCTCCTCGACGGCCGCGGCGAACAGCTGCGGATCGCCGCCGCGCTCCCGGGAAGATCGGTTCGCCCGGCCTCGTCGGGCCGAATCGGCACCGCCGGCGCGGGCGCGACTGCGTGCCGCGGCGAGCGCCGCCCGGGCCAGGTCCGATCCCCCGCTGCTCCCGGCGGACTCGGTCGTTCCGGGTGCGGCGTCGTCGACGGGACGATCAGATTCGGCCAACCCGTCCGTCCCTCACCTCGTATCGGACCCCGGCCAGCTCCGACGGTACGTCGGCGTCAACGGCCGCCGTGACCAAGACCTGTTCGGCGGGGGCCACGACCGCCGCCAGCCGCGCCCGCCGGCCGGCGTCCAACTCCGCGAACACGTCGTCGAGGATCAGCACCGGGTCGGTGCCAACGGTACTGCGCAACAGTTCGTACGCCGCCAGCCGCAGGGCGAGCGCCAGCGACCACGACTCCCCGTGGCTGGCGTATCCCCGGGTCGGGAGCGGGCCCAGCGATATCACCAGATCGTCGCGGTGGGGTCCGATCAACGAAACGCCCCGGTCCAATTCCCGCGGCCGGGCCTCGACGAGCGCGCCCAGCAACGCTGCCTCCAGCGGGCCGCGCTCGGTGACGCCTTCGACGTCGGGGCCCAGCGAGCTGCGGTAGGCGAGCCCCGCCGGCCCGTCGCCCGCGGACACCGCCTGGTAGGTCTTGTCCACCAGCGGGGCCAGCGCGGCCACCAGGGCCAGGCGGGCGGCGAGCAGCTCGGCCCCGTGCCGGGCCATGTGCGCGTCCCAGACCTCCAGGGTGCCCTGGTCCCCGCGGCCCGCGCGGATCGCCGGGCCGGCCGTCTTGAGCAGCGCGTTGCGCTGCTTCAGGGCACGCTCGTAGTCCGCCCGGACGGCCGCCAGACGCGGGGTCAGCGCCACCAGCAACTCATCGAGGAATCCGCGCCGCTCCGCCGGGTCACCCTTCACCACGGCCAGGTCCTCGGGGGCGAACAGCACGCACTGCAGCGCTCCGAGCACGTCCCGCGGCCGGGCCAGGGGGTTGCGATTCACCCGCACCCGGTCGGCGCGGCCCGGGGCCATCTCGATCTGCACCAGAACGCGACGGTCGTCGCGGACGATCCCGGCACGGATCACGGCACGCTCGGCACCCAGCCGAATCAACGGCGCATCGGCCGCGACCCGGTGGCTGCCGAGCGTGGCGACGTAACCGACCGCCTCCATCAGGTTCGTCTTGCCCTGGCCGTTGCGGCCGATGAAGGTCGTCGGTCCCGGCTCCAGCTCCAACTCGGCGTGTTCGTACGAGCGGAAATCGGTCAGCTCGAGCAGGGCCAAGTGCATGGCCGGTCAGGCCGGTCTGGCCGGCCCGGCCGTGGCCACCGCATGGCCGCCGAACTGCTGCCGCAGGGCGGCCACGACCTTCATGGCCGGCGACTCGTCCAGGCGGGAGGCGAACCGGGCGAACAGCGCGGCGCTGATTACCGGCAACGGCACGGCGTGGGCGATGCCGGCCTCGACGGTCCAGCGGCCCTCGCCGGAGTCCTCAGCCCAGCCGCGCAACTCGGAGAGATCCCCGTCGGCATCCAGTGCGCGGTCGAGCAGGTCGAGCAACCAGGATTGGATGACCGTGCCGGACCGCCATGACTTGATGATCGCCGGCACGTCGGTGACCACGCCGCCGGCCTCGAGCAGCTCGTATCCCTCCGCGTAGGCCTGCATCAGGCCGTACTCGATGCCGTTGTGCACCATCTTGGTGAAATGACCGGCGCCGACCGCTCCGGCGTGCACGAAGCCGTACGGGCCGGCGGGCTTGAGGGTGTCGAACACCGGCTGCAACCGGGCCACGTCCTCGGCCCGTCCGCCGACCATCAGCGCGTACCCGTTCTCGCGGCCCCAGACCCCGCCGGAGACTCCGGCGTCGATGAATCCGATGCCGTGCTCGGCCAGGTGGGCGGCATGCTCGAGGTCATCGGTCCAGCGCGAGTTGCCGCCGTCCACCACAACATCGCCGGGTTCGAGCAGTTCGCCCAACTGCCGGATCGTGTCCGCTGTGGGCGCACCGTGCGGCACCATCACCCAAACCGCACGCGGCGGGGTCAGCGCATCCGCCAATTCGCCGAGTGACTTCACGTCGGTCACGGCGGGATCGGAATCGAATCCCACAACGTCGTGCCCGCCCGCCTCCAGGCGGGCCCGCATGTTGCCACCCATCCGGCCCAGACCGATCATCCCGATCTGCACTTCGTTGTCCCCTCGATCGTTGGCCTGCCCGCGACCGCCGGATACCAGCTTTCAGCCGGACAGGCGCACCGGCATCAGCAGGTGGCGGTACTCCGGGGCGCCGGCTTGGTCCTGCCCCGCGGAACCGGTTATAACCGCCGGCTTGTTCGGGGTGGTGAAGGCCAGCCGGGCGTGGGCGGTGCCCAGGGCGTTCAGCCCGTCCAACAGGTACGACGGGTTGAATGCGATCGTTATCGCGTCACCGTCCAGCTGGGCCTCGAGGGCCTCGGAGGCCGAGGCCTCCTCGCCCGATCCGGCCTCGAGCACCAGCTCGCCGGGGTTGAACGACAACCTGACCGGGGTGTTGCGTTCGGCGACCAGCGAGACCCGGCGCACCGCCTCGATCAGCGTGGCCGTGGGCAGGCCGGCAACCGACGAGTACTCGGTAGGCAGCAGCGAGCGGTATTTCGGAAACTCGCCCTCGAGCAGCCGGGAGGTCGTCCGTCGACCGTTGGCGGCCAGCCCGAGCAGTCCGGAGCCGGCCCCGGTGGTCGACAGCGCGAACTCCACGTCGCCGCTCATGGCCCTGGTGCTCTCGGAAAGCGTCTTGGCCGGAACCAGCGCCGCCAGCGACACGCCCGGGTGCTCGGGCTTCCAGCCGAACTCGCGTACCGCCAACCGGTACCGGTCGGTGGCCGCCAGCGTGACCGTCTCACCCTCGATCTCGATGCGAATTCCGGTCAGGATCGGCAACGTGTCGTCGCGTCCGGCGGCCAGCGCCACCTGGGCCGCTGCTTGGGCGAGCAGGTCGGCGGCGACCGTGCCCGCGCGGGTTGGCATCTCCGGCAGGCTCGGGTAGTCCTCGACCGGCAGGGTCAGCAGGTTGAAGCGCGAGCTGCCGCACGCGACCTGCACTCTGGAGCCGTCCAGCGCGAAGTCGACCGGCTTGTTGGGCAGGCTCTTGCAGATCTCGGCGAGCAGCCTGCCGGAGACGAGCACCCGACCCTCGACGGCCACGTCGGCCGATATCTCGGCCAGCGCACTGGTCTCGTAGTCGAAGCCGCTGAGCGTCAGACCATTGTCGTCCGCGGCGATCAGCATCCCGGCGAGCACAGCGACCGGTGGGCGCAGCGGAAGGCTGCGGGCGGTCCAGGAAACCGCCTCGGCGAGTACATCCCGTTCCACCCGGAACTTCATCGGCACCGCCAATCCCCGGTACGGGCGCCGCGCTCCACCCAGCCGCGCCACCGCTGCCGCGATCAGTCTGGCAGCAGCTTGCACGGCCTTGGTTCGGTGGTTGGCTTCTTGTGGTGGTTTGTCTGGGAAATAGTAGGAACAGCGGTAGTAGATCGGTGCGGTGGACACTGTGGAAACCCGCCGCCCCGCAGGCCGGGCGCGTTTGCCGGCAACAGCGGCTGTGGGTGGACCGTGGACGGTTGGGCGCTGCCGGGTCCCGAGACCGTCCGCCCGGCGCCGGCCGCGCGGACCGGCCGGGCGGGTTTCCACGGCGGGGTGCGCCGGCCGCAGGTCGGGTCCACAGGTTGCCCCCGGGCGGGCCGCGCGCGTCCGATCACGACGGCCTCGGGGGACGCGGCTATTCCACAGGCTTGTGCACAGGTGTGGAAGGGCCCGGGGGTGGGGCCGGAACGAGGGGGCTAGCGGGTGGACCCGGTGTGCTCCCACACAGCCGCCGCCTCGCTCGCCGCCGTCCCGGCCCCCGGCTCGGCGCTCTTCCTCGCGAACCCGCGCCGGCCCGGCAGGACCGCGAGGACGATCAGTGTTCCGGCGGCCATGATGGTCCCGCCGATGAGGCTGGTCTGGGCGACGCCGTGGGCGAAGGCCTGGTGGACGGCGTCTACGACGGCTTGGGCCTGCTGGGGCCCGGCGGAGGGATCCTGCGTGAGCCGCTCCGCGACGGCCAGGCCACCACCGACCGAGTCCTTGGCGGTCTCCATCACCTCCGTCGGGAGCCGGTTGCCCACCAGGTCGGTCAGCTCGTCCCGGTAGGCCGTGCCCAGCAGCGAGCCCAGCACCGCGATGCCCAGCGCCCCGCCCAGCTCGAGCGCGGTGTCGTTGACACCGCCGCCGACGCCCAGCTCGGACTCGGGGAAGGAGCCCATGATCGTGTCGGTCGCCGGGGAGATGCTCAGTCCGAGCGCGAAGCCCAGCATCATCAGCGGCGCCAGGAAGTCCCCGTACGTCGACCCCTTGTGGATCTGGGCGAGCAGGAACATGCCCGCCGTGCCGACGACCATGCCGATCACGACCATCGCCTTCACCCCCAGCTTCGGGGTGAACTTCCCGGTCACCACGGACCCGAGGAACACCGCACCGGCCAGCGGTAGCAGCCGTACACCCGTGTCCAGGGCGTCGTAACCGAGGAGGAACTGCAGGAACTGCGTCGCGTAGTAGATCACGGCGAACATGCCGAAGAAGAAGAACAGCACCACGAGCATCGAGCCGCTGAAGGGCCGCCGCGCGAACTTTCGGACGTCCAGCATCGGGTGCGGGTGCCGCAGCTCCCGGGCGACGAAGGCGACCAGACCGACACCGGCGACCACGGCGGCGGTGACGGGGCCGGCGCCCCAGCCGAAGTGCGGGCCCTCGATGGCGGCGTAGATCAGGGAGCCGAGGGAGACGATCGACAGCAGGCCACCGACGTAGTCGATCCGGCCCATGCCCTCCGCCTTGGACGGCGGTACCAGGGCGAACGCGCCGAACACGGCGAGGACGGCGATCGGCACGTTGATCAGGAAGGTCGAGCCCCAGGCGTGGTCCTCAAGCAGCCGGCCGGAGACCAGCGGGCCGACGGCTATCGCCAGCCCGGAGGTCGCGGTCCAGGCGGTAATGGCCTTGCCTCGCTCGCTCCGGGGGAAGGTCGCGACCAGCAGGGACAGCGTGGCCGGCATCACGACCGCGGCACCGACACCCATGATCGCGCGGGCCGCGATGACCAGCGAGGTCTCTTCGACCATGCTCCCCATCACCGAACCGCCGGCGAAGATCAGCAGACCCAGCACCAGCGCGCCGCGCCGGCTGTACTTGTCGCCGATCGAGCCCAGCACCAGCATGAGCGCCGCGTACGGAACGGTGTAGCCGTCGACGACCCACTGCAGATCACTGCTGCTCAGGCCCAGGTCGGTGGTCATGTCGGGGGCGGCGACGATCAGCGCCGTGTTCGCCATCACCGTGATCAGCAGGCTCAGGCACAGCACGAGCAGCGCCCACCAGCGCCGCGCGTACGGCCCGGTCATGTTCACCACGGGGGTGTTCGCAAGGAAGGGCATCGGTAGCTCCTGAGACGGACGGGGCGGACGAGCGGAACTGGTCCGCGTCCGGGAGGAAGAAGGCCACGAGGTCGCGCAGGTCCCGGGGGATGGAGGGGTCTTCGGGCCCGACGTGCTGCTGCGGCAAGACGATGGACAAGATCGAGTGATCGACGGTCAGTTGGCTGGTACTGGCTGGGTGTGGCCGTTGAGGGCCTTCTCGACGTCGGCGGCGACCAGATAGTTGTTCAGCGCGACGGCGGCGGCGGACCCGGCGGCCGCGGCGTTGATCAGCTGGGCGGTGTGGTCCGCGACGTTGCCGGGCGCCCACACGCCGTCGATGCTGGTGCGACCGGTGCGATCGGTGGCGACCCAGCCCTCGTCGTTGAGTTCGCAGCCCAGGGCGGTCAGCAGCTCGTCGGACGGTACGAAGCGTGGGCCGACGAACAGCGCCGTGCGTCTGACCATCGGACCCTCGGCGAACTCGACACCGCGGACGCCGGTCTGGTCGGACACGATCCGCGTCACTTCGCCTTCGACAATCCGCACGCCGCGAGCGACCAACAGCTCCCGCTCGTGGGCCTCCAGGTCGATCCGGTGGGGAAAGAACACCACGTCGTCGGACCACTGCCGGATCAGCTGCGCCTGGCGCAGGGTGAACGCACGGTCCTCCCCTCCGATCACTCCCAGCGCGCTGTCGCGTACCTCGTAGCCGTGGCAGTACGGGCAAAAGTGCACATCCTGGCCCCACCGCGGGCGCAGGCCCGGGATCTCGGGGAGCTCATCGCGGAGCCCCGTGGCCACCACCACCGCGCGTGCGCCCAGCCGCCCGCCCTCGGCCAGCCGCACGGTGAACCGCGCCCCGTCGAGGCGGTCGATGCCGACCGCTCGGCCCGCCAGTAGCTCCCCGCCGTAGCCGACGACCTCTCGCCTGGCCGTGGCCAGCAGCTCGGCGGGGTCCATGCCGTCGCGGGACAAGAAGCCGTGCAGGTGCGCCGCCGGGGCGTTGCGCGGTTCGCCGGCATCGACGAGCACCACCCGCCGTCGGGCCCGCCCCAGCATCATCGCCGCGGACAACCCGGCCACCCCGCCACCGACGACCACCACGTCGTACTCCGCCATGACTCACCCTCCTGCAGGCTCAACCGACGAAACCTCTAGAGGAAAGTTCTAGCACAGGTACCGAGGATTGTTCTAGCCCGGGTAGGATGGACCGCGATGAAGACCCCCACTGCCGGCACCGGCCATCGGGCCAGGCCCGGTTCGAGCCGCGAGGACATCGCGGCCGCCGCCATCGAGCTGTTCCTCGACCGGGGTGTCGCGGCGACCCGGGTGGAAGACATCCTGGCCGCGGCCGGCGTGAGCGTGGGCAGCTTCTACCACCACTTCCGCGACAAGCTCGACCTGGCCGCCACGGTCTATCTGGAACACCTGCAGCGCTTCCAGAGCGACCTGCTCGTCGAGCTTGACCGCCACGAACGCACCGAGGACGCCGTCCGCGGACTGGTGTTGGCCTACCTACGGTGGGCCGGGGCCGATCCGCGCGCTATGGGCTACCTGCATCAGTGCCACGAGCCCAACGTCGCCGAGATCTCTGAAGGCGAAGAAGCTCGGCTCAAGCAATCCTTTTACGGTCGGCTCGCCGGCTGGCTCGGCGAACGCGCCGCGACTGGGGAGCTACGGGCGCTGCCGTACGAGCACAGCCTTGCGCTGTGGCTCGGGCCCGCCGAACGGCTCGTTCGGGCCGCCATCGACCCCTCCGAGCACTTCGCCGCACCGAAGCCCGACGCCCTGGTCGCACACCTCGCCCACGCCGAACGAGTCCTCGCCGACGCCGCCTGGGAAGCCCTTCGACGCCCCGCCCCGGGCGACGATGCCGATCAAGCGCGCTAGCCGCCCCGGCTCTGCTGCTTGATCCGGGTGGTCAATTCGGCCACCTGGTGGTAGACGCTGGCGCGCTGCGCCATCAGGTCGCGGATTTTCCGTTCGGCGTGCATGACCGTGGTGTGGTCGCGGCCCCCGAACTGCTGCCCGATCTTGGGCAGCGACATGTCGGTCATCTCCCGACACAGGTACATGGCGATCTGGCGGGCGGTGACCAGGACCCGGGAGCGGGATTGGCCGCACAGGTCGTCGATGGTCAGGCCGAAGTACAGCGCGACCTGGGCCATGATCGTGGCCATCGATATCTCCGGCCCGGCTGCGTCGGAGAGCAGATCCTTGAGCACGATCTCGGCCAGCGACAGGTCAATCTGCGTCTTGTTCAGGCTCGCAAACGCGGTGACGCGGATCAGCGCGCCCTCCAACTCCCGGATATTCGCCGAGACCTTGTTCGCGATGTACTCCAGCACCTCGGGCGGGGCCACGGTCCCGTCCTGGGCCGCCTTCTTGCGCAGGATCGCGATGCGGGTCTCGAGCTCCGGGGGCTGCACATCGGTGATCAAGCCCCACTCGAAGCGGTTGCGCAGCCGGTCCTCCAGTGTCACCAGCTGCTTGGGCGCGCGGTCGCTGGAGATCACGATTTGCTTGTTCGCGTTGTGGAGGGTGTTGAACGTGTGGAAGAACTCCTCCTGCGTCTGCTCCTTGTGCTCCAGGAACTGAATGTCGTCCACGAGCAGGACATCGACGGCCCGGTAGCGCGATCGGAAGCCCTCCGCCCGGCCGTCGCGGATGGAGTTGATGAAGTCGTTCGTGAACTCCTCCGAGCTGACATAGCGCACGCGCATGCCGCGGAAGAGGCTCGAGGTGTAGTGCCCGACGGCGTGCAGCAGGTGCGTCTTGCCCAGCCCGGACTGACCGTAGATGAACAGGGGGTTGTAGGCCCGGGCCGGTACCTCGGACACCGCTACCGCCGCGGCGTGCGCGAAGCGGTTGCTGTTTCCGGTGACGAAGCTGTCGAACACGTATTTGGGGTTCAGCCCCGCCGCGGGTTCGCTGTTTACCCCGCTCAACGCGGTGGCGGGCCAGTTCGCCGGGTCCATCCCCGGCCCGTCGGGGGTTTGATCGCGAAGGTCCTCCGCCTCCGCCGCCGACTCGCTCATTTCGCCGGCAGCCGGCTGGGGGTCGTCGATGGTGACTGCGATGCGGATCTCCTGACCGCCGGCGGCGGTGGACAGAGCCGCGGTCAGTTCATCCCGCATTCGGGTCTCGATCGCGTCCTTCGCGTATTCATGGGGGGCCCCGAGCACGAAGGTCCCCTCGACGAGTGCGATCGGCCGAGTCAGACGCAGGAAGGCCCGTTGGTTCTGCGCAAGGCCGAGCATGCGGGTGTCGTTCAGTGCCCGGTCCCAGAGGTCGGAGAGGTCAGGATCCGGATGGGTCACGGGATGATCCTTCGGGCGTGGGGGCGGGCTTCGGCAACGGGGGAATTATGTCGGTTCGTACCGAATCTGCCGAGACGTTCCCGGCGTGTGAAACCGGCATCCACATCGTCGTCCACAGCTGGGGATTACGCCTGTAAGCCGGGTTCCGGCCGCACCCGCCACGCCCGCCCCGGCGCGGTTTGACCACCGGGTGACCGGCTGCGTAACGTAGGCGGGTCGCGCGGCGTGCGACGCCCCCACCCAGCCCCCTGCGGAGTCTGCCGTGAGCAAGCGCACCTTCCAGCCGAACAACCGTCGTCGCGCCAAGACGCACGGCTTCCGGCTGCGCATGCGCACCCGCGCGGGCCGCGCCATTCTTACCGCGCGTCGAGCCAAGGGCCGCGCCCGCCTGTCGGCCTGACCCCGTGCTGCCTGCTTGTAATCGTCTGACTACGCAGCGTGACTTTGAGTTGGTTACCCGCCGCGGTCGCCGCTCCGCGGGAGAGCTGCTGGTGATGTATTGGTCCGGTCCCGGGAACGTTCGCGGCCCGGCGCGCGTCGGGGTGGTGGTGGGTCGATCGGTCGGCCCGGCCGTGACCCGCAACCTGGTGAAGCGACGGTTGCGTCATCTCGCCCGCACCCGTCTCGACGCGCTGCTGGAGGGCTCGACCCTGGTCATCCGGGCGCTGCCGGCCGCGGCCCGGGGCTCGTTCGACGCGCTGGGGGCGGACCTCGGCCGCGCCCTCGATCGGCTCGCCCGGCAGCGGGACGGTGCGGCGTGAGGTACCCGTTCCTGCTGCTGATACGGATCTACCAACTGACGATCAGTCCGCTGCTCGGACCGCGGTGCCGGTTCTACCCGTCCTGCTCCCGATACGCCTATGAGGCCTTCCGCGTGCACGGTGCGCTGCGCGGCGCGATGCTGACCACTCGTCGCCTGCTGCGCTGCCACCCCTGGAATCCCGGCGGCATTGACGAGGTACCGCCGCGGCCCGCCTCCGCGGGCCCCCGGCACGCCCGGCGGGGGTTCCCGACCGGTAGATTCTGCTCGGAGCCCGGCTGTGCCGCGACAACCAATGCGCCCACGCTCGCGCCCGTCCAGTGGCCCCGGGGAGCAGCAGGGTGAGCATCTTCAATCCGCTTTACGACCTCGTCTCGTGGGTGATCCGCACCCTGCACCGGGGCTTCGACAAGATCGGCATGAACGAGAGCTGGTCGTGGGGTCTGGCGATCGTCGGCCTGGTGGTCATGGTCCGCATCGCCCTGATCCCGCTGTTTGTCAAGCAGATCAAGTCGATGCGCGCCATGCAGGTGCTGCAGCCGGAGATCAAGAAGATCCAGCAGCGGTTCAAGGGCGACCGGGAACGAACCTCCCAGGAGCTCATGAAGCTCTACAAGCAACACAACACCAACCCGCTGTCGAGCTGCCTGCCGGTGCTCGCCCAGTCCCCGTTCTTCCTGGCGCTGTACCGAGTCCTGAACGGGATCTCGCACGGCCACGCCGTCGGTGTGCTCAGTGCCTCCGACGTGCAGAGCGCACGCAAGGCCAACTTCGCCGGAGCGAGTCTGGCCGACAAATTCGTCGGTGCCCACAGCGTGCAGGTCCAGATCGTGACCGCGCTCATGATCGTCGCGATGTCGGCCTC
>Ga0157362_1000298_pt1 | contig 16280 bp, 3 predicted proteins | sample AttlaeALBM3_FD_111480 | JGI IMG/M metagenome (GOLD analysis project Ga0157362, IMG submission 111480) | Fungus gardens microbial communities from leaf cutter ant in Ribeirão Preto, State of São Paulo, Brazil - Atta laevigata ALBM3 | ecosystem: Host-associated > Fungi > Mycelium > Unclassified ... | reverse complement strand
GTACCACATAGTGTTAAAACCACACCGATATTTTTTAGAGTACAGGTAATCGTAACGAATAAGGAATATTGCAGATCAACCGGACGGAGAATTGATTGCGCGGTCTCGCGCGACAGGACAATTTATTGAGACAAAGTTTTTTCATTCGAGAGGGTCTGCGGCGCGGGAAAAGCTATCGCGGTAGAACTTGCTGTTAACTCGAGTTGGAATCGCATGCTTGCTCGCTCGCTCGCTCGCTCGTTCGTATTAGCTGCGAAAATGTCAGTTTACGTAATGTCCGCGCCGTTGAATAACTGGCACACGCGGAAATCAAGCTATCGCGTCCGCCGATCCCCCGGGGTGCGCCCGAGGGTAGCGTTATATTCTCCAAGAGCTCGTTTCCCATCGCGCCTGACCCTTTGATTGACAGGAATGTCCCGCATGGACGACCGAATGCTGCGCACCGAAACGCACGAATACACTTTTCTTTCAAACCCGCGCTGTTACGGCGTCATGTCTTTCGAGCCGAGTTAATTACTCCAGGAGACTGATAATGTCGTATAAATAGTGTTATTTCGAGTAAATCTATATATATATATATATATATATGTAAGATGGAGGTATTAGCGTAAAATTAATGAATATTAATTTCAGTGGGATGTTATTTAATTATTACTTTCGATTTGAATACATCAACTATAATTACACGGAACGGTTTTGCTGAAGTATATAAAATTTAGCTAGAAATAGATCTGAAAATCGTTTTATTAAACTATGTAGAAATAATTATGTAGAACTGGTTGAATATCAACATTTTTTTTGCAGTATTGTTTATTTATGTTTGAATTCCTTACGTAATTATTTTGATGGCCCAACTGAATTATTTTTAGATTTGTATCTAACTAAATTCTTAGATATTTTAGCAAAATTAGTCTTTCCGTGTACGCAAGACTAACTTCTGTAATTTGAATATCTGTGCCTTTTTTTTAAATTTAAAACATAATTTTTTTAAAATAAATATTTCTTTCTATAAATTTGTGCTTAGGATAAATTTTACAAATAAATCTCTGTATGTAGAGACAAAGTAATATCAAATGGAATGTTAGTTAATTAAAGTTTTATTAATGCATCTTCATACTTTACTGTCACTCGTCGTAAGTCACTCGAGTCCAAGAAAAATGGTAAGAGCGATTCATTATAATTATCTCGTTTATGAGATTTACGATATCTGAGTGAAAAATCTTGAGTGTGTGGAACGAGTGCGTGCATGTGTGTGCCGCTTTGTTTGTGTTTGCGAGTAATTAAACGTGCCTACATAATACATAATTATCCGCGAGAGGTTTCTTCCCTGAAGAAACGTTCCCGCGACACAGAGACGGTTTAACATTCCCAAATGCAGAAATCTCCCGCGGGCGGTACTGCACGTTCGTTTCTTACTTTCGGGGAGGGAGGAGAAGCCTTTTGCAATCCGGTAGCACGGTAGGTCGGTTTCGCATGCGAAAAGACCGATTTGCGAAACTTCGCCGGAGCAGTGGCCGAGCTTGGATAGAGTCGAGCGCTCCGGTGAATATTTCATTGAAAAGCCTTGCGAAACGGCGAGTCTCTCGGGAAATTTGTGGTATATTCGGGGAAAATTTTGTCATCAGAAGATCTTGTTTGGAAAGCCCCGACTTATTTATTAAAACGAAAAAAAAAAATATATATATAAGTCGAAAATATCGAAGTAGAGAAGTTAATCGCTGCTAGTTGGCTGATTGCAGCACAAAGCAGACGAAACTTTGTTGAAAATTAATAATTGCGCAATTGTTAAACAATGATGCGTGTCAGTTCGATGGATAAGATTTACAACTTTGATTGCTTAACGATTATTTTTTTATATACATATAAGTATAAACTTTAGTATTAAATGAGCGGCTACCAATTGACTAAACAATTAGGAGGTTTTCAAGTAGTAAAACGATTGCCTGAAGCAACCGATTAGTACTCCTGCTAGTAAATCCGCTTATGCCTGTCGATTTAGTTTACGTAATAACATTACAAGTGGCAACTACTGAGAGTATCGTCGGAGACTCCAATCGCATCTTCGCTCGTGCATTCTCATCAAAGAATCGCGCCGTTCCATCTTACCGACGAGTGTAGTTGTGCCAAACGGAGCTTCTCGCAGGTTTCTCGCGAAACAGAATCAGCCTGCACGATTTTGCGAAATCCGAAAGTGACCATAACGCTGTTGTCGTGATCCACGTCAGTCTCGGTCGCGTATCTGGCCGGATCAGATATGAAACAGAATTCATCATTCGGCGAAGCGGGCGCGACGTGGATCCGAACAAAGGAGAATGCTTTAATCGAACGGTATTGTTGCTATATTTCGGTAATCACGACGACCTGGCTCGGCGTGGAAATGGTCCCTTTGCGAAATCCACCCGGAGGTGCTCGATTGCACCGTGTACACCGCAGGCGGGCAGGCGGACGATGGCGTTCGGCAATGGGAAGGAGATGCAATCAGAAATCTGTTCCCATCGGTTAACGAGATGGCTGTCGGAGACAAGGGGGAGACGTGTATCCGCCGTCGCGAGAGAGATCGCGACGCGTTAAGATGAAAGATAATAAGAAAGAAATACCGATCTCTTCGCAAGAGGAGACTCGCGGATACATGCAATCGACCGTCGCGCGTTAGGTTGTTGTTCGCGTTCCGTTCTTCCGTAATACGTTTGCGTCCACAAATTAATCGAAGATTGCAAACGCGTCAGTTTTCCTAGGTGTCTCAAGGCTCTCAAGTCCGTTGTATTACGAGATTGATGATTACGCTGACAGACGGTGACCTTTTTCTCTCGCGTGAATAGGATATTATGGAATTATTATTATTGAACTATTATTATGGAATTATTACTATTATTAAGTATTATGGAATTATTTGAAATCGATTTTGATTGGAATTGTTTAGTTGTTTCCTAGATTTCTATTACGTTTCCTTTATGTTACATGTAAAGAACATTTTATTAAAAAATGTAGTTATTACAGGTACAGATCTATATAATAATTTTGTTTGGTTTGTTTTGTTTTGTCTCACCAAAATAATTATATATAGGATGCTCAAACTTATTGTCAGAACGTTAAAATTTTTTTATTAAAGCATTGCTTATCATGTTTGAAGTTCATACGTAATTATTTGATAGTTCGATAAAATTATTTTCAGATGTTCTGTATGTTTCTAGCTAAATTTTTATAATAATAATAAACAATTGATTAAGACCATATATGTGAATACAACAAATAACAGTTTAAAATCGAAGCTGGATCTTAGGTGCTTAAATAATTTTCATGTGAATTTATATATCACATATGTAATCATTTTGAACTGCGCGCCGAATTGATTTTTCGGACTTGTAAATGCAATTAATCTATTGTAGTATAACTATTTTAGTACATTAATATCTTTCTAATAGGATGCCTGACTGAGCATCAAATTAAGTAATGTCACGATTAAATTGACAAACAAACAATTTAATCGTGACATTACTTAATTTGATGCTCAATCAGGCATCCTATTAGAAAGATGAAGTTAATGTGCTAAAAACTGTAAATAAATTTATTGCGAAAAATATTACCTCGGCCGGTAGTTGAACCCGAATTTCTAGCATTCCATACAAGATAAATTTTTAGATATTTCAATAAAATCATTCTTTCTGTATATTCTCTAAATTCTTTGGAGTAGAATTTTATTTTAAAGAGTGAACATTGAGCCAAGAAGAGTAATTCAGTTTTCAATTTTTAAGAGTGAAATTTTACTCTTTAGAGTGAGATTCACTCTAAAAATTTTAGAGAATAGAGAAAACGAAATAATTTCGATTAAAAATCATTTCGAACAGTTGTATGATACATGTTCTCTTCTGATTCACGAGCTGCATCGATATGCGTAAAAGAGCAACAACTAAGCAGAATCTTAAACAGTACTATCTTAAGCCATGAAATCAATAATTGGGATTCTTTTGTGCGTTATTCGATTTTTTCAGAAAAAAGATATCTCACTTGTGGAAATAGCATCTGATCAGCATCTGCTAACGGAACAAGTATTCAAATTAAATAGCGGAGGTCACTTACTTCTCAATAGTAAAGTTATCGATTAATGAAAATACTAGCTGAATTCACGTAACCATATCCTTAAACAGTGATGTCGCGACCCACAAATATGTATGAATTGCACAATTATCGCACAGTGACATCATCTCATTTACATTATCAGTTATATTAGAATGAAGTATTTGACGAAGGTCAATAGCTTTTTGATCGAAACTTGTCCAAGGTACTTCTATGTTATTTCATCTTGGCCGCACTATCTTGTATTTATTTTGAAAGTGTGATTTTTGCGATTAATACTTGGATTGATTGAAAAATATTCTTAATCCTCTTTTCTCTTTTAATCAAATCGTGACTTATAATAGAAATCACGCATTTTTTTTATTCGTTAATAAAATTCCGAGAAATGTAATTTAATTCACGTATATAATATGTAAAAAACATCCATGTTTAAAAATAAGATATTTTTTGTTCTTTAGTATTTATATTTTTTGTGTTTCTATATTTAAATATAATTATTTAAAAAAAAGGTTTATCTTAAAGTAGTGTAGGATGAATGGCGTATTGCGATAAGATTATACAACGATCCTGCAATAATCTTTTGTCAACCACTTCGATAGTCTGAAATATACGATGCAATCTCTCTCGCATGGCGTTACATATATCCATTAGAAGGATATACACGTACATATACGTAAGAGAGGCGGACTCGGTTTGGCGCGTAGGCGGGCCATTTTGCGATACCGTCAGCTCGCATCAGCGAAGTAATTTAGCAGCCAGAATGCAGTTTACGCCCCATGATTTACACGTCGCCGGGATATCTCAGCGTCAAGGGCTCTGCGAATTGCAGTTGCTGTCGAAGTGCTCGCGTTATCCTTTCTAAAAGTCATGAGTTATAGCTCGCGAAGCAACGCGAGAGCACGTCGTATCCTCGAACTTTAGTCGATTCTTCTGTTTTTTTTTAGATTATAAAACGTAATATTTCGAATTACGTTATTCTCATAATACTGCTTTCTTAAATTAAACTGCACTGCCATTTTATTAGCTTTCGATCAACGATCGATTCTGATCTGAATTATCAACGTTCTCCAAATTTCGACAATCTCGCATCGACTTCGCTATTCGAGAAGATTATATTGGCAAATAAAATCGATATAATTTATGTAATGCATCGACCGTTCTGTAGACGTATCCATCGCAAACACACGGATATAAATCACCGCTATTCGAGCCAGTTAAATTTACATCCTTTAACGTTACCCAGGCGGGACGTCAGTGTCCTCGGGAGGGAACTACGATCGTGCAGAGCAATAAAATCGATATTTCTCCTGTGGACTCATAATCCCACGTTGGATATACACACACACACATTATACATATAACTGCGTGCTCGAAAAGCACCTCCTTCCAGCTATTATCCTTTCTCCAGGATCCCAAGAGCACCCGCGCCGCTACGCAATTATCGGGAGAATTTACCGGCGGCATACGTACCTCTCTTACATTACGGACAACCCCTCGGTCGTTTTGCACGTCGACACGTAAAAACCGCCACATTCCCAACTGTGTTCATGTTGAAGTGGAAATATTCCGCGGCTCGAAATGAGAAGGAAGGATAAGCGGCTTATATTTATATCTCCTGAATCGTAGGTTTTCCAAATGCGCACTTGCGGTTGAAAGGGACAGATCTATGGGTGTTGGTCGATGAAAAAAAATGTTTGACTTGACTACAATTATTGGGAGACTCTCTTTTTCTTGAATAAACAATATCGAATCACAATATTGAATTCGAGAGATCATAGGAGACCATATCTTAGGATAGCTTTAATATGTAATTTTAATCAAAAGGTTGAAGTTCTGAGAAAAAAAATTAATCATTTGATTAAATTAATTTAGTTTTTCTGTATTTCTTTCGTTGGATAATGTGTGTATTTAAATCAATATATGTATGTTTCACTGAAATACTTACATTCTTTATCGAAAGAAATAAAGACGAACTAATTTAATTTAATTTAATTTTTTTTTTAGTGTAACGAAGCATCACAAATGTCTATGTTAATGACCAGTTAATTTCGTACATAATAAAAATGATTAAAAATTATTATTAGCAACGGATAATACAAAATAGATTTGAACGAGCGAGAGAAAGAAAGCGAGAGAGAGATTCTGATGTCTCCATGAGACACATTCGCTAGATACATTCGCATTCCTCGTTTTACGAATTCGCTCTCACAGTTTTACTCCGTTGGAAATGTGCCCCATTCCATTATCCTGTGCTCCAGGATTCCATCAGCACCCACGCAAGCGGCCGCGCCGCACCGCAATTACTGAGAAAATTTACCGCGAGCGCGAATGTGTATCTCAGGTTCCTGCGATCGCATAAGCGTCTAGCCCGAGGAATACGACGTTGGACACGGCTTATCGAACACGAGCGTAATATTCGTAAGACACGAGATTTCCCTTTCGTTGGTATCTATTGCTGGACACACCCTCGCTTGCGCAGGCAACGAAATAGCTTCAATGAATTTCACGAAGGATATCTCTTAACTTAAGAGCATTAAATTAAAATAAAAATAGTTTTGTGGCTCGATGAATAAATCAAACATAAGTAAATTGCCTATATAAATCTCCGCGGTTATTAGTACGTAAATAATATTTAAACAGCGATGAAACATAATTCGTAAACAATTGAAAGTATTGGGTTGGCAAGGAAGTAATTGTGTTTTTTTAGCTCAAAATTGTATATACAATATCTTCGTCAACAATGAATGAAATTTAAATTTAAAAAATTTTAAAACTTGAAATCTCTACTTTTAAAAGCTTACCACATTTTTTAAGTTTATATGAGTTTGGTAATTTTTATATATCAAAAATTACGAGCTGAAAAAGATGGAAAATTTTCTCATTACTTTATGAATTTGTAATATGTCCAGAACAAATTTGAGAAAATTTTCGACTACCTATCGTGACAGTTTGATACTTTCCCTACAAAATTATTTTTTAAAAATATTCCTACGATTTTTAGTTACTGAGTTATCGCGGATTAAATAAAAGGATCATTTTGATTTTAATTGCTCATAACTCGGTTAAAAATTGTCGTATCGCAATTTAAAAAAGAGATTCTTAAAGCTGAAACTTTACTCTACCAAGATATATTTATATTGGTTGGTAAGAAAGTAATTACGGTTTTTTATGCAATTTTTTTCTTGCTAACCCAATAAAATATATCATTCCTAGGAGCTTCAAATTCGTGTTCTCCTTATACAAAAATTAGTAATTTCTTTAATCGCTACAACTCTATTACCTATTTGTTCAATTGTGTTCTGCTCTATTAGGTAGTAATATGAGTATAAATTAGCAATCACAGAGATGAGCTGTAGCAAATCGATGACGCAACGATGCGATGATTGCGCAGAAATAGACTGCACTGCAGAATTAAGTTATAGATCCCTTTCTCTCTCTCTCTCTTTCTATTTCTTTCTCTCTCTTTCTCTTTTTCCAGTCGGTACTTTATGCTGAGAAAACGAGTATACATGGTGAGGAAAAATAAAGATCTTCATGGCGGCGCGTTTCATCCAATCTTTATCCGTTTATGTCGCTGAAAGCATTCCTTGATTATTATTACCCTTCTCTGAGGGATTCCATCGGTAAACGCACGCGCGTATATGCGCGTTGCAATTACCAGGAGAATTTACCGTGGGGTGTGCACGTATATTATGCCACAGGCATCTCCTTTGTTATGTTCTCGGTCTATCCCGTAAATGCGGTGCGTAAAATCTCCCTTTTAGACAGATAAAGAAATTATAATTCAATAATCTTTCTAGCTTAACTTTTTAGTTCTCTATTTTAGTCCTCATCTATTATCCTTAATGTTTCGTATAAATAAATGTATAAATAAATTTTAAAATAGTTTTGTACAAAATTCTACTTTATTTGAGCAAGTGTACCTATAAACTAAACTTATAAACTAACGAGTAAGTACCATGGATAAAACTGATTGGATGATTGAAATTCTAAGTAATTATGTCGTTTATACAGCTAACCTTTCAAACTCTGATTTCGTTTTTCTATTTTTGCTAAACTTAATCCTTCTATTAAATAATTTTTCACTACCTGTTTCAAAATTTCAATTAAAAATATAAAAATGAAAACAAGGTAAAACTTATGTAAAATGTTGTTCAAAGGGATTTTGAAGCATAATGAAATTCGCACAAAAACATAAAATGTTCTATTTAAAGTTCGATACAATACTTGGGTTTTATATATATATATAAAACCAGGTATTATGTATCGGGATTATATATATATATATATACTTAACCTTGATAAGAAGAATTAACATTAGAACCGCTGATAAATTAATCCAATCGCGATTCAAGATAATTTAATTACGAGTATTTATTAAAAATCACAAAAATATAAAGCTCCACGTGTAAACCCAAAAAAACTGGAAAAGAAAAACTATCATATGAATAAAAAAATGGCACAGCCGCGATTCTAGTTAATCACGTCACTTTTGAATTATACCTAGTGTCCGTTACGGTAGTAGATCCTACGGGATCGCACATATCGCACATCCAGGGTGGCCTTCCCCCAGGCGTCGCAATTAGAAGATTTACCGTGCGTGTGAGCGTTATACGCGTTGCCCATTATGTTCTTCTGCGACTCCGCCGCCGTGGGTTTCGCCCCGTCGGCAATTACCCGGAGAATTTACCATAGCCAATGCACCGATATCGGTTCCTCCGCTCGCCCGTCTATTATCCTTGGCCAGCGACTGGCCACACTTCCCACTCCGCGCAACGACGCGAAACATTCGCGATATGCGAAGGAGAAAATATAAAAAAACCGCGGAGCATGCTCGTGAAAATCCAACGACATACGATCGCATTCATTAAAAATCATAATTTCGTGGCATGAACGTCGTTTCATCACACCTTTAACATTTTAAAAAGAAATTCTCGAAAAGTGTTATTGTAAAATTCTAGAAAAAATGTTATCGTCAAGGATCTAATAAGAATCTATTATCTCGCGGGTAAAATATTACGAAACTGTAATTGTTTCTCTTTCGCGCGTTAATGAACATATTACGCTATGTTATTGTCGGCAGTTAAATAAGATTTTATTATCTGGGTCACGAGAAACGTATAGTTATATATTTGAGTCTCTTTTTTTTCTCTCTCTTTCTCTTTTTGTAATATATTTTTATGTTTAATGGGACGAATAAAAGGATTGTTTATAGCTCACTACGGGACCGTCGTATATAATTTTAGAGGCAATGAATGATGGTGTACCAATAACGTATTAACGCCTATTACGAATGCATTGCAAATACGTAGATAATCAATCGTTCTTTGCCGGTATCGTACGAAAGTGGCCGCTCTGAGGCGATATACTTCCCTACCCACGTCGTAAACTATTCGGAACGATCATTACTCTCTGAGAAACGGCTAATTGTTAATATCGAATGTAGTAATAACGCGAGTTGCGCGGTCATTATCCTTAAGAGTTTACAATACCCGATACGCGAGCGTAGCCCTGCGGCTGTTAGATTCTTACATACACCGACGAAATAATAACTCTCTTTATACATCTATGGGACTGAACGGATATTTGGCGTCGAATGTTATCATTCGCGATCTGAATACACGGAAAGTATGTAACGAAAAGCGAACGGAAACAAATCGGTGATATAAAAGGAATGTGTAAATTGATTCATTTCCACTTCGTTAAAACAGAAGCTCATTCTTTTCCAGCAAAAATACGAAAGAACGAATATTTCTATATTTCTTCTTCTTCTAGGATATTCTGTTATTGGGTATCGGAGAAATACTTTAATTCGTTGGATCGTGCGCGTATAAGAGCGTTTTAATCGGAGATCTTTGAAGATTAACGGTTCAAAGTGGATATGTCGTGTTGTAAAATTTTTTTTATAAAGCAGGTTTCGGATTTTTCGCCGAGAGATTCTTGAAAAATCGATGTGTATTACGAGGAAGCGTTTGTTATAAATTAATTGGAAACACATAGATCATCTCGCGAACACTGTACGAGACTATGTTCACCCGCCAGCCATGTTTTCATTTACCATAAATTAGACGGACACGAAAGAGATGCGCGAGTTACTCTCTCGTTAAAACCCGTAGCCCCTACTTGCGAAGGGTTACTGTTGAGGAGAGTTTACTGCCCTCAGCAGACAGATCCTCGCTAAGGTTCTTCGTGTCGTAGGTCAGGAATCCTTTTGCAGCAGGGCCGCCGCCTACGCTCGTAGCCTCGGCAGCGTAATGATTTAATACCTTACTATCGTGATCTTGCGCGCCGTTAAACATGGGGATCTACCTGAGAACGAATCAAGCTTTCGATCTTTGAAAGCGTCAGCTAAGGAGCGGAGCATTATTTAATTACGCAAACACGTTTATGTACTATATTTAATTGCATAACATTTCTGCGCTGGAAATTATTTATTTATTTTTTTAAATACTACGTTCTTCGAAGCGAAGAGGCATATAAATTACGTAAAGAGAACTTATTTTGAAATAGAAAATAGAGTACTTTGTTTGTACAATAATACGTTCGTGTAATATTAATATGTTCGTGTGATAAAATGATAGGATAGAAAAATTTGTACAACAGAGATTTGAAAATAAATAATAATAATATTTTGCAGATTTTTATTATTTATATTATATCAACGAAAGTGATTTATAAGATGATCTGTATAGTGAATATAATTCATTGACATGTTAAGTCAATTTTATTCTTCTTTTAATATCGTGAAAGAATTTGCGAAAATATCTAATTTCGCGTGCATTCTCAATAAAAATGCTACGTCAATGTAACGTAGTTGCATCTCTATGTTCCCCATTGCCCTCAAAACTATGACGCATTGAGAAACGAGGTTTCACACTCTCCTTCGACGGAACTCTTCACCTCCTTTACATACTTCTATCGGCCGAAGCGAAATTATGATATACACGCTTGTTTTCTACGCTTGCCAAACATACATTAAAGTATCCATCTGCACGAGCACCTTGCAGAAAATGAAAAGGAGGATTGGCTACACCAACGAGTTTTTCTCGAAATTCTACGTAAACAACATCAAAATTACAATACAAAGTATTATATTTCAATTTTTTTTACTATGCAGGATCTAAAATTTTATTTTCATACATAATACTAATGTTATTACTAGAACATGTCACGTGGATAAATAATAAAATTATAACAGATGTAAAAAGTTACATGTTCATATTTTTAAAGGCTGTAACTTATTAGCTCCTATAGTTACGTGATTCACATTCACGCCGTAATTAGAAATGAGAGATTTCGTCTCTTCTATTACGCTTCATTGATCGAATTAATTTTGCAACCTCGGCTTATTAATTATTACATCACTTTATTCCCACGTCATGCGAAATCAGTTGTGCATTACATGAGTTATTTAATTTTGAAACGACATTTGAAGATCATATTTTGAGTAAATTGAAATTAAATGCAAATAATTTAAATTGTTTTAAAGTCATGAATTTAACACAGATTACTTGATTTTTCGAATATCAAATATAAATAGAAAACAAACAGAAATATTAATTACTGCATTTTAAACATGCATTTAATAAGTTAAGTCTCTCTTTCTTCACTGAAAATATATCAGATTTGAAAAATCAATGATCTAACCTAATTTTTTCAATTTCTTCAACACATACATTTTATTATTTATGTGGCTTAATGATTTGCCTTTTAAAAGAACTAATTTCAAATTAATAGGATATACGATCGTAAATCTGGACGCATTTAATTTTTTTATTATCCACAGTATAATTTTATGGCAATATGAGTTAATAAAAAATATTTACTTCGTCTCATCCAGCGATTGATCGGCGATAGGCATCAATGCTTTAGAAGAGTAAACAAAACGCGTGCCCTCGAAATTGCCAGCGCAGACGAGAAACGAGGTTTCACCTTTCCCGTAGGCTGCCTCGCGTCCAAGTCCACCTCCATCGAGAACAGCTGGAGCGAAATCCGGCTTACGCGACTTTCGCACGTGCGCGTGAACGATTACGGGAACGTCGTGGCGAATGAACGGTTTTATACGGCATTATTTTCCATGATAATGTTTCTGGTTGTCAACAAGAAAAATCTTAAATCTTTAATCCTCAGTACACACGATAGTTTTCCTCCTTTCAGTCCTTTATTACACACAATGGATTATTCTCCGGCTAAATTTTATTCAATATACAAAAATTATTAAGTGATTTTGACATATACTTGAACATTTTTAGAAAATATTTATAAGGTTATGTGTTTAAAAAACAATTGGATTATTAATGTCCTGCACATTTCTTTTCTTCGAAAAACTGCACATTAAGTAATTAATGATTAATCATATAAATGATATAACTAATTACTTGATGCGCTTAATTTTTCGAAGAAAAGAAACGTGCAGGACATTAATAACCCTAAAGATTAATAAAGGCTAATATTTTTGAAATTCTTATACGAGGCATTTAAAAAAGAAAAATTATTGCTGGAAATAGAGATATCCATCGCCCACTTTTATTGTGGAAAATCGTTCGCTGACGAAATTCACTTTTAGATCGTGCGAGTGAAAAATGGATCTCTGCGTACCGATTATTAGGAGCAGCGTAATCAAACGTCTCAACCCGAGAGAGCAGACGCGAAAGGTTGTTGGGAGGTAATTGGTAAGATTGCCAGTTGCAAAATGGATTGTGTTATTGCTTAAGAAAATCTCTGGGTGAAGACGAACTATGAATTATTATCCGAAATGAAGAACAGAAACACGCCGTTTGTGGATTTTTTATCCGTATTAAGAAGAATGCGGACGATTTCATACAATTGCAAAATAGAATGCCTCGCAAAATTTGTGTAATTAAAGCACGATTTCGTCTGTCTGTGTTTATTTATCTGGATATTACATCGAATCGATTTGCGTGAGAAAGACTCGACTTTAAAATGTCAGTACTGAAATAACATTATTCTGTAATTTATTATAATCTTTTTAGCAACATTTTTGTGAATTGCCAAATTTTCTATATAATTTTATTCATGGTTCTATTTTAAATTATTTTTAATTTTAATTATTCTCTAATTATAATTTATAATTTATTTATAATCTTACACGCATATATATATAATAAAATCTTTTACATATATATTATTCTCTAATTATAATTTATAATCTTATAAATATGTATATATTATAAAAATAGACCGAGAAATGTTCAACACAAATGAGTAAAAAAGGCCATGATCGATTCAGGTCTTAGACTTAATAATATGTGTGAATTTTTACAATTTCTAATTCAGATAAAATAATCTTATAGCATTTCGGGATAAAGATAACTACTGAGCATTGAGAGATTCGTGTCTGCAGATGTCGGCGTGTTACGGGAGAAAGCTTCGAAAAACGACACTTTGCCTTCGACGTGAATAATACCGTGGCGCGTCGTCATCTCTCGCAGACAATCGAGAGTAATGATAGTGCGATTAAGATACTTATGCACTTACTTATCTGTCTTCAGTGCATAATCAGGAATTGCCATAATATTCTAATTGGGCAATGGCGCGCCACGCCATGTCAGATTCATCCTACGTTAAGAGATTCAAGGTCCGTTGCGATCTAATCGGTCTAGATTAATTGTGATTCGCTTTCGAGACAAGACGGCCGCATTACTCGAAATAATCAGGATAACGAGATGCAGTGCAATTTGCAATCCGTTCCATGACTGCTCAAATCGTTTCAAGTGCTATTCCGATTTATGGGCCTCTCAATCTCGTTTTATCAGTCTGCAAAAAGAAATAGATCGAGGAACGAAAAAAATTTTAAGAGCGAGACATCAACCCGGCTTTATCAACTCAAGAGAATGCAGAATTCTCCGCGCGAAATCGGGATTTTATTTCGGCGCGATTGTAAATGTCGGGTCGCGCGAAGATAAAAGGAGCGCAATGTCGCTTGGCGCCACCGCTCCTTTTATTGCATTCCTACGTAGAATGAAATGATCAGAAAAATCTGGTTTTCAAAATCCTGCGGTATTCAGAACGTAGCGTCGTCGAGTTGGCGTTCACCTAGGAACCCGCTTCTTTTTCAAGGCGTGAGACTCACATCAACCCCCTTTCCTTCGCGTTATTTTCGCATCGAAGGGGAAAAATGCCATCAAGGTCGACGTCTCGTGAACGGCCTTCGCTTTCTCTATAAACGTTCTATTTGAAACGAGACGATTACTATCTAGACACTCTAAGAGACTTAACTCTTTCATGTCCCTCCGATATCTGTTGAGAGAAATATTTAGATCACAACAGATCTATTCGTCTAATTCGATTTTTTTCCTTCAAAATACGGTTATCGATCAGACCGATTCGGTCTGCAACACTTGTTACACCTATCGTATCACGATAGCAACACTCTCTTTGCTGCTTTCTTTAACGACCTCGTCGATCAATCTTCAATTATCGACAATGACAAGCCCGAGAGATTAAACCCGGTCGACCTTCGTCAACAAAACGAAACTAGGCGATCGATCCCGCTTCCGGATGCTATGGGTGTGCCCGTCGACAATTCCACTGTTGCGTAACAGGTTGTTGCGATTCAGCCTCGATTATAGGTCTTATACAGTTGTCTATAGACTCTCGCGCTCGCTTTTTTTTGTCAATCATCCGTTCTATATTTTTTTTCCTCCCCGACCTTGACGAGCGTGATAATGCTCAAAAAGCGATTATTAATATGCAAAAAGCATCCGTGTCGTAAGAACTTGATGGTCGAGTTGTTATGTGAAAGCACAAGTTTGTGCACAACAAACGTCGCTCGCTTTTTTATCTTTCCCTTTCGTATCGACCACGCCAACGATGACCTTCACTCCAGATACAATCGCGAAGCCTGACTATTTCTCCATCATCGTTCTCAATCATTATGGATAGCATACCCGGAACCATCCACGTGCTTATTACGTTCGCGAATGCGTCGCGGAAACCTCGAAACGAAACTCAACGTCTTTGGCAGTCGTTTAACTTTTTAAAATCTGGTTTTTCTTAATTTAAATTGTAATTAGACTCATGTTCATTTCTATCAATGTAGATTAACTTTAATCTTGCTTTAATTTACTTCATATTTTTTATTCTAAAGAGAGTAAAGAGTAAATTAAATTGACTTAATCTTACGTTGGTAAAACTATGTATAAGCCTTAACCTGATGATAATGTAAAAAATTGTTTTTCTAATTAAAATGATTTGGTAATAAGTAACCTTTAAAGTTATCACTACAAAATCATCAGTTTAGTGATTAATCAGATTATAGAAAAACACAATCTTATCATCAGGTTGAATAAAGTTAAATGTAAACCACAAGTTAACCAGAAAATGAAAAATCGAGTCTAATACCCGTTTCCACTAGTGTAGATTAACTTTAATCTCGGTCCACTTATTCTTCATCTTTTTCTAATTTTAAGAATTAGAAGATGAAGTTGAACCGAGATTAAAGTTAATTTAAATTAACGGCAGAAACGGGCATAAGTGATTCAATATCCGTAAGATAAGAGTATGATTTATGACGCTTTCGTAATTCATATATAATGTTTATTGAATTGAAAAATGCCTCAACGCAAAACATTTACCCTCCTATCGTAATTATCATGACTCACTCTAAATTACCAAGGAAAGTATATACAATCAAACTGTATAATAGAGAGTTCATTGATCGGATCTCTCCGTAAATTTAATCGCGCAAGTCAGCGTTAAGCTCTCACGCGCTCGCACGATTCACACGTTCTGGCAAATCGACGTCACGAGCCGTTACTTTCTTACACTCGTAGGCCTAAGATATCGCGATTTTATCGCAGGATCGTCGATAGTTTCGCGACGAGAGAAATAAAAAAAAGAATTATGAGAGCGAGAAAACCAACTGGTGCCGCTTTGTCGGACGCTCCTTTCTCGAGCGGCTCACGATCGGCAATGCAAAACCTTGATCGTTCCGTGAGACCGATCGCTTGCACTCCCACGGAAAGCCTCTACTGCAACAGCATAACGATTGTATACGTTAAAAATGACAAGAAAAACAAAACGCATGCGCGCGCTTGCTACGTTACCGCGATATATAACGACCACAAGCCTGTTTTTTCCCCTCTAGACGTGTTGCGCTCGTAATACAATTCTTATCCGGGCGGCCTCGTTTCGCGAATGAAAGGAAAAGGGATTTTCATTGGGATAACTGGGGCGATTGAGTG
>Ga0157362_1000296_pt1 | contig 16324 bp, 14 predicted proteins | sample AttlaeALBM3_FD_111480 | JGI IMG/M metagenome (GOLD analysis project Ga0157362, IMG submission 111480) | Fungus gardens microbial communities from leaf cutter ant in Ribeirão Preto, State of São Paulo, Brazil - Atta laevigata ALBM3 | ecosystem: Host-associated > Fungi > Mycelium > Unclassified ... | reverse complement strand
TGGCAGCATGACGCTTTCCGTGTTTCCTACATGTTCCAGTATATCGGCGGCATGAACTGGAATGACGGTGGTGCCTTCCTCAGCGAGGAAAGCCCTGCAGCCAACGCCCGTATTAAGACTCCTGCAATGGTTCAGCAGGACATCTCGATCGGGTACACCTGGAAGCGCTGGAACTTCGAAGGCGGCGTGCAGAACATCGCTGGCAAGAACCCGCCTTTCGTTCTTAACGCAGCCTCCAATTCGGCTGACAGCACCTATGGCGGCTTCTATCTGGGCCGTTACATCTTCCTGCAGGCTGGTCTGAACTTCTGATCACCCCAGACGCGGAGCTCTGCTCCGTGTCATGGAAGAAAGACGACTAAAAAAGGGAGAAGGGCCTGCGCCTTTCTCCCTTTTCTCATGCGTATCCCGCGCCAGACAAGATGACGCGTATCAACTTCCGCGATAGGTGGAATAGCCGAAGGGCGAGACCAGTAGCGGCACATGGTAATGCCCGGTTTCCGTCATGCCGAAATCGATCTGCACCACATCCAGAAAAGGCGGCTCGGGCAGATCATGCCCACGCCCCCTGAAATAGGCCGCCACGTCGAAGCGAAGCACATAAGCGCCTGCCCCGACCGCAATATCCTTCAGGCCGGGACAGCGGCCATCCTCATTTGTCACACCGGAAAAGAGCACGCGATCATCATGAAGCAGGGTGATCGTCATACCCTGTGCGGGCACGCCCCCTGCCGTGTCGAGAACATGGGTGGAAAGGCTGGTCATGATGCTGTCCTGTCCTTGAGTCTGAGCAATGCAATCTGGTCGATCTGACCGAGCGCCTCAGCCAGTTCCTCCTGCGGTGACTGCGCCAGCCGACGTTCGATCTCCTGACGCATACGCTCCTTGGTGGCCTGTCGGACACAGATGACGAAAGGCATGTCGAAACGCGCCTGATAGGCCTCGTTCAGGGCGCGAAAGGCGATAAATTCAGCCTCGCTCAACCTGTCGAGACCCGCCCCCTCCTGCTCGGCGGCCGAGAGCTTGCCCAGATCGGGGTCCACACCGAATTTGCGTGCGAGCTCCGGATGGGCCTTGACCAGCGCTTTCTGCCTGTCGTGCCCGGCATCGCGTATGATCTGCGATGTTGCGGCGATCATGGCCTCCGGGCCTGAAAAGGGCGCCTGCGGCCACGCCGCAGCCACGATCCAGGGCGTGTGCTCATAGATATCGCCATAGGCCGATACGAATTCTTCCCATGTCTTCGCGGTGATCATGCGGGGTGATGCTCCTGCCAGTGACGGGCGATATCGAGCCGTGTCGCAACCCATGCATCCTGATGGGCCTGAACATGGGCGATGAAACGTTTGAGCGCCAGCGCACGGGCGGGCCTGCCTGCAAGGCGACAATGCAGGCCGACAGACATCATGCGCCCGCCCTCCTGATACAGCATGTCGAACGTGTCACGCAGATAACGGAAGAACTGCTCGCCTTCGGTAAAACCATTGAGCGCAACGAGCTTCATGTCGTTCACATCGAGCGTGTAGGGAACGATCAGCTGCGCCCGGCCATAACGACGGTCGTAATAGGGCAGATCATCGGCATAGGAATCGGCATCGTAAACGAAGCAGCCTTCCTCGGCGACAATCCGGGCCGTGTTCGGGCTGGTACGCCCCTGATACCAGCCCAGCGGGGCCTCCCCCGTGACCTCTTCATGCCGCCTGATGGCTTCCCGGATATGCTCGCGCTCGATTGCTTCCGGTATGTCCTGATAATCGATCCATCGGTAGCCGTGGGATGCAATCTCCCAGCCTGCCTGCTTCATGGCCGCTACAGCGCCGGGATTGCGGGCAAGGGCCATTGCCACACCGAAAACCGTAAGGGGTAAACCTGCCTCGGTGAAAAGCCGGTGGAGACGCCAGAAGCCAGCGCGAGAGCCGTATTCATACAGGCTTTCCATCTGCATGCAGCGCGCACCGGTGATCGAACGGGTACCGACCATTTCGGACAGAAAGGCCTCGGAACCGGCATCGCCATGCAGAACGTTGTTTTCGGCGCCTTCCTCGTAATTCAGAACGAACTGGACGGCGATGCGGGCGCCGCCCGGCCATGCAGCCTCGGGGGGATTGGCACCATAGCCCAGCAGGTCGCGTGGATATGCCTGTGTCATGCCTGTTCGTTCTCTCCCATTCAAAGCGCCGCCACGCCGCCATCGCTGCGCGGGTCGGTGGCCCCCTCCATTGTGCCATCCTCATAGCGCTGAATGGCCCCGGCATGACCCATTGCCGTGGCAAATGGCGTCAGACTCTCGACGTCGTGACCAAGCGCGCTCAGCCCCTCTAGGATTTCCGGACCAAAGCGCGTTTCCATCTTGAGCGTTGTGGTGGTTTCGCCCCAGGTGCGCCCCAACAGCCAGCGCGGTGCCGTGATCGATTCCTGAAGGCTCAGCCCGGCAATGACGTTGCGCGCCACAATGGCCGCCTGGGTCTGCGGCTGCCCCTCGCCGCCCATCGTGCCATAGGCCAGCAAACTCCCATCATTGAGCGCGGCCATGGCGGGGTTAAGCGTATGAAAAGGCTTGCGCCCGGGCACGAGGCTACGCAGACGCCCGGGTACCAGGTCGAAACTGGCACCGCGATTCTGCCATACCAGGCCGCTCTCCGGCAGTACGATGCCCGAGCCGAATTCGAAATAGAGGCTCTGAATCATGCTGACCGCCCAGCCCTGCGAGTCCATCACGCCAAACCACGTAGTGTCGCCCTGCTGGGTCTGATGGGGCCAGGGCGCCGCGCGGGTCAGATCGATGGAGGCCGCCATATCATCCAGAGCAGCCTGATCGGACAAAAGCGCCTGTGGGGAGGTTTCCATGATGGCAGGATCGGCAATCACACGATCGCGCCAGATGAAGGCGGCCTTTGTCGCTTCAACCCAGCGATGAATGTCGTCAACCGTATCAGCCCCGGTCACGCCCAGCCGTTCGGCCAGAGCCAGAATCAGCAGGGAAGCCGCGCCCTGCGTGGGTGCGACCATGTTGAAGAAACGACCATGATGCAGTGTGGTCTCGAGCGGTTTCGTCAGGAGCGCTTCATGGTGGTTGAGGTCGTCGCGGCTAACCGGCGAACCACAGGCCGCAAGCTCAGCCGCGATCTGATCGGCCAGCTTGCCATGATAAAAATCGCCCAGACCGGCATTGGCGAGACGTCGCAATGTGCGCGCCAGCGCCGGATTGCTGTGCACGGCGCCCGCAATCGGCATATTGCCTTGTGGCAGGAACAGGCCACTGAAATTGGGCATGTAGCTCAACACGTCCAGATGCGCTGCCATAAGTCCGGCCATGCTCTCCGTGACCACCATGCCACTCTCGGCGTGATCGATGGCGTCGGCCAGCAATGTCGAGAGAGGCAACGCCCCTCCCGCATAGGCAAGCGCTCGCGACCAGCCCGCAACCGTACCGGCAACCGTGTTGGCTGCCAGCCCGCCACGCCAGGGCACACTGTCACATTCCGCATAGAGCTCGGGAGTCGCGTTCTGGGCGAGCCTGCCACACGCATCAATGGCCACGGTCTCGCCATCAGGGCGGCGGATAAGCCAGAAGCCATCTCCCCCAAGGCCGGTCATATGGGGGTAAACCACAGACAGGGTTGCGGCCACGGCCACGGCTGCCTCGACCGCGTTGCCTCCCGCCTTGAGAATGTCCCTCCCCGCCTGCGCCGCAAGATGATGCGGGGCGGTAACCATTCCCTTGCGGGAGCGTGCGCTGAAAAGCATCAATCCTCCAGAATACGGGCGCGAGCGACGCCAGCGCGTTCCAGCACCTCGCCGAGCGCAACAAGACGGTCTTCCCGCCCCGGCTGCGCCACGAGCTGGACGCCAAGCGGCATCCCGCTACCGACATTCACGTCGATGGCCAGAGGCACGGTCAAGACAGGGAAACCGGCCAGAGTCAGGGGCTGGGTGTAAAGGCCGAGATTGGCACGCGCAGAAACCGGTTGACCACCAATTTCGATGACGGGTGTATCGATCCGCGGAGCCGGGCCGACCACGGCGGGTGCAACCAGGATATCCGCCTCAAGAAAGGCCTCGTGCATGCGCTCACGAAACCAGTGGCGAATCTTGTGTGCCTTGAAAACGTGCGGCGCAGGCACAAGAGCCCCTGCGAGCAGGCGATCACGCACCGCCGGATCATACTGCTCCGGGCTGTGACGCAGGCGATCGAGATGCAGGCCTGCCCCTTCGGATGCGCTGATGACAAATGCCGCGGCACGCGCCGTTGCGACCTCGGGCAGAACGATCTCGTGGCGTATCGACAGGGCCGTGCAGAAAGCCGCGAGAGCCGCTTCCACCTCCCGCGACATATCCTGAGCGAACCAGCCGCCAAGCCGCGCCATTTTCAGCCCTGCAACATCCACCCGCGCCAGAGATGACGCGCTCAGCACCTCCACCATCACCCGCATATCGGCAGCACTTGCCGTAAAAGGCCCGACCGTATCGAGACTGGCGACAAAAGGATAAGACCCCGCTACCGGCAGCAGGCCCTGCGTAGCGCGCAGGCCCCACACACCACAAAGCGATGCCGGCACACGGATCGAGCCGTTCGTGTCAGAGCCTAGGGAGAGCGGGAAATATCCCGCAGCGACACCTGCCGCAGACCCACCGGAAGACCCACCGGCAAGACGCGCACTGTCATGCGGATTTTTCGTCATGCCATAATGGGCATTGTCTGTCGCAAAACCGTAGGCGAATTCATCCATATTGGTCGTGGCGAGCGGTATGGCGCCAGCCTCGATCAGCCTGCTGACCAGCAGCGCATCGCAATCGGCCGGCACTTCGCTGGCCAGCACCTTCGACCCAGCCGTAGTGACCAGACCTTGCACATCAAACAGGTCCTTGATGCCAAAAGGCACCCCTGCCAGCGGTCCGGGGTCGATCCCCTCGGCCACAAGAGCATCGATGCGGCGCGCCTGTTCGAGCGCCCGTTCCGACAGCAGGCGCGTGACGGCATTGATGGTGCCATCGCGCTGGGTGACACGGTCGAGGCAGCTCTCGATCAGGCCGAAGGCGCTGCGTTCGCCCGACCTGACAGCGCGCGCAATCTCGATGGCGTTCATGGATGATACTCGAAAGCGGGCTCAGTGCGCTCTGGCAGATCGAGCGACAGGACGAGATTCTGGTACCGGGCGAGCAGGGCGAGATTCTCCAGCACGCCGGGTTGGCAATCGACCGGAATCGTCAGATCGAGCGCAGCTGCACGTGCATTGAGCGTGGCCTCATCAATCATGCCTGCTCCTCACCCTCTCGACCGAGACTGACGAGTTCCTCCGCGTCATAGGCGAGCAGGCTTTCAAGGTGCTTTTCACCATCCTGGACAAACAGGTCGCAGGCAATCGAGCGGGCCAGGCGGTCCACGCCATAGCGCATGCCGCTGATCGAGGCACCCGAAAGCCCCATGCTCGGCGTCGCTGCAAAGGTGAAGTTATAGATCGCCCCCAGCATGGCGGCATCCGGATGAGCCGGGTCGCGCGGCAGGAACTGGCTCTGCGGGCCAAGATAGGGATAGGAGTCCAGAACGGCGCTTTCCTCGCCCTGTGGGGCCTCGAACCGATCGCGCCACAGCGCAACGTTTCCGGCAAACGAGGCTGTTTCCGGCCGCTTGCTGAAATCGATCACGAAGCCGGTGCCGATAATAAGGAAGTCAAATTCCATCGTCCCATGAGGCGTATCGACGGTGATGGTCTCACCCTCACAGCGCGCGCCCAGCCAAGGGGTATCGCCATGGAAGCTGAACCCGTCATGACGGCTGCAACGCCAGAACGTATCCTGCGGCGGCGGCTGATTGAGATCGAAGATGCGACGCATGAAGCGCCAGCGCGTCAGATCGGGCAGCGCCGGGAAATGGGCCAAGAAACCGGCATTTTCCATCCAGCGATACGGGTTGATGCGCGGCAGGGTCTTGCGACGTATGCAGACGGCAACCGAACTGGCACCGGCTTCCAGCGCGGTCGCCGCGTTATCGAAGGCTGAGGCGCCACCACCGAGCACACCGACACGCTTGCCACGCAACGCCTCGAAATCGATCGGCTGATGCGTATGGGCGTAAAGATGGCTCGGAACCGCCTCGCGTATGAATTCCGGCACATGCCATGACCCGCTGCCCTCAATGCCGGTCGCCAGCACAAGGCGGCGTGCCCAGACGTAAGAGATCTCTCCTTCCTGCGAGCGGAACTGGAGATGCAGCAGGCCATCCTGCCAGACGACTTCGACCAGTTCACTGTCATGCTCCACTGGGAGAGCAAGTGTCTCCTCATACCAGTCGAGATAGGCCTGCCAGTCACGCCGGTCGATCTTGCCCAGCGACTCCCATGCATCCTTGCCATAACGCGCCTCAAACCAGCTTCGCGGCGTCAGTGAGGGGATGCCGAGATCAGGGCCAGTCACATGCTTGGGCGTACGCAGCGTGATCATACGGGCAAAAGTAACCCACGGACCTGCCTGCCCCTTCTTTGCGCGCTCGAATACTCGAACGTTATGCACGCCAATGCGACGAAGCGCGAAAGAGGTCGAGAGACCTCCCTGCCCGCCACCGATCACCGCAACATCGAGCACCGGCTCACCATGATGGGTCAGCGTGGACGAGACCCAAGGACCAGACGCATAGGCGATTTTCTGAAGATCCTCATGAACCCGGTCAGCGAGGTCACGGAGCGCTTTGTTCTGCATGTCAGGGCACCCGGTAAAATGGATTGGGGAGAAGAAAACCGCGATCGGCGTGACCACCCGCGAGATCGGACGGCTGATCACCGATATTGGCGATGATGTGATAGCCCTTCTGTTCGATTTCGCATCGGGCCGCCGCCTTGTAATCCGAGGCTGATGGCGTATGGCTGCCCTCAGGCCTGAGCACGAGGGCAGACCAGCCAGTATAACCCGCAGTCTCGAGGTTACGCGCCGTATCGGCACGCTCGTTCTCACTGCGCCCGGTCACGAAAAACACCGACACGCCATGCTGCTGGGCCATACGATAAAGAGCGAGTGTGGAAGGAAAGGCCTGCGCCTTGGCGCTCATTTCCCAGGCCATCACGCCGCACGGTCCCTTGGGCAGGACATCGCACTGACCATCATGAAAATAGGCAAAATGATTGGCCTGTATCTCAGGCCAGTTGGAGAGCGATGTCTCGTCGATATCCAGGACAATGGCCGGCTTGCTCACATGCGTGGCACGCAGACGAACCCACTCCGATGCCTCCTCGATCACGGCGGCAAACTCACGATCATAGGCCCCGCTATCATGGTAGGCGGTAGCGGCAATCTCTGCATCGCCCACATTAGCCGGTGCCGCGTGAGCAGCGCCCGCTGCCGTGACCCCGAGCACTGCAACAAGCGCCAATGCGCACCCGAAACGATTTGCGCGCCGGCGAGAAACGGCAAGGACGATAGACGAATAGTTCATGGCAGGCGACGCTCCTGTGAAGCCGAGATACAATTGCGTTATCTTCACAGCTGTAGAGACGGCTCACAAGACCGGTGCGCCGGAGCATGTCCTTGCCTCAAACAATCGTTTTTCATACCTGCCCCGTCCCGTATTGATATCTCGTTCCCCAAGTGAAACAGAACATCTCCTCTTCGTCTATCCCTCTTGTGCACAAACGCACGGGAAGCCTTTTTTGTAAATTCTGGTTCAGATAACCCGAATATCGTTGCAACTACTTGTAATTACCCTAATATCCGCCTAGACACGGTCGTATACAACGAAGCAGTCGGGAGATGATTTTGGGCGCGCCTCGGGAAATTGCGGTCGTGACCATTCTGGAAGCCGCGGAAAAGATCTTCTCCGAACATGGATTCAGCGGTGCGAGCATTGCTGCCGTGGCCCGGGAAGCTGGTATTCCCAAAGCCAATATTCATTATTATTTCTCAACAAAGGAGACCCTGTATCAGGAAGTGCTTCGGCGCACCGTGCAGGAATGGCTTCGGGAATGTGAAATATGGCTTCGCCCAGAAAATAAAGCCTCTACGGCCCTACGCGCCTATATCGGCTCCAAGCTCGCCTTCTCACGTGCCAATCCCCATGCGTCACGCCTGTTCGCGCACGAAATCATCGGGGGGGCGCGCTATCTGGATGATTATCTCTCGACAACCCTGCGTAAGGCGATAGCCCCGTTCGGTGAGACATTCAGGGTCTGGATGGAGCGGGGCGAGATTCCGCAGGTCGATCCGACGCATTTCCTCTTCTGTCTCTGGGCCATGACCCAGTGGTATGCAGATATGCAGCCTCAGGTAACCGCCCTGCTTGGCAAGGAAACGCTTGAAGAAAGCGATTTCCATGCTGCGGCGGAAACAATCCTGGCCCTTGTCCTCGCCCGGAAGGACATAACGGCCTGAGGCCTGTCCTGCGGAGAAGGTCCGGCTGGTGGTTTATCCTCGGGCCACTGAGGGGACACGAACAAGCAGAACAATCAGGATGGCGAGCGCGGCGAGTGCGGCACCGCTCATCGAAACGGCACCATAACCCAGCCCCTGATACAGAACCGCGCCGCCCAGCCAGGCACCAAGCGCGTTGCCAAGGTTGAAGGCGCCGATATTGACTGATGACGCCAGAGCCGGGGCACGTTGCGCCGCCTGCATCGTGCGCATCTGCAACGCGGGCATGATGGCGAAAGAGGCTGCACTCCAGACCAGAATACCAAGTATTGCACCAATCGGCGTTACTGCAATGAACGGGTAGATCAGCATGATGCCACCCAGCACAGGCAGCATCAGCAACAGGGCAAAACGCGTGGAGCGATCGGCCAGACGACCACCAAGCGCTGCGCCAATGCTGAAACCGACGCCGATCGTCATGAGCGCGAGGGTGACGAGTCCCTCACTGGCATGGGTGATGCTGTGCAGGAAGGGGGCGATATAGGTGTAGAGAACAAACATGATCCCCGCACCGAGCGTGGTGACGGCAAGGGCCAGCAACACCTCACCGCCTGCCAGAACGCGCAATTCGCCAAGGATGTCCGGGCGTGGATTGCTGCCCCGTGGTGGCAGGGCCATGCTGAGGGCCAGCACGGCCAGGGCGCCGAGCAGCGCCGTCACCAGAAAGGCGCTACGCCACCCCATGGTGTCGCCCAGCCAGGTTGCCGCAGGCACCCCGAAGATATTCGCGATGGTCAGCCCCATGAACATCGACGCCACCGCCGAGGCACGACGCTCGGGTGCCACGACACTCGATGCCTCGACAGCCCCGAGGCCGAAAAACGCCCCGTGTGACAGGCTGGTGATCACTCGCCAGATCATCAGAACGGCATAGCTATGGCTGAGCCCGGCACCAAGGTTGCCGATAATGTAAAGCCCCATCAGCCCAACCAGGGCGGCCTTGCGCGATACGGCCCCCAGCAGCAGCGTCATGATGGGCGCCCCCAGCATGACACCGAAGGCATAGGCACTCACAAGCGACCCGGCCTTGGGCACACTGATGTGAAGATCCTGGGCGATGACCGGCAACAACCCCATTGGGGTGAACTCGGTCGTACCTATGGCAAAAGCCCCCACTGCCAGCGCGAGCAGCGCCCCTCGAGCCGAACCCATCTTACCCCCTGCCGAATTAAAGCTTGCGCAAGTTCTTCTTACTTTCCAGATCCTGCGCCCCGTGCCACGATTTTCTCCTGATGTTTCCACAAGGAGCCGGATCGAGACAATGACCACACCATTTGCCGACAGCAATCACGACGCCCTCTGGCTGCCCTTCACGGCCAATCGCCAGTTTCGCGATGCCCCGCGCATGCTCGTTTCGGCAAAAGGTATGTATTACCGGGATGATAAAGGCCGCGAAGTCCTGGATGGTTGCGCCGGACTCTGGTGCGTCAATGCAGGCCACGGGGCACCACGTATCGTGGAAGCCGTGCAGAAGACGGTCGCGACCCTCGATTTTGCCCCCGCTTTCCAGATGGGCCACCCCCTGGCTTTCGAGGCCGCAGACCGTGTCGCGCGCCTGGCCCCGAATCCGCTCAACCACGTTTTCTTCTGCAATTCCGGCTCTGAAGCAGGCGATACGGCGCTCAAGATCGCCATCGCCTATCATCGCCTGCGTGGCGAAGGCACACGCACCCGCCTGATCGGGCGTGAACGCGCCTATCATGGCGTCGGGTTTGGCGGCATTTCGGTTGGCGGCATTTCGGGCAATCGCAAGCTCTATGGGTCGCTGCTGACCGGGGTGGACCATCTGCCCCATACGCTCGATCTGCGTCGCAACGCCTTCTCGCGCGGCCTGCCGGAACATGGCGCGGAACTGGCTGACGATCTGGAGCGCATCGTCGCCCTTCATGACGCCTCGAACATCGCGGCTGTTATTGTCGAACCGATGGCTGGCTCAACAGGCGTGCTGCCAGCGCCGAAGGGCTATCTCAAACGCCTGCGCGAGATCTGCACCAAGCATGGCATCGTGCTGATTTTCGATGAGGTCATCACCGGTTTCGGTCGTCTGGGCGCGTCTTTCGCTGCCGAGAAATACGGCGTTGTGCCTGACATCATGACGGTGGCCAAGGGTATTACCAATGGCACGATCCCAATGGGTGCCAATATCGTATCCGACGAGATTTTCGACGCGTTCATGCAGGGACCGCGCGAAGCCATCGACCTGCCGCATGGCTACACCTATTCGGCCCACCCCATCGCCTGTGCTGCTGCCATTGCCACACTCGACACCTATGCCGAGGAGCATCTGTTCGAACGCGCAGCCGCGCTCTCGCCGTATTTCGAGGAGGCTGCCCATTCGTTGAAAGGTGCACCCCATGTGGTCGATATCCGCAACGAGGGGCTTGTGGCCGGTATCGAACTTGCCCCCCGCACCGCCAAGACGACGCGGGCCTTCGAGGTGTTCGAGCGCGCTTTCCACGAAGGGCTGCTGCTGCGCTACACAGGTGACATCCTCGCCATCTCACCGCCGCTGATTATTGAGAAGAACGAGATCGATCGCATCTTCGAGACGATCGGCCGCATCCTCAAATCGATCGACTGACATCCGCAGGGCGTCGCGGGGAAAATCCCGTGACGTCCGCGCGAAAAAGGCCCGGACAAGCTCAATCAAACCGTGCCGCTGCCTGAGCCCAGGCGAAGTGCGGGCCGGACGCGCATGGATACATCGCGGGGTTCGGCAAATAACTCCTGCGCCCATCACAAGTCACGACCCGATTTATGGATGCCTTGTCTTTCCGGGCGTATTGAGACAAGGGCAGAAAGCGCAGTAAGCCGCTCTGCATCCCTAACCGGACGGGACTATACCAATGCCAGCCAATCTGGACCAGTACCTCAAGCTGCGCCATCTGCGTGTTGTTACCGAGATTTTCAACACCGGTCATATCAGTGTTGCCAGCGCCAATCTGGGCCTCACGCCGCCTGCGATCTCGAAAGCTTGCGCAGAAATCGAAGCGATTATTGGGCACAAGCTGTTTGACAGGACCCGGTCAGGAATGGTGCCCACCGATCTGTGCCACCTCCTGGTCCGTTCCTCAGGAATTATCACGGCCGAGCTGAGAAAACTCTCTGCCGAGATTCAGGACAATCTCTTCAACACGCCACAATCGCTAACCATCGGCTATCAGTCACCGTCGCTCTCAGCAATCGCAATGCACGCGGCGGGCGTGTTGCGGCAGCAGATACCTGCGTTGAGGCTCAAGATCATGCAGATCGATAGAGCCTCGCTGCTGGATGGCTTGCAACAGGATCGATACGATATCGGCTTCATTGCATTGCATCAGATCGAGAATTTCCCTGCCCTATCCAGTCAGATCCTGCTGAATGAACGCTGCTTCGCTGTGTCGCTGGAGGGCACGATGAGCCTCTCGGCGGCGCTCGATAACTGGGCGGATTTTAGGTTGCGCAACTGGGTCCTGCCGATACCGGGCTTCGCAATTCGCGACCGATTTGAATCCCTGCTTGCATCGCGCAATCTGTACAGCCCTGCAAACGTCATCGAACTTAACTCCGCCTATGACGCGCGTCCGCTTATCGTCGCGTGCAACGCCATGACCATCGCTACGAACACGATGCTCAGCAACGCAGGTGTCACTCTGCCGAGCTTCAGCCATGACCCCACCGATGACGATATCCTTCTCGCAAGTGGGGTGGTCTGGCGCACGCATTCGCCAAATCTGGGCATCATCGATCGGTTTCGCAAAATTGTGGAAGCATGGGCGAATCCGATACCTCCGGGGTGATCGATCGTCTGCTTACCCATCGGGTGCAGGGCCTCAGCAACACGACGTCACATGTATTCCAAATTTCAGCTTGCCTTGAAGCAAAGATAATATCGCGCGCCTCACTACTGTCGATAGTTTCTCTCTCAACAACATCGACAGACGAACAATAGTCGCGTCACCCTCTCTCAATCGATCGAAGATGACCTGATCTGCGCCCGGATATTTCCGCATGAACGGGGCTTTCCTACGCCATTCTTCTTCCACGATTAATGACTGATTACCCGGTCGCAGAGAAAGTGAAAGCGCACTCTATCGTTCGCCGCAGCAGAGAGGCGAAACGCCCATGGCCTTCCAGCCCGATCCAAATGCCCGCATCCTCACCGGCACGTGGAGCGCCGTTAATTCAGGGGGTGTTACCGTCTTCCAAAGCGGCGCCACCGTTGTCAATCCACCTGTCCAATTCAACGGCGCAACGCTAAACATCATGTCAGGCGCAACAGTCTCCAACGTATTTTTCAGCAACTCGGGCGGCTATCCCCGTGTGAATGTGTCCGCAGGCGGCGTTTTGACCTCCTCCTATATTCGAGAAGGATACTTCACGGTTTTCAGCGGTGGGAAATCAATATCGAACGATATTGAATCCAATACTGCTATCGTCATGAGCGGGGGGTCGTCCGTCGAGGATCGTCTCTTCAATATCGATCGGCCCGTCAATGGTTTCACCGTGACTTCGGGCGGGACAATCATAAGCCCTGCCGTGGGCAGCGGAGGATCACTGGGGGCGTATCCCGGCTCAATCGTGGGTGGGCAGCCCTCTGTCACCGGTGGCGTTGCGGCTTTCAGCGGTGCGACTGTGGGGAGCGGGAAGATCCCGGACCCGCTAGTCTTCGCCCCGAATGCGACAGTCGTCACAGGGAACTGGTCGGCAGTTTTTGCAGGCGGCAAGACCGTTTATCAGAGCGGGACTGTAACGCTGGCGGGACCGATCCGTATCTCTGGCGGCAACCTTACGGTTACTTCGGGGGCGGTAGCTTCGGGTGTCTACCTTCAATATGTATCGTTACAATGGCCTCGTGTCGATGTTCAAGCCGGAGGCACGCTCGTTTCATCCTATGTACAGAATGGGGGGGTCTTTGTATCAGCGGGAGGCCTGGTATCGGCGAGTACCTTGGACTCAGATTCCGGGATTGTGTATTCTGGAGGATCTGCCATCAGCAACACTTATAATAATACCGCATTTGATGCCCCCAATGTACGAGTATTATCCGGTGGCGTCATGTCCAGCCCGTTCATTACCACCGGCGGAATAGTACAGGTAAACCAAGGCACAGTCGTCAACCCGACGGTAAACGGCAATGGATATCTGGGCATCACCAGCGGCCAAATGATCACGTGTTTCCTTCGCGGGACACTTATCACCACATCGCTCGGCGATATCCCGGTAGAGGAAATTAAGGAGGGAGATCTGGTCACGACCTATGACAGCATGGGTCGCGTGACAGGTGTTCAACGTGTGATTTGGACACATTCCAGCCACGTCGAAGTACCTATCTTCGACGTTGGGTCGTCAAGTTATCCCGTACGTATCATGCGTAGTGCTTTGTCTGAAGGATGTCCGGCACGAGACATGTGGGTGACCGACGAGCATTGCTTTGTGTTCAAAGGTCGCCTCGTACCCGTACGTATGCTCGTCAATCAAACCACTATTGCATATGATAAACTTCTAGCTCGCTATGACTATTTCCATATCAAACTTGAAGAGCACTCGATCATCCAGGCGGAGCACGTTTTGACCGAAAGCTTCCTCGATAGCAACAACCTCGAAAATGGAGGGGAATTCTGCAAATCATTCGTGCCGCCTGTCCCGGCCCTACCGCTCTGCGTCGAGCGCTGCTTTGTCGAGCCGATCTACCGTGAACTTGAGGGTCGCGGGCTGGGTCTCACGGGCCACTCACCTGCGAGCCTAAATCCCTCGATCGAAGACTCTGGCCTTTATCTGGAAACCGATGATGGCAGACGGATCAAGCCGCTGAGACGCAAGGGGAACTGGCATGTCTTTATGGTCCCGGCGGATCTGCGCAATCTGCACCTCGTCTCCCGGGTTTTCAAACCCTCGGAAGCAATTGGCCCCTTCCTTGACGATCAGCGTCTTCTCGGCGTTCTAGTTCAGGATATCGTCATTTACGATAGTCTTCAGACGACCGAGATAGACATCCATATCACCCAGTCCGATTTACCTGGATGGGATGTGCCGGAGAAAGGCAAGCATCGCTGGACCCAGGGGCGCGCAAACCTTCCGATAAACCATATCACCACCGAGACAGAGTTCATGCTTTGCATCGAAGTGATTTCCGGAGGACCCTATCCTCTGGGATTTGGAACGAGCTTCCACTCTTTTCTTCAACAGGGCGCGCCCATGATGCCGCCCGGGCAAATCGCAGATCAACAGTTAAAGGCGGCAGGTTAAAGGCCGAAGGAATAAACGGGAAGGACAAATAGATAGGAAAGCACTCTTGGTCGTCCCCGCCATGGTGTCGGGGCCGAAAAGATCTCGCCTTGTCTTAGATATGCGAACCCATCTATCGGTCAGGGACGCCGGTTAATCATTTAGTTACCGAGCCCCTGACACCGATGATCCTGGATTTCCTCACCAGACGCACGGTCGTCACCACTCACAACATCGTCCAGCAAGACATAGCCAGTTCCTAGGGGTGTCACGATGAGAGTGTGATTTCCCATTTCCTTCTCGGGATGAGCAAGGTTAGCCGCCAGAATCCGGAAAGGCGAACCATTCATCGTGGCGAGATAAAGCGCACGGTAATGGTGATTGTTGAAACTCTCGGGAAGATATGACCACGAGGGGCCAATGAATGCCGCGTTGCGATCCAGCAGAGCGCGCATTCTGACATCGATACAGTCGAGATGGATATGGAGCTGGTTCTGCGAGCGCCCGTGAGCGGAATTGATCGCAAGAGAGAGCTCGCTGTCCGGGATCGAGCGATGGTAATCTTGCCCGACACGCTCGCGATATGCCCAAGCTTCGGCGAAATAATTTGGCTGTTCAGGTCGCAGGAGTACGGGACTCTCCATGCCTGTTACTTTCTCCGTAGGAATCAGCAGATACTGCCCTCGACCTTCTATGGAGTGGAGCAGCGCAAAGCCATGAGTCTCATCGTAGACCGTGCAAGGTTTGAGCCCGCGAGCGCAACGACCATGCACAAGTTTCCAGAGTACGTCTGGATCATGGTCTTTATGAATGACCAGCCCTGGAGGTGAGGCAAGAGCAGGGCTGATTCCAGTCAGCGCCGCAACGGTCAGGAGAAGGAACGATTTCAGCACGAGCGGGTGGCTGCTGACAGAGCCATGCTCTGACCCAGTCGCTCAAGGCGACGCTTGACCCCGCCTCCCGCAGCAAAGCTGCTTTGCTCGTTATGGCTCAACCAGAGAATCCCGTCCTCAATCGAGAGGGAGGTATTTTTGAGAAGCGCCGACGTGCCACCGCAGATCGTATAGGCAAGGCGAAGCGCAAAGCCGAGCTGAACCGCGCGGTCGCAATCATCGGGTGAGAGCAGACGCCGCGAGACTTCCATAAGGGGATCGGCTGGATCGGCCTCGTAACGGACCGCCAGTGTCAGGGCGACGAAGGCGCGTGACTGGTGGTCGAAGCCAACACCATGCATACGCATGATACGCAGATAGGTCTGGGCTGCTCGATATTCGGGATGATCGAATGAGCCGATATCGGACATACGGCAGGCCATGTCGCGCAGTGCCGTTTCGGATGGTGTTTCATGCTGGAACAACGGCGCTGTCCAGCGCACCAGATCATCGGGTAGTTCCATGCTGCGGCTCAGACGATGCGCGGTCTCATCAGCCAGCGCACGACAGGGGTCGAGAGCAGCAACCTCCTGCCCGACCTTGCGCATATACCAGCCCTCACGCAGGCCATCGACACTGAAAATGATCTGTGATGGCTGCACGATACGCATCAGGCGTCGCAGGACGGTTGCGGAAAACGGGACATCATCCAGACGCTTGCGCGGAAAGCCGGGTACTTTTTCCAGCATCTTGCGCGGGGTATCGATCAGCCATGTCACCATCTCGCGTGCCTCATCGGCGCCCAGCGTATAGAGGTGAACGATATTGAGCGGGTAATGCGTGCGGGC
>Ga0157362_1000295_pt1 | contig 16326 bp, 11 predicted proteins | sample AttlaeALBM3_FD_111480 | JGI IMG/M metagenome (GOLD analysis project Ga0157362, IMG submission 111480) | Fungus gardens microbial communities from leaf cutter ant in Ribeirão Preto, State of São Paulo, Brazil - Atta laevigata ALBM3 | ecosystem: Host-associated > Fungi > Mycelium > Unclassified ... | reverse complement strand
TTACAATATTTATAAACGCGTTAAAAACCAATATAAAGTTTGAATAGTAGATAATAACAGATAATTATATATAAATTTGTCTCTCTTCCTATTTCATTTATAATAATAATAATAGTCAGTAATAATAATAATAATAATAATAATCTTTATTGAAGTGCAAAATAGTAACAAGAGTACAAGTAAATATATTATAAAATAATGTATAATAAAAGAGAAAAAAGGCATTTCAAAAGATGAGGCATCAACATAATGCTGAAATCATAATCTTGAAATTTAAAATTTGCGTAAATAATTTGATTTTTGCAAACCTTTTAATTATAGTTAGTTGTTAACTCGTACAATAATTTTTAGTTAAGCACCGCCTTAAGTATAAGAATTGTAATAGCATAGAATATTACTTGCGTAATGAACCTAACTTATCGTTCACGATCTGAGTAACTTGTTAACGCTTATTAGACACGTAAATGCCTATTAATACGATGGTAATGCAAAGGCATCGAAAGGATCGAAGGCCGGCATCATATGCGTTTTGATACGAATCGTTAACCGTGACTAAACGACTAATTATCTTGTCCAAGTTTTTATGTTGTACAAATCGATCATACGATCAGTCGATAAAATATTCATCGTAGAAATCATGTTCGTACCAGTATTTAATGCATAATAATTTACTTGATTTATTCCATCTTTGGATTTATTCCATTTTCTAAATTGGAATACCTTTTGTAAATTCTTATGCAACAACACTATATATGAAAAAATAATACATTTCTCTCTCATAATTCATAAATAAACCATAGATTGTAATATGAGATTTATAAAAACTTGACATCGAAATTTTCCTATAGAAATTTTTACTGACTATTTTATGTCATTTTCAAATAATGAGCAATGACAGGTAGAAGAATCGCCTGCCATTGCATGTCGAATTGATTTCTTGAAATCAATGTCACAAATTGAAGATCACAATCCTACGCTTCCGGATATGTTTTACTAGATTAACGAAAGGATCAAAAATCAATTGCGAGAATGAATCACGACACTTTGCGTTTATTGTTGCTCCAGCCATGCACGTGCCTATCTACGACACGGTGCTTGGTACGGCGCACCATAGCAGCCCGATGCCCACATGCTTTCGTATCCACGCGGGAATGAGAGAAAGAGAGAGAGAGAGAGAGAGAGAGAGAGAGTGAGTGAGTGAGTGAGTGAGTGAGTGAGTGAGTGAGTGAGTGTGAGAGAGAGAGAGAGAGAGAGACTGTTATGTGTAGGGTGGGCAGAGGGGTTAGGAAGGAGGGAGAGTTGTGAGAAGGAGGTAGGGTGTGCATAGTGTCGGTCGTAAAGTTGCAAAAGCTCGCGTGCTAAAACGCAACCTCGGCCAACGCGCAAACCAACGAGAGTGGCAAAGCCCGGGTTTCATCGTCGTTTCAAATACCCGAGCTGAGCTGTCACGAACGATCTTCTCTCGTGACGAAGTTCGCGGCTATTTGACCCTCCGCGCTGTGGTAACCTGCTTTGCACCCAAGTAACGTGCACGCCGCATGCTTAACGAGAAGTGCATCTACTGTGGAAAACCCCGGCGATTCTACTGGCGTGTCCACGAATAGATGCACGTAGTATACAGCCAGGTATCTACTGCGGTTAAAAGATATATTTTTTTTTATGATGTCGTAAAAATACGTAAAATTATAGTTAACGTTTGTAAAACAGGAAGTTGGTTAAGTCGTATCATTGAACTCTCTAATAAAGATTTATCTCCTGCTATATTTTTTATTGCGTTGTGAATTAGTTACTTTTTTTGCGTGTGTGTCCGCCGGAATATCTCCTATCATGATATCGTGCAGCTTTTATATTTGCAATAATTTCATAAAAGTTTGTTTATTGACGGAGGGGGTGTTGTAATCGTAATACAACGTCAACTTGATTATGTTTCTTATCTCACACGGCACGGACCACCCAAACGGTGCGTTCGTTTCCCATCCGACGACTGCAAGTACGCCTCGAATCCTCCCTTTTCCCATTCCCGTAGATAGAACCAACGGAAAGGGGCAACGAGAAAGAGGAAGAAAGAGCGAAAGAGAGCGCGAGATTTGCGGTAGAAGAATGGACCAGGTGGCGTAAGAAATTAGTGGTGGCCAAGCAAGCACGGGCGTTCTCGCCCTCAAGGTCTCTAATAGCCTGAATCGTATTGACGATGCCACCCCTGCAGTTTCCCCCGCTTCCTCCTCATTGCATTACCCTTGGCATCTATAGCTCAATTTGCCGACACCTCGCTAAGTATAGGTTGAGTGGGTGGTCCTTCCTGGAGACTACGGGACCCACGAGCGCGATGGAGTGGATCTGACCCGGGACGATATAGGTGAGACAGAGCGCGCGAGAGGGTGAGAGATCGAGGCACTGAATGGTGGAGGCAAGGGGATTACAGCTCATATATCTATCGAGCCATGAGACAATGGGGCCCTCGATCGAGCCGGCATCTTCTGATCGGCCGTGAAGAGCGGCGCAGGAAACGCGCCCGCCCCACCCACCGCTTCGACTCGCGCGAACGTATTTACGCATCGGATGCGCCGAATTCAGCTCTTCGTTTTGCATATGTTCGGTACCACCTACACGTACCGTGCGTGAGCGCTTTCAGCAGGCTGACGATGACCGATTGAAAAGAGAAGTCTATACGAGACCTCAGGTTAGAGTTGAATTGCAATAGAATCAAATCGCTATTACAAAATGGGGTGAAATTGTACTCTAAGAAAGATATATTTATTATAATACTCTCTTGCAGAAATTTAATACTGAAAAGATAGTGATTAATTACTTATTTTTAGATTAAATAATTCCATGAGAGACTTTTCTATTTATTGTGATACTCTTACAAAAATTGGATTCTCTCTAGAAGAAAGTGATTAATTATTTTTTTGGTATTAAAAGCACTTTCAATATTTTTAATACTCAAAATAAATTTAGTTTTAAATTAGTCAATATTAAATTGAATTCTATTCAGGGGAAAAGTAAAAAAAGTTTAGGCATATGCTTTCTAAAATCACTGCGAATATTCGAAAGTTTGGCATTAAAAGGATTCTGCTACAAGCTGCTGCATTAGACTATGCTAATTTTCATGGACGTAAGCGAAGTACTCTTGTTGATTTTGTTGGCGAAATACACGCTATACAGTGGTGGTTTCACAATTCTTGTACTTTCGCCATCATCGTCTACTGATTTGAGCCGTGATCGTTCGTAATGGCGGTCCAGATGGCGGATGGCATTGTCTGGGAACGTTTCATAAAATGGTCAATATTCGCTTCAGACACAATGTCTTTTGACGTTGATGGGAACATCTCTCCGCAAAATATGCTTCCGAATGGAGAAGTCGTCTTAATACAAGGGATGCGTATTAAGACGGTAGCCGACATGTTTAATTGACGTTCCCATTTGCATGAGACACGTTCGACGCGTTAACCGCTATTACAAGACGTTAACATCCCTTTGTCACTTTACCAAGCAACGCAATGAATACAGGGTTATTATCTACGATACAATCACATTTTAAAGTCATTTTAAAGTCGTTTTTGTGTTTTTTGCGATAATATAAGTTGAATAATTTATATAATATGAAACCGTTATTGATCTTTTTATTTTCTTATATTACCTCTTTTACTGAGATTTTTTTTTTGTATTTGCCACGTCACATATATTGTGTCAGAAATATATATAAGAATATGTATTCGTGCTGTCTTCTCAGCATTTCTATATATCAAGTTCTTTGATAATTAAGGATAATAGAATGGTTCTTTCTTAAAAAAAAAAAAGTGTTTTATGGGTTTACGCAATGTAAGTAAAACATCTTCCTTACTGCTTCTTCCTCTATTTAGCGCGCCTAGACAACCTGTCTCGACAGTGCACGCACAATGAACATCTCTTCTATCTTTTATCGCGCAGAACCAAAGAAGCAGAGCCGGCGTACGATTAGCGAGGATAATATTGCGGTCTTCTGACCGCAGTACTTTTCCGGCTCGTCATTAATGTTTGTATGATAATGGCGAAGGTGTGGAGAAATGAAAGATATTCAGGGAGAGAGAGAAAGAGAGTACGAGATGGTCCGATGGCAGAGCGAGAACGAAAGGAAGACCGAGCGACGAACGCGAAGGAAAGGAATATGAAGCGAAGAAGGAAACGAAGAGAGTGGGCGCACGAAGAGAAAGAGAAGTATGGCGTGAAGGAGGTGGAAAAAGGACATGGAATGAGGTACGAAGGGGGAGGAAAGCGGTCCTTTTGATGGGGCCTTTGTCGGGTCTCGCGGCGCTTTGCGATTTGCAACTAAAATCGTCGCCCTCTCTGCCCGCGTCCGCCGCTCCGCGCCTCGTCGAGTGATTTGCTGCGAATTTATTAATGCGACGATCGGCGCGACGATCGAACGCGCATCGTTTCGTACCGAGTTTGGGCTGGATTCGGCACACGTGCGTATTCAATCGAGCTTCTGAATTTCAAGTCAATGCAGCGTCGCTTCTTTGCTGACTGAATTACGATATGGACGATTCTTCCTAGATATGATAAGAAGATAAACAATTGCGGATGTATGCCACAGAAATTCGTAATTTCTATGTATGCGAATAATAATAAGATAAAACAATGTTTTGATTAAATCAACAAAAAAAGGTCCAATAAAACTAACATTTTGGTGAGTCCAAATAGAACTTTTGATTATCACAATTAGAAATTCTATTTGATTTCTCTAAAAAGACCATTTTTGTTGGATCTTTTTATTGGTTTCAAAATTGGTTTTTTTTCAGTGAAGGTGTACGGTAACTTGAAACTTTAGACTCGAAATATCTGAAATATAAATTTAAACGTTTATGATTTTATAACTAATATGTATATAAAATATAAAATTCAAGATTATCACATAAAATCTGCCGATTGGAAAATTATGAGAGTACCGCGACAAAAAATCTGCCAGAATCCCTGTAGCCTATATTCCAAAAGCAAGTCGGTTGGCGATGCAACTTTTCGTCGAACAATTTCGCGAGGCATCGCGGCCTATTACGAGTCCGGCCGTATGGTAACAGGCGCAGGGAAGATCGGCGAGAACGTAGATCGTCGAACCACATAGTCGAAGAACATGAGCGTGGAAATATGAATAATATAAGCGCGAGAAGGACGGTGGGCGAGAGCCAGGCTGAGGAGCGAGAGCGACTACGCTGAAAAGGGAGAAAAAGAGAGAAACCAAGAGAGCGAGGCACTCTCTTGGTAGGCAGCGGTTGAGGAGAAGGAAGAAACGCGAAAGAGCGCGGGTAGGGACCACCCCGTGGCTCGTCGGCTCGTTTGATCTTCTCCCACCCTGAGACGGTCCTTTACCCCCTGTCATCCCCCTCCGAGCGGGCCTCGTGTCGTCTCGTTCCTACTTATTCGCCGACCGGTATCTTCGTCTCGTTTCATCTGCCATCTCACTTCCACGCGGGTCGGCCTTCTCTCTTCCTTCTCTCGTCTCGTGATCTCTCACCTGCGGAGAAGAGGCGTCCGACACGTCAGAATCACACCTTCTACGACTACCCGCTCACTAATAATCCGAAGCTCCGTGCTGTGGTCCTTTTCTCGGGATCCGTGGAATCCTTCGAGAGGCGATGGACGCCTTTTGTCTCTGCCCTGAGTGCCGCACGGATGCATCTTCTCCGTATTGGCAATTTAATGAAACTGAAGATTGCTAATGTATCAAGTAATTTATTTAAACTTTTCTTAATTTTCAAAAAACACCATTAAAAAGTTATTTAAAAAATCACATAGAACATTCTATATTTATAAATAATTTTTAATTTTTTAATAATTTTGATTTAAATTGACAATACAATTGAAATAACTTAAAAAAAATTTAAGTATAAATGATATGTATATAGCGAAATTATTTTTTGTGACACAACCTAAAATGAATATTAATTGTTATGGTTTTGAAATTATTAGTATGAATTTATTGCGATATGTGAAAGATAATGTGAGAAATTGAAGAGAATATAATCAGATTATGTGTATCCATTAAACTTTAAAATACAGGGAAATTAATTTCATATTTATCAAAACATTTATAGTTGAAATATACAATATATACATGTTATATCTGAAATCCGATTTGTCCATCGGACAAGAAACAAAAAAATTTATAACAGTATTTCTAAGAAAAACATTAATTGGTTAATTCTGTACATTGAGTCGTGCAATACAACGATCGTTAAAAAATTAAACATTGAACATGATTATGTCTCATTTTCGTTCTTTTCTCATTCTTCAACGAAGAAGATGTCACTATCAAACAAATTTGCCAAAGAGAAGCAAAATTTCTCAACAGAATCCATGGCACGAATATCGAGCATCGGCGTGTTTTGTATAGCTGAGTGTTATTCGAAGGCGCTACTTAATTATCTCGCAGCCTCTAATCTGCCTGAGCCGACTTACACACGCCACGCAGCGCATCTAGCGGACGTTACTTCGGCCCAACCTAAATCTAAATCTCCTTTAACTGGAGGGCAGGCTGCATAACGATCGTATTCAAAATATTACGCATTCTGACGTGAGCCAGTATCGACAATGGCCTGAAGGAACTCATATAAAATTATTTGGACAATAACGCATCGTTACTGAATGAAGGATTGGGAGTGATGCTATAATTTAACCATTCATCTTCTCACACAAATAATTCAAGAATTTAAAAATTCTATCCTAGATCCTAAATTTACCTTCACATGAAGATCGAAGTAAAAACATAAAACATAAAACTTCAAATCGTCAGGAATTTTAAATATCGCAAAGAAGGCTCGAACGGATCTGAGAATATTTTGTTTTGACAAATCGCGAAGTTTAAAGAATTAGAAATCTCCCGCAAAAGATCCTAAAGGATTCACAGATCCAAACAGGCGGCACATTCTTAAAAAAATCCGGCAATCTTAGAGTTACTAGATCACAGAACCACTGGATCTGGAACTTCGATCCAGTGGCTCTGTGATCTAGTAAGGACCGGATCTCTCCGAGAGATCCGATGATGTACAGAACCTCGGGAACGCGGTGGAACATCTTTGAGCGCGGCATCGCATTAGCGGAGGGCGCGGAGAACGCCACCGATAAATTTCTCGTGAAACTGGAATGCCGGGGACCACCTCCACGCTTACGAGTTACAACACCTCTCTCGACCGCCGCCGCGCTTGTGCCGCGCCGATCGGACAAACTGCCGGACGGCCGGTGATCTATAGTGGTGTCCCGGTACCACTCGGTACAATAACCGAAGTGAGAGCGAGAGTGTAGAGTATCCGGTGGTCTGTAATCAGGAGCCGAGCCGCTAGCAGACCCTACCTCTCGGTCCCGGAGCCTCCTTACCATTAACCTATCCGGTACCCATTCCGTTCCGTCAACCTGACGTCATCGTAATTCGTGATCATTCTATACGCACGCATAGCACCTCGCGAGCAACGCCATTCACCTCGAGTGATTCGCGAAACAAGGTGAAATTAACGCACACGGAGAGCCTTTTTGCGAGGAATCGACTGTTATTAGATTACCGCTCCATGAACGCTCGTCCTCTTGTTAGCAGGCTATGCGCCACGACGTTTGCCGCAGTGGTAGTTTTCTGCGTCACATTTAGGATCTTTAAAATCATACATTCAATAATCATATATTAGATAATCAATCCTTTTTCCACTCCGTCTTTCTTTCTCGCTAATTATTAGAATGGAAGACATGAGAGACGATATGAATAACATAAAAATACCAATCAATATTTAAGAAAATACATCATAAAATGTTAAAACAATAAATATTACATAAAACAAATAAGTTTTAAAAAATTTAAATAGGTCATGTTTGTATCAGAAGTAAAAAAAATTTTTAACTAAGCACTTTGTGTATAGGGTAATGCGTCCTTGCATTTCCACCGCACGGTTCCACTGTGGCGGTGTATACGGCAGTGTTCGTTAGCGTCCGGCTGTTGAATATCATGGCTTTTTAGCCTGCAGGTGTCATTAGGGTGCGGACGGACGAACGAACGCTGATTGGTCTCGGCCGATCGCCCTCGGGGACACCGGCCCATCAGCTGTCCCATTCGCGCCAACGATGCCGACGACGTACGACTCGCACGCCTATGCGCTTCCTATTACTTCCATCTTCGTGGAACGCGTAGATTCGCGAAACTGGCAGGTTTCCCAGACTCATGTTTTATCTGATAATGCGTGTGAAGGGACTAATCATTTAGCGTTTCAGTTTCCCAGACTCCGTCTTTCTCTTGCGCGACTTATTAATTAGCCCGACGAGGTGCGCCACGATTGATTCGATTTTTGTGGGAAAGCGTGACACACTTAGATAGAATCGAATAAAGCGAAACTATATACTCTGCAATGTTGAGAAATAGAATTTATATTTTCTCTTATGAAACGTGCGAAACGCATAACTTAGAATATTATAAAGTTACAAAAATGTTGCTGGAACTACTCGCGTATTTTTCTTCGGAGTTTTCATGATGTGAACCACTATTCATACTCTATTGTCAAAATACATACATGTCATAATAAATTGTTAAAAAAGTTCTAAATTAACCCTTTAGGTTTTACACACAGAAATTATTTTTACATACAAATTTATTCCGAAACAATTACTCCTCTAAAATAAAGCCATTATCTTAAAAAAAAATATTCTCTACTAATTTGCTAGCTGTTGGATTTGGTCTCTACCAGTAATCTAGATGGCATCGAATTCTACACTCGACATACAATTTTGATCTTGCATTGTTTGATCTGTTTCGTTCAATAACATTTCTTATGAAGATAACGATTTAAAATTGTTGAGTTGAACAGCTTGTCATGAGTTCTTTGCGTCTACACGGAGAAAACCGGTCATATAATTTTTACCTTACAAAAATATTTTACACAAATTTTATTATTCTCAAGAATAGTATTCACTGTAATAAGCAACTCACAAGACTTTGTGCATTTGTATTTTTTATCGCGCAGTAAAGTAAATTTTATCCAAATCCAAATCCGGCAGCTAAAAAGCAAATTATGACGAATAATTGTTGAACATAATCTTTATTTGAGGAATAGTTATTATTTCAAAATAAATTTGTAAAAACCGAAGGGTGATTCAGAACTTTTTTGACAACCTAATATATTATTATAGATTATCATGCGCGTTACACTTACGACTGTAAAAATCATAAATCATAAAAATTCGTTATATTCACTCATCATCTGTTATCTAACCAAGGCAACGTTTTGCAAGATTCCAACCGCGCGAATAATATATCGTCCCGTGATCCCCCACCCATTCTCGCCTAAACACTCCCACATATTAATCTTCCATCGTCGGGACTACGAGCTCTCGTTAGTTGGAGCCATAGCGTAGCTAGTCCTCCCGAAAGAAGTCCTCCTGCCGTGTAAATGGACCTCGTTGGCGAAGACGAGATGAAAGACCGCGCAGGTAGAAATCAGCCACGTGAAAGAAGTCAGTCTATGAGGAATCGAAAAAAAAAAGAAGAGGGAACAACGAGCGAAATAGAAGCGCAGGCGGGTGAGAGGATCGGCGTGCTAGGATCGGCGGCTCGCTGTGGCGAGGTCGAGAGTCGAGATATCGCATTAACGAGGCCCGCTGATGGGCTGGAGCCTAGATCCACGTCTAATTACATCCGCGCGGAACGGGGAGACTCGTTTCTCGCGTGCTGAAACGGTTCGAATCGAAATTATGGATCTGCGGCGCTCCGCGCGCCGGCTTGACTGACGCATGACTGGCTGGCGGGTTAAGCGAGTCAACGAGTAAATGAGTCCGAATTACGTGGGCGTGTCAATGCCAGGAAAATGAGCTCCGAGGTATCTTCTGGCGAGGTTATGCAAAACAACGCTGGATAATGTTCCCGCACGCGCTCGCACGCGGTCTTACCTGGCGAGATCGGTAGCACGGGTCGCCGACACGCGCGACGATTGCATGTAGCATTTCGCGTAGAGACAAATTAGCGTAGCGTGAGGGTTATACTTTATTCGAGGAGGTCATTCTAATGTAAATCTTGATTTACCAGAAATTTATATATAATTTAGAAAATGCAGTTGCGTTATACCGTAGAAAATTCTAATTCCGACGACCTCATTTATCATCAATGGGCTGTCGTCTTGTCACTTTAGATACCTGAACAAGTCGTTAGCTTTAAACAGCTGGAGGAACGATCGCTCTCTCCGAAATGATGTCTTGGCGACTGAAATGATGTAGCCTTATGATTTTACACGCGTTGATTTATGTCTTTTTTTCTATAGTTTTACAACGTAACTACACAGTAATACAATGTTATACAAAACAATGTTATTAAAATGTCTATGTACGTTTTTCAGGATAAATTTTAAGATGCGAATTAGTATTCTCAAATAATTATTGCTTGTCGGTTTTCAATATTTTGCGCAGAATTATTGAAGAAGAAACTCGCAAAATTTAATTAAACGAAATGAAGAGACAAGTTTTTAATTGAATCGATTGGAGATTTCATTCGAAGGAGTCTGCTAAATAAACGAAAGCAGTTTGCCTGCCGCCGACTGGCCGATAATTACCACGAAATTAATATTTCGATAATCTGATGTGTAATAACATACATTTCGCGTTCAATCTGTACGTTGAATAAACTGAGTCCCCAGGATTCACATTAACGAGCACCGTTTTGCAATCCTATTTAATTACGAAGCAATATATCGAAAATAATTAAGCATCAAGTAGAGGGAGATCTTGTGACATTAAACGAATCGTAAATTAATTATATTTGATATACCGGTAGTTGTGCAGCGTGCGATTTATATATATCCATGTCGTGAGATCGCGATAATAAAACTTATATTAAAGCTAACATATAAGGATATAAGTATGGTGTTCGATTATTGTTCCGATTAAATGATAATTCGTTAATGTCGCGCATTACTTGCGTGATTTTATAAATTCGCGTTTAATTCGCGCTTCGAAGGACATGGGAATTGAGGAGGGAGAGAGAGACAATGAATGATATCGCACACTCATTCCGATCGGAGATCACCTGAATTATTAGTATATCGGATATATCGAGAAAATTGGCGGTGGTCATCATCGCCATTATGAATTCTTTATTTGGATGTTGCGGCGTCTGAATTACAGGGCGGTATGGGCTACCTTGCTTACTGCTTCATATATGGACCCATCGATATCAGCGATGGCTACGAACGTCATCGCAATCGTTCAAGTTCGTACGAAAGTCTCGTTACTCCGTTTTGACTTGTGACTCGTAAAACCAAATTTTATAAAACGAGAATGTATTTCTATATTCGTTTTATTCACATTTTATACGCCTACACATCCTTCGCAATAATTTGGCGTACTTTTGTTGTTTAAATATTACAATTTTTATACCTTGGAATCTTGGAATTATCAAAGCCTTTACTTTCCGATGATCGCATGTATCGATCAGGCCGACCATAACGAGCGCAATAAACAGCCGATTTCTTAAAGTGTCGGATATTTGAGAATTTTTATAGATAGGAATTTATGTATAAACGCGGAGAAGTATTTTTCATATAAAGTATATAAGTGCCATAAATAGAGCGCAGCTAATCGTATCAGCGATGAGTCTCGCAATGCATGATATACGAGCAGATAGCTCGACATTACCAACCTGCTTCCTGTTACTTGAATATCTGATGCTAAACGGAACCATTTGATATGAGGCCTCGTTAATGAGTCTATCATTAACTTGTCGTCATTATCTCTGATATAAAACGCGTGCTACTGCCATCGCAATGGATTAATCGACTAGAATCTAGAATGTTTATAACGGATGTGAATATACGTATATTACGTGCGTTAAGTATATGCTGATTATATGCCTCCTCTTGGATGTACCTACTTGGCTGCTCTCAACATTTCTAATAAGGGCCCGCCGGCTTTTGCAAGTGTATAGCTTACGATGCTTACGTTTATACTATATTGGAATTCTTTCTTTGATACTAGTACTTGCTAAGTGTTTCACTTTTTAATATAAAATTTTTCCGTTCTCCAATGTCTCTTCTTCATAATTAAAACGATAATAAACTTTAAAAATGTAATTAATTAACAAAATTTTATCTTTTTGGATATTCTAAAATAGATTTAATTTTAAAAGTTTTTCGTTTCTTAAATTTGAGGTTTATATGCATAACATATATTAGATGTAAAAAGTAATAAAAAGAAATTCATTATTTTTCCATTCAATTTCCATGCAAAAATAATGGATTTCTTTTTACTACACCTAATATATCAAATTGGCATTAAAAAAGAATCTATTTCGTCCAGTAAATGTCTATAGACAAACAACATGCTTCTTTTTTAACATACTTGTTTTTTGTAAACTTGAATTTACATGAAAAAATATAAACATAATAAGGATATAATTATATATCATATCTTTTCATCGCTTCGGTTCGTATTAGACTCGAGTTCTAATCTATCGGTAGCAAAAGCTTTCGGTTATGACGAGTGCCAGATTCCGGATACTAGAAGATACAACGAGGAAAAGGCCCGCGAAATAACTTCATCTTAATAAATTACGCCTCTGGGTAAACCTCGCGAATGGCTTCAAAAAGATTCTTAGAAGGACCACAACGTACATGCTATTTTTGGAGAATAATTCCTTTTCATCTTTATGCACTGCGTCTTTCGGCTCCTTGCACGCCGACGCACAGCGAGCCTTTTTTATGTACAGTATTACGCAAAGCGTAATAAAATGTAAATCTCTTCTCGTTAAAGTGATTAGAGAAAGAATAACACGAATTTTATGTGATTTTTTTTATTACATCCTCGATCTGATGAAAAATACCGCATTTACGGATGCATTTAACAAAATGAAAACAGTTATTTCAATATATTGTCAAGAATAAACACGTATTTGCTATATTACATTTGAAAATAGTACAAAAAATTTGGTAGCAATTTAATATCTGGATAAAAAATTATTTTAATAAGAAGTAAATATGTTTTTAAAAAATAATTAAGGTAAAAAATGAGAATATTTTTATTTAAACGTTATGAAATGTTATTTTTTAATAAATATTGACCTTATTGAATTGTATGTATACATATTGTATAATATTCATTTTTATATGAAAAGTACAAATTTTCAATTTCAATCACTTTTTGTAGAAGTTATATATCCTTAATATTGTAAACTTCTTACTTTTAAAAATGAAATGAATAATTACATCTTGAATAATTATATTTTTATAGATTAAATGGTATTGCAGGATATTGCAGGAAAATTGAAAGGAAAGATATAATAAAGTTAAAAAAGTTGCTACAGAAACAGTTTCAATAATGTTTCCATTTATTTAGCTTCGCTATACACTGTACTAAGTCGGTTTACACACGCGCTCCTAATTTTTAGTCTCACGCACCTCACTATCACTTTACGAATCGTCGTATGCAGATATACATTTTACTCGCTCCTAAAATTCACTAATTAAACTCATAATCAGGTATATTGCAGTGTCCCATCTATGTTTACTGTTTCTTTTAACTCTAATCATGTATAACGATCTCTATCATGCCTATACGTAACATTATCAAGGAAACGATGTATATACCTATATACAGTATATGTACACAATCGCGCCATAACACGTGGTTATTTATAATTTACGGAATAATATTCATTTAATAATTTATTATCGACGGCGGCTCTCCTCTTACGACCTCTTATTTCCTTCATTTTATAATAAATACATTATAATACACCGCGCTCTGCGCGTAAAATTGCAGCGGACTATGATACGCTTTCCATTTAAAGCCGTAATTACGACATAAGAACGTCACTTTTTTCGTCACAGTTCTAACAAGCACAATGAAAATTTCTTTTGAAAAGTTGAAAGTAATATTTTCTCCTGTCATTTAAATCGTATCTCAGTATATAGAATTGTACAGTATATAGAATTGAACTTTTTTTGAATTATTGTACATAGAGTATTCGCTCATTGAGAAATTGGATGTAATAACAATAAATAGCTTTTTACAGATTTGAGAAAAAGTAAGCTTAAATGTTGAATCGTAATAGATTATTAGACAGACAAGATCTTTGAAAAGGGGGGATTTTTTTATCGCAAAACTTTTTTCACAATTTCTTCAAGAAAGGACATTAAAATGCGTCAAGAAACCGAATCACATGTAAAAAGAAGACTATTATACAAAATGCAATCATTGACACGTATAAATTTCCGTGCTTGCCTGAATAATAACATCGTAATATGAAATTATGTATCACGGTTCGATTTTTCATTTCGGTCGAAAACACTTGATATTATACGAATAATTGTTCGTTATCCGACTTTCCTGTCGAGCCTCAATTGCACACAGAAGGTCGAAAAGTCGATTTCGAGTTGACCTCTACGATTTCTCGTCCATGGAATTTGGCAATGGTCGTTTTTTTAAGATTCCCAGATCTTGCACGTTCTCTAGGAAAGTCTTGTGATGTTGAGCGACCAGAAGTGGATTCACAGTCTGCACGTCCTTCTTAAGCTCCTCCATATCCCTCTTGAGCTTCGCCCTCCTGTTTTGAAACCACGTGATCACTTGGGCATTGCTCAGACCCAGCTGAGCGGCGATCTCGTCCCTGTCGGCTGGGCTCAAGTACTTCTGATACAAGAATCTTTTCTCCAGCTCGAAGATCTGCTGATTCGTGAACGCGGTTCGACTCTTGCGCTTCTTCTTCGGCTGTTGGCGATTGTTGAACAGGTTTAAGTGATTGGCTTGTTCTGCAACATAAAAGAATAGACATAATTAGTTGTGTTTATATATTATACTTATTTAATCAATACATGGCGTGGCGAATCGGTACGTTGACTATACGGGACTATACTCAGCTTAAATTTTTTTTACAATTTTATAATCAGTCTGTGGCTTTGTTATTTTCGAACATATCCTTGCCATTCGAATATAAAATAATATTACTTTTTAATTTTTCAAGTAACTAGTGGGAAAATTATATTATTTAAATATTTGCAAAACAATTTATTTTACAAATGTGCACATGTACAATCAATCTTGCAATGAAGCAAAAAGTAGCTTTCTAAAAAGTAAATGGTAATCGATAAAAATAATTAAAAGATTGTTTTATGACGAAATATAATTTTATCGGTGATCCATACGGTTTCTCATGGAAAGATCTGAAAATGATTCTGCCTTCGTGATAGCGCCGCGCCTCATGGCATCGATTATCGTGCACGCGGATAATGAATGAGCGAAGATAGACGCGGGTATTGCACAAACGAACCGTCGATTCAGCGGCAATTAAATGCTGCCGATAACAAGACCGTTGGTTCCGACGACCCGTGTCTCTCGGGAACGCAATGCGATAATTAGCTACCGATACGAATAGATGAATTAAGATTTTATCGCTGATGTATGAGTAATCGCTCGCAAAGCTACATGGCGGAAAAAATTCTCCATGAAAACGCATTAGGTGTAAAATATGAGTTGTACGAAAGAAAAAAAAGGATATTGGAAAATTAAATGAACGTTTAGTGTCCGCATGCTTTATCGTTTTTCGCCACATACTTAACGTACGTTATAAGTAGTTAATTCCGCGTATGAGAATAAAACAAGAGATAGAAAGACTTGATAAGAATATATTACAGCAGATGGATCGGGCGTATAGATTGAGTTTCTTTATATTACATGAATTTATAAGGGTATCAATAAATATAGGATATACATGTTTATATGATAATCAGGACAAGATAGTTATCAATTAATTTCACGAGATTGCCAGCAAGTAACACATGCTGATCAGAGATTGAAGCGTATGTAGCAAATAAATGTTTTGTATGAAACAAAGATCACGTTAGGTATTATTTTTTTATTTCTTCTACTTTTTATACGTATTAACCTTTCAATGTATGGGTATTCAGATACTTATATTGAATTTTTTTAACAGTAAAAATGTTTATTTTTGTGCATCAATTATGATGTCTCCAAAGTCCCACTCAATTTTAAACAATAAAAAACAATAAGGAATAGAATGATCCTAACAGTCAAGGCTAGATCTTTAGTGCTTAAACAATTCAATCTGAATTACTATATATGTACATGCATATATAAATAAAAAATAGTTTTGCATAGATTTTATTTCGTTTTCACTTTTACATTTTCAGCGGAAAATGGTGATAAAGGTAGTGAAAAGATAGTGAAAAATTATGTATTGATAGAAAAGTTACAACAAGTACAAGTAGTACAAGTTTGAAACAGTTGAAGACATTAAAATAAATTTTTTAACAACACGCATTTACTTTCCTTTTATTTCGATCTTAGTTTATTTTAGTTTCTCAAAAAGATCTA
>Ga0157362_1000294_pt1 | contig 16393 bp, 12 predicted proteins | sample AttlaeALBM3_FD_111480 | JGI IMG/M metagenome (GOLD analysis project Ga0157362, IMG submission 111480) | Fungus gardens microbial communities from leaf cutter ant in Ribeirão Preto, State of São Paulo, Brazil - Atta laevigata ALBM3 | ecosystem: Host-associated > Fungi > Mycelium > Unclassified ... | reverse complement strand
CTGGAAAACCGGTTGCGCTTGCCCGCTAGATTGGGACGGCCGGCAACCGATGGGGATGACGATAAGCTGTTTTCGCTCATAAACACCTCGGTGGAGAGTGGCGGGCGCGCCCTGCTCGCGCCCATTACTGGCAAGGGATACGCGCTTTATATGACAGAACAATGAAGTGGCGCGGCCGAAAAAGTCGCGCCGGTCGCGCGGCAAGACGCTAGCCAGCTCACAACTCCCGCTTTCGCCGGTCATCGCCCGGCGGTCGTCGTGCTAGTCTCTCGCTATGCCTCGCTTCCGCCGTGCTCGACGACAGGTTGTATGAAACGCCGATACCCTTTTCAGGTAAAACTCTTTCTCTCGCTGGTGCTGTTCTCCTGCCTGCTGCTGGCGCTGCAGGGCGTGATCCTGTTTCATTTTATCGACCGCCAGCTGCATCACGATTTGGGGCAGCGCGCGCGGGTGCAGGCGAGCGAAATCGCGCTGATGCCCGGGCTGGCGGAGAAGGTGGCGAGCCGCGACCTCGCCGCTATCGCCAGGCTGATCCAGCCGCTGCGCGATCAAAGCGATGCCAGCTATATCGTCATCGGCGACGTGCATCAGCAGCATCTCTACCACTCCGAATCGCCCGAGCGCCTTAATCTGCCGCTGATTGGCGGCGACAACGCAGAGGTGCTGCAGGGGAAAACCATTATTTCGGTGCGCAAAGGGGGCATCGGCGTTTCTCTGCGCAGCAAAGCGCCTGTTTTCGACGCGCAACATCAGGTGATCGGCATTGTCTCGGTGGGCTATCTCACCTCCTATATCGACAATATCAACGTTAGCCTGCTGTGGCAGGCGAGCCTGTACGGGCTGGCGCTGCTATTGCTGCTGTTTCTCTTTTCGTGGATGTTTAGCCGCAACCTTAAAAAACAGATGTTCTGGCTGGAGCCGAAAGATATCGCGCTGCTGGTGCTGCAGCAAAAAGCGCTGCTGGAGGCGATGTATGAAGGGGTGTTCGCCGTCAACGCCGAGCGGCAGCTGATTTTGATCAACCGCGCCGCCAGAGAGCTGCTGGCTATCGATTGCAGCGAGAGCGAGCTGCTGGGCAAGCCGCTCGATGAGGTCATTCAGATCCATCCCGCCTTTCTCAGCCAGTCCGTCGGCGACGAGAGCGGTCGGCAGCACGATCGCATCACCGTGCTCAATCAGCGCCAGGTGATCGTCAATCGGGTGGCGATCGATCTGCAACCCGGCGAGCCCGGCGGCTGGGTGTGCAGCTTTCGCGACAAAAACGATATTAATACCCTGAGCAGCCAGCTCAGCCAGGTCAAACGCTATGCGGACAGCCTGCGCATTATGCGCCACGAGCAGCTTAACTGGACCGCCACGCTGGTGGGCCTGCTGCAGATGCAGCGTTACGACGACGCGATGCGCTACATTCAGGCGCAGTCCGCCGGGGCGCAGCAGGTGCTGGATTTTGTTTCGGCGCGCTTCACCTCGCCCGCGCTGTGCGGGCTGCTGCTGGGGAAATATGTCGGCGCGCGGGAGAAGGGGGTGGAGCTGAAGTTCGACCCGGCCTGTCAGCTGAGCCGTCTGCCCGCCGCCATCAGCGAAACCGCGCTGATGTCGGTGGTGGGAAACGTGCTGGATAACGCCGTCGACGCCACGCTCAGCGTCAGCCAACCGGCGCCGCCGGTAGAACTCTATATTTCCGATCGCAACCACGAGCTGGTGATCGAGGTGGCCGATCAGGGCTGCGGCGTGGATGAGGCGTTAAAACCGCATCTGTTCGAGCAGGGCGTCACCAGCAAGCCCGTCCGCGACGACGATCTGCTCGGCGCGGAGCACGGCATCGGCCTCTATCTGGCGGCGAGCTATGTGCATCAGGCGGGCGGCAGTATCGAAATCGAAGAGAATTCGCCGCAGGGCACTATCTTCTCAGTGTTTATTCCGTTTAAGCCTCCCGCATCGACAGGGATCGCCTTATGAGCAACGCAAAAGCGCTTAATGTCGTGATTGTGGAAGATGAGCCGCATCTGGCCGATCTGCATCGCGAGTTTATCGAACACCATTTTCATCTGCGCGTGGTGGGCATTGCCGCCACGCTGGCGCAGGCGCGCCAGCTGATCGAACAGCATCAGCCGCGCCTGGTGCTGCTCGACAACTACCTGCCGGACGGCCAGGGCGTCAGCCTGATCGACGATCCGCTGCTGAAGCGCTTTGAATGCTCGGTGATTTTCATCACCGCCGCCAGCGACATGCAAACCTGCAGCCACGCGATGCGCAGCGGCGCGCTGGACTATCTGCTTAAGCCGGTGTTTTTTCATCGCCTGCGCGCCTCGCTGGAACGTTTTATGCTGCTGGTGCAGACGATGCGCCAGATGAAAAAGGTCGATCAGCACGCGCTGGACCGGCTGTTTAATTTGCCGGCCAGCGAGGCGCCGGCGGCGCCGTCGACCAAAGGCATCGAGTCGCTGACGCTGGAGCGGGTGAAGCGCGTCTTCAGCGAGGCGCCCGGCAACAGCTGGTCGGTGGAGCAGGTGGTAGAAAGCGTCGGCATCAGCAAAACCACGGGACGCCGCTATCTGGAGTACTGCGTGGAGATCGGTTTTATCGGCGTGGAGATGCAGTACGGCAACATCGGCCACCCGCGGCGGCTTTATCGCAAAAGGGTGTGATCGGGCGCAGGCGAGGGCGCGGTTTTAATGGTGTTAATTGCCGAAAAACCGCCAATAATCACACTTCGCGAAGATAACGCTCCGCCACCTCTTGTCTCGCCAGAGCGATCGGCTATGTTGACCTTTAGTTCCCAAAGTGTAACTAAAAGGTTAAATATAATGTCGAACAGATCTTCTCTTTCTCTGGTTGCCGCGACCGTACTCTTCTCCTGCTCCGCCTTCTCTGCGCCGCCGCAGGGCTATCCGGCGGACTATCAAAGCGTCATTGACGGCGCAATGCAAGAAGGCAAGGTCGTGATCTACTCTACTACCGACACCAAAGACGCCGGGCCGCTGATCAAAGGGTTTGAGGCCGCCTATCCCGGCATCAAGGTTGAATACAACGATATGAACAGCACCGAGCTGTACAACCGTTTTATCAGCGAGCAGGCCTCGGGCGGCACCAGCGGCGACGTGGTGTGGAGTTCTTCTATGGACACCGGTCTGAAGCTGGCCACCGATTACGCGCAGGAGTATCAGTCGCCGGAGCTGCCTCAGCTGCCGAAGTGGGCGGTGTGGAAAAACAGGGCCTACGGCACCACCTACGAGCCGGTGGTGATCATCTATAACAAACGGCTGATCCCCGCCGGCGACGTGCCCGACTCGCACGCCGCGCTGGCAAAGCTGATCGCCAGCCAGACCGACAAATTCAAAAGCAAGGTCACCACCTACGATATTGAGAAATCGGGCCTCGGCTTTATGCTGTCGGTGCAGGATGCCAAAGCCGATCCGCACTATTTCACCACCCTGGCCGACGTGGCCAAAGGCGGCCTGGCGGTGCAGTCCTCTACCGGCACCATGATGGAAAGGGTGTCGTCCGGCGAAAACCTGATCGGCTTCAACATTCTCGGCTCCTACGCGGAGGCGCGCGCCAAAACCGATCCGTCGCTGGGTATCGCCTATCCGAAGGATTATATGCTGGTGCTGTCGCGCGTCTCCTTTATCAGCCAGCAGGCGCAAAACAGCCATGCGGCGAAGCTGTGGCTCGACTACGTGCTCTCAGAGAAGGGGCAGAGCATCCTGGCGAACCAGTCTGACATTCCCTCGCTGCGCAACGATATCGAAGGCAAAAACGACATCGACGGCCTGACCAAAATGGCAGGCAACGCGCTGAAGCCGATCCCGGTGGACGAAACGCTGCTGGAGTATCTGCAGCCGAAAAAACGTCTCGATTACATCAAACAGTGGCGCGCGGCCGCCGGTAAATAACGGCAGTACGGAAGCGCGGCTCGCTGCGCCGCGCTTCTCTTTCTCTTGATTTCGCCATTCAGGGTCTCGATATGAGTGCATTGCGCAGAAAGTGGCAAAGCCTGCCGCGTGGCGTGGTGGTGCTGATAACCGCGCTGGTTATCTACGTTCCGCTGTCGTTTATTGTTATCCAGAGTTTTTTATCCGCGCCGTTTTTTGCGCCGTCGAAGGCGTGGAGCCTGGAGTCGTTTGAATTTATTTTTACCGACCCCGATTTTTATAAAGCGCTGAGAAGCGGTTTTATTCTCGCCTTTGGGCTGGTGGCGATCGCTATTCCGCTGGGCGGCATTCTGGCGTTCCTGATGGTGCGTACCGACTTACCGGGCAGGCGCATTATCGAGCCGCTGATCCTCGTGCCGATTTTCGTCTCGCCAATGGTGCTGGGGTTCGGCTATGTGGTGGCCGCCGGGCCGGTCGGCTTCTTTTCGCTCTGGGCGCAGTCTCTGCTCGGCTTTGTGCCGTGGAATATCTACGACATGTCGAGCATCGTGGTGATTGCCGGCCTGACGCACGTTCCCCACGCCTATCTCTATATCTCTTCGGCGCTGCGCAGCGTCGGCTCGGATGTAGAAGAGGCCGCGCGCATCGCCGGCGCCTCGCCGCTGCAGGTGATGACGGCGGTGAGCCTGCCAATGGTGCGTCCCTCAATTCTTTACGCCGTCGTGCTGCTGTTTTTCCTCGGGCTGGAGGTGTTTGGCCTGATGCTGGTGCTGGGCGATCCAGAAGGCAACATGGTGCTCGCCACCTATCTCTATCAGCTGACCAATAAGCTCGGCACGCCTTCTTATCACCTGATGGCCGCGGTGGCGGTGGTGCTGATCTGCATCACCATCCCGCTGGTGATGCTGCAGCGTCGCCTGATGCGCACCGCCAACCGTTTCGTGACCCTGAAGGGCAAAGCGTCGCAGTCACGCGCCCTGCCGCTGGGGAAATGGCGCTGGGTGGCGGGCGCGGTGGTGGCGTTCTGGCTGACGGTAACCATCGGCGTGCCGCTGATCGGCGTGGTGCTGCGCGCCTTTATCTCTAACTGGGGCGTTGGCGTTTCGCTGTGGGATGAGCTGTCGATTAAAACCTTCCAGACCATCTGGGCGCAGCCGAACCTGCTGCGCGCTATCGTCAACTCAATGGCGATCGGCGTCATCGGCGGCGCGCTGGCGGTGGGATGCTACCTGTTTATCGGCATCGCCATGCACCGCAAGCCCGACAACACCACGCGCTTTCTCGACTACAGCGTGCTGGTGCCGCGCGCGGTGCCGGGGCTGCTGGCGGGCCTGGCGTTTCTCTGGGTGTTTCTGTTCCTGCCGCTGTGGCTGGACAACGCGCTGAAGTCGGGCTGGCTCTCCGACTTCGCCTGGTCGCAGTGGCTGCGCGATAACCTGGTCGTCTGGCTGCGTTCGCTGCGCAGCACCATCTTCAGCGTCTGGCTCGCCTACACCGTGGTGTGGATGGCGTATGGCCTGCGGCTGATCTCCTCGACGCTGCTGCAGGTTGGGCCGGAGCTGGAGGAGGCGGCGCGCAGCACCGGTGCCACGCGCGGGCAGATTACGCGTCACGTTACCATTCCGCTCTCGCGCTACGGCCTGATTGGCTCCTGGCTGCTGATGTTTCTGATTTTTGAACGTGAATACTCTACCGGCGTTTACCTGCTTTCGCCCGGTACGGAAACCATCGGCTCGATGCTGGTTTCCCTGTGGGCAGCGGGCGCCATTGATATCGTCGCCGCGCTCTCTTTTATCAACATCCTGCTGGTGGTGGTCGGTCTGGGTATCGCCCTGCGATTCGGAGTTAAATTACATGACTGAGTTATCGGTAGAAGATCTGCATTTAACCTATGGCGACAACCCGGTGCTGAAAGGGGTCTCCATGAACCTGCAGCGCGGCGAGGTGGTTTCGCTGCTGGGCCCCTCCGGCAGCGGCAAAACCACGCTGCTGCGCGCCGTGGCCGGGCTGGAAAAACCGACGCAGGGCACCATCGTTATCGGCAAAAACCGGGTCTACGCCGGCACGCCGCGCAGCGAGATCCCGGCGGAAGAGCGTAATCTGGGGCTGGTGTTCCAGTCCTACGCGCTGTGGCCGCATAAAACAGTGTTCGAGAACGTGGCCTATCCGCTTAAGCTGCGCAAGGTGCCCTCGACGGAGATCGCTCAACGGGTGCAGGATGTGCTGAACCAGCTGGGGCTGGGCCATCTTGGCAAGCGCCATCCGCACCAGCTCTCCGGCGGACAGCAGCAGCGCGTTGCGATTGGCCGCGCGCTGGTCTATAACCCGCCGGTGATCCTGCTGGATGAGCCGCTGTCGAACCTCGACGCCAAACTGCGCGAAGAGGCGCGCGTCTTTCTGCGCGAGCTGATCATTAAACTCGGCCTCTCCGCGCTGATGGTCACGCACGATCAAAACGAGGCGATGGCGATTTCCGATCGCATCCTGCTGCTGAATAACGGCAGGATCGAGCAGCAGGGCACGCCGCAGGAGATGTACGGATCGCCTAAAACCCTGTTCACCGCCGAGTTTATGGGCAGCAACAACCGGCTGCATGGGAAAATTACCGAGCTGCGCGACGGCAACGCGCGCATCGAGGGCAAAGGCTGGGCGCTGTGGGGCAAGGCGGGCGAAGGGGTGCAGCTCGGCCAGGAGGCCACGGCGGTGATCCGGGTCGAGCGCGTGAAGCTGGTGGAGGGGCCGGGCGAAAACCAGCTGGAACTGCCGCTGCTCACCAGCATGTACCTTGGCGATCGCTGGGAATACCTGTTCCGCACCGCGGGCGACGATTTCGTCATCCGCGCCTACGGCAGCGAGCTGCGCGATCCGCAGCACTGCCACCTGGCGCTGCCAGAAAACCATCTGTGGATCTTCCCTAAATCCTGATAGCGCGGGGCGGCGTCTGCCGCCCCCGCAGCAGCAGCAACGCGCAACATAGAGCGGACGCCGCGGGCAACTTGATGTACCTTGTTAGCCAGACTATCCCGGCAACACGATTTTTCTCTGACAGGTAACATCGACCATGGCTCTTATCCCCAAAAACTACGCGCGGCTGGAAAGCGGCTACCGTGAGAAGGCATTAAAAATCTATCCCTGGGTCTGTGGACGCTGCGCGCGTGAGTTTGTCTACTCCAACCTGCGCGAATTAACCGTGCATCATATCGACCATGACCATACCAACAACCCGGAAGATGGCAGCAACTGGGAGCTGCTGTGTCTCTATTGTCATGACCACGAGCACTCAAAATATACCGAAGCGGATCAGTACGGCACCCGCGTGGTGGCGGGAGAGGATGCGCAAAAAGAGGTGGGTGAAGCCACCTATAATCCGTTTGCCGATTTAAAGTCGATGCTGAATAAGAAGAAGTAGCCAGGAGCGGCCTTGCCGGCCCACGTTTAGCGGCGATGAATTCAGTGCCGCTTAGCCTTTCAATCAAGAGGAGGTGTTATGCTGAGAACGCTTATCCACACCACCGGCGCGCTGCTGCTGGTCAGCCTGGCGGCGCCGGTTTTTGCCGCGACGGAGCGGGCCGCTTTACCGGGCAGCACGCGGGAGAACGGCGCAGAGATCTTCCAGATAAGCTGTCCGGATAATCCCCAGCAAACCACCCTCGATATGAACGCGTGCTATGGAGAGATGAAGGCGCAGGTAGAAGTCGTTAAGGCGCACTATCTGACGGCGATAAGGAAGCGCCTTGCCGAGAACGGCGATGAGCCGGCAGAACAAAGCCAGGAACAGCTGGCGGCGTTCGAGGCGGAAAATAACGCCTGGGACGCGCTGGAAGAGAAAGCCTCCGCCGCCACCGCAACCTACTGGCAGGGCGGTACTATTCGCGGCGTGATGGGCGCCGATCGCGCTATCCAGCTTATCGAGCTGCGTATCCATAACCAGTGGGAGAACTGGCTGCGCTATCAGGACTCCACGCCCGCGCTGCTGCCCGAACCTAAATTCAGGTCCGAGGGCGTCAGCCCGTAAAAAAGCCCGCCGAAGCGGGCTTTTTTTTTCAGCGAGATAACCTTATGACGGATTATCAGCGGCAGCGGGCTGCGGCTGCGGCGCCGCATTCGGGTCGACGACGTTCGCGCCCTGCGGCGTTACCGGCGTCATCGGCTCCTCTTTCGGCTGCGCGCCCGGCGCTTCCGGCACCTCGGTCGGCGCGGTCTGCACGCTGTCGGCAACGCCGTTGACTTTCGTCGGCATCCCGGTGCGGTTCTGAATCGCGGCGTTAACCTGATCCTGGCTGACGCTGGCGTCGGTGATCACTTTGGTCACCGCGGAGGTCAGGGTAATCGGCACCACTTCGCGCGAGTTAAACTGCTCTTCGGTGGTAGAGAGCGGGTTGTGCACCTCGACATAGCGCGAACCGTCCGGCTCCACCGTGGCCTTCACCGGCTGGTCGATAAACTGCACGCGCGTGCCGACCGGCACGTTTTCAAACAGCCATTTGATATCGTCGGCGCGCAGACGCACGCAGCCGTGGCTGACGCGCAGGCCGATGCCGAAATTGGCGTTGGTGCCGTGGATGGCATAGAGACGACCGATATAGAGCGCGTAGAGGCCCATCGGGTTATCCGGGCCAGCCGGGAAGACTTCCGGCAGGTTCTCGCCGCGCGAGGCGTACTCCGCGTGCATCGCTTTGGTCGGCGTCCAGGTCGGACCCGCTTTCTTACGCTGCACTGAGGTGGTCCAGTTGATCGGGGTGTCTTTGCCCAACTCGCCGATACCGATCGGCAGCACAACCACGGTTTTGGTGCCTTTCGGGTAGTAGTAAAGGCGCATCTCCGCGCTGTTGATCACAATGCCTTCGCGCGGGGCGTCAGGCAGAATCAACTGCTGCGGAACGATCATTTTTTTGCCCGCCTGCGGCAGATAGACATCCATGCCAGGGTTGGCTTCCAGCATATTGCTGAGGCCCATCTGGTATTGCGCCGCAAAGGCTTCCAGCGGCAGCTTGTTATCCTGCGGGACGGTGATCTCAATATTTTGCCCAACCAGACGGCTGTTGGCGGCTGGTAAGGGGTAAACCACAGCGAAGGCGGACTGACTGAATGCAGCCAGCGCCAGAGCCATTGAAGCGAACGCGCGAATCATTTTCATATTTTACAAGTCGTTATGGCCTGTTAGCAGGCTTGTCAGTTTATCGAACCCGTACCGGTCAGCGTGACCGGCTGCACATTATATGGGCATTGTTTCGATGTTGTGAATCAGGATTTTAGCAGCCAGCGCAGACTTTAGGTATCCAGCTGTGTCATCGGGGCCGTCAGGGCTGCCATAAGGTCACCTCGCCGCTCAGTTTCCGGTTGAGAAAAAAGGCGGCGCTAATCAGCGCCAGGTGGGTCAGCGCCTGCGGCATATTGCCCAGCGCGCGGCCGTGGCTGTCAAACTCCTCGGCATATAATCCGAGCGGATTGGCGTAGCTCAGCAGCTTTTCAAACTCGAAGTGCGCCTCATGGATGCGCCCGGCGCGCGCCAGACACTCCACATACCAGAAGGAACAGGCGCCGAACGATCCTTCCGAGCCGGTCAGGCCGTCGGCGGGCGTCTCGTCGATATTGTAGCGGCGCACCATGCCGTCGCTCACCAGCTCGCGCTTGATGGCGTCAAGCGTCGACAGCCACTCTGGATCGGTGGCGCCGACGAAGCGCACCAGCGGCATCAGCAGCATCGAGGCGTCGAGATGGTCGCCGTGACGCGTCGAGACGAAGTGGCCGCGCTCGGCGTTCCAGAAGTTTTGCCAGATATCGGCGCGGATCTCGCTGCGCGCGCTGTCCCAGCGGGCGTAGGGCATCGGCAGCGAGCGCTTCATGCCGAGACGCAGCGCGCGGTCCAGCGCCACCCAGCACATCAGGCGCGAGTGCAGAAAGTGCTCCGGCTCGCCGCGCATCTCCCAGATACCGGCGTCGGGCTGATTCCAGTTTTCGCACACCATGTCGATCATCTGCGCCACGTGCTGCCAGCCGCGCTCCGAGATCGCTTCGCCATACTTATTCGCCAGATAGACCGCATCCATCAGCTCGCCGTAAATATCGAGCTGCGTCTGCTGCCAGGCGTCATTGCCGATGCGCACCGGCCGCGAGTCGGCGTAGCCGGAGAGGTTAAGCAGCTCGATTTCGTGCAGTTCGATGCCGCTGTCGAGACGGTACATCACCTGCAAACGCATCTCGTCGTGGTGGCTGTTCTCGACGCAGCGGCCGACCCAGCGGGTAAAGTTTTTCGCTTCGTCCACGTAGCCGAGGCGCATCAGCGCATACATGCTGAACGAGGCGTCGCGGATCCAGGAGGCGCGATAGTCCCAGTTGCGCTCGCCGCCCAGCTCTTCCGGCAGGCCGAAGGTGGCGGCGGCGGCAATAGAGCCGTGCTGGCTGGAGGTGAGCAGCTTCAGCGCCAGCGCCGAGCGCTGCACCATCTCCTGCCAGCGTCCGCTGTAGTTGCTTTTTTTGCTCCAGCGTCGCCAGTAGTTAATGGTCTCTTCAAAGCAGGTTTCGGTGGCGACGGCGCCGATGCGCGCGTCCTCCTGGTTGCCAAACTCGAACTCGACGTGCTCGCCCGACTGGAGTTGAAAACGCGCCGTGGCGGCGTGCGCGTCGCAGCTCAGCGGCACCGTGGCGGCGAGGCGCAGCGTTGGCTGACCCTCGGCGTAAAAATCGACGCAGTCGTCTGCAGCCTGCGCGCGGGTTGAGGCGCGCGCGTAGTCGTGACGCGGCGCGCAGCGCATAGTGAACCAGGCGCTGCCGCGCACCATTTTGACGCGGCGGATCAGGCGCGGCTGTTTTTTCGCGTCGTCGCAGATCGGCATATAGTCGGTGATCTCCGCGACGCCTTCCTCGCCCAGCCAGCGCGTCTGAAGAATGTTGGTGTCGGGCAGATAGAGCTGCTGACGCCGCACGTTTTTCCACTCCGGCGCCAGCGAAAAGAGTCCCGCGTCGTCGCTATCGAGCAGCGCGGCGAACACCGACGGGCTGTCGAGCGCCGGCCAGCAGAGATAATCGATGGTGCCGTCGTTCGCCACCAGCGCGCAGGTGCGCAGATCGCCAATGATGCCGTGATCTTCAATCGGGCGTTTTATCTTGCTCATCCTCATCTCCATAGCGGGCAATCTGTTAACTATAGACAAAGCGGCTCAGGAGGCGGCGGCTGGACAACCGCGGAGAGCTTCTATACTTCAGCTTACCCGACACCCTGAGGAAGCAACTATGACCACACCACAGACCAAAGTCGCCGTCGTCACCGCATCCGACTCCGGCATTGGCCGCGCCAGCGCCCTGATGCTGGCGGATCTGGGCTACGATCTCGGCATCACCTGGCGCTCCGACGAAGCGGGAGCGCAGGAGACCGCGCGCCTGGTGCGCGACAAGGGCCGCCGCGCCGAAATCATTCATCTCGATCTCGCCGATCCGCAAGAGGGCGGCCGCGCGCTCTCGGCGCTGATTGACAGGTTAGGGCGCATCGACGCGCTGGTGAACAACGCCGGCGCCAACGCCAAATCGCCTTTCCTCGAGACGCCGTTTGACGAGTGGCGCAAGGTGTTCAGCGTCGACGTCGACGGCGCCTTTGTTTGCGGCCAAATCGCCGCGCGCAAAATGGTGGAGCAGGGCGACGGCGGACGCATCATCAATATCACCTCGGTGCATGAGCATACGCCGCTGCCCGACGCCGTCGCCTACACGGCGGCGAAGCACGCCATGGGCGGCCTGACCAAATCGATGGCCATCAGCCTGATCAAAGAGAATATTCTGGTGAATTCGGTGGCGCCTGGCGCCATCGCCACGCCAATGAACAACATGGGCGACGGCGACGCGCAGAAGATCAAGACGCCGGAAATCCCGATTGGGCGGCCCGGCGACGTGCGCGAGATCGCCAGCCTGGTTGCCTGGCTCTGCTCGGAGTGGGCCAGCTACACCACCGGACAATCCTTTATCGTCGACGGCGGCTTTATGCTGGCCAACCCGCAATTCTACGGCGGAAAAGATATCTAACCGGCGCGGCGGGTGTTCCAGCGACGGATCACCCAACGCAGCGCAAAGGCGAAGATCACCGCCGCGACCAGCCACAGAATATGTTTCAGGTGCTGGTCGAGCTTGTGCAGCCAGGGGGCGATCATGACGCAAGCAAAGTAGCCCAGGGCGACGAAGATGGTCGCCCAGATCGCTGCACCGACGATATTGAGCAGGAAAAACTTCATCGGCTTCAAGTGACTGGCGCCGATGATAATCGGGCCGATAATGCGAAAGCCGTACATAAAGCGCACGCCAATAACAAACAGGCTGGGATGACGCTGGATCAGACGGTTCGCCTTGACCACTTTGTCCTGATGTTTTTTCAGCTTGCGCAGGATCTTCGTGCCGTAACGACGGCCGATCCAGTAGAGCAACTCATCGCCGATCACCCCGCCGGCCATCGCCGCCAGTACGACGCCGCCAAAATTCAACAGCCCTTCATGCGCCGCGACGCCGCCCAGCAGGGTAAAGGTTTCGCCCTCGGCGATACAGCCGATCAGCATCGCCAGGTAGCCGTACTGCGTAATTAATCCATTGATATCGAAATGCAAAAGAGAACTCCCTGCTTTGTCCGCGATCTCTACATTCTATACCGCTTCGGCCAATCCTTCCGGCGGACGACGCGCGGCGCGACAATTTTTTGCCGATCGCCGGCGCGCTGGCTACAAAAGCAGCAACCCCGTTTATACTTCAGTGACGCTGCCTGAAAAATCGCTCGGCATGGATAAGGCGGCTTATCGCATCAGAGAGGTGATGATATGAACCATGTCTGGGGTCTTATGGCGCATCCCGATCGGGAGATGCGTGATATCAAGCAAGAGAACGAGAGCGTTTCGCACCACTACACCCACCACGTTCTGCTGATGGCGGCGATCCCGGTGATCTGCGCCTTTATCGGCACCACGCAGCTGGGCTGGAACCTGGGCGAAGGGCAATTTATTCAACTCAACCTGCTGACCGGCATTGCGCTCGGCGTCCTGTTTTACCTGATTATCTTAGGCGGCGTGGCGGTGATGGGCCGCGTGATCCACTGGATGGCGCGCGACTACCCGCAGCGGCCCAGCATACAGCGCTGCACCGTGTTTGCCGGCTATGTGGCGACGCCGCTGTTTTTAAGCGGCCTGGTGGCGCTCTATCCGCTGGTCTGGCTCTGCGTGCTGGTGGGCGCGCTGGCGCTGGTCTATACCGGCTATCTGCTCTATCTCGGCATTCCGCTGTTCCTGAATATCGACCGCGACGAGAGTCTGCGCTTCTCCGGCTCGACGCTGGCCATCGGCGTGCTGGTGTTTGAGGTGCTGCTGGCGCTGACCGTGGTGCTGTGGGGCTACGGGCCGCGACTCTTTTAACGCGCCGCTCAGCTCACCAGGCGTTCCGCCGGCTTAGCGTCGCGGAACGCTTTTTTTTAACGGTCGGAAACATTCTCACCAGGAAATTTCTTACGCTTCCGCGTATTATGCCCCTGCCAGCCTCCGCGTGATTGGCTTTGCGGCGGGCGGCCTGTGTCTGACACGGCGTACTGTCTTAATCGGTCTTTTTATAAGATGCCTGTAACCATTCGCTATTCACTGCTTTCGCTGGCGCTGCTGTTCGGCGGCCAGGCGGCCATTGCGCCCGCCCAGGCGGCAACCTCACTTTCTCAGCTGGCGCCGGTCGCCGAGCCGCAAATCGCCTCAGGCAGCGCGATGATTGTCGACCTTAATACGGGGAAAGTGCTTTTCTCCAGCCATCCCAACCGCGTTCGGCCTATCGCCTCGATCACCAAGCTGATGACGGTGATGGTGGCGCTGGATGCGAAGCAGTCGCTGGATGAGCCGATTTCGGTGGATATCAGCCATACGCCTGAGATGCGCGGCGTCTTCTCCCGCGTCAAACTCAACAGCGAAATCAGCCGCCGCAATATGATGCTGCTGGCGCTGATGTCGTCGGAGAACCGCGCGGCGGCCAGCCTGGCGCATCACTATCCCGGTGGCTACGACGCCTTTATTCGCGCCATGAACGCCAAAGCGCGCGCGCTGGGCATGACCCACACGCGCTACGTCGAGCCGACCGGCCTGTCGACGCAAAACGTCTCCAGCGCGGAGGATCTGGTTAAGCTGCTGCGCGCCACGCGCGACTATCCACTGCTTGGTCAGCTGAGCACCACCAAAGAAGAGACTGCCGTCTTTACCCATCCGAGCTATGCGCTGCCGTTTCGCAACACCAACCATCTGGTCTATAAAAATGACTGGCGCATTCAGCTGACCAAAACCGGCTACACCGACGAGGCGGGCCACTGCCTGGCGATGCGCACCACGATCAATAACCGGCCGGTGGCGCTGGTGGTGCTGGACGCGTTCGGCAAATATACCCATTTCGCCGACGCCAACCGTCTGCGCGACTGGCTGGAAACCGGCAAGGCTGCGCCGGTGCCGGCGGCGGCGCTGGCCTATAAAAAGCAGAAGGCGGGGCTGGTGGTGAATAACGTCCACGGCGCGGCGGTGGTCGAATAACCCTGTTACCGGCGTCCGCCCGCGCGGACGCCTTGTTTCACTCGCTGAGAACGGCCAGCATTCCTATAGTTTCCCGGTGCGCCTGGCCCTAAACTACGCGCCAATGCGATAACTGATCGCCTGAATTTGTGCTGGAATCCCACGCTTATGTATAGGTTACGCCTCTTTTTCCCGCTGCTGCTGCTGTTGACGGCGGCGCTGTTCCCCGCCGTGAGTCAGGCAGACGACGCGGCAACCGATGCCGCGCAGCAAACCGACGCCGCGCCCAAAGTGAACGCGGCGGTTGAACTGCCGAAAATGCAGAAGGTCCTCGACAAGATCAAAGGTCAGGTGTCGGGGCAGACCAACGAAAACCAGCTGACGCAGCTGAATGAGATGGCGCTGGAGCTGTCGGGCAACGCCGATACGCTGGCGCAGGCGCTTCAGCCGCAGCGTCAGCAGCTCGACGCGCAGCTGGCGGTGCTGGGCCCGGCGCCCAAAGCAGACAGCGGCGTGAAAGAGACGCCGGAAGTGACGCGAAAACGCAGCTCGCTGGAGGCGCAAAAAGGCAAGCTGGACGACCAGATCAAGCAGGCGGACGGCATCAAAAATAGCGCGCTGATGCTTTCGTCGCAGATCACCAACCTGCGGCGCGATCTGATGAAAACCCAGCTGGCGCTTAACTCCGGCAGTATTCTCGGCCCGCGCTTCTGGGCACCTCTATTTGTGAAGCAGGATCTCGATAACGAGAAGATCGACGATTTTCTGCAGGACCTGAAAGACACCGCCGCGCTGTCGTGGGAGCCGGGCTACCGCTTCGGCACTATCGCCTGGCTGCTGGCGGCGATGCTGGTAATGACGCTGGGGCGCCGCTACAGCGAAGAGTTTCTCGCCTGGATCAGCATTCATAAGATGCCGGAAGGGCGGCTGCGCCGCAGCTTCCTCGCCGCGGCCATCGCCCTGACCACGCTGGCGGCGGTGGTGCTGACCTTTAACTTCACCGCGCTGGCGTTTGCTCGCCGCGATGAGGTTTCCGGCGACGTGCAGGATTTTGTGGTCAGCCTGGTGAAGCTTAGCGTCTTCTGCGGCCTGATCGCCGGCCTCGGTCGCGCTTTTCTCTCGACGCGCCGCCCAAGCTGGCGTCTGCCCGCCATCTCTAACGAGGTGGCGCTGGCGCTGAAGCCGTTCCCGCCGATCACCGCCGCGCTGGTGTTTATCTTCCAGACGGTAGAGAACTTCAACTACACCGTCGGCACCAGCCTGAACACCACGATTTTCGCCAACGGCCTGACGGCGCTGCTGATCGGCAGCACCGCGCTGGCGATCAGCATGCGCACCAACCGCGTGCGGCGTCGCATGGTGCAGGAAGGGAGCGCGCCGGAGGTGCGCTCGACGCTGGTGGGGCTGATCCAGATGGCGCTGACGCTGACGGCGGTCGCTATTCTGCTGTCGCTGATCATCGGCTACGTCACCCTGGCGCGCTTCCTGAGCTACGAGGTGGTGTGGTGCGGCATTCTGTTCGGCTCGTTCTACTTCCTTAGCCATCTGGTTAACGACGGCTGCGAAAGCCTCTTTTCCGTCAACAGCCTGACCGGCCGACGCCTGCAGACCTCGCTCAATATCGACGAGCGCCATTTGCAGCAGGCGGCGACGCTGCTGGCGGCGCTGGGCAAAACCCTGCTGATCGGCTTTGTGGCGCTGGCGCTGCTTAACGGCACCTTCGCCTCGTCAACGCCGATTGAGCTGCTGCAGAAGGCGATTGAGTTCTGGGGCGGCAAAGGGCTGGAGTCGCTCAATATCGTGCCGGCGCATATGGTTAACGCCATTATCTGTCTGGTGGTGGGCATCTATGTGCTGCGCGCCGTGCGCCGCTGGCTCGACAACGATTTCCTGCCGAAGACCACCATGGACGCCGGTATGCGCGTGTCGCTGGTGACGCTGTTCAGCAATATCGGCTATGTGCTGGTGATCCTGCTGACGCTGTCGATTATGGGCCTGCAGTGGAACAAGCTG
>Ga0157362_1000293_pt1 | contig 16399 bp, 4 predicted proteins | sample AttlaeALBM3_FD_111480 | JGI IMG/M metagenome (GOLD analysis project Ga0157362, IMG submission 111480) | Fungus gardens microbial communities from leaf cutter ant in Ribeirão Preto, State of São Paulo, Brazil - Atta laevigata ALBM3 | ecosystem: Host-associated > Fungi > Mycelium > Unclassified ... | reverse complement strand
CAATATAGTAGAGCAGGTGTCTTAAGCAGAAGCAATGAATAGCCCAGGAGCTTCTATCATTGTTGAGGTAAGGTATTCTACTGTACATCACTAGCTACTTATACTAGACTAGCCTGGTCTGTGTGCCAGTCGCTATGGCCACTGACATCAGGACAATAATAACTACACTACCAGATATAGCTATGTAGTACTATGATGGAGACCCAAACTAGAGGAAAGGAAACTATAGACCACGGACTCTAAGGATCCATGGGAACACTAGATGATATGAACCCTACCAGGTTGTCTAAGCGATCTCAGGGTTGTCCCCTTACAATCACCCCCTCTTCTAGAATCTGTATTCCACGACAGATTTACTCCTTTAGGTTAGGTTGGACTATTTAAGGCTCAGGCACACTCGGCAGAACAAGGCGACCATGAGGTAGATGCGATGGGGGCTCGACAGCACCATAATAGGAAGGTCACAGCATGGAGCAGAAAGTGGACTCGTGCGAAGGTCTGCGTAGGCATCAACATCGAAGGACACCTTTCTAAGCGTCGACGTCCAACTACTCTATTGGAAGCCGAATAGCAGGTGTAGGGGGCATGCATGGCAGAGGCCAGGGGTGGGAAGGCTATCCCAAAGGAACCCAAGCACAGCGCGAAGCATGCAGTCAGGAGCATCTGAGAAGATAGGGCGAGGACTTGCAGGACCGATTAGGCGGAACAGCGGCAAGAGGCAAACACCGGCCAGCTACTCTAGATAGATGGGCCGCCGGTAACCTGGCGTCACACTCAAGGTACTGAACCGCACTCAAGACGAACTACCCTGCCAGCTACCCTAGCATATGGGCAGCTAGCGTAGGGGCAGTCACACTCGAGCGGGAGGTCGACTGCGTAGAACTAAACTCCCTGAGCCCGGAGTCTAGGGGTAGAGGGGGGTGGACCTAGGATGGGAGAGTTGGAGGCCCTAGTGACCTCAACAACCTGTAAGGGGCACGCTTGGTGAGGCACCTAGTCACACTGCAATATAACAGAGCAGGTGTCTTAAGCAGAAGCAATGAATAGCCCAGGAGCTTCTATCATTGTTGAGGTAAGGTATTCTACTGTATATCACTAGCTACTTATACTAGACTAGCCTGGTCTGTGCACTGGTCGCTATGACCACTGACATCAGGACAATAATAACTACACTACCAGATATAGCTATGTAGTACTATGATAGAGACCCAAACTAGAGGGAAGGAAACTATAGACCACAGACTCTGAGGATCTATGGGAACACTAGATGATATGAACCCTACCAGGTTGTCTAAGTGATCTCAGGGTTGTCCCCTTACATAGTCTAGATATAAGTAGCTAGTGATGTACAGTAGAATACCTTACCTCAACATTGATTAGAGCTCCTGTGTAAGGGGATTACTTAGTGGCACCCAGAACACACTCGACTATAGTAGAGGAGGCATCTTAAGTTAGAGCAATGAATTAGCCCAGGAGCTCAAACTATTGTTGAGGTAAGGTATTCTACCATACATCACTAGCTACTTATACTAGACTAGCCTGGTCTGTGCACCAGTTGCTATGGACACATACATCAAGACAATAATAACTACACTACCAGATATGGCTATATAGTACTGATGGGGAGGACCCAAACTAAAGAGAAGAGAATGGTAGACCGTAGGCTCTGAGGATCTATGGGAATACTAGCTGATGTGGACCCTACCAGGTTGTCTAAGCGATCTCAGGGTTGTCCCCTTACTGTAAGGGCAACTGGGCACAAGACTCTAGGAGAATCCTCAGTGATATTACAAATTGTGGTTATAATACAACTCACCTCCAGGAAAATCCTCAGAGATTAGGATAAGGCTCCTGGAGGGATCTTTTACATTATATACATCCCTTAGTGTCAGGGTTAGTAGGATCGGAGCTAAACTAGTGTGTTTAAGTATCACTAGTAAACAGGCTAAGGTAGCTCCGGAGTGTTGTCATGTCGTTCAGGGGTAGAAATAGAGATGTCCCCTTACACGTACATCCTGGGCTATTCAATGCTCTTACCTAAGACACCTCTTCCACTAATGTCGAGCGTGTTCTGGGACGCCTCCAAGTGCCCCCTTACATATACAAAGCAGTAACAAAAACATAAAAGACAATGAAGACAACAAACTATGATCACCAAAGACAAAATGACAATGGAAACAACTTAGGCGAAAGCCTAAAACTATTGGATCCACCCAAGAGACTGGAAGTCACAAGACTGGAAGTCACAAGACTGGAACTCTACCTAGATAGGGAACCTGGAAAGGTTTAAGTACCTGGGGTTTTTAGTAGGTCAGACAAAGTCCAAGCCTGCACTGTAGGGCATTTGCATATACTTGCTCTGCACTAGATTACTAGTTTTTACTCTACTGAAAAAAAAAAAAAGATCATTAGTACCTGACTTCAATTCCATATGACCTCAAATAACTTCCTTGACCCAAATCAACTTGACAGTATTAAACAATGGTCTACTATTGACACAGGCCTCTATCTAGCATATATTATTTGGGTAGGTTAGCTCAAGCAGTGTTACACAAGTGTCATTGTATTTAACATAGCCTAATTTTTCCCCTCTCTCAATCATGCTTTTCTATCTATGTGTTTAAAAAAAGCAGGCCTTAACCCTAACATCATAAACTTCTTTGATAGCTATCACACTAACCAGATAACTACTTACACTTGGAATGGCTTTTCATCCCCTCCCTTGAATACAAATATGAGAATAGGACAAGAGTCAGCCCTCTCTCCCATTATCTCTGCGATTTACATAGCCCCAATAATAAAAACATTCAAAAAAAGAATTAAAAATCTAAAAGAAAAAATTCCCACCAATATCCTTTCATTTGTTGATGATAGTCTTTTAATTTCTTAGGAGAAGAGCTATGAACTGTCTTTTTCTTTTCTTCTTTGTAGTTACAATATCATATTTAAAATTCTCCTTGACACAGGTCTTATCATAGAACACAACAAGTCTGAAGTTTTCCATTTCACAAGGTCTCATCACCCTTCCAATCTATCTCTTGACCTTATCTTAGTAGGAGGCCCTCTCCTTACCTCTAAACCTATTTGGCACTACCTGGGTTTTTATTTCAATTGTAAACTCAACTTCCATTATTACACCTATTTCTATGCCACCAAGTGTTATCACAGAGTCTTGACGACTTAGGGACCACTCAGGGTGAGTGTTTAGGAAAAACTCAATAGAGTTCTCTGTTGGATTTGATTACCTACTTATACTACTTTACAAGTGGCTGTTCCCCTATTATTACATGATCACATGTCTTTCCAGAACATTCTATGATCACATGACCTTGTCACGTGATATGTTTACCTAATCTCTTATGCTATTTATATCTTTACTCCATTATATGACTTGATATTGGAGATTAAATGTGTAAATACATGGGAAACTCTCTTCTCCCTGGGGCTCTCATAACACAAAGTACCTCTCAACCCTCAACGCCATGAAACTCCTGGGCAATTTGTCACAAGGCCTTCTTCCCCTCTAGAAATGACTACTATACAGAACATATATACTGCCAATCACACTATATGGTTTCCAGCTTTGGTTCTTCAAAAGTACCCTCATGTAAAAAAGCTAAACTCCAAGCCAGAATAAAGCCAACTGCTCTTTGTTCAGCGATTGACAAAGAGAACTCAATAGAGTCTCCATTAGATTTTTCTACACTACTTATACAACTACTACATGGTCTGTACACTACTTTCCCACACTTATCATATGACCCATCATGTGACATCATGTGACTGTGACTGTGACACTCATGATGTGACACTTTCCTGCACTCTCTTCTATGTAGTAAGTTCAAGATAAAAGAAAAGAAAAGAAAAGAAAATATAAATAATGACTTAGTTGTTTTGCCAAGTCATGACACCTCACTGTCAACAATCTCTCTGAACTTAAGAAAATGCTATGCAGAGCTGTCTTATGGATCACAAGTGCTTTTTAAATATTACCATTGGAGGGCATTAAAGCTATAACAGGCCTCATTCTTATTTTTCTTCACCTTCAGAAGCTAAATAGCTGCCATCATCTCCATTACGCCTCTATTCTGCTGTCATATACCATCAATCCAGTATTAGATATCTGTCACATGACAAAAAAATAATAATTTAATAAAATAATTTCTTTTATATTTTATATTATTACTAAATTCTGCTTCTGAACTCCTGTTGTCTACTCTTATAGGATCATGATTTAGACTAGTTACTTGTACTCCTCTTATTCTGGACTTAGTATAAGTACTCTATTAGTTACATCCTAGTTCCTTAGTTCATAGATTAACGTCTTTTACGTGTTCTATCCTCACTCTTATCAATATACCACTCTTTTCCTGAACTCCTGGCAATAATTCAGTCTTCCTGAAATATGCAACCACACACATGACAGCAGATTGAGGCACAGTGCACGAGCTGAGGCCAAGATTGTTCTCCACTTTTGTTGTCAACTTCCTTCCACTCCAGAGTAACTCTGCTCTGTTCTGGGTCACTCTGCTCCTGCTCTGCATGTTCTTGACAATATTCTACACACCAAGAATCAGCCTCCTCACAGGTTTGCAACAGCTAACCTTACAACTAAACAACAAGCAAAACTTAAAAGCCCTATCAACAAACAACTCTATGAAATCTCTGAATGCTTTAATCCTACTCACACTCTTTTCTCTTCTGGTTTGAGATTAGTCAATCATTTTTCTAGTAGAATTACTTTTCATTCTTCTCTTTCTTCCTCTGATGAGAACATTCACAAACATATTCAAAATCTCAGACATGCCTTCAACCAGTCACAAAACTCCTCATATAGCATTGCCATCATTGCAGATAGCAGGGTCAAAAAATCTAATATTGCATCTGCTATCACTCACATTTGGATGAATAACTCTGTCAAGGATCAGCTCTACCTCCAAACTATGAATGTCATATCAGTTAAAGCTGAGCTTATGTCTATCTGCCTTGGTCTCAGTCCTACCATGAACTATAAAGATACCTATGAAATTATCATCATCACCAACTCCATCATTGTAAGTCCTTGAGTTTCACATCAACCCTTTTCAAAAAATCATTATATCACTTACTACCAAGATCAAGTCATTCCTCAGCAGAGATTACAGAAACACCATATATTTCTGGCATTGGTAGAAAAGGAGGTTTGCCATTTTTTGAGTGTATTGTTGCATTTCTTCTTTTTGCTAAACAGATATGAGTTTTGCTAGGAAGAATGGGCCTATTATTGGTTGCTTTGACTTGATCGTCAACAAGCTTGTGTCTAGGCTATTCAGCTTTTTTGGAATAGCCACAAGAAAGGGCAACTCTTTCTAGACTTCAAGAACGAAAAACAAAATGTCATCAAGCCCACCTATGCTAAGAACAGCTCATGGCTCCCTTCCATAGGGTTCACTAATACACTATATGCTCAGTTCACCTGTATAACCACAGGCCACGCCTCCATCAGAGAATATTGTTAATGATTCTTCCTCAACTCCCCCCTCTGTTGCTCTTGTGGCCAAGCTGAAATACAGACCCATAAATATATTGTCATATAATGTGATTTACATGACTCTTCTACTAGGCCATGCAATATCATTATCTAGCTTCATTTACTTTCTCAATGACAACCTCACCACCTTCTGTTTTGACAATGGTTGAACTCCCCATATGGCACAACTCTATGGAGTGAATGTTCAGTCTTAAATTTTCTTCTATACCTCATTTCCTTCTTCTTTTCCCTATTAATCTTTTCCTTTCTTTTTTCTTTTTCCTTTGTTTCTATTATAATTAGATATAGTGTATTTGCTATAGTCTACCTACAAGCTCCATATAATAAATTGTTGATTTAAAAAAAAAATTCCTCAACCTTCCTTAACCACTTCTACTCCTCTATCAAGGCCCAGACTGGAGTTGGTACTAGTGCTGTCACCAAAATATGCCAACAATATTGCCCTGAAGCAGTGGTTTTTTTTGGGGATCATTCTAGAAAACTCACAACTACCAATATTACCTTTGCCAAATATGGGATTTTGACTAGAAAGATCACATATACAGTATATGCTGCCAAAGTCCTATCTACTGTCAACAACCAGAATATCATATCTCAAACAATTAGAAATATACTTAAAGCATTTGAAATAATTGCAGTGGTCAAGCAGAAGAAGCCTCTCTTAACTAGGAGAACTAGGCTGGAGTTTGCTCTAGAGTAGACAGTAGATAACTGACAGAAGGTCTAATGGTTAGATGAGACCAAAATCAATGGATTGGGATCAGATGAAAAGTGTAAGGGGATATCTCTAGAGGTATGCTTAGTGACGTGGATAGGCTCTCACCTAGAGGCCATCATCTCGCCGATCACATTCTCACTCTCTCCTATCTTCCCTTCTGCAACATACTGTGTGATTCCTATAAAACTATTATTGGACTTAGTGTGAATATCTGTCAGGTACCATGAGAATAGTGTCTTGACAATCTAGTAGTATAAATACTAGTCTCCTGTGGTAGATATACTTCAGTTGAATCTCACCTTAGCTTCTGGGACTACTCAATAAGCTTACTGGGCCTTTGCTTGTGTGTGAAGTGCGCCCTAACAAAAAAGATCAGATGAAAAGGATCAGATATAAATAGATAAGGAGAATAGGCAAGACCCTAAGAGAATCAAGTAGATAGTAAAGTTTGAAGAAGAAAACTTGATGATATAGGGCTATATAAACTAGAATGGCATTGGACATACTACTAGAATTAATGGTAAGATAGATACTAACCTTTACATAGAAATTCTGGGTAATAAGCTGTTAGGAAGATGCAGTGATCCAGCTTAATTTTTCAGGAACCTTCTAGAATATTTTCTTTAGCATATTTTCTTCAGCATATAAGTCTGTAATTTATTATTAGTTACTCATTGGTTTGCAATGGAATATACTTTATTCCAAGTCAAACTAATTTCTGACTGTTTTTCTGCAACATGAGCTTCTCAAGTTCTTAAAGTATTATGACTATTAAATAAAGAATGTTTACTTTCAGCAAGATAACAACCCCAAGAATACCTCAAAATTGGTCAAGAAGTGGTTCTAAGATAATAATTTCAGAGTTTTTATATGACCAGCATAGTCTCTAGATCTCAATCCCATTGAACACCTTTAGGATCATTTTACAAGAAAGCTCAATAACTATGAAGAACCACCTAAGAGAGTATATGAGCTTTGGACTAGGATTGAAAAGAAATAGAATGAGATATTCAAGAAAGTAGTGCAGAATATGATAGCTAGTATGTGTAGGAAATATACAGTAGTAATAAAGGCCAAGGGAGAACACACCAAGTACTAGTAGATATGCTATATTATTACTCAAATAACTGTTTAAATGCTATATCATTTTGTTTAGCTTACTATTTGGCCATTTTCCCATCAAATCACATGATTTATGGAACTCAATTACATAATATTTTCAAAATTTCTACTAATTTCTTTATTAAGTTATTTGATAATCAACATAAGAGTACTAAATATATAAATGCTTTTTTACTTACTATAAAAGCTTGGCTTAGAAAAAAATTGATCTATAACTAATGAAAGACATATGATTAAGACCACCAATAGTCATTAACTGACTATCATGGGCCTTAGTATAACTGATAAAACAATCTTACTATCAAAAAAAAGACCTTATTGATAGAAAAGAAAAGTAAACAAGAGTGATATGACAGGTCAAAGAGACAAAATCTCCAAGCTGATTCACAGTTGTACACAAACAAATAGATATAGAAGAGGTAAATTAGAAAGTAAAGAGCTCACAAATATTAATAGTAAAAGAAGCTAATATATAAAATATTTTTATTTTTTAGTATTTGCTTGAGAGTACTCTTATTGATTGTAAATCTCAAAGGCACATGTTTATCTAATGCTATAATACTACCCTTCTTAATCTAGTCTAGTAGCCTAGCTTACTATTGATATAGTAGTACTACCTAGAACTCCTATTATTCTTGTATAAGCTATACTTCAACTAACTGTACAGTTAGAAGCCTACTCTGAAAATATGTAGCAAGTGGTTAGTTCCTAGTTAAGCAAATGTTCAAGTTCTTCTTAGAGTTGAAAGCCCTTAAGGGAAGTTTTGTAAAGTTTTTATAGAAACACAAGTAAAAATAAAGTCTTAAATCACTCAAAGTAACCTTTTAGCTCTAGAACAACAGAAAATGAGATAATAGAAGTTCTCCTCCTTCTTTTGCTTCTTCTTCTGCTTCTTCTTCTCTGCACTACTAGAGTATTTTACAAATCAAGGGTGCAACAAAAGAAAATAAAAAAAGAAAACATCTGAATTACTAAAGATAACAAGGGTAGAATAATAAGACAGAGTCATATCCAATTACATGGCTATGACTTCCTGTTGGTAGGAATAAAAATAAACAAGAGTAAATATAATAGGTTAGAGAGGCAAAATTTCTGAGCTGTTTTTGTTATGACCTTAAGAAGTAACTCAGGTTGCAATACTCAAGTAAAGACTTGAGAATGATATGAGAGTAGAGAAAAGAAGGGAATGATATAGTTGGTAAAGTGTAAGGAATACAGAAGAGTATCTACTATATATATACCTATGTACCATATATTAGGAATGAGAGGAGAGTGAGGCAGACATGAGATCTGCTAAGTAACATATATGCCCTAACAATGAGGTGCTGACTGAGCTACTGTACAACTAAGGAAATGTCAATGAAAGAAGCAGTCTATGTGTTGAACACCTGGAAGCAATGAGATTGATTATTATAGTTTTATAGTTGTGTACAAATAAGTAGGTATAAGAGAGATAAATCAGAAGAATAGAAAGTGTAAGGGGATCACTCAGAGGTGTCCCAGAACACACTTGAATATAGTATAAGAGGCATCTTAAGTCAGAGTGATGGATAGCCCAGGAGCTCAAACTATTGTTGAGGTAAAGTATTCTACCGTACATCACTAGCTACTTATACTAGACTAGCCTGGTCTGTGTGCTAGTTGCTATGGACATGTACATCAGGACAATAATAACTACACTACCAGATATGGCTATATAGTACTGTGATAGAGACCTGAACTAGAGGGAAGGGAACTATAGACCGTGAACTCCAAGGATCCATGGGAATGCTAGCTGATGCAAACCCTACTAGGTTATCTAAGCGATCTCAGGATTGTCCCCTTATAGAAAGCTCACAAGTGTTAACAGTAATGAAGTCAATAGAAACCTAGAGAATAAAGTTGTTTTTAATTTTTCTCTCGAAAATACTCTTACTAAATTTGGATTTTAAAGGTATATATTTGTCTTGTACCATAACAATACTTTTTTACCTTTACTATCTCTACTTGAGCTACCTTTTTTTTTATCTTTGAGAATACATTAGACTTTCTAACTATAGGTATGGTATATATCATTAGGTTTTTGGTTTAGTATCTGCTTTTTGAATTTTTTCTTCTTCTTAATAGTATTTCTATAGTTTAAAGCTCTCTGTAAATTAGCAACAAGTACCAGATACTCAATCTTCCCCTTATTTCAAGTCATGTAATTATAGAGACCCTTCAAGCTCATTTGTTATAAGGAGCCCAAGAAAGAAATAACTTCTCATACATTTGAATAATTGGTTTATATCAAGAACATGTGAAGTGGGAATGGAGTGACCCAGAGTGGAGCAGAGTTATTCCGGAGTGGAAGGGAGTTGACAACAAAAGTAGGGAACAACCTTGGCCTCAACTCATGTGCTATGCCCTGATCTGCTGTCATGTGTATAGTTGTATATTTCAGGAGAACTAAATTGTTGCCAGGAGTTCAGGAAAGGAGTGGTATATTGATAAGAGTGAGGATAGAACATGTAAAAGACGTTAATCTATGAACTAAGGAACTAGGATGTAACTAATAAAGTACTTATACTAAGTCCAGAATAGGAGGAGTATAAGTAACTAGTCTAAATCATGATCCTATAGAAGTAGACAACAGGAGTTCAGGAGCAGAATTTAGTAATAATATAAAATATAAAAGAAATTATTTTATTTAAATAATTATTTTCCATCATATGACAGTTTATAATCTCAAGACATATAATGGAATTAAACTATAAATAGCATAGGAAACTTAGGTAAACTATGTCATGTGACTAGTTCAGGTAATTATAGAATATTCAAAAAGAACATGTGACTGTGAGAATTTAGTACATAGACTATGTAGAAATAGTCTAAATAGTATATAGAGTATAATAGAGAACTTTATTGAGTTCTTTCTTAACCTATATCTACTATAGGGGCCCTAAGTCATCAAGGCTTGCACTAACATAAGAACTTGATACCTATCATTAACCCTGTACCTCACAGCCTCAATATCTTACTCTTCACTTACTCTCTCTTTTTGCCCTTGCTAGTGAGCACAGCATTCATAGGCATCTTGGATAGTGGGCCCTAGCTGTAAAGGGGACTTCTTAGTCAATCAGAGACTGAGGGAGAAGATATGGTACCAAGTCCAGGTATTACATTCAAGTCCTGACCTGCCAACTGGATGGTGTTCTTAGCATATATTTTTCTCAGCATAAACCTTGTACTGAAGATCCACTTGTAACCCATACTGTAAGACTCTAGCCAAGATGACTTAAACCTACTCCAAATCCAAGTTGACAAAGAGAACTCAATAGAGTTTTTATTAGATTTTGTATACTACTTATATAACTATTATATAGTCTGTGCATTACTTTTCCATGGTCCTTATTATGTGATATTATCTGACATATGACTATGATGTATGATACTTGATTACATAATACTTTCCCATACTCATTCTTGTGTAGTTAGTCCAAAAGAAAAGAAATATAAATAATAACTTAGCTGTTTTACCAAGTTATAGTATTTTATAAGCCCTAGACATAATCTAGACCCAAGATTGGATACTTCTATGTTATAACCTGGCAAAACAGCTAAGTCATTATTTATATTTCTTTTCTTTTTCTTTTCTTTTATTTTTTTTATTGATGGATGTATAAGAGGAAAGTGACTCATAGAGAAGCACAGGACATTAGTCAGGGTTAGGGTTACTATTTGTGTATATATAGTGTACAGAATTCAACAGAAACTCTATCGAGTTCTTCTTGTTAACTCAGACTTGGAGTAGATTTAAGTTGCCTTGGCTAAAGTCTTACATTCAATTAGATAGTTACCAAGCTATCATATACTAGTATCACAAAAGACTACTTACTGTTTTGTGATTGGTTGAAGATAGCTTCAAAAAGTGCTTATAAGTGAAGTTAGACAAGTGACAAAAGATGTTGTTAAGTCTGAGGTCTAATTCTCAGACTAAGAGTCCTTATCTACAGAATTATAATAGTCTGTGCACTAGAATAGATCATCATATGCTACTACCTATTGTTCTATATATAGTAGTACGTTTATGCTTAAAAATACAATAACTTAACCATATGGAGGTTGTCTTTTGTTCTAAGAAAAGAACAAATAACTATCTATGGGTGTCAAGTCTCATACCCAGAAGAGATAGGCTCAACTCAGTTGATTGAGTCTTCCCCTACACTGGCCCACAAGCAAGGAAGGTAGAGAACTAAGTGTATTCAGAGGGAACAATAGGAGATACAGGCTTAGTTAATATCAAAACTAGAGAACTGCTTAGTGTACTGTCTACTTATAACTCTAGCAGTTATTGAGTCAACAATGCTACAGTTCTTAGTAAGCAGGGAAAGATGACTGATTGGTGATGATGTGATGTGAGTGCCTGTAGGTGAGTGTCATAGTGTCACAAGGGTATGACAATAGGTAATTAATTAAGTCTATGTGCAAACATTGAGAACTTTATATCTCTACTGATATTGATTGCCTTGAGGTCATTTTAGGTTCATTCTGAGAAGTATAAAGAGGGCTTCTCTGATGCCTAGAAGCAAAGCATCAATCATGACAGTTTCTAAGATATTAGCAATTTAATAAATGGTACCATGATGGTTATCTACTGATTTGCCTAATATCTCAGCCAATATTGATTGTCTCAAAACATGACTGGTATTGATCAAAAGGTTTTTTTTAAGGGCTTTCCTGTGCCATTAAGACTATAGAAATTGTTAAGAAAATGATAGAGATATGGCTGAATGAAGTTTGTGATAGCTAGAATAGCAAATACCTCAGGAGGCAAGACTGATGAGCTAGTATCAGATTTCTCAGTGATAGACTATCAATGTTGAAACTCTAGAACTCAGCGGGTCAAGGATATTTTTGGAATATAGTATAATTTCAATTTAGAGCAGACTTAGACTAATATGATGCCAAGACAACAGATCAAAAGTCTATGAGTGACTGTTGATCTTATCACTGCTGGACTCAGGCAAGAAGCAGACATACTGTTGTCATGCCAGATAGCTGTTTAAACAATATAAGTGGCATTTTTCACTATAATAAATATAATAATCAGCTTGAGAAATGAGTTTGACTTCCTAGAGATAACCACTAGAAGCCTAGTTGTGGACTTGTATATGTAAGTCCTTACAGACTTCACTGACTCAATTTCCCACTGATTGACAGCTCAACACTATGATGCTCAATTGTGAATAAAGAAATAAAGTAAGGAAAGCATTACAGGAAAAATGCTAGTAATATATCAAGTCACATGATCTGAGGTTGGAGGTATTGCCGACATCTGTCAGTGACAAATAATCCACCAAATTACAGTATATACCACTCAAGTAGTAGAGTAGTGGCTGTAACCACTATTACAGACCTTATAAGCATTGTCTGGATGATTTCATAATAGATTTATAATGGAACTCCCTCTAGAAGTGCTCTCAAGAGCAAAAAGAATCTTAGGAAGTTTGTTTCCAAGAGAATGATATTATGTCTTAGTGGCTATCAACTTTAGAAAGACTATAGATACTATCAGATCATGGCTATTACTTTTAATAGTTAATTATAACTAGAATTGGAAAGATAAGTTCTGTAAGAGAACCCTACCAATACCACTCCTAAAATACTAGACTCATATCCCAGAGTGACCCTATGCCCAATTAAATATTACTATGTTTATAAGATCAGGGATGTCTTGGCTGTAGAAGTTTACACATAGTAGAAACACACCTCAGAAGTCTCATCCTAATCTCTGAGGATTCTCCTGGAGGTAAGTTATAGTATACTTAAGGCTTGTAATATCAACTGAGAATTCTCCTAGAGTCTACTTCACTTTGGTTGCCCTTACAAATCCTCTTGAGGGCTATATTGCAAACATAACAGAAGGAGACTGTAAGACTTTAGCCAAGATAACTTAAATCCACTTCAAGTCCAAGTTGACAAGAAGAACTTGATAGAATTTCTGTTAGATTTTCTATACTACTTACATAACTACTACATGGTCTATGTACTACTTTCCCACACCCATCATGTGACATCATGTGATGTGACCTGTGACTTCCCATCATATGACTGTGACTTATGTGACACTTGTGATATAACACTTTCCCATACTTCTTCCTGTATAGTAAGTCCAAAAGTAAAGTAAAGTAAAGTAAAGAAATATAAATATTGACTTAGTTGTTTTGCCAAGTCATAACAGAAACTGAGGCTCAAAGATGTAATGAGATATAAATGGAGTATAAGAAAAACTAGAGAGGTCAAGTAGAGAACTTAAAAAAAGAGATAGAAGGAAGGATTGATAAAGACAATATGCTCAAGAGCAGGCTGACTCAAGATCAACATCTCCCTTTACTGTCTATTAAGAGGCTTGAGAGCCATCTATTGTTCAGAGAAGAACCCCAGGAGTAGGATTAGAGGAGCAGGGAGTGGCAGCCAAGTAATTGGAAGAGATACTATCTTATCATTTCTCTCTTACCATCTTTGGGAATTTTGGAAGTTTTCTTTTTTTTTTTTCTTTTGTTGTATTGTTGCTTTGTAATCCTAATAAAATACTCTAGGACACAGAAGGGACATCATAACATTATTCCTTCTGTTGCTCTAGAGCTGAAAGGCTATTATTTGAGTGATTAAGTTTTTATTTTCACTTCTCCTTTATGTAAAAACCCTATAAAACTTCCCTCAAAGGAATACTTGAACTCAAGAAGGACTCAGATATTCACTTGGCTAGGAGTTTAACAGCTCACTATGTATCTTTGGAGTAGGTTTTCAGCTATGTAGTCAGTTGAAGTAGAACTTATACAAGGGTATAGGAGTTCTAGGTAGTTCTGCTGTATTGATGGTAAGCTAGGCTACTAGACTAGACTGAGATATCATGACTTGGCAAGATGACTAAGTCATTATTTATATTTCTTTTCTTTTATTTTCTTTTATTTTGGACTTACTACACAGAAGGGAGTACAGGAAAGTATCATATCACAAAGTATCACATAGTCACAGGCACATGACAGGAAGTCACAGTATCACATCACATGATGTCACATGAGGGTCATATGATAGGCATGGGAAAGTAGTACACAGACCATGTAGTAGTTGTATAAGTAGTATAGAAAATCTAACAGAGACTCTATCAAGTTCTCTTTGTCAATCACTGAACAAAGAGCAGTTGGCTTTATTCTGGCTTGGAGTTTAGCAACCTTACATGAGAAGAGTAGTGTTACAGTGCAAGATAAATATGTGCATTTGAGATCTAGACTGGTAAGGATTCTCTTGAGTAAATACTAAAAACACTTTTACTTTCTAGGTTTCTATTAAATATTCTTTATCATTTATCTTTGTAAGCTCTCTATTATTTGATTTATATTCCCAGTACCTACTTGTTTACACAAAACTATGAAGCAACTCAGAGATTTTGTCTCTGATCTTGCATTTACTCTTGTTTTGATTTTGATTCCTATTACTATCAGACAACAAACTTATTGATGATGTTTGTACATACTAGCATATGTTACTAGATTGAATTCAGAGTAGAAGAAAGCCAGTTTGGAGGTTAGGAGATGTCAGACAGGAGTAAAGTATGAGTATAGAGGTAGAGCAAGATCACATAGTTATGCCCAGTAGACATGAAGGATAGAAAGATGACATCTGATATGTCTGCATGGTGATGTTATATAGGAGAGAAGTGAGGGAGGCTGGAAAAAGAAAGATTTTCCATTTTTGTTTATTTTTAATTGAGTTTCCAACATTTGTAACATTCTAATATATTTTTCAGAGTGGAGATTAATAGAAAGAGCCTTCTTGACCCTTGTCTTCATCTCAGAAGCTTTTGAGGTTGTAAATGAGATTCTTTTGAGTATATAAGGGATGATCTTGGTGAGAGGTTGAGTTAGTCTAAGTTTCTATCATATACTCTTATTCTTTCAAGAGATAAGACACAGCAGTTGCTTGGACAACCTTCTACAAAGTAACAAGCTTGAAAAGTCTGGCTAATCATTGACTCAGACTATATCATAACCCATAAGGTTTGGTATGGGGATCTAGATGAGGGCTTGATTGAGTATAGTAAGACTTAGGAGTAGTTTATTGACTATTTTACTAGTGAGCTTATTATGGTATATAAAGGTAAACACTATGCAAGGAGAATCTAGATTGAATTTACAATCATTCCATCTATTTTCATATTACAGATAAGCTGTGCTTTACCTTTTAATTTCTTTCTGATACCCCTATTTCTTCTTTCTCTCTATAAACCCTTTAGCATGCAATTGAGGACTGTCATTGCCATTTCTACTTGCTTGTCACAGCTAAATCCTCTTTTTCCCCTTTCAACACTGCAAGAGTTGGTAAAAGACAATGAAGGACAGTGAGCTCCTAGTTGGTCTTCTCAAATATGTATAGTGTATTGCACCCAGAAAAACTGGGTAATAAAATTTATTGTTAAAGTAGCACTAAGGGAGTAAGAGATATTTGGCATATACTACAACCATAAAGAGAAGTATAGAGAAACTGGAAAACTGTAAGGGGACAGCACTATTTCTACCCTGGAACTGCATAATGATGCTCCAGAATGACCTAGGCCTATTCAAGTATTACTAAAGTAATACTTAAACACACTAGTATAGCTCCAATTACACTGACCCTGACACAAGGAATGTAAACCTAGTATATAATGTAGAATATCCCTTTAGGAGCCTTATCCTAATCTCTGAGGATTCTTCTGGAGATGAGTTGTATCATAATTATGAACTGTAATATTAACTGAGGATTCTCCTGGAGTCTTGTGCCCCAGTCGCCCTTACAAAAACCATAAAGAAATAGTAGTAAGGGTATTACAAATGGTCACTTACTTGGTTTGTGATGGATTGAGATATAGATTCAAAGTGCTTATAAGCAGAGTTAGACAAGCAACAAAAGATGTTGTTAAGTCTGAGGTCTAATCCTCAAACAGGGAGTCCTTATATACAGAAAAGTGATGGTCTGTGCACTAGGACAGATCATCACATGCTACTACCTATTGTTCTACATATGGT
>Ga0157362_1000292_pt1 | contig 16415 bp, 13 predicted proteins | sample AttlaeALBM3_FD_111480 | JGI IMG/M metagenome (GOLD analysis project Ga0157362, IMG submission 111480) | Fungus gardens microbial communities from leaf cutter ant in Ribeirão Preto, State of São Paulo, Brazil - Atta laevigata ALBM3 | ecosystem: Host-associated > Fungi > Mycelium > Unclassified ... | reverse complement strand
ACGGTACACACAATTTGCTTCTGGTAACAGTTTGTCCGATAGTTCCTCTCCCCTCCCCAAATTTCTCAAGGAGGAAAACGGTATCGCTAGATCGCGACCATACAAACAAAATGAGTCCCGCGTCAAACTTTCCTTCCGGGTGATGGGCCCGGGGGGAGAGCATCGGATTCGTTTGCTGGGTCGCATCTCGGATTCGGGGGTAGCTCGCCTCCCTCCACCTGCATGGCGACGTGCCGGCTGCTGGGCTAATATCGCGAACGATGGCTTTTCCAGTACCGCTGCGCCGATATTCCTCGATCATCTCCCGCGCTTCCCGTCAGAACGTCGGATCGTCCCTCCGGATTCCCCGAAAAACATCCGCGTACCGCTTCCAAAAGGTCTCTTCCATCCTTCCATCCTTCCGTCCAGTAGTGGCGTATTATTAGCGCTACACTTCGATAATCTCGATATTGATAAATGTGGAGATAAAGTTAGGGATTAAACAGGTTCAAGGGAGATACGGTTTAACGTCCTTTACGAATATCTTTTCCACTCGAACGTTCTCGCCAACTCGTATACTACGGGGGAAAGAATCCCATTAACCTTGAACGGTCCTTGGAATTTCGGCGATAACTTGGCGGCGCATTGTGAACCGCCGACAATACGGTATGTCGCCTCAAACCAAATCCCCAACTCTAAAGGTTCGATTGCATCTACGTAAATTATAGTGCCGGAGCTACTGCTGATAGGTTAGGTTATGATCTAGGTTAGGTTATCGCGAATTGATGTAGCGATTGCAACTTCAGCATGCGCTCCACCTCGCGGGATCTCGCGGCTCTATTTCAATCGCCCCCTGACACCTCCATCGTAATGAATCGGTTCCAACTCGCGATCTAAATTTAAAAAAAGGTGAAGTGCCGACCAACGAATGATGGGCGGTATTGTACCACGAAACTCCTTCAAGTGAGGGTCCCATTCGCGGTGATTACAATCAAGAAAAGCTACGATAGTTTTGAGCACCCGATTTACTCTTTTGACGGGATTAGCGGATGATACGGCGGAACGGTAATAAAGAATGACGTTCCTCTGCGAATGATTGCAACATTTTATTAACGAACTTCGTATCGTTATCAGTAAGAGAAAAAGTTGCGATATACCCCATCGCAAAACAACAAGATCCTCGCATATCAATTTCCCATTCTTAAGGAATGATATTCTTCCACTTAGTGAGCAAACCTGGATTACGAGGAACCCGATTTACTATGCGAAAAAGATCCCATAAAATCGACAGCAACAACGATCCACGAAGCTTCTTGTGACTGCATCTCATTATTCCAGGGATTAGCCTGTTCCACCCTGGTACGTTGACAAATGTCACATACACAAATATATTTCACCACATCCCTGAACATATTCGGCCAATAATAGGCGACGGCCAAACACTGATACATCTTATCGATATCCAGGTGACCCGTTTGAGGGGTCATCGTGAGACTCATTCAGAACCTTCGTCCTCCTCGTGCGCGGCAACACTAACTTCTAATGGTCGAGATTCTTGATCACGCTTGAAGTCGTGGCCCGCGGTCTCAAATAATATAGTTGTCCATTCATTATCCTCCAATCGGCAAACAGTTTAGGTCTCTGCAAGACCTTGCAAAAACGTTCACCATATCAAAGGTCTCCGAGATCCCCTGCAATCTCAGCATCCGCGACAGCTACTAAGGAAATATTTATAGCTCCGCCATCTTTGGTGTCACTTTCAAAGGCACATAATAACGCATTCGGTATGCAATCACGTGATGCAAAGCGTCTTTACAATGCATGATCTCCTAATCATACTCTAACAATTCTAACGCCCAACGCACTAATCGACTGATTGAGTTCTTTAAATGGTGCAGCCAACATAGACTGTGATCGGTTATTACCGTGAATTTATAATCTTCCAAATATAGTCGAAATTTTTGTATCGCTCATACAATCGTTAGACACTCCTATTCATTGACAGAGACACTTCTTTTCTGGGTCCGATAGTGCGCGATTTGCGAAAGCGATAATATTTTCCGTGCCATCGATGATCTGCGTCAAGACCGATATCAATGGAACAAGCGGAGTTACTAAAACAAACGGAATATTAAAATCGGGACACGATAATGTCGGAGTGGATATCAATTTCGCACAAATCTATTCGAAAGCATGATGTTGCTCACTCCCCCAGCGCTGATTTTTCCATAGCAAGCGAATGAAGGGTTCGCTGACAGCAGCAAATCGTAGGATGAAGCGGTACCAGGACAACAATCTACGCCCAAGAATCTACGTAACTGCTTGAGATTATGTGGAGCGGGGTATTCCAAGATTGGCCTTTTCTGGATCAACGATCAAACCGTTTCTTTGCAATATAAATCCCAAATAATCTTGTGAACGACAAAATTCTCAGAATTCACACTTCTCAGAATTCTCACAATCAGACCAGCGGCAAAGAGCTTATTTAAGACGCGCCATTCTAAATGCTCTTCAAAAGTAGGTGTTACGATAACAATGTCGTCCAAGTACGTGAACGCATGCGGTTCCATCTCCGGTCCGATTAATGTCTAAAAGACGCTGAAAAGTCACGGGTCCCGTCAATCCATACAGCATTCGCGTGAAATGGTAGAGTCCTTTATCCGGGACACTAAATGCAATAATTTCGCGACTATCTTTTGCCAGCGGTTTTTGAAAGGACGCTTGGCTCAGATCTATTGGATCTCGGCTCGAAATATATCGCGCAGATCGTAACTTATTTAAGATACCATTCATGTTAGGTAGCGTGTACGTGTCCTTCTTCGACATGCTATTTATTTTATGAAAATCTAAACAAAATCGATACTTTCCGTTAGACTTCTTAATCATCACGATAAGATTCGACCATTCGCTAAACGATGGTTCTATTATTCCGGCCGCTAACATCTTATTACTTCTTCGCCGATGGCTTCCTGAATTTTCGGCGAAATTAAGTAGTAGCGCTGTTTAGTAGGTGCGTTCTGCCTTACATCTATTTTATGTTCCGTGAGAGAGGTGACACCAGAATTCGCGACAGCTTTCGGTATGCTGTTCTTGGTGGAAGCTTAATTCCGGGAGCCCACAACAAATATTCACATCCTTCTCTCTAATCTCCTCAAAAATATGTAGCTTCCACGAGCGAATGCCCTAGTAACTAACAAAATGCCATTCCGAAAACGCAAAATCCAAACTGACCCTAAAAAAATCTATCCGCACAAAAAATCTATCTCCACGATATAGAGAACAGCTAACTTCAGGAATAGATAAATAGTAATTTCTCAGGACACGTCCCTCAATTGCAATGGTAATTCAATCTTCTCTCGAATTCTCGCTATTTGTTCGCGGTACGAATACGGAAATTCTCAGTGTAGTTAGTCGGTAAGCTCGTTCCACTATTTCAATCACCCTGTCCCCAAAAAGAGTTCAGCTCGACTCGAAATCCACCAGAGCCGGCCAATGCTCTCTGAATGCTCTCCGATGAAGATGCGAAAATACCGTAACGGAGGTAACTCGGATACGTGGAACGTGATGGCGAGATACTCAAGGATCTCCTCGCCCAATTCCGCGCGGGCATCGCTCGATTTCGCAAGAGCCATTGCGACCCGAACTAGATTCTCTTCTGCGTTTCCCGAACAGGTGGAACGCATACGGTCATGTTCGGCGCCCTGCAGCGGAAACAGTACGTACATCGACTCTCCTCCACACTCTCGCGCAATGACCGGTTTTCTCACAATTTCAGCAATTTCTCGCAATGTAACCGGCTGTCTGTGCGGGCCTCGCCGTCGAGGTCAACGTCTCCTGCTCCCGTCGCAGCCCGGTTCGTAGTCCTCTTACTCCTAACAATCGCTTGAGCCGAAAGCTCGGTCGCGCCCGATCGGCCGCTCCGTTGGAGCCGACGCGGATGATAAGTCTATTTCGGAAACAAAGATTTCTCCGGCGCAGGAGGGTCCGACGCATCGTGCTAACTCTGTAGTTCACCTCCAGTCGTGAGCCCAACAGCTCCAGAGTCATAAAATCTGGAAACTCATCCCAATGGAAATCCATCTGCAGACGCGACAGCATATTACGATGCGTGTAATTTAATTATTTCGTTAAGTTCCATGGTGGATTCAAACGATCGAAAAAGGCCTGTATGCATGTTAAATAATCAGCGACCGACTCGCCATCTCCCTGCAACGCAAAATTTATCCCGCAACGTGTAGAAATCCGGATCGCTGAAACGCCACCGCCACGCAACAACAAACTAATCCCAGGTTTATCAATCCGAACGTCGAGAGCGGTACCAAAAAAGCGCGGTATTCGATAAAAAGAATGGCAAGCAGCGAAAAAGATCGGCATTGCTGACAGGAAACAACTCACGCTCCTCTTCAATTCGAATTAAGAAGCCCTCCTCTTCATTGCGCGCCCGAACACTTCAGATTCCATTTAGCGCGTTAATAATTTCCGAGACCGAAGTTCGCGGCATTCCCGACGTGTCGGCAGTATACAAGAGCGTTGATGGAAGGGTATTGTGAGCGACCCATAATCATGGGAGAGGGGCCCCGGACTGTTCAGTCGCATAGGATCGCAGCCAGAGGACGCAAACCCATAAGCGCGTCCTCTCCCGCGGAAGATCCGCATGCATCGTCTAATTCGTAGCGTCTAATTCGTAGCGTACAAGTAACAAGTTCGTGCAGAATGGTGACACTCCTCTCAGTCGTCTGCCTCCGACGCGACAATTCCTTCCTAAGCTGCTCCGCGGATAGCTTATAAATCCATAAAAGTTGCGAATGCCTTTCAGCCATTCCAACAGAATCCAAAAGCAGATGACAACAAACGGAAACGCGGGGAAGATAATTCTCTCTTTGCGGGCCTTCCGATATGAGTGCACTCTTCGGCACACAATAATAAGAGAAAACTTAATAACACCAGATAACCGACTTCAAGTTTGAAACGACCTATACTCTCGGACGAAATTGCTGGAAACGACCGGTATACGATAATAATATTTGAGAGTAAATGTTTAAAGAAAGCAACAACGTACCGAGGTCTCAAGGCCACGAGAACATAAACACACACGCCGACAATTCGACGCGAGACAATACGCACGGAACCGACAACAATAGAAAAAAAAACTTCGCGACTTTGAGACACGACAACAATTGGGCGAGACGATAGGCGAAACTCAAAGATGAAAATCAAAGACGCGTAATATTGCATTAAATTCCAGAGCTCATTCAAATAACATCTTATACTGTCGAAAATCACACGCCGCGAATAACATAGCTAGAAGGGAAGAAATTATCTCAATACAAATTCAGATATCGTATAAGAAACGACAAACACAAAAAAAGACATACAATGCACAAAAGAATTATACATAGAAAAGACAAATTCATCAAAACACATACTGAAGCGCCTTCTTTATATTAAACTATAGAAAACTGTGGCCCGACGGAGAAAAGAAAGACAATACAGATACATATCTTTTGGCCTCTTTCCCACATTGTACTATCTCAACTGAAAACATAATTCACGTGACTAGACAGTTTGTATCATTAAGAATGAAAAAGACAAAATGCGATACAAATAGCACTAATAGTACTTCCCGAACACAATGTCTATGACTACGTTTACGTTACGCATCGGTAAAACCGTTTTAGTTAATATCAGTGTTAGATGTCGTGTAAATATTCCTAATACCGATATTATTAAAACTATTTTGGTAAATACAAATCATTTTAGTAAATACCTCTTCAGAAAGAGGTTTGGCGTTATTAACTGTTTTAAGAAAGCCGTACAAACAGTCTTCAATCGGTTTTACGTATAAAAATCGATGTTACCAACTTTAGACATTTTATAAAGTTAAGAAATGACAAAAGACATTTTTTTCTTAGGTTCCGTATCATAATGCAGCATCCATTTTTGTAAATTTTATAACCTCAAAACTTATTTCATCTCTTCTATATATCAAAGAATGTTCTATACAATAAGCAGTTTCAAACCTTTTATGTTTTATGTTGGCAATATATTTCGTTTGGGTTTTATAAAGCTACTTTATGTTCGGTGGGGGTAAAATATGCCTAACCGTAAAAATTGGTACCAATACCTATTTTAACACCTATTTTATCAGTGCGTGTAGTCTATGTTTTCAGTATAGTAATAGAATAGCATAAGCCAATCAGCGAATTCCTGACAAAAAAAACAGTCTCTTTATGTGAGTGTCTTTATTTAAGAATTGGGACACCCCCACTCTTTGGGTTGCTCCAGTACGTTAGAGCTCACTCCTCTGAAAGAGATTTCTGTTAAAGGCTACGCAGAATAAAAGGAACAAAAAACAGAGAATAAGAATTTCTAGAAGAACTTATAAGAAGAACTTATAAGAAACCATGTACTGTGGAATATAGTTTCTGATAGGCTGAAATTCTTATTCTCTGTTCCTTATTCCTTTTATTCTGCGCAACGCGCCTTACACGCGTTGGTAAAACCTTTTTAATAAAAACTGTTTTTATGAAACTGGCCAATCACAGTGATTTCATTCTCCCGAGGAATAGCTATGATGGTCAATTTCATAAAAACGGTTTGATCAGTGCATGTAAACGTAGTCACTGATTCTAATATACACACACAGTTGAACTAATGTACATTTTTAATTTTATCCCTCAGAAATGTTCACATACTAGGACCGATATTCATATATCATAGTTAGTTCTTATTTCAAACATATGCTTATCTTATTTTACCAAAAAAAAATAGAATACTAATCCTGAAGTCTCAAGAAATTGATTAATCATAGTCAAATATGAGAAAAATAATTAATTATAATTGGTCAATTCCTTAAATTTTAAGGCTTACTACTCTATTGTGTTTGCGATAAAATAAAATAAGAACTATGAATATCGGAACCTAATTGGATACTAATATGTGAACATTTCTAAAGGGATAAGATTAATGATTATGAGTATACATACCAATCAAGTGATCTGTTTTCTATTTCTGTACTAAATTGCGCTATAACTTTTTTTCTCAAAAGCGAGAAAAAAATTTCTAATGCAGTCTAATGCAGAAATCAAATCTTGATTAGGTATAGTATATCCTTAGTCATTAATTTTATCAGAAATATTCACATACTAGAACTGGTATTCATAGTCAGTTTTTATTTCAAGACTGTCTTAAGTAATATCTTAAGACGCGAACGCAGCCCTCTGATTGGTTCGTCGCATTTGAATGGTTAAGACGATCTTGAATATGTTAAAATCTATGAGAATAAATTAATCTTATTATTAATAAATAATTGTTATAAACATGAATCGAGATTTCGGTCAAGCAAAACGCGATCTATTGAAGCGATCCCATTAAATTGCTACTTTGAAGGAGTGTTTCGCGTGGATAGAAGAGTGCAATAAATTTATTAATCAGCTTGAAGAATGCAATCATGTTAAGTGTCCACGGCTCTCTATTGGACAAACAATCTCTAATCATTACAATTGCACGACTCGAGGGTACAAATACTCAATTAAAAGACGATTTCTGCATTTTGATGATGATTACGCGAGCACTAGCTATTGCAATGACAATAAGGTGGAAAGATCTTTTGTTTGGCGAAAGACCGATGCAGCGTTTAAAAATTTTAACCGGTGCAATAATGCGGTAACGCGGACTACACATCGAGCTGCAATGATTTTTAGAAAACATCAGCAGTATAGTGCTCGAGCAAGTGCAAGACACAATAGAAAAATACAATCGTATAAAAACCATGACTTTGTGACGGGCCATTATCATAGGAACATTATCAAATATTTTTGTAAAAAAAGGTCGTGTAATATAATTGTATTATTGAAAATGTATTATATTATCGAAATATGTATTATATTATCGAAATGTATAACCCTAAATAATCATTGTGTATAGTATTATATTTATGATAAAAAATAAAGATTTTTTTTATATATTAAATTGAAAGAGATGGGTATAAATAATAAACATTTTATACATCTTATGTATTTTTATAACTTTTTATATATTTTTATGTTTAAAATAAAAACATTTTTATGAAAATATGAATTAAATTATCTTATCCTTGTATATCCAATAGGATGCATTGAATTCCAATCATTTTACATCGTTATCTTTCCTGCGCAATACTTTCATCATGAAATACACGTCCGAATAAGCTGCGCGATGTAATTCATGATCATAGAACGCTCCAGTGATAGATTTTCCATGATAAGTCGTCCAGTAGATTACAGAATCAGTATGCTGCACTTTAGCGATGTTAAACACTTCGGTGATCCAATTTGATGTATAACTTTTCTCGAAGACGGTTTTATATTTGTTTATACGTACCGAATCTTATTTTGAATTTCGCCGGACCCGCGATCTTTATATATTGTTGTTTATATATTGTTGATATATACTGTAACCAAGAGATTTTCAGCGATCGCAGAGATAATGTCGACGGGTTGCATATCGATCGTTCGATGCTTGCGCGCGTTTTAATTTGATACAAACTATGACAGCCCATTGATCCACTTATAGATTCCGTTAAGTGTAAACACCTTCCACATATCATTTTTAATGTGCGATTAAATCGTTTGACGATGCCTTCATTATGAAGGCTGAATAATAATTGATGTGCCTTTTCAAGAATTGTTGCACGTCAATATTGTAAAATTCTTTTCCCATATCGGTCTGTAGATTTTTTGGACATTTTTTGCTCAAATTATTTCAGTGATAGCTTCAGCCGTCTCGCTTCCACCTTTACTGAGCGAGATATGACTCATGCATACTTACTCAACACATTGATCATGAGTATGTAGTGATGGCTTCTGTTGAAACGCAAGTATGGAGCATCTCGATGATGTTAGCCTGCCGTAGACATTATATCCCCGAACTATGACGCGTCTTCGCGGAATATTTCTTCTCACTAGAGCGTGCAATTCCTCGACGAGCCGACGTCACTCAGAGCTAATTTTTTCTCTCTTTATATTGGATTCCTTTTTCATGATTCGGCGCGTGATATGCACGATACAAGAAATAAAGAAAATTTTTTTCTCAATGTCACAACTCGACTGACTCATTTCATATTGCATATTCAACTTAATTTATAACGAGACCGCGAAATTCCTCAATGATCCACCATCTCATTATCGTGAACGTTGTTGCTCGCTTGTAATCGTAGACGATTCACTAGTTCATTGGGATCCTAGTGCATGTAATTGATCGCGCTGTCGTGAGGTAATCCTTTTCCAGATTTCTTCTGTTTCTTTGGTATGATCACCAACGGCGTAATTATGTGTTTGTACTTATATCCTCTATTATTCAATACTCGACCCTGCGAATGGTGCTTGTGTTTGTGCGCGTTCATCGCCAGCAGCACCATGCTCTTGTATTTGTGCATATCTTCCATGTAGAGGAGATCATCGGGAATTCTCTTGAAAATCAACTCATGACGTATACTAACATATTGCTAGTTATGCTGTTTTTCTCATTCTCTTCTTTCTCTTCCTCCTCCTTCTTTCTCTCGCGTTTAGGGACAGACGCTGCATAGCGCAACTCTCTTTTTATCGCGCACACACCAGGACTGTGAATAATCTATCGCAGCCATTTAATAATAGATAATAGACTTAAAATGTCCGTCCAACGCCATGTCTTTCTTGTTTCTATCGGTTTTCAGAGCACGATGTTTTTTTGCAGATCGACTCGCTCGTCTTATCGACCTCCCTTATGAGTTTTTCATACTCATTTCGTACACATTAGTCATGTTCATCTCTGTGTTCAACGAAATATCGACAACGATTAATCATGTTATAGTATCATAAACTATTTAACAATTCTTTTCTGTATCTCCCGTCATTAAGCGCTCTGTTCTTTATATTTGTCGCCAACAGCGACATAACGAGCAAAATATTCGTCATACAACATGTCGATATTCACGTGATTGTAAACGTGTTTTAAGTTGCTACTGTCCTGTTTGAACAGGATCAGCAGGTTCATGTGCATTGTCATGTATCAGATGTTTGAGTATTCACACTTAAGTCTGATAGAGATAGAAATCATCGACGTTTGCGTGATGGCCTATTGAGAAGTATTTTCTCACCACATTCTGCTGTCGTATGTTACGCCATCAAAGATAAAAATAGAATTAGAGCGCGCTCGAATGGAACGATATCGCTGTTGTTGGAGAACATAAAGTAGCCAATTTTATCGATAAACGTCAGCAAATTTTCGATATATCGATATTTTAGCTATTGCGACGATTTTGAGTAGGCGTACGTTTTGAACATCGTTCAGGTTCTTGAGTAAGCTTATAAGAATGTTGGTTTTATCGGAATTCGACGGGCCACAAATGATCGTGCATACTATAATACTACTCATACTATACTATACTATATTATACTATACATACTATAATAATACTCGGCAGTATTTTACTATATTTGCGTTTCTTCGCGTCCCCCATCATTTCCGATTTTGCGTTGCAGTTCATGACGCATATCAGTGATTGCTGCACTAATTTCATGATCTACTACATACTAAAAAGTATAAGCTATCAAATGCCTATTTAAAGGTGCAAACCCATGAATCGTGCAATATTACAATATATCTCGCACTGTGCCATCCTTCCAACGTTCTGGATTTAAGCGCAGAGCAGTTGCAGTGTATACCGAAGATCGTACTGTTATAAGTGTACAGTGACTATGTGAGATAAACTTCCGGCAGATTTATAGGCGGATTAGGAGATTCGAATGTATCTCGTCACTGCGACGAGTATTACAATCAGCCGTGGCAGTGGATGCACATTGACGGTCTCGCACCGAAGATAAAGAACTGTAGCGAATGTCAACTCTCTCGGCGGTTTGCTGAGTTAAGCGATAGACATGTTTTCTTTCGAGTTATATTCCGAGCTAGCAGTTTTGCAGTCCATGAACATATTTAGAAAAGCGATTGGCATAAATCTATTGGACACAGCGTGCTGAGAACACGATATTTTCAGAGCAACGATCTCACTGACACACGGCGGACAAAATATTTGCTAAAGAGTACTGAAATACTCGCTGCTGCTGTCTGAGCAGCGATGAAAATCAAGACTAAGAATGGCACGGGCATGAAATTAAAGAAAAAGATGATGAGAAAAAAGACAATGAAAAAGCGGATACCTCCGACAGCGAAACGAGACGCGTTATCATTTCTGCCAATGTTGAGCGCGCTCTTTGATTGGCGAAGCGATCAGTATGGCAAAAGCGATAAACGATAGCAAAGCTGCTTGACATCAGTTCGAGCAGTTGTCACGTCACAATAGCGCGATGGAACAGGGTTATGTATCTCGCTCCATACAAATACGGACTGTATCTCGGCCTCTACAAATGCAGACAAGGTGTAGCAGCGAAGAAAACAAAACATCAAAAAGACAATAAAAATGGTGCAACTACCAAAGTGGAATTGACGAGCTCGCGAGAAGTATGCGCGTATCATACTTTAGAGATATTTTCATGCGTAACGCGTTGCAGACAAGCGGTGCGCGTCAAAACGAAAGCAATATCATGAATCTGGACGATGCGATGGAGTCAGGTATTCATTAGTACGCGAAGAGGAAAGATCACATAGTATATACTTTGATAGTTTCTCGGTAATCTTCTACTGTCCAAGAAATTGATGCGATATTTCGGGAACAATATTATGACGAGAGAGTACAATCGCACGTCCTATCAGATGTACAAACAGAATTTCTGCGGACAGATATGCTTGCAGTTTCTACGAACGATTGACGAACGCGAATTTAAAAAACCCGACGAGATGCTGCGAAATCTCAATATTCATCGAAATGCTTTTTCTGTAATGTTGGCACTTATACTGAACAGAAAGAGTCTTCACGGCAAATTATTTTTCTATCATTGTGAAACGACCACGAACTCGGTCTAATGATTTTTAAGACTTATCACATAAACATAAATGAAACGAACAATAAATCTTATTTCTACAAAGATGACTCGAAGTTACAATTCTCAAGAATTCGTAGTGAAGTGCGAAAACGAATTTTTGAAATGTGCAATTTTTACGGAAATGTTCGCGTTGCAATGCGCTTGAAACCATTGATGTAATGACAATAGCAACAATAACACTAATGACGACGATGACAGCAAAAATGGAGAATACCCGATAATGTTTCATTCAAACTGCAACATGATAAAATGCGAGATTAGATGCGCCTAGAGATTTAACTTTGGCAATCTCAACAGCGTCGGATCACTGCTAGGATTCTCGTCAAAGCGTATATTACGATCGTAAAGATGGCACGAATCGGATGTGTCGATCAATATAATGAACATAAACGTCATCCGCATAGAATGTACTGTAACCGCAGGTACTGCAACGGCAAAAACGCGCACACAATGCACGAATTTTTGCCGAGCATGCCATTGGGATATAAAATATCCGATTGTCTGCGCAAGTCATTTATCTATCAATCATCGCAAAGAACATTTCAGATCTAATGATACGTGTTATCAATTAAAACGTACGATTTTTCAAGGAAAAAAGATCAGATTGCATATGCAACAAACGACAGCGATAGCACGAGCATGAAAATGCTCATATTAAACAGAACGCAGAGAAATAACGCATTCTTTACAAAGCTGGTAATGTCACCGCTCGATAACATTCACTCATTCAGCTGTATCAGGAAGAAGAAGCTTAGCGCGTCGAACGTTAAATTTTTTAAATCTTTGGGATTCATGGTACGCAATTTTCTGATATCTGATATCCTAAACATCATGGATCGTCTTCGACAGGATTCGAATCGTAAGGATTGAGATTTACACGTACAACTTGTTCGCTTACACAATGTTCGGGTACAGCGACGAAGTAAATATACTCATACAACAAAATTTATACACATTGCCTTGCGATTTCTATATGTTGAGGGAAAACTGACGAGGAACAGAGGTCCAGGGTGCTACCGCGGATTTATTAAAATAATTGCGTCATGTTCATGTTTGATGAAATTCGATACGAACTCAAGTGTGGAGATTGCAACAGAAATATCGGAGTTATCAATACCAAGAATTACATGTCGCATACGACATTAGATATGACAAATCTTTGCATTTAACGCTAGATGGAACATTAGATCCAACACAAAGGAAGGACATTTTAATTTTTGCGTACCGTTCAATATATTGTTGGGCTTTTGCGAGGATTACAAATGCGTTGTCAACGCTTGCCATGAGTTGATTTTGATAGAAGATTACGCAATGACAACAATAGTCTAATTGGAGATCCGGCGACAGAGCCGACGCTTGAATTATTCAAAGTGCAATGGCGAATGCCGCATGTATTATTGGGCGAGATAGATATGTTATCGGTGCTACGAGCATTAGAAAGCGGTCGTTATCTGAGCATGAATTTTCACTCTTGGGATTTTTATGAGTATTCTCTGTTACAAAATACAACCAAACATTCATGGGCTGTCAAAACGGCTATTCAGCTCGAGAAGCCGCAATACATTATCTTTGCTCTGTAAACCAATCGAAAGAACAATATATTTCAAGCGTGTTTGACGCTTGTAAGTTTAAGTAACGTGAAGCTATATCTAAAATCAGATTTTTATCCGTATGATTTGAATTTGGATTTTAATAAAAAGAGATACGCCATTCTATTTGATGTATACTCGCGTTTTCATAAAACATATTACGGAATCGACACGCTCAATATATACTCTCGTTTGTCGAGAAAAGATGTTTTTCGATCATTGACTGCTCGCGACAAAACGAATCCGTCAAGAGTGGATATACGCACAGAATTTTGCTGCAAGGAGAATGTGCCTGCAAATACTACAACCTATTGTCTCATCATACATGATTGCATGATTCAGTACAATCTGTTAATCAACGTTGTGCAAAGTCATCTAAATGCATTCCAATATGCTATAAAATATCCGATCCTGGTTGAATGCTTATCACCATGGATTGCGATGGGATGATTTCGCACAGCATGATGAAACGCCTGATTTCAATGGCTGTAATTGGTGCGAATGACGACAATAAGACTCTCATATATATTAAAGAATGTGAAAAACGTGAACGATTGGTGGATACTTGATAGCGACGATTTGACCAATGAGATTCTGGATATTGATTATGAAAATATAGATTCTTTGAATAATCTAAATATTATTAATACTATAATGAGAATACATGTTAGAATTGTGTGTTACAGAATGTATATAAAATATATAATTGGTGGTTACAACGCCAAAAAAATGTTTAAAATAAAATATGAATTTTTTTTTAAATATACGTTTTAAATTTCTTTCCTTTTTCCTTTCATTGTAGTTAAGAATTAATTAATAATAGCTGTTCATTAGTAGTAGTAGTAGTAGTAATACTAGTAGTAGTAGCAGCAGCAGCAATAGCAGCAATAGCAGTAGTAGCAATAGAAGTAGCAGCAGTAGCAGTAGCAGCAATAGCAGCAGTAGTAGTAGTAGTAGTAGTAGTAGTAGTAGTAGTAGTAGTAGTAGTAGTAGTAGTAGTAGTAGTAGTAGTAGTAGTAGTAGTAGATTTAATATCGATCAAGAATAATTACAAATAAAAAAGAAAGAACTGTATAAAGCAGACATAACGTGCAAGAATGAATTTCGTTCAATAAGAATATCCACATACTAGTTTATCAACTAAGAAAAAGTAACTTGATTTAATTGATTTTTTTATACCGAAGAGAGTACCAAAAAATTATATTCAGATCGATAGATTGCACAGACCTTGCATCAGATCATTCACCAATCATATTAACCTTTAGCAATTAAAAAGCAAGCTCTTACTTTAACTAATTGGAAAATGAATTAGACGGATAGATTCAGAGATGAATTGGAAAATAAAATTGTTCTCCAAACGGTCCTGAAGACACCTGAATAGTTGGAAGAAGAAGTCAATAAATTTATCTAACCGGCAGCATGGAACAATACACTTATAATTCAAAGAAAGAATACAAACTACAATTATCCAAAAGAAATCCGAGATGATGTGAAAAGAAGACCAGAAAAAAATGGTAACATATTAGATCGCCAGAAGACAAAACAAATAAATAAAATTGAAAATGAATTAAAGAGAATGATTAGGAAAAACACAGGAAACATTAAGTAAATTCTTTAGCGGATAAAACGACGGACAAAATTACAGACTATTCTTTCTAGAAAATGACAAAAGGCATCAAGAAACCTAAAATGAAAATTCCACCAGTTAGAAAAAAGAATGAAAATTGGACGAGGAGTAATAAAAAAAGAGCAGATTTATTCGTTGTACAATATCTGTTTAAAACGTTTCAATTACTGCCTAGACTTACAAACAAAGAATATACACTACAAATAAAGAAGAAAAAGGACAAAATTAAATTCATTATTATGAATGAATTAATATGAATGAATTAATAAAATATGAAATAAAAAACAATGTAAATCTGAAAAAAGCTACGATCCAGGCTACGATCTAATCATTGAAGAATTATTAAACAGTTACTCAGAAAAGACTAAGATTCTGCACTTACTACAATCAGATTAAAATATATTCCAGAATCCTGGAAGAATTCTCTTTGTTGAATGTTCTTGAAAGGTCTATTGATGTTCTTTATGAAGATAATAGAAAATATCATAATAATTCCGAAATCTGGAAAACTGGAAAATGAAGTGACATCTTCCGATATCTCTATTTCTAAGGTCCTTGAAAACTATTATTAAAATAGAATGTTACTAAAATAACTTAAACCCATAATTAAGGACAGGAAATTAATTCCTAGTCACTAATTTGAATTTAGAGAAAAATACTCAATAATAAAACAAGTACATCGTATCATAAACATCATTGAATGAAGGAGCTCTGGAAGAAAAGCAAATTTGCTCTGGTATATATCTAGATGTGACATCGAGGGCTGAAATATAAGCTTAAAAGAAATCAATATATCAAATTCTAATGTCATATATCACAGACCTGCATTTTCGGGTAAGATACGACAATGAACACTCACAAGGGAAATATCACAACTGGATTTGATTTTCCATGAAATATGTTGTAAAATACAAAAATCTTATTTTTTTGTTTAATAAAATATCACCATTCGTAATTTTCTTAAATTCTTAATCTTTTTTTTACCAAATTAAAGATTATTTTACGAATTCAATCATGTGTAATAAAATTACAATACGACATATCATTTTCGAGAATTAATTATTAACCGTATATGCGCTATATGCGAAAGTAATTGTCATCAGAACAATAAAATATATAAACCAATGAATAAGGAAATTGACATGATTGATATTTGTAATATTAATTATAATAAATAATAATATAATAATATAATAATAATAAATAATATTAAGAGTTATAATAATTTTTATCATTTCTCCTTAAAGTGAGTAAAACTTTTTT
>Ga0157362_1000291_pt1 | contig 16446 bp, 17 predicted proteins | sample AttlaeALBM3_FD_111480 | JGI IMG/M metagenome (GOLD analysis project Ga0157362, IMG submission 111480) | Fungus gardens microbial communities from leaf cutter ant in Ribeirão Preto, State of São Paulo, Brazil - Atta laevigata ALBM3 | ecosystem: Host-associated > Fungi > Mycelium > Unclassified ... | reverse complement strand
TAGCAGTGCCTCTCTGCCGCTTAAGAGCATAAACGGCGTCCCGTTAATTGGGGCGGGGGATATTACCGCCGCCGGGCCGGCCGGGCCTAAAGGGGATACTGGAGCGCAAGGGCCGCAAGGGCCTAAGGGGGATACTGGGCCGCAAGGGCCGCAAGGGCCGCAAGGGCCGGTAGATAATGCGACAGGCTATCAGTTTTTATATTCTCCCGCTCGCTGGGTTGGTTGTTTTGATAACCAAGGAAATAAATATTTTAGTATAGATAATTTCAATACCAGTTATTGGAAAGTGTTTAATACATCAAATCAAAATATTGATGTAATTTGGACGCCGCAGGATAGCGCATTAACGCGCCGAAATTCAATCGGTAGTCAAGCCGTTGCCGACATACGCTCAGGCTCTTTGGGAGGTTTTAATATTTTTATTACGCACCCAAATTTTATATGCTATATGCCTTTTGCAAATAGCCAACCGGGGAATGATTTTGCAATATCTTTAATATCTCAAACAGGGGGTTTTCGTTTACAATATGTCTAACACCGATAACACCACACCTGCCGCTACACCTGCCGCTGCCGATTGCCTGATTGAGACCTGTATAGACCCTGTTCAAGGCGTTGAGAGCACCATTAAGGGCGCTAAAGGGGATACCGGCGAGGCTGGCAAGGACGGCGCTACAGGGCCGGCAGGAAAAGATGGCAAAGATGGCACCAGTATAGCCGCCGTTAACATCTCTGCCGATGAAGGGTTGGTGGACGGCGATACAACCGCGACAGCACTAGATTTTGCCATTACGCTGGATAATGGCACCTCTATCCAGCGCGGAGCTACCATAACCGCTTATAACGGCAAAGACGGCGCTGACGGCAAAGACGGAGTAGACGGGCCTGCTGGGCCGAAAGGTGATACAGGGCCAGCAGGGCCTAAAGGCGATACCGGGCCGCAAGGGCCTGCCGGCGGGCCACAGGGGCCTAAAGGCGACACCGGGCCGCAAGGGCCTAAGGGTGATACCGGTGCGGCTGGGTTAGACGGCAAAGATGGGGTTGACGGCGCAACAGGGCCTCAAGGCCCGCAAGGGCCGCAGGGAGAACGCGGGCCGGCAGGATTTGACGGCGCAACTGGGCCACAGGGGCCGCGCGGTTTTGACGGCGCAACAGGGCCGCAAGGCTCCAAGGGCGATACCGGAGAGCGCGGCCCGGCAGGTTTAGACGGCGCTACAGGGCCACAAGGGGAGAGAGGATTTCAAGGGCCGCAAGGGCCGCAGGGAGAACGCGGCCCGGCAGGATTTGACGGCGCAGACGGCAGAGATGGGATTGATGGTGCTACAGGGCCACAGGGGCCTAAAGGCGATACCGGAGAGCGCGGGCCGGCAGGTTTAGACGGCGCGGACGGCGCTACAGGGCCTCAAGGGCCTAAAGGCGATACTGGCGAAACAGGGCCGCAGGGGCCGCAAGGGCCGGCTGGGCCGAAGGGCGATAGCTCGGACGATGATGTGCGCTGGCAAGCCAGTAATTTAAAGACAGTGGAGCTTGATGTTGGGAATCGCGCGCTGGTTGAGCTAGAGCGCGGTGATGGCTCAACGACCAGCGCCTTAATTAACTTTAAGACGATAAACGGGCAGGCAACAGTCGGGGTTGGCGATATAGTGATTGCCGGCTCAGGTAATGATGATTTACGCTGGCAAGAATCTACCTTAAAGGGTGGGACGAATGGCGCTAATAAGGTTATCACCTTAGATAGGGGTGATGGCACTATGACTTCCATTACCCAGCAATTTAAGACGATAAACGGCCAGCCCGTTGTTGGTGTTGGCGATATTAGCGCCGCTGGGCCGCAGGGGCCACAAGGCGAGGTAGGGCCTCAAGGCCCTAAAGGTGATACCGGTGATACCGGGCCGGCAGGCCCTCAAGGCGAAACAGGGCCGCAAGGGCCGCAAGGGCCGCAAGGGCCGCAAGGGCCGGCTGGTTCGGGCGGCGGGTCAAGCGAGCCTTTTGCCGTCAAGTTTACGCAAGCCTTTCCGCCCGATACCAGCGGCGGGAGCAGCGTTCCTTGGTATTCTAATACCTTCTTTGATGTCTACATCTTATCAACCACCGCAATTATCGTGCCGAAAAGCGGCATAACGGGCTTATACCAAACCAGCGGCACGAAAAACAGCCTGCTATCTATAGGCCGCAATGGCACCACGCTGACGCAAAAGGGGGAATATTTAATCATCGCCCAAGGCTGCCTGACCTATTTTCATTACTACAATGAAGGGGTTAGCGTTTGGGAGATTTTCATAAAACCCGCCGCATAAAGGAGTGTAAAGATGAAATTTAAGATTGATGGGGATAATGCCGGACGCTATAATCTGTTTATTGACGGCCGGCTGGAGCTGGCGTCCGCCACCCGCGAGGAATGCCGCCGGCGGCGGAAGGATATAATTGAGGGCAAAGGAGCTTATAAGCGGCAGGGTGAAGCGGCAGGTGTAATGGGTGCTGTTAACACGGCGGCAGAGGAAAAGGCTGATAAGCGGCAGGGTGAATGTGAAGCCTGTCAACTGTAATGCGGCGGAAAGGATATAAGCCATGCGTTTTTTTATCAGCGGTATTCTTGCCGGATTTGCTCTACTCTGTATCACGACCGCGCTTTCCGGTTGTAGCGATAAGGATAAAGAGGCCGCTATTGCCATCGGCAAATTAGTGCTGAAATCCTGCCCGGTTCAGTTGGCTAAATCGGATAGCTGCCACAGCAGCGGTTCCTTGCGGATAGGGGATAGCATTTATAGCTATAAGTTAGAAGCCATACGCAATTTACCCCAAGGGAAGACCAAGCTTCCCGCGCGATAAAATACCTATCTGCCGTGATTTGCTGACACGGCAGATAATTTCACCTCTAGGGCCTTGAAATGCGAGTTTAACATCTATTCCCGCGCCGCTATCCCCTGCTGCTTTTACAGCCGCAGCAAACACCTGCCGCATCATACGCGCCCAGCCGCGCCGGCCGGAAAAATAAACAGTGCGGCAGTTTAACTGATTATAAACGGCAATGATTAAATCTACCAGTGATACCTTGTTCTGGTGTGTTGGCAAAACTTGCAGGAAATCAAGGCGGCAGGTTTTTTCATGGTTTTTATCCCGAAAATAATAGGCCTGATACGCGCCAATCATGCGGCCGGCAAAAGTAATCGCGTGCATAGCAACACCCTTGCTATGTGCCTTTTCCGGCAGGTGCCATTGCATTTCCGGCGGTAAATCGGCTCTGGCGGCATTGTAGAGATTGATACAGCGGCAGATTACCTCTATCTCAGCTTTTTGCCAGTCAAACCGCTTAAATACGCGGCGGAAATCGGCAGGTGTGATATTATCCATCTGCCGCGCTTCCCCGCCGCGTATAAGTGTAAAACTCCACCGCCGGAAACCCCTCTGCTGCTACAAGGCTGCCTGTATGATTCTCGCGCCACTCCGAAGCGGTAAGGTCGGGTTTAAAGTAGCAATCACCACCATAAACTTGTTGAATCCTTGATATGTAAATGCGGTCAATCTTACTCCATGTCGGCGATTTCATGCACTGGGCAAAAACAAAACCGCCGCCGATGATAAATATCTCCTGACGCGCATTTTTAGTGAGTTGCGCGGTTATCTCACTGCACAGCCGCCCCGCGCCAATAGCCTCTGTTAAGCCGCGCGCCGTATAAGCGGCAGGGTGTTTAAACTCCCTGTCACTTGTTATTACGATGTTATCGCGCCCCGGCAAAGGGTGTTTGTGCAGGCTATCCCATGTTTTCCGCCCCATAATCACAGGGTGGCCGAGGGTCGTTTTGCGGAAATAATCCAGCTCCCCGCGTATAATCGGCCAAGGTAATCGGCCATCACGGCCGATTACCCCATTTGCCGCAATGGCTGCTATAATGCTAATTGTTGCCTTGTTCATTGTATCCCTTTCAGATTGCTACAGGTGCTTTTATGGCCTCATGCGGCCGATACCCAATCAAGCGTATATCATCACGCCTAAAAGCGTCTATAGCATTCACTTCGTTTGCCAAATGCAAATCCGGCAAGGGACGGGGTTTGCGGCTGAGCTGCTCCTCTACAGCGGCAAAATGATTATTATAAATATGCGCATCGCCCAGCGTATGAATAAAATCCCCCGCTTCCATGCCGCATACCTGCGCAATCATATGCGTCAACAAGCTATAACTGGCTATGTTGAAGGGCACACCCAGAAATAAATCCGCTGAGCGCTGATAAAGCTGGCAGCTTAACCGGCCGCGTGTAAATCCGGCGGGTTTTTCAACATAGAATTGAAAAAAGCAATGGCAAGGGGGTAAAGCCATCTGCCCTATTTGCGCCACATTCCATGCCGACACAATATGCCGCCTGCTATCAGGTGTTTCTTTCAAACCTTTCACCAGACGCGCTATCTGGTCAATCCCTTCTCCATTATAAGACGGCCAAGAGCGCCATTGCCGGCCGTAAACCGGCCCCAGCTCACCTGTTTCTTTATCCGCCCATTCCCGCCAGATATTTACCCCAACCTGCTCCAGCTCGCGGCTGTTTGTTGAGCCGCGCAAAAACCAAAGCAGCTCCTCAACTACACCTTTCCAGTAAACGCGCTTTGTTGTTAACAGAGGAAAGCCCTCAATCAAATTAAAACACATTTGCCGGCCGAATACCGAACGGGTGCCTGTGCCCGTTCGGTCGGTTTTATCCGTGCCGTTCATCAGCACATCACGCAATAAATCCTGATACTGTTTCAATCCTTCACTCCTCCAATCCTTCACTTGATTCATGTTGCACTTTTACCTGTGCGATTCGTAATATCCCTTGAGATAAGCTTGACTTTGCGTTATTACACGGGAATAGTCAATATACGCATTGATATTATCCGGCAAATCCCCGTAATTATTCACCGGTATCACATTGCCGCCGCGCGCAATCTGCCCGCGTCTGGTGCGCAGGGAAGTTGTGAGAGGGGAATTAGGCAGGCCGTAAATATAGCGAACATTGCTCCCTATACATTCCCCTTCGGCCGTGTAAATATCGCCTTTTGTGCTTTTGCGGTATATCACAAAATCTTGCAAGCGGCCGCAGGCAATCGTTTGCATAATAGGGGTGCCATCTAACAGAAAACGCTCAACCGCCATTGCGGCAATGTCGCAATTCGGCGCTGACCGCAATCCCGCCGGCACAGCAACACCTTTACCCTTCACTTTGCAAACGCCACCATCAGCGGCAGGGGGTATAATGGCCCAGTAATTGTTAACATCTTTATGCAGCAGCTTGGCTATCGGTTGAAATTCTAACCCCAAGCCGAAATTATTTTGCCACTGCTGAAATATACTCCACAATGCCGCCTTAGCAGAATGGCGATAGGCCACTGTTATGCCGTCCGTATTAACACTTAACACTTTTAAAGCGCTGCCGTTTTCACCTGCTTCTTTAATGCGGCCGTATAATTCAGCAAGCAAAATTTGACCGGTTTTCGTAACACTCTCCAGCGCTCCCTCGCGATACAAAAAGCTATATTTGCTTTTCATTTTACCAAATGTGCCGTTGAGCACAATTTTATACATGGCTTGTGCAGGGTCGCCTGCTTTCTTTAGCGCTATCCGCTTGTCCCTTACTCCAGCATAATACTCCGTGCCGCCAGCAAGAGTATTGTAATTGATAATCATGGACGGATAATAGGAAGTCACATCAGCATCAACGATACCCCATTCCTCATCAGCGGCAAAATAGCTATCTTTTTCCCTGCTATGCAATCCACCGCTGCCAAAAGAGAGAAAATCCTTATCGGGTGCGCCTGTTTGCCCTTCTCCTGTAGCAGCGTTTTCCATGAACCTCAAAGCCTGCTGTCCAGCCGCGCTAACAACGCGACCCCGCTGCTGCGTATCAGGAAAACGATAGGCTCCTGCATATTGTCGCCTCTCCGGCAAGGTATATGACACCTTGCCTTTTAGCATATCCTCGGCTATTTGCGCATCGGTAAGGTGCAGGAATTTGGGATTGCCCGAATCCAAACGAGCCTGAAACGGCTCAGCAAGCGCATGAAAAAGCGCCTCGGTAGCGGGAAGGTCACCCTCTACAAGATACTCCTTAACCTGCCGCATCTCATCATCGCTCAACACACTGCCCGCTTTTACCGGCAGGGATTGCAGACGCTGCAAATGCAAACGCGCTTCCATATCCTTAAGGCTAATAAAAGGCGGACAAAGAGCTAAAAGGTCGCAATGGCTGGGGACACTATACGGGTAATACCGCGTCCATAATCCGCCATCATGAATAAGCCGGCCGGCTATATCGGCCGCAATGGCTGGATTTACCTGCCCGCGCGCGGCATGGTATTGATGCATCGCGTTTATTAAGGGTAAGTCAAACTTGCGGCTATTAAACCCGACAAGCAGATATTGCGGTCTTTGGGCGATGTAGCGGATAAATTTTATTGCGCCCTCAACCCCCTCAATTACACCTTCTGCCTGACCATGCAACAGTGCAACAGGCTCACCCTCTCCTTGCCGGCTTGCAATGCGCCAGCCAAGCAAGAAATAGTTTGGATAGGTTTCTACATCAAAAACAACCGGTATATAATCACCCCTCTGCCGTGTTGCATCATTCGTGTTCACAGTGTGATTCATAATATGTCTCTCTTTCCTTTAGGAATGCAAAATGGGTGATAACATCTGCTTTACGCCCGCTATGGGCACACCGCATTTTGCCAATGTTGAAAGTTTTTCTGCCTTGATAACTGCCCTGCGCCAGCCAAACTGCTTCGGCTTTAGAACAGAGCCAGTTTAAAACTGTTTCCACCTCACTTTCTTTAGGTTTTTTGCCTGTTAACGATTGCGCCGCCGCTAAAACGGCATAAGTGTTATGAGCCATCAAATAGCCGCGATAGCTAAACGGCTCGCTTTGGTATTCTACCACAATCATTCGCTTGCCGTTTTTGGAAATCCGTTTTTCCACCGAAAAATTATTACGGACGGCTTGCCTTTGCATTCTCTCAAGCGCGCTTTGCTGCGCCTCAGTCCTCTCCCTCTCCAGCCTCTCCTTTTCAAGCTGCGCCAGTCTTTCCCGCCGGCTGTCCATGGTTAACAGCAGCCGCTCTGCCGCGCCGGCAACAACAAAACTCTCTTTCTTTTCACCCTCACACCGGCTGATAGTGAAAGGGTATAAGGGTTCACGGCAAACCAAACATTTTAGCTTATTTTGCGGATTAGCCGCGCCACAGGCATAACAATGGCGGCAGGGGAAATCCTTACCGCTGCTGAACAGGGTTAACACCCCGCCCCCTTCACTATCCGCTGCATCACCTTTACACCCACCGCTGGGGGTAGTAAGACCTTCATATTGGATAAACGGGCCGGCCTCAATTAACAATTCCGCCGGTATTGCGCAAAGGGTATCATAACCCGCATAAAAACCCCGAAATTCGGCCTGTAGCGCGTTTAACAGCCTTCCCCCGCCACATAGTGCGAATTCTTGACAAAGGCCATCTACGGCCTCTATAAACGAAATCACAGGGGCGCTCTTGCAGTGCCCCATTTGCCCGATAGCGGCAAGCCGTTTAAAATGGCACAGCTCAATAAGCGCGCTAATTACCTCTTTGCCATTCCTCGGCCGGCAGCGCGGCAGGAATTGCTGATAAGCCTCAAGCGTTTCAACAATCAATCCCCCGTCTATTCCCCCATCAATACCGCCAGCGACACTATCACAGCCACTGCTATTATGACGATTATAACCTGCCACATCACATAAACCCTCATAATCCTCAGCCCAGTTGCGCCCCTGTCCTTGCCAGCTATCCGCTTGCCCTTCACCTGTATACATGGGCGCGAGAGCATCATAGGCTTTTTCCAGCCAAGACGCAAAATGTATATCCTGCCTCTCCGGAATCAGCGCTGCTGCCGCGCCGCAGCACGGCATAGATTTAGCCCCAAGGCTGCTGCAATACAAAGCCAGTTTGTTACCGCTATACAATACGCCCTTACTTCCTTGCAACGGCGTGCGATAGTGATAACACACAGCAGACGGCACGATAGGGGGCAGGTTTATCGCTTGCGGCAAAGGCGGGGTTAAAATGTCGTTTAAATCATCTCCCCTCTCCACGCTTTTCCGGCTACGCTTTTCGCCGTGCAAAGAGCCGGTGAGGTCGTAAACGCGGCAAAGTGTTTTTCCTGCGGCAGGGCGCATACCCCGCCCCAATATTTGCGCCAGTAAAACGCTAGAGCGCACATTGCGCGCCAGCACAATAGAGCGGGCGGCAGGGAAATCAAAGCCGGTAGTCAACTGACCCACATTCACCGCTACTTGTTTATCCCCGCTCTTTAGCTGCTCCAGAGCGTCCTTGTTTACTTTTGCCGTGTTGCAACTTGTAATACAAATGGCTTCCTTGCCGTAATGAATGGCCAGCGCCTCTGCCGATTGTATGCCGGCTGTGAACACCAGACACGGCTTCTCGGCGCTCTTAATTATATTAAGCAGCTCATCTATATGCTCCATCACAGCCAGCGTCTGCTCACCTTCTCTTACTTCCCCCGCCGCGTCTACATTAGAGCTATGGGCTAGCTCCCCCAGCACGGGATTTATGCGGTAATCCATGCCGCATAAATAGCCTTGCTCCAGCAAATTGGCCAAAGTGATGCGGTATATCTCTTTGCCCCATAGCGGCGCTGTAGCGGGGTGACTGCACATATGCAGGCGCAAAGGCGCTGCTCCGCCCTCACCCGCGCCGCGCGGCTTGCTGTAGCCGGCATCAGGCGCGGCCATCATTGCCATCGTATGCGCCGCCGTCCAGCTAAACGGCAATTCCGGCGTGGCGGAAAGGCCAATAAAGGGTGTATTAGGGAATAGCTTTAGCAAGCGGGCATAATACTTGTCGCTCCCCCTGCTTGCCGCATTGGCCGCGCCTGCCGCCCAATGGCATTCGTCAATTATAAAGCACATCTTGCCAAGCGCGGCAAGGCTGGCTAGTTGATTGCGCCGCCTATCCCCCGCCGCGCCTTTCGCCATTAGGCTTTGAATGGTGCTGCAATACGCCTTACCCGAGCAGCCGGCCTCTAATAATCGCGCCTTGTTTTGTGTTGCAATTAACTGGCTATGGGTGATAATATACGCATATTCAATCGCAGCCGGCGAATGCGGCGCGGGGGAATGGGCGCATTGCAGCGGCAGGAGATTAACAATAGCAGCTATTATATGACCTTTGCCGCCGCCGGTCGGAACCGTAATTATCCCGCCACGCCGCCGCTCTCCACGCTTTGCGGGAGCTGTTAAAAACTCCACAGCTTTTTGCGCCGCCGCGCGCTGATAAGGTCTTAGCATTTATTTTTACCCTCTATTGTATACCTTTACTTTTACTTTACATTTTTATCACGCCAATTAAAGCTCTGTCAAGACCCAGCCGCTCAATAATTAAACGGCTTACAATCGCCGGACACCCTACACCTTGCTTTATTATCCTATCTTTCTTATCAGAAAAAGAAACATCACAAACCCATTGCATAACATCACCAGTCTTATCAGCCCATACGCGCTGATAAGACTGCAAAAATCCTTTAGCATATGACCAATGCCATATTCTTATCCATGCCGGCAATTTTTCCTTTTGCTTAACTCTTTCAAACTCATTGACAAATAAAGAATTATGTAATAATAAACCCATGCGCTTTTTGATAAAATCGCTGTTTTTCATAAAAACCGTTTTATTCTCGGCCAAAAAATCACGCACAAGCAACGCATAACCCAGTTTTGGTAAATGAATATCGTAAACTACACCCTGCCGCAACATATTCACAATTTCAATCTGCTTATTTTCATCATTCATTTTCTCAATCCTTCATTCAAACGGCGATTTTATAAATTGCAGTCCTTTAAACTTGGACGGCTTAGCGTCTGCCCTAAAAAGCGTGGTTTGACTATCTCCGCCGCCCGCTAAAAACGGCCCATAAAGACGGCGCACATCTTTTAGCAGCATTCGGTGGTTCAAATTTACAGCACCTCTAAAAATATCATTATCAAGAGCCGTTAAAAAGTAATCTTGAAATTCTTGAGACGAATATGCCTCAAAAGGGTTAAAATCAGGCGCGGTTAAATCTAATCCGCTGCGCTTGTTAACAGTCAAAAGCTTGCTATTGTTAAACCACGCGTCTATAATCAATTCTGCGGGAGAAACATTCATTTCTTTTTGCGCCTCTGCGTCACCAATACCTTCAACAATCATTTTTTCCGCCGGAATCGGCCAATCTCGCAATTCGGCAAGTAAACCCGCCACTTCATCTTTATTATCCAACATTGCATACACAGCACCCCAATCCTCATGATTGGGTATATTTGGGCATTCTACAACCAAAAAACGGCGATTGCGCGCTTCAGCCCTAATAATTTGCGTATTATTAGTTGTGATGATAAAATCATAATAAACGCGCGCATGATAGGCCTCTTTGAATTTACGCTCTATCCGCTGAAAATCGGCAGTTATACCGCTTTTAAACTTTGCTGCCTGCTTAGGGTTGCCGGCAAAAATCCCTTCTTCTAACACAATCAAAAGCAAACATTCCACTTCGGCATTAAAATTGCTGTCAAGCAAATGCGCGTCACTATAAACCGCTTTATTTTCCCGCCGCATAAAGCTGCCGACAACCTTGCTCCATGTATCCTTGCCCGTTCCTTGCCCGCCACCAAGACAAACGGCAATATTTACGCGCTCCCCGCGCGCCTTGCGTGCCACCCACTCAATCATTTTGTTGGCAACATCTTGCCGCCCAGTAGCAAGAAAAAGCGTATGGTTTTTAAACCAGTTCCATAAATTACGCGGCGCATTAGCGCGCGCTTCCACTTGCCAACCTTGAAAAAGGTTGTAACACTTATTAGCCACATCAAAACCCGGCTTGTTTTTCGGGTCAAATTCAATACACCTCAAAGGGGTGCAGCCATCACGCAAAAGCTTTCCTTCCGTTATATACTCTATTTTCTCACGGGTTTTACCATCATCTCCCTTTACCTGATACAAAAAACAAGCCGGCAAATGGTCAAGCTTTTTATATTCCGTAAACCCGTTTTTATTAGCAAAAAGCAGTCTGTTCGGGTGAATTTGCCGTATAAAAAACTTTTTGCACTGGTCATAAAACCAGCTTTTGCTTTTCACCACCCCAAAATTAGTTGATAAAAACTCATTTATTGCCTCTTCAGGAGGTAAAATGTTAAAAATATTAAAAATAGATTGCTCTTTTTTCTCCGCTTCATCTTGTTCGTAAATCACGCGCATTATATATGCTTCAAAATGCTTACTCGCCTCACGCCCAGCGCTTTTCCATGCAGCGGCCATTTCGGAATACCCAAGCCCGCTATCCCCACCTAACATAAACAGCATATGTTCCGCTTTTGCCAAATCAGGCAAAAAATCAGCAGAATGCGCCCCCTGCAATGTGCTGGCGGATTTTAAAAAAGTATCGTTGCGCTCGCCTTCCTGCGCAACACGCATATTGGCAAAAGCTCTCTCTATTGCTCTTTTGGCAATAGGGGCTGCCTTATCGCGATTTAACGCGTTTACACTGTTTTCCTTTTTACCGGCGCTGCCAATTACCAGCTCCCTTGTATCATGTTTGGCAGGGAGAGCGGGCTTGGTTACACTGATAGGGATAAAATGCTTGCCGCCGATGTTATAATGCTCAACCTCTACCCCTGAAGGGGGTAAATAAAAAAACCTGTCAAGGTTACCGACTTTATCATCGCAGCCTTTAATTCCGCTTAATTCTGTCAAACCGGCGATAACACCTTTATAAGCGTTAGATGAGCCAATCCATGCCTCAAGCAGAGCAGGCTCATCTGGCAAACAAACAATTATCCGGCCTTTGTCCTTTCCCTCGTTAATGTTGCGGTGCGATGGGTAGCACAAGCATTCATAACCCGCGCTGATAAACCATTTCCGAAAATCACCATAATGCTCGTCTGCGTCAAGAACCAACAGATTGCTTAATACCCTCTCATATTCTACCCCTGCTTTCCTACCTGCGGCATAATGAGGGGAAAAAGCGGCGCTTGTATTCTTATCATTTGTCCTTTTGCCAAATGACGGGTTTTCAATGGCACTTTTAACCTCTGCAAGACAGGCCGCGTAAACCGGCTCCTGCGACCCCTTGTTATCAACAGTATTAGCGTAAAATTTGATAGCTATCATGCGCCCTTCCTCTGTTTGTCGGCAATGGCAGGGGTATAGCTATTTAGCTATCGTGTGTCAACTTAAATTTTAAATTTTGTCCACAGTTTTTTATTTTGTTTATTTAGTTGAATGTTTGTCAACTTTATTCAACTAGTTTCAACTAAAATATTTCCATTTAGTTGATAGCTAACTACCTGATTTTATTGATTAAATTCTATTTTTCGCCTATTCTACTAAAATTTACCTTTCCATTTAAAAGGTATAGTATATATAATAAAAAGGATAGGAAGGATATGGGTTGGTGATTTTTTTTAGTAGAATAGGCGAAAAGGGGGGTTGAGAGCTATTTTTATGAATAAAATCAATAGGTTAATTATCAACTAAAACGGAAAGATTTTAGTTGAAAAATAGTTGAACCCCCCTAAAAACAGTTGAAGGGGGGTGAAAAAGAATTTGGTTGTAAAATGATATAGCTGTATTATAGCCAATTTGGACTGTTTAGCAAGCCCCTGCCGCCACAAAGAGTTAACAAAAATGACACCATTGCCCCCACACCCTGCCACAATCAACACCCTGCCATTTCTTATCCTTGCCGCTATCTGGGCGGCCTGCTGGAGCTGGAAGCGTTGGCTTGCTTACAAGCGCGAGGTAAGACTGGCTGAGCTGGAAGCGGAAAGAGCGCGAGCACTTGCCACCGCCATTGGTGAAAATGAAAAAGTGCGGAAAGCGCTTGAGAAATGTTGCGCGCTGGCGGATAAATGGGTATCATACCTTTAGCATTCTGGATAATGTGGGTAAGCTATAGCTTGACCGCATTTTCTTATCGTGTATAGTGTTAACAAGTTTAACTGTTTGATTTAACTTGAAAAAGCGCCCGTTTCACATCAGAAAACGGGCGCTTTTACAAAAAAACTTTATTTTTAGCTGTTTTCCCCTTGACAAGATACCGCTAAAGGCTTATATTGCTGCTTGTAGACAGCGAAATACAAACTGCCACCCGCAAGCGGGTTAATGAGCAAACCGGCTTCCTGTTTACAGTTTGAAGTTAAGCGTTGAACATTGAAGGATTTAAAAATGGACAGATTTGCAGTTTCACAAGCTACAGCTAGCGAGAAAGCGCGGCAGGGTTATGTTGTTGACCATTTTGAGGCGGCATTGGTGAGCATTGCTAACAGGCGGCCGGGGAAAGCCCCATTTGCCAAATTGCTGGCGGAATTGCGCAAACACGCAAATGATTATCACAATGGCCGGCCTTGCGACAAAAAGCGGCTGATTTCCATGCTGGAGCGGATTGAGCGGGAAAGCGAGCGTGATGACCCGCGCGCTTTACGGCAGGTTTGCTGGGAACAAGATGACGATGAGGGTGAATAAAGGTGTAGAAAGGGTAGCATATGGCAGAGCGGCATTATATCCGGCTGGGGCGCAAGGCGAGGGGGTGTTATGAGAATTGGCCTCTTTATGCCAAAATGGCCGGCCGGGGCAAGGAATATGCCGGAATGCTGCACTTTGACCTGATGGCCATTGGCATGGCGTATCAGGGCATTACAACCGGCGGCGGCTGGCAAAGATTGCAAAAGGAATTCAAACAGATATTCATTTGCCAGTCCAACCGCTGGAGCGGGCGGTTTCGCCGCCAGCCGAAAAATGAAAAGGTTAGCTCATTTGCCGGTTTTGCTTTATGGCTGCAGACCGGCTCCCCGGACGGGGTTTACAATGCAGCCATGGAACGCCCTGAGGGGTATATAGAGGAGAATGATGAATGTCTTACACACAAGGACGGCCATGCTCAACCGGGAACTGTGATACCCGCATTACACTCTCGCGGACAAAAGAACCCGCTATTGACGAAAAGCAGGAGCGCATTGCGGCAGAAAGCCAAATAGAGCGCTTTCTAGCGGGTTTATTCACTTTCAACAGTCCTATTACCGCCGAGGGCTGCAAGACCTTTTCTGAGGGCGCTATGGCGGATTTATTCCGCAAGGCATGCAAGAATGGTTTGTTTGGTAATGAGGCGATTGCGGTGAAGCCGGAGCGGGTGAAAGATTTAATTTGTCTGCAATATTCGGATTTTGTGAGGGTGATGTCTGTTAACAGTGACGCTATTATTTTTATCGCTAACCCCCTTCAGCAGACCGCGATTGGCTATAACGATGTTATCAGTAAACCGGTTATTGCGGAATTTAGCGTGTCAATTCCGATTGAAACAAAATGAGCGCTGTGCTATAAAGCACACCTGCCGCAATGTAAAAGGCTGCCATTGCGGCAGGATAAAAAAAAAGAGCAGCATGAATCAAGTGAAGGATTGAAGGAATGAAAATTAAAATTCACAATGCAACATTGTTATTCCCCGCTCTGGACAGGGCCAAGGATTACAATAATGACGGCAATTTTAAATTCTCTGCCGTTTTTAGGCTGCCTTTAGAGGGCAAGCAGAGCGCCGGCTTTATGGATTTAGCCGTGAAAACCACCGAGGCAATGGGTTTTGCCAGCAGCGCAGTTAAGGATAATCGGCTGGGTAAATACCCGTCTGACCACCTTCAGATAAGCGCGAACAGCAAAGAGCGCAATGAGGCGGAAAAAAACCCGCTGCTGATTACGCCGGAAGGTATATTTCATTGCGGCGAGCGCAAATACCAGAAGCTGTTTGACAAGTATTTTTTTCAGGGCGCGCTAGTTGAGGCGTCTTGTGAAATGCGGGAGTTTGTGTCAAAAGGTGAAAAGCGCCTGTGTATGTATCTGAATGGCATAAAATCCGAGGGTAAAGGCGAGCTGATTACTTTTGAGGCTCCGGAAATCACACAGGAAAGCCTTGAGCAGGGTTATGTATCCATTGATGAGATGGACGCCGGCGCGTTTTTGGCTAGTGAAGGGGTGGAGAGTATCGCTGCTCCCTCTGAAGGTGAAACAGCCGGCAGTGATGAGGACGGTGATGCCGCGCCTTGGAATTGATGCAGTGTAGCAGCGCTGCATGATAACAGTGTAGAATGAATGATGGAAGGGCGGAATATGGCCGTAAGACAAGCGATATTCCGCCCTTCTTGCGCGGATAAATGGGCGAATTGCCCGTTTTACGCCTACAAACTCTATCAGGCGGCAAAGGAGCCTCATAGCCGCCTGCAAACAGACTTAAATCCTGCCGCCGGCAAAGCAGCCGAAATTGGCACAGCCAAACATGAGGCGGTTGCCCAATGGCTTATCAGCCGAGGCAGGGATAGCGGCAGGTTATCATTCTTTACACCAGCCGAGCGCCGCTGCATTCAGCTTGCATTTGAGCGCTATATAGCCCCGCACATCACCGCCAATCAATTTTATGTAGAATTATCCTTGCCGCGTGTAAAAACGCCTCAGCGGCGCGCTGTGTCCCGTTATGTGGATTTAGGCGGCACGATGGACTTTATCGGCTTTGCCGGCGGTGAGTTGCTGCTGTTAGATTGGAAATTTGGCAAGGTTTCCGTTTCTCCTGTGATGAATGAGCAGTTAAGCTGTTATCTTGAGCTGGCGGCGGAAAGTATCCCGGCCGGCCGGACGATGAGCAGTGTAAAACTGGTGATTGTCCAGCCAAACGCCGGCAATGGCGAGGAGAGGATAAAGGAAAGCGGCTTATACTGGCCTGCAGAGCGTTATAAACACGCTATCCGGGCGGCAAAGAAGGCGTATAAGGCAGGAGAACCCCCTGCCGCGTGTGAAGGCGCGCATTGCGCTTTCTGCCCGCTTAAGAATGCCGGCATTTGTCCATTAAGTATTTTTGCGGGGCTGGCTGAGATGACAGCCTGATAGATGAATACCATGCGGCACTGGGTAATAAACAAGGTTAATAGGATTGCGCACTTGGTTTAATCGCACCTTTTTCGGCTGGTTAACTGTCTTTTTGGCCGCAGCGGCTGTTTTATCGGCCAAAGAGGATATTGCTCAGGCGGCAAGTTTGCCTGATATAAAATTGGCTGGCGAATTAGGGGATTTGACCCTCTGGCTGATGAGCGCGGCTGGCGGCGCATTAGGCGTCTGTTTTATCACGCGCGATAGCCCATTTAGGAATAAAATATATGCTTTTGCCGGCGGATTTATTACCTCAATTGGTTTTGCGCCGGTTGTAACCACTTATATTATCACCCATCATGCCAATTATGGCCATGATGAGGTGCTTATGTTTGTAAGCGTCCTTCTTGGCGGCTTGGCAGCGCCCCTGTGGAGCGGCATATATAATTTCCTACCACAGGTTATTTTGCGCTGGGTTGAAAGCAAACTGCCTTTGCCGCCTGCTAGCTCTGCAAAACCTGAACAGCGTAAAAAATAACACTTGACAGCGC
>Ga0157362_1000290_pt1 | contig 16452 bp, 13 predicted proteins | sample AttlaeALBM3_FD_111480 | JGI IMG/M metagenome (GOLD analysis project Ga0157362, IMG submission 111480) | Fungus gardens microbial communities from leaf cutter ant in Ribeirão Preto, State of São Paulo, Brazil - Atta laevigata ALBM3 | ecosystem: Host-associated > Fungi > Mycelium > Unclassified ... | reverse complement strand
TTGTACACTTTTTACTTAAAATGAAATACATTTATGTTTGGCAAGAGTGAGAAGAAAAGTTCTAGTTCAGTGTAGCAGTAAAAAAAACAAACCTCATATAACTCATTATAGTAAATATTAAATGTAAAAACTGCCCAAAAATAACAGCAGCATCTGCAAAATGCTAAAAAAGCACTTATATAACACATTTTTAACGCTTTGTAGTAGTGTGCTACTTGGCTGATTTTTTAAATTACTGAATTTACATATTGTATACTGCTATACATTAAGATTTGATTACATGAGAAATTTTTGTATTACATTTAAGTTAGTAATATCCATGGTAGACGAAACAATTATTATTTTAATAGGCATGCTGAGCTAAACAAAATATCTTACCTTTATAATCAATTATCAGAGTCTCGAAAATCTCGATCTATGTTGATGCAGAAATAACAAAGTGAAATCGTAATATACGGCGTAAATATTCAACGTATATACATCAGTAATCTCAAATTCGTAATAGTTATAAAATTACTCGTTATATTGACTCAACGTCAGCACGATTGACAGGTAGCCATAGTATGAATCTGCTTGCATACAATTCCGATAAAATAAACAGTATTTATTGCCGTTATTTATATGTTTTATATCATACGATTGAAATTGATGGATTTTCATCCATCTTTCATTCATCTGTACATAATAACGTATATGTGCTTTTTGCATGTACTTCGATCACTGTGAAAAAGAGGTTAGAAGAATCCAAACAAAAAATGAGAATGCAATTAGATTCAGTGTTGCCAACTCTCGAAAAAAAAGAATAAATTAAGAGTCAATAGGGATTATGAAATTTTTTTTGTAGAAGAATGAAACGTGAAAAATGAAAAATTTCTCTAATTTCAATGGTTAAAATTTTCATTTTTTACTTTCCATCCTAGAATTAAAGTTTCATGATTGATATCCAGGCCGTTTTCCAAAATTCACTGTTCCACTGAAAATCTATAGTTTACGTTATGTATACTATAGATTTTCAGCGCTGGCAGTGAATTTTGGAACACAGCCCCAGGAGTGATAAGCTAACTCATTTAGGGGCTCTACATAAAAGAAGGAATAGGGAACAGAGAACAGAGAATAGAGAAAGAAATCACGTATTGTGGAATACACAGTTTCTGATAGGTTGAAATTCTTATTTTCTGTTCCTTTTACGGAGCCCCTTACACCTCACTTGTGTGCAGCTACATATCTACATTCAGACTCTGGCTGTGTTCGCTTTGATGCTTTATAGCATTTGTGAACATCAATTATATTGTTTAATATTTAATAATCAAAAGAATAAAACGAGGCTTAAAGCGTTGTGAGCATCAAAGCGAACTCAGTCTATATTATGTATTGTCTCGTAAAAAAAATATTTTATGAAACTCTGATTTATTCGTTCTGATTTATATTTTATGAAGCTACAAACCCAGCAAACGAGAATGGATTGAAATGAATTAAAATGGATTCAGATTTTCAAAAATACGGAATGTTAAAATAAATCCTTTTCAATCCTGAATGCATTTTTATTCATTTATAGAAATTGCATAGAGCATATCTCTTTGTCTTTCAATCTAGAAATAATATTAACATTTTCTGTGCGCATCGTGAATTCTACGCAATTCAGAATTTTGAATAGGAAGTACAGTTTTTTAATTTAGTTGAATTCAAAAATAATATCAATAATTACTGTGCATGAATACTGTTCAATTCAATATTCTGAATATAAAATTCAGTTTTTCAATCTAATTAAATAAAAAAAGTTTTTATTTAAAAATGGACCATAAATGTTATTTAAATTATTCAAAATTATAAATAGAACATTTTTCATTTTAATCCAACTAAGTTAAAAAAAATTGTAACGTAAAAATAATTGAGCTATGTTTTTTGTTTCTCTTTAAAAGTAAAATGAATCGATGTGAACACTCGCAAACCAAGTCGAACACAGTTGGCATTAGGCCAATCATGGCGCGCGACATCGGCCAAGCGAGATTAGATTATCCGACTTACCCAATGTTGTTTCGTAAATTGTTTATACTTTATTATATCTGTTATATGATGATATTTTTATTATATTGATATAATTTTGTTACTATTGTAGTTTGTTACTATTGTAGTTTAGATGGTTGTAATTGAAATAAAGAATGAATAATATGTTTACCAATTGAAGAAGTGGTCTAGTAAGCATTGCAAAAGATCCAGAGATCCCAAGTTCGAATCCCACTAAGGTGCATTTTTTTTAATATCAATTTGAAGTAGTTAATTTCAGGTATAATTATTATAAATGTCTTAGGAATAAAATTTGTAAAATTGAATTTAAATAAATATGAATGTAAATAAAATTTACATATGAATGTATTTTTTAAATATGAATGTATTTTTTTTTCGAATATTGTCTATCTAATGTCAGCTTGGATCTAATCCATTTCAATCTATTTAATTCTCATGAATTTAAAGTACGCATTAAAAAGTTTTAATTCATTTTAATCCATTCTCGTTTCCTGAGAAGCCTATGAAAAAAATTTTGCAATTTTATTTTTAAAAACATTTTACTGAATAAAATGCTTTTTATTTACGGTGCAGATATCAGTTTTTATACCGATATATTAGTATTGTTCGTTTTGTCTCTCGGAAGCTACTCGGGATCGCTCCGAATGAATCCAACGTAATTGAAATATAGGATTCACACTACGTACGACATCTGTCATATAACATCTGACATTCAGGTTTCGTCTATAATCAAGTCGGCTGACGTTTGTCGTTAATCGTAAAAGATGAGATCTGATCAATCCAAACGCCCAATAACCGACATCGACAGCCAACACGAAAAATGATGGTTTTATACGCATACAATACATAGTGGAAGTAAAAAAGTGTGCTTATGCACAGGCATTTTTTGCTGGCCAATGACAGAGCCTGACTCGACTTCGCCATCTTGAATAATTTCTAACGGGGGAGATTTTTAAGCGAAGAAACGCAAAATATTATACTCACAATTAAATAGTCTTATCGTTTATACGTATTGTCAGAATTAAGACAATTTAATAAAAAGTTGCTGGTTAGTACGCGTATTAAATACTCAAACAAGATCAATAAATACATAAAATAACATTAAACATTTGATAATTTTCGGAGTGAATTTATTTAGTATCAATAATTATATATAAAATTATTTTTAATATTAAATTATTTTATTAATATTTATTAAATTTATTATTAACATTTATTTTTAACATTTATTATTTTTTAAACATTAAATTATTGTTTAACAAATATAACAGTAAATAAATGTAAATTTAACATTTCGATATTTTTCGATTCGTAAATTTTGACATTTTTTTATTAAGATTTATTTTATAATTTTCAGTGAAAATTTTTTTATTAATATTTCTAACTCTTATGTATGTGCGCGTACATACTAATAATCGTAAATAATAAAAATAAAAATAAATTATTATAAATATTATATCATAAATTATAATATATTATATTATATTAATATTATATTAATATTATATTATATTATTGGGAGTACAAATTAATTCGATTCCATTTTTTTGTGCATTTATTTCAAAACAAAATGAATGAACAGATCAATTAAAGTATTGTCCATCGCTGCCTACTATTTTTTCCCATTTCTCAGGCAATTTTCGAATTCCATCTCGAAAAAATAACTCGTCTTTGGAGGCGACTTTTGGAGTCAATTTTCGATTTCTGCGAAAGAAGTGAATCGATGACTTGCTGCATCCTTCGGAACAATCAGTAATCAGAAGGAGCAATGTCCGAAGAATACGTGCGGTAAAACATCTCATTTGAACGTTTCCAAATATTTTTTTACGACTTTAGCGACATTAGGTCGAGCGTTGTCATGAAGAAAAATAATTATATCATGTCTTTGCTCGTATTCCGGCCATTTTTCTCGCAATGCACGGCTCAAACGAATCAATTGTAGCCGATACCAATCGCCCGTAATGGAATCGTCAGATTTCAGCAACTCATAGTAAACAAGACCTTTTTGGTCCTATCAGATACAGAGCATGATCTTCGAACCATGAATGTGCGGCTGTGGTGTTGATGTTGAGGTCGATGGCAACGATTGACTGGACTCAGCGTAGTATTTTTTCTTCTTGGGGTTGTCGTAGCATATCCATTTCTCATCTCCAGTCACAATCCGATGCAAAAAATCTTTTCTCTGTTGTCTTTGAATCAGCTATTCGCAAGTGAAAAATAGCCTTTTAATGTCTCTCAGTTTCAGTTCATAAGGCACCCAACTTCCTTGTTTTTGAATCATTTCCATGGCTCTCAATCAAAATACAGAAATGGCTTGTTGAGTTATCCCCAATGAATCTGCAAACTCCTCTTGCGTTTGACTCTGATCTTCTTCGAGTAATGCCTCTAATTCTTTGTCTTCGAATTTTTTTGGCTGTCCAGAGGCTTGTTTTCAACGTTAAAATCTCCATGAAACGTTGAAACCATTCCCTATATGATTTATTAGTTGGAGCAGTGTCACCATAAACTTCGACAAGCATTCTTCAGCTGCACTTTTCTTCCAATTAAAGCAGAAAATCAAAACCTCTCGCAATGCTGCTTGGTTAACACAAAATTCGACATTTCAAACAGTAAAAATCAAGGTTTTTGTATGAAATTCAAAGCGATATAAACTGAATTATTAGCAGATGTTTAACCTCTCTGAAACCGCCAAAATCAGCTGTCATGATGAACCATTCACAACAGCTGGAGCTATCTTTAGGGAAACGGACCGAACTAATTTGTACCCCCAATATACAGGGTAAAATTTATACTTTTCTAAATCTATACTTTTCAATTTGATTCCTGGTATTTACCTCAATCAGTGCAAATGCCGCTCGACATTTAGGAACGTATGACGCATAAGCACTGAATCTTACACGTTGCTTCGTTCTATCTTAATTATGTAATGAACGAAAAAAAAATAGAATGAAGTTTATAGCGGGTAAACCTCATGTCTACGAGCATCATATATTCTCCTAAATGATGAGCGGTATTTAGACTGAACGCGGATTGAAAGGAGAAATGCAGAAACCAAGTCGAAAATTGACCGAGAAGTTCAAATCTTGCCAAGCTCTGTTATATTATATTACATTATTAATATTATATTTATTAATTATTTTTACAAATAAAAATAATTGTAAATAATATAAATAAAAAATATAAATAATGTAAATATAATATAAATAATATAATATAATATAAATATAAATATATCCTGTAACTTGTTCAATGTACTCATAACGTTGTCTTCTATATATTCCATTGGAATATATTCTATTGGAATTGCGTCATGTCTCAGTATGACTCGTACATTTCCACTACTAAATTCTGCAATCATATTTTTTTTTTTTGGGTAATAGAGGGGAAATGCCTAGACATACTCAAGTTTCGGGGGAGAACCTGGGTTATGTGTGGCTCGCACCCATTAAAATTCCTCCGAGTGTCTTGCGCTGATCCTGATTCAGGGGTCCCCGGGAATGCGTACAGTATACTTCGGGGGACTCCTGGGACCCGTGATAGTCGCCGGCTCGTTCCCATCGATTAGGCACCGGCCGCGGGTGCTTCCCGAATGGACAGGAAAGAGGATCCCTCCCTACTCCTTCCCCTAATGTTATCGGAAGCTGAGTTGGGGTCGCTGGCTTCCTCAACTCTCCCGTCTGGCGTGTGAGAGCACCCAGGACTGGGCTTCTTCGTGAGGCAGAGCGGAGAGAGTAAATTAATTGCCTCCCAGTCGCCGTTAGGCGGAGTCGGACCTCTCGTCCTTCAGACTCCCGGTGGTATTGAAGTCTGAGGGAGCCCCATGACTCCCTTCGGGCGGGGGGAGAGGAGAAGCAGGCACTGCCTGTCCTCTCAGCTCGTGTCCCGGTTACTGGACCGTCCACGATACGATCGCTGTCCGGCCCCAGTCTTTTCTCTCTCCTTTTCTTCGTCGTCCTTTTCCTCCTCCCCAACAGGATGGAGGGAAGGACGTCTCCCTCTGCCTCTTCCTCTTCTGGTGTTGTGGTGGGAATCACTGAAATGACGTCGATAGCATTGCTGCGAGCCGTAATTCGAGGCCCTGCCATCATCACTATCGTCTCCTTCTAGAGAGGCGCCACTCTCTCCTTCTTTTTCTCTTTTGCCTTCTCTTTCTGCAGCATGACTTCGTAAAAGGAAGAGATTGCTTTTCAAGCACTTTCCTTGTCAACCATAGCCTTGATCATAACCGACAAGGAGAAATCTCTTCTCACTTCTTGCGTCAGGATTTAGCGTTCCACCGCTCAGGGCAGTGTTCCAATGTGTTGTGTGCAGTCCTGACTCGCTCTTCAGTGGTGACATTGCACCATCGGTTCCTTTCCAATACCACACAGATATTTATCAAAACAGCCATGACCGGTGAACACCTGTGTCATTCTGAAGGAAAGTTTGCCCTATTTTCTGCCCACCCACTGGTCCAGATAAGGAAGCATGGTCTTCACGATACTGATATCCAGCGAGTCATCCTCCAGGCTTCGTACCCACAGGTCTTCCTGGAAGACCCGTCAGCCTCTACTCTGATGTGGTCGATGGTCTCGGGAATTGTACTATCCCCCCCCTTGAATTTGATGGCTTTTATCATGGTATATGTCTTTGCCAGAATGTCACATACTCTTCAGGGAGTATCCGCTAAGACCATCACCGATGTAGGACACGGGACTTAGTAATACGTAAGGCCAGCCGCTTCTGCACAGTATGCAATCTAGCTTTGATGGCGGCTGGCCAGGGCCTCTCCACTCCACATGGGGGCTCCATAGAGAGCTCCCGACAGGACTGCTGAGGTTGGGTCGAGCAGAGCGTACCCGCCTGCCCAATCGGGGAACTATCGAAATGATCACGGAAGCTCCACGACCGTCCAAGGTGAGGCCCAGATATTTCAAATTGGGCCCCATCTGAATGCAGATTTCCCCTATCTTGAGCTGGGCCCTCGGGGAGCTATCTCGAGATCCATGGTGGAGAAAAATCGTCTTCATTTTCTTAAGGATCACCCTCAGACCTAGCTCCTTATTCACATCGACGATGCAGGCCACTGCGTGGTTCGCATTCACGATGATTCTTCCTCGGGTCTCTCTTCCGGCTACCACAAGTGTAGCAGACGATGTGGCAGCCGGGGGAGTAAAGCTACGCGGAAAACAGCGTCGTATGCGATGTTCTATAGAGGGATTACAGATCTCTGGAGAACGCCACACAACATTTCCTCCGCTATTGGAGTTCCTCTTTATCATGGAATTCCATCTCTTTCACGATATCCAGGTAGGGAGGCAAGAGATGATGTTCGCTCCAATATCTTTACCATCCGGCTCCACGGAATACTGTTGAAAGCGTTGGATATGTCTCGTTAGATATGGCCAACGCCTTTCCTCCCTCCGTGGTCAGCTGCTCCGAGAGGAAGTTGCACTTGCTTAATCGCATCTATCGTCGATTCTTCCTCTCGGAAGCCAAACTGACCGACAGATAAATCGGGACCATCCCGGTACAGGTGTCGAATGATGCGGCCAGCGATAACTCGCTCAAATAATTTGTCGACATCACTTAGCAGACGTACAGGCATCTACGCGGAGGGATTTTTCTCTAGCTTGCCCTTCTTACAAGATTGGCCCTCTTCCACGATCTGGGGAAGATACCTTCCTGGAGGCAACTCGTAAAGAGTTGCCCCACCCTTTCATCAATAAAAGCCCTGATCCTGCCCGGCATCCGACCCTGAAGCCTTGGGTCCGCCCTTCAGTCGGGCGAAGGCCTTTTCCATCTCTGATCCCGAGACATCCAGCTCTGTCCATCCGACAGATGGGCCGGATCTAGTTGGGATCTCCCTCTCCCACTATCCTGTTTAGACGTCCTGGATCTCGATTATTGGGGGAGCCTATGGTCGCTTGTTTTTTACGATCTTATTTGTCTCCTCCATAGATTTTGATCGAGGAAAGAAATAAACTCCTTCCAAATCGATGCCCTCCTGAAGCGGCCCTCGGGGCCCCCTTCGTTTCTCTTTGGCTTGTTCTTGCCCCGCCTCCTTCTGGCCCGCATATAGGCCTTCTCCTGGCGCCCATTGTGGAGCGGAGAAATTCCGAATTCCTTGGACCAGTAGGTTGTCCTGCGGATTATAAGTTTGCTCTGGGACATCGACGCGTCACACGCACGCGATATAATATCCCCGAGTCAGTCAGCCTCTTCCGTTATTTCCTCTGCCGCTATATCAGGCCGGCGTTCCGGCCATGTCGAGGCTTCAAGGACGCCGGGATCCAACTTCTTAAGGACCCAACGCTTCTCTTCCCTTTAGTGGCGGCGTCTTTGTTTGCATCTCCGTGAGGGACATTATAGATGAGGCGCTGATCTGATTGTTCACCCAAGGAGACGGCCACTTTCTATCTCTTGATTCTTTTGGCCACTACGGGGAAGGCCCACGAAATATCTGAACTCCCCTCAGCCACAAACGTGCTCATCCGACCTCTATTGGAGGCCGAGTGCCGCTACCCATAGCGGGTGCAATCCTTGGAGTCGATGGTCGGAGATTCCTATTCAATGGCATGAGCGTTCCCTCCCAATGGCAAAAAGCGTCCCCTCTCACCATGATAGGCCTGGGGGAGCGTCTATATATGTGCCCTCCCTCTAAGGATTTCAAGGACTCTTCGTCTTCCCTGCTGCTTATGCTAGGAAGAAAATAGCACATCCATGGGCCTCCACTTAACTAGTAGGAACCTCTCCCCGCCGAAATTGGTATCATCGATGGGGATTCGTGCGCATGTTGGTTGACTATCGCCACTCCGACCTCAGAAGTCTCTGTTGTTCTCTGGGATCATGTATAAGTCTGCGGCAGTAGCCAGCCCCCCACTCTCGGCGAAACTCTGGAGAAACATCTTCTGAGCCCCACTTGAGTGATTTAAATTGGTTTGGAGGAGCCTATTGGTCATTTATCTTATTGATCGTTTGAAACTCCTCCATCTCCATTCTCTTAATGACCGCCGGCCGATGGCTGTCCTCCATCTTCATCCTCTCACCGTCGACCGGCGGCTATCAGCCATTGGCTGCTTTATGGGTTCCTTGGGACCTCCTTTCATTTTCTTGGCTTGGTATTGCAGTCTTTGCTACAAAATCCTATTCTGCCAGTTTGCCTAACTCCTTATAAGTTGGGCATTCCAGCTTCTGCCAACATTCTCTCGTCTTATGGTTGATCCCTCCGCATCTGTAACAACAGCCGGAGCGACCTTGCTTGTGCATGTGCTCTGCACATATCCAGCTACCAGGCATCTGTAGCATTGTAATCCCCTAACAAGGGAACAATGTCACTCGACAGCTGGACCGATTCTTATGCGTGGGGTTGCGAGCGCTTTTTTCCACACCGAGCGTTTGGGCACCATACCCCCAGACCGTTAAGGGCCTTATTTATATCTCTCACTTTGATGTTCTGCAGGGGATATCCTCTAATGCGGTTTTCCATCTCTAAAGTTGTGACTAAGTCGTTGAGGCCCGTTAATCTAAACTCGACAGTCGAGATATTTTAACATCGTCTCTTGTGGCGAAAACTTCGCAGAACTTAGCCGCCAGCATCTCCTGAACTTGTCTACCTTTGCTCCGTTCTCCTTTCCGTGGATCTCCCAAATGAAGGCGCCTGTAACAGCCTTCTTGAGTCTAAAATCCTCCATTTCCAGCTCGGCGAGGCTAATTCTCGTCCTCGCGAGTCTCATCACATCCGCGCACGTAATTGAGACTACAGCTGTGGAGGGGGGCTAGGTAGGGCAGCTCAGGAAGAGAGGCGTGCCCTTCGGGAACATCCTCCCCTCTTCTTGAAACATCTCCCCCGGCTTTAGTAGGAAGAGGCCTTCTTCTATGCGGACGGTTAATGCCGCCTTGGTACTCTTGGTTTTGGCAATCGTCCTTTTGGCTATCTTAGAAACGACTTACGTCCAGATCATTGGCGGCTATGCCTGCGTTACACTCACTATCTCCGGCGAGAGGGATGCTTGCAGTCGCAGTAAGCAGCACGTCCCTCATTGAGGAGAAGAAGGAGGGATTGTTTTTTTTCCTTTCTGCCCTGGATCCACCTCCAAAAACGATCCCTTCTCCTCCATCGAGCGGGGGGGGGGGGCGGCTCCGTTGGTGTCCAATTTTTTTGGCCGCGATTTGGCAGCGGCACTGTGGGGATCACGTCCATCTTCTACAGACGAGGGAAAAGACGCTCAAGAGCGCCCCATATCACTCGCTCGTTGCCCCCCCCCCTCTCTCCCCAGGAGTTTGACCTTGGAAGGCCTCCCGCCAACGGATGTGACTCTATCCTCGCTAGGGAATTCATTTGTTTTACAACTCCCTGCAGAGGCCTGAAGAACGGTGCCCTCATGTCTTCCTCGGTTACCACCATTGGAATGCAATGTTCCCTATCCTCCGGAGAGATTCATCCCCCGGAGCAGGTCGCCCCCGCGTTTTCATTAGGTCCCTGGTCGGGCTCTCTTGGCCCGACCACTCCATAGCTGATTCCCAACATAGGTCGTCGCTCCGTCCAGTCACATCATGCAACGGGAGGCCGTTGCCTCCCGTTCCTCCTTTTCCTTCTCAAGGAGAATATTCCGGTAGTGAAGGTACACGAACTTTCGATTGAGTTTTTTTCTTTCTTTCTTCCAGACCCTGCTCGTCGTATTCTTCCGCGAGTTCGATTGTCCTTTCCTTTTTTCGCGGACGTGGAGGTGATCTTAACTTCTGGATCGAGGATCGCCCTATGATCCATCCAAAGTTTTAGCCCTGGCCTCGGCCGTAAATTTCCCCACGTGAGCGAGGTTAAGGGCTGGCCTCCTACGTTCTTCGAGGATTCCTCCTCCGAAGAGAATATTACAAAAGAGGCCAATCTCTTGCGATCTTCCTTGTTCCCGAGCGATTCCATCGAGACTGATGACGCAGCTCGATATTAGCTGTTCGTTACAGCCAATGATGATCTTGGCGGCTACTTCGGCATACGCCCTGGCCTTGCTACTAGCAGGGCCAAGACGCGCCTTACGACGGACTTCCATCTTCTCCCCTTCACCCTTTGCTGGGCGATCTCCATCCGCGATTGGTATAATTTTAGTTTTGGTGTCTGCCATTATTGGTTGATCCCTTTTTCCATGACGGCTCCGGGCGTGCCCTCATCTCCTCAGAAACATGACCTAGAGAGGGCCCCGAGTTCCCCCAAGGGGTCGATATATGGAATGAGCACTAGGAATGTTACATCGGGTGCACTGGTCTCTAATCCTTTACTCACTGCGGGCGAGGCAAGTCCCACTCCCGCGGTTTTCGGAGGTCTCCTGCCTCCGACTATGAGGGTGGCGCCACGGATAGGTCGGGTCAGAGAAGCGGCGCCTCTTTCGGACCCTAGCCACCGTGGCAGCCAGCTTACATTCCTACCTCCCGGTGCTCGAGTTCGGAAAGGACGCCGTCGTAGATACACCGTATCACGGACAGAATATGCGCCGAGCGGCCACGCAGCTCCTTCTCCAGGAAAGACGTGAAATAAGTCCACGCGACTCCTCGATCTCCTCTACGGACAGAGTCCGTATCGACAGAGAATTCCCAGTGCACTGAGTTAAGGAACTCTCGGAGACTCTTCCATCATATGATTGAGAGACCATACACCCTCCCCCCTGCGGACAAGTGCCGCATCGCGGTAGCTCATCCATCTTCCTCCCAAGTGGCAGAGAGCAATGCTCCTTCTAACAATGCTGTGCCATTGAAATCAGGGCCGCCAACCCCTATCGGCACATTGGGGATCCATCCTAACGAGAACAAAATGCTCAGGAGTCCCCGCTTCGAAAGAAAGAGATTCCCTTGGGGTTCCAGATCCGGTTTACAGACTCCTCCTATTTAACAGAAAAATACTGCTCTTATATCCTCCCACAAAGGGAACCTAAAGGGAAGCCCCCTCACAAGGTGGCAGTCCACGAGGGGAAAATTCTGCAACCATGATTTATCTTCAAATTGTGTAGGATGAAAGTGTTGAAAATAGATATGAGCTACAAAAAGTTATTTAATAAATTTTCTTATATTTCAATTATTTTTTTATTTTCATAAATTTATTATATATATCAATTTTAGGATTAACATTCTCTTTACATAAAACTTTCCATTTTTCGATTAATTCTTCTTCTTTTAGAAAGCATAAATAATTTATTTTTTGTGTTGTGCGAGTTATTATGCAGCTTTTTATTGACAGCTTTTTATTGAACACGACGGCATAGCAAATAAAATAAAAATAAAATATAAATCTGTATAACAAAACTTTTAAAAGATTAACTAATTAAATTAACTTTAAACTTATTTTTGATAAAACTAACACTTTGAATGCGACTGACACTTGTGTTACTATAATCATGCGTGAAGGTGGCGGATTTCAGTCATTGCGCAGAAAATGCGTTCGAGAAATGAGCATACCTTTTTACTTCCACCATACAATATACGACGTCTTCCGACTGATTGTAGACCAGGCCTTCTTGTTATGATGAATGTCGGATGTCGTATGATGGATATCGTACATAGTGAGAATCCTACATTTTAAGTATGCTGAGTTTATTCGACCCCGAGCAGCTCCTGAGAGACAAAACGAACAACTGTTTTCTTTTTATCTCCAAGAAGTAATATTACATTATAAAACCTTTTTTGTTTCTATTTTATGAAATTGCAAAGGCGCATACAGAGTTTGCAAATTAATTCTTGAACACTTTTTATTAATAAAATTATGTATCTGCATTATAGTACACATCGGATAAGAATTTTTTATTAAAAAAAATTTTTATTTAAAAAAAGTCGCTCTATACAAATCTTCAGCCATAGAATTCTCTTTGTATTCTTGATCTATTTTCTACTATTGGTTGAGAATTAATCACAAGTGTTCCGCACCAACTGCAATTAGTGCGGAATGCTGAAATTTGTTCGCGTCGCATACTCCAACATGCTCTAGTATGCCATAATTCTTACTCACTCTAATAATCGCATAGAGTGAGTAGGAGCTATGATAGGAGTTATTATTTGAGCATATTAGAACATACAATACAAACAAACCTCTTGTGATTGATTCCAATCTCGTTCCACGAAAGGTGCTTTTTCATGCCGCTCATTTCGGCGTCAAAATAAATCACGCAATAGAAATTGATAAATATCAAGCATTAATTTTAATCACATGACTTATTTTGACGCTAAAAATGTGCATTGAGCGTCAGCATGAAAAGGCATCTTTATACTATTCCGTTGCATGGATAAACACCCTTAAGGTGAAATTACACGGTGTGAAAAAGACTGCGGAATAGAGAATGCGTCAATTAGCGTTATTTTGCGTTGTTCCGAATATCACTAATTGGTTTCAATGATGCATTTTCTATTCTGCAACCTTTTTCCGCATCGAGTAATTTCATCCTCAGAGCTCCATGTGACATATTTACCGCGTATCGCATATCGCGTAACCAATCAACAATTAGTAAAATGCAAAATCACAACACAGATCGCTTCTAATTACACGGTTACGCGATAAGCGATAAATACACATCAGGCACAATAAAAATACATACAGTATGGACACTGCACTTTTTATGTGATCCCCAATTTTTAGTGTGCATGCATCTATTTCCAACCAGGAATGTGGCTGCCTTCAGCAATGTGATATTGCAGGCTAAGTTAGGTTAGCTGGATTTCCTTCCCATAAAATATAATTAACCCTTTCTCCTACAATATTGTGTGAGACTTGTGCTAAAGAAATCGGGTCAAACATGAGTACCACGGGTAAGAACCGTAATACATCGTACAAAGCTTAATTTCTTTTAATTTATGAGAGAAAAGTATGGCAAAGGATTAATAAAATTAAGTTTTACTAAAAAATTAAATCAAATTTTTTCGGAGATGCTATATTGTGTAGACTGTTATATTTGTATGATAAAGTATTCTCATAATAAAGTATGCGTGCATGTGCGTATGTGCGGGCGGGCATGCGTTTGTGTGTACGTATATAATTAAATTACAACTTCACATTTAATTACAATTTTTAAGCAATATATTATTTTTTCATACATAATTATTCAATTACAATTTTTGTAAGTATTTAATCAATTATTATTTTTAATTTACTTATTACTGTTTAATATTATTTTTATATAATGAGTTCATTAATATGTATTATATTATTATATAATTCTGATTCAAAAATATATTCGCTATAAACAAATTTCATGACACGACCGAATTATTTTTTTTTTTTTAGAAAAATCATTCTGTAGCTTTACAAAAACTCAAATTTATAAGCGCTTTTCCAACCCACAACATGGCGACGAGTTATAACCTGGGATCCACTGTATCAAAGATGCTGACGCTCAGTGTCCATATTGTACGTACTTATACTGTAGAGACTTAAGCCTGATGCTGGATTCACATTGGATTCGACGTGCGTCGTACGATCCTCTGCAATCAATCAGAAAATAGGATTTTGCTTTGTATTTATAATGGCCCTTAATATTAGGATCAGCGCTTGATGAATGTGGGGGATATCCAAATTTTTTATTAGGATAATGATGTATCAGTGGTATCATCGCTATATATCACGCTCATCTTGAATAAAGTCGTCCTTTTTGATCCAAATATATATAAGAAATATAAATATATATAAGAAATGCTTCCGGAGGAAACCGGATGGACAAGGCTTTTTCGTAATACATTGGATTTGGGTACAAGTAACGTCTATTGGATTCTGGAAGGCCAATTGTCCACTGAGTATACTATCAGATCGTCCGCGAATGCAATAACTTGAGGCTTATTTGATTGAGTTAATTCGAATATTTTTAAAGCCACATAAATATTAAACAATATAGGTGAATTAACTGTGCCCTGTTATAATCCGTTGTTAATTTGAAATGTCTTATTTGAGAGAGTATCTCCCTATGCTGTTATTAACGATCTACAACTGCACAAGAAACATGGAGAAATTTGAAAAAGATGTTTCAGGACTCAATAGAAGAATAGGGCTGCTTCGTACGCTCATCACTACAAAACTAGACGACAGTCAATCAGTTGATTATGTTAATTGTATAATTGGCACCGCACATAAACTGAAAGAAGTTGGTATGGAAATCAACAATGAATGGATCGGCGCGTTGATGTTAGCAGGACTTCCGGAAAGCTACAAGCCCATGATTCTAGGACTCGAGAATTCAGGTATGCCGCGGATTCAATTAAAACTAAATTATTGCAGCATGTAAAAAATATTCTGGACAAAACAAAATCATGTAGTACGCTTACAATAAAATTTTCGCCAAAATATACAACAGCGAAAGGATCCCAGATGCTTTGAGTGTAACAAACGTGGACATTTTGCTAAGAATTGTCACAGTAAGAAAAATAATAAACAAAATATGACGAAGAAGTCGTCTGTAAAGGAAGAAAATAATTCAGCCAAACAATCCACTCTGTTGTGCAATACGTTGCTACTTGATGAGGCGGACACAAATAAATGGTACATTGATTCCGGAGTGTCTGTACATATATGATTAAATGTCGTGATTGGATGTCAATAAAACCAAAGGATATAAAAATATCATAATAGATAAAACACGAATTCCAGTTGAAATGTGATATGCATTTAAATATCTCAATAAACGAGTCAGTGCCACTGTTAAAGTTAAGAATGTTTCGTACGTTCCAAATTTAGTCACAAATCTTTTGTCAGTGAACGAAATGACAAAACGAGGAAATAAGGTTTGACTCAAACGGCAAATATTCAATAGTCATAATCAAGTGGTTGCTACTGCAGCCGTCGTTGGAAATATGTACAAACTGAATCGTCCTGAAGCAAGCATGCTGCGTTAGATGAATCAGGAAATGACAATATGGTATCATAGACTCGGTCACATCGATGAAGGAAATCTTTAAAGGCTGGTTAAAGCATGGTTTCTGGAATAAATCTAAGTGGATTTTAGACGCTGTGAGATCTGCATCAAGCAGTTGAGACTGCTCTTCAAACATATTGGAAATAGAGCTAAAGAAGTTCTAGAATTGATTCACTCAGATTTATGTGGGCCATTACAAGTAAACTTCGTCGGAAGTACTAAATATTTCCTAACTTTTATTGATGATTTTTCGCGGAAAATTTACGTCTATATATACTTAAAAGTAAAGATGAAGTTTTAAGTCATTTCAAATCATTTAAGAATCTCGTTAAAAAATAATATAAAAAAATATCAAAACACTCAAGGACGGTACCGAATACGTAAACGGAGCTTTTGAAACTTTTTAAAATGAAGTAGATATAATCCATCAGAAATCCATCAGCACCTTACACGTCAGAGCAAAATGGCTTGACAGAGAGAATGAATCGTACCTTGGTTGAAAAGGCACGTTGCATGTTGTTTGATGCAAAATTAGATTGTGCTCTATAAGCTGAGACAATTAATACAG
>Ga0157362_1000289_pt1 | contig 16464 bp, 11 predicted proteins | sample AttlaeALBM3_FD_111480 | JGI IMG/M metagenome (GOLD analysis project Ga0157362, IMG submission 111480) | Fungus gardens microbial communities from leaf cutter ant in Ribeirão Preto, State of São Paulo, Brazil - Atta laevigata ALBM3 | ecosystem: Host-associated > Fungi > Mycelium > Unclassified ... | reverse complement strand
GCCGGCAACGTCATCGAGTTCAACGCCCCCTTCGCGGAGCTGTTCGGCCTCGGAGAGCTGGCCTCACCGATCGCGCCGCCGCACCCGTGGTGGCCCGACCCGCGGACCGAGCCCGAGGCCGCTGCCGCGGCCAGGGACGCGTGGGCCAGGATGCTCAGTGAGGGCAGACACCGCCAGCGTGTTCGGCTGCGGCACGCCGAGGGGCACCGGTTGTGGGTCGACGCCTCCGGCGCCCGGTTCGTCGAACCGGAAACCGGGCGCGCGTTGATTGCCATCACCGCACGCGACGCGACTGCCGAAGTGCTCGCCGAGGAACGTCACCAGGGCCTGGCCCGGCTGGTCGCGGCGTTGAGTCTGACCACCGACGAGCGGCAAATGTTGGGGGTGGGCCTGCGCGCGATGGCTGACCTGTTGGGTGCGGTCGAGATCGCCGCGGCCGGTCGGGACGCCTCCGGCGAACCGGTGTCCTGTCTGTCGGGTCCACCGCCGAGTCCCTCCGCCGTGGAGGCGTTGCGGCGCGTCCTGGCCGGCGACGGCACCCTGCCGCTGCCCGAGGAACGCGACCCGACCGGACGCACCACCGGCCTCGGTGCGCTGCTGCGGGCCGACCCGGACCCGATCGCCGTGTGGTTGCGGCTGAACCCGCGGCGGATCGTCCCCGATGAGCGCGCCTATCTGGTCGTGGTCTGCTCCGCGTTGACCCGTGAACTGACCCGGGCGGCCGCGATGCGGGGGCAGCGGGAGATCGCGCTCACCCTGCAACGGGCGCACCAGCAGGGACCGCACCACCTGCCGCCCGGCTTCCTCGCGCGCTATCAGCCCGCGATCGCCCCACTCGAGATCGGCGGGGACTGGTACGACGTGATCGAGCTGCCCGGGGGCAGCTTCGGGCTGGTCGTCGGCGACGCCGTCGGCAAGGGCCTCGACGCGGCCGTGGTGATGGGGCAACTGCGGTCGGCTGCCCGGGCGTTGTTGGTGCACAGGGGGGATCCCGCGGAGGTCCTGTGCGCGCTTGACGAGTTCGCCGAGAAGGTGCCGGGGGCGGCGTGCACGACCGCGTTCGTCGGCGTGGTGGCGCCGGACAGCGGAGTCCTGCGCTATTCGGCCGCCGGTCATCCGCCCGCCCTGGTGGCCCACCCGGACGGGGGCGGCGAGCTGCTGGATGCCGCGGCGGGGGTGCCGCTGGCCACGATCCCGACCGTGCGGAAAACCGCGGAGATCCGGCTGCGTCGGGGCAGCGTGCTTCTGGTCTACACCGACGGCCTGGTCGAACACCGCGGTGCGGACATCACCGTCGGCATCGGCGCCGCCTCCCGGCTGCTGCGCGAGGCGGTCTCGACCGACGGCCGCGGCCTGCCGGTTGACCTGCGCGAGCTGGCGGACAACCTACTGTCCGTGTCGCCCGATCCGGCCGGGGACGACATCGCATTGGTCCTCTATCGACACGGGGGCCCGGCCGCGTTCACGGCCGACCTCGATCTGAGCAACGGGGGTGCCGCTCTGGCCGGTACCCGCGACGAGCTGCGTGAGTGGCTGACCGGGATCGGGGTCGTCGAACCGAGCCTGCACGAAATCCTCATCGCGGCGGGGGAGGCCTGTGCGAACGCGGTGGAGCACTCCGGCGCGCAGCCGTCCGGCGATGAACCGGCCGCGCGGATTCGGGGGACCGTCGCGGAATCCCGGGTGCGCATCGTGATCAGCGACCGGGGGCGGTGGAAGGAGCCCGAGCAGCCCGCTACGCTGGCCGGCCGACGCGGTCGGGGCACGTTGATGATGGCCAACCTGGTCGACCACGTGGACATCGACACCGGCCCCCGCGGCACGACCGTGGCCCTGGTGAAGGAGCTGACGCGGATGGAGGAGCAGCCGATCACCCGTCCGCCCGCGCCCGTGGTCGCGGATGGGGCCACTGGTGATCGCCTGCTGGTGAGCCGCGGGCCGGCCGGCCAGGTGGTTCTGGCCGGGGAAATTGACCTGGTCAGCGCGCGTGTCCTGCGCGCGGCGCTGACGGCGGCGGCCGCGGAGGATCCGAACCTGGTCGTCGACCTGACCGCGGTGGACTATCTCGACAGCGCCGGTGTGGCCGCCCTGTTCGACTTCGCGACCGGGGCCCTGCGCCTGAAGGTTCGCCCCGGCTCCGCGGTCGCGACCGTCCTGCGGATCTGTGGGATTGGGCACGTCGCCACGGTCGAATTCCTCGCCGACCCCGAGTGAGTCGTCCGCCCGCGCCCGGGACAATCGCAGCGGCGGCCGCTTCGGATCAATGTCTGCGGCCGCTCCCATGAACGGGGCCGAGGGAACGGAAACACGTGGACCGTGAATCCACGCCGGGCGACGGCGCTGGTGTTGAGCCAGACCAGTTGCGCGGGACGTCGCTGACCGCGCGGCGCGGGGAGCGGCTCCGAATCTCCCGCGGCCCCGGCGGCGAGGTGCTGCTGGCCGGGGAGATCGACCTGGTCACTGCCCGGACCCTGCGCGAGGTGCTGGAAGTTGCCGCCGGTGAGGGTCCCACATTGGTCGTCGACCTCACCGGGGTAGTCCACCTGCAGAGCGCCGGTGTGGCCGTGCTCTACGACTTCGTTCATCACGACCTGCACGTGCGCGCCCGGGCCAACTCGGCCGTGGCCGCCGTGCTGCGGATCTGCAAGCTCACGCAGATCACCGATGTGGTGCTGCTCGACGACAAGCAGGCCGTCGAACCACCCGCCGACCCGGCCAACTGACGCGGCCTCAGACTGGGCTCTGGCCCACGAGTTGGCCGATGCCGTAGGTGACGGCCATCGCGACCGCGCCCCCGAGGACCATCCGCGCGACCGCGGTCCGGGCGGCGGTACCGCCCAGCCGCGCGCTGACCGCCCCGGCGAACGCGAGCGCGAGCAGCACCGCCACGAATGTGACCGGCACCCGCCAGCCGCCCGGCGGGAGGGTGACGGCGAGCAGCGGCAGCACCGCGCCGGCAGTGAAAGCCAGGGCCGAGGAACCCGCCGCCTGCCAGGGGCTGGTCAGCTCATCGGGATCCAGGCCCAGCTCGATCTCGGCGTGGGCGGCCAGCGCGTCGTGCTCGGTCAGTTCCGCTGCCACCGCGCGGGCGGTGTCATCACTTAGCCCCTTCCTCCGGTACAGGGAGGCCAGCTCGGCCAACTCGGATTCGGGGTCCTCGCGCAACTCACGGCGTTCGGTGTCTAGCAGGGTGGTTTGCACGTCGTGCTGGGCGGCGACGGAGACGTACTCGCCGAGAGCCATCGACACCGCACCCGCGGCCCACCCCGCGATTCCCGCGGTGAGGATCGCGCTGCGGTTGTCGGTGGCCCCGGCCACGCCCAGCACAATCCCGGCCACCGACACGATTCCGTCGTCGGCACCCAGCACGCCGGCGCGCAGCCAGTTCAGGCGGGCGGCCGTCGACTCCGAGTGGGGTTCGTCCCGGTGCTGCACAAGGGGAATCGTCCGGCCCATCCTGGTTGCCCTCCGTGCCGTCCGGGAAACATGATCCACCGGGATGCGGACCGGTCCGGAATGTCCGGTTCGTCCGGTTGGTCCCGCGCGTTAGTGTGCAGGAAACGATCATTGCCGGCGTTTCGGCCCCGTCGGACAAGCCGAAGCGGCAGGCTTTGCGTATTCAAGTGGCAAACCCACAGTTCCGGGGCGGATTGTCCACCACAGTTCGGATTGGGTGACAATCTCCCGGAATCGCGGCGCGATCCGGGGGGCGTGTTCCGCCCGGTACGAGGCTGCGGTTGGGCGGGAGGAGAACCGATGGCGAACATCGCGCGGGCGCTGGGTGGTGCGGCCGCGGCCGCGGTGATGGCCGGAGGGCTGTTGGCCCTGCCGGGACCGACCGCCCGCGCCGGTGCGCCGACACCTCCGCGGCCGTCGCCGGGGCTGATCCGGATGGGCGACGACACCGTGATCCCGGCGCCGGATGCCGTCTACCACCTCTCGCCGCAGCTGGCGCGCATCCTGGGCACGCAGACCGTGGACACCGCGGGCTTGGACAGGCTTCGCGCGGCCGCGCGCCCCGGGCTGCCGGGGGAGAGGACACCGCCGGTCGGGACCACGTTGCTGTGGCCGGCAATCGACATGGCCCACGGCGTCGGGCCGGGCATCTACCTCAAGCCGTACACGCTGCACGCGGTCGGCAAGAAGATCGAGGTCTGGGTCGCCTCCGGGTGCGACTCGGTCGCGTGCGGCACACATTTCCCGGCCGGGGATTGCCGCGAGGCGGACGTTCCCGGTAGCACCGACGTCACCGACGCGCAGATCGCCTCGCTGATCAACGAGTTCGACAACAACATCTACCCGAAGGAAACGAAGGCCTTCTCCAACCCGCCGGATCACAACGGCACCCTCACCATTCCCGGCATCGCCGCCGCCGGTCTGGACTTTTCCGGCGACGGCGACCACACGGTCACCCTGGTCGACAACGTCCGCGACCCGAACTTCTACGACTTCCCGAAGAACCGCTCCTACGTCGCGGGCTTCTTCGCGCCGGTGTTCAACCAGCTCACCGACCGCAACGTGATGACCATCGACGCCTTCGACTGGGCGCATCGCACCGGTGCGCATCCGAAGGACGAGCCATCGTCGGACCTGTGCCGCTCGCGGGCCGCGCACCCGTATCTGTACGAGTCGACCTTCGCCCACGAGTGGCAGCACCTGCTGGAGTCCTACCAGAACCCCAAGGCGAACACCTGGGTGAACGAGGGCCTTTCGATGTTCGCCGAATCGCTCGACGGCTACACCGACACCAGGCTGGACATCACCAAACCGGGGGCGCAACCGCAACTGATGTGCTTCCAGGGCTGGGGCACCGTCAAGGGCCCGTCCAACCCCAACCCCAGCCCCTGCGGCGGTCCGGAGAACTCGCTGACCGTGTGGGGGGACGAGGGATCCGGTTCGGAGATCCTCGCCGACTACGGCAACGTCTGGTCGTTCCTGCTCTACTGCTACGACCGGTTCGGGTTGCCGTTCATCAGCGGGCTGCACCTCGACGGCAAGAACCAGGGACTGGCGGCGGTGCAGGCGCAGCTGGAGAAGGTCGCCCCGGGCTCCAAGGTGGTCGATCTGCTGCACTCCTTCCAGCTGATGAACCTGGTGGACCACTACGCCAAACGGGGCAAGCTGTCCGGCGTTGACCGGGCTCTGGTGACCGCCCGGGACCTCGACGCGAGGCTCAATCTGGCCAACGAGGCGGCCTATCAAATGCCCGGTGCCGCCCCCAACGGGGCCGATTACGTGCGGCTGCGGGACGGGGACCGGATGCTGTCCGGCTCGCAATTGCAGTCGGTCAGCTTCACCGGCGAGAAGATGACGATCCCGGCCGCGTCGGACAACTCCGACCCCACCGCGGCGTTGTCCGGACCGTCCGGCGCGGCTTCCGTCGAGGGTTGGTACGTCAGCCTGGTCGGGTACGACCCGAAGAGCAACCGGGTCGTGGTGTCCTCGCACGCCGGCTTCGACTGGAGTCCGGACGCCAAGACGCTGGCCGCGTTCCGCGGCCTTCCCGTGGTCGTCGCGGTTGTGGCGCACGACGACATCGCGGAGGCGGACGGCGAGTCGTACGCGCACTACCACCTCAAGGTCAACGGCAAGGACCAACCCGGCGGGTGACCGCGGGTGCGCTCGTCCGGGTTCAGATCTGGATGGCGGAGCCGAGGATGAGCGTGCGCTCGCGGGGCAGGCCGAACGCCTCCGCGGCGTCGGTGGTCAGCCGGGAGGTGGCGAGGAACACGTGCTGGCGCCACAGCGCCATGTCGGTTGCCGGACCGAGGTGGACGGCGATCGTGGACAGGAAGTACGACGCGTCGTCGAGATGAAACCTGGTGGTGGACGGCGGGACGGGGACCAGCGCGAGAATCTCCGGCACGGTCGCGGGCTCGGCGTAACCGACCTTCGCGGTCACATGGATCATCCCGGCCATGTCCAGGTCACGGACCCGGATCCGATCGGCGTCGGCCACGTACGGGATGTTGGCGGTCTTCACGTCCAGGATCACCACATTGTCGTGCAGGATGTGGTTGTGCTCGACGTTGGCCCGTAACGCCAGCGGGGTGGTGGCCCAGCCGCGGTTGAGGAATACCGCCGTGCCGGGCACCCGGGTCACCGGCGGGTCGGCAGCGCGGACACAGTCGAGGAAGGCGTGCAGCGAGCCTTCCTGCTCGGTCCGGTGGGCGGTGACCAGGGCCCGGCCGCGTTGCCAGGTGGTCATCAGGGTGAACGCAATCAACCCCATTGCCAGCGGCAGCCAGGCGCCGTGGATGAGCTTGGTGAGGTTTGCGGTGAAGAACAGCACGTCGACGCTCAGGAACAGCGCGCCACCGCCGAGCACCAGCCACAGCGGCGCATTCCACCGGTGCCGGACCAGCCACAGGAACAACAGCGTGGTGATCATGATCGTGCCCGTGACGGCCATGCCGCAGGCGAAAGCCACCGACGCCGAGGACCGGAAGGTCAGCACCAGGGTGACCACCGAGACCATCAGCGTCCAGTTGATCCACGGCACGTAGATCTGACCGATCGTCTCCTTGCTGGTGTGGCTGATCCGCAGCCGCGGAAGGTAACCCAGCGCCACCGCCTGGTGTGTCAGCGAGAACGCGCCGCTGATGACCGCCTGGGAGGCGATGACGGTGGCCGCGGTCGTCAACGCGATCATCGGCAGCCGGCTGGCGGACGGGAGCAGCCGGAAGAAGGGGGCGTCGACGGTCCTCGGGTCGGACAGGATCAGCGCGCCCTGACCGAGGTAGGACAACACGCAGGCAGGGAACACCAGACCGAGCCAGGCGCGGGTGATCGCCGGGCGACCGAAATGGCCCATGTCGGCGTAGAGGGCCTCCGCGCCGGTGATCGACAGCACCACCGCGGCCAGCGCGAAGAACGCCATGCCGAAATGCCCAGTCATATAGCCGAGGGCGTAGCTGGGGGACAACGCCTTCAGCACCGACGGCTCTCGGCGAATGCCGTTGATGCCGAAGATCCCGATCATGGCGAAGAACACGACCATGATCGGACCGAACGCGTGCCCGACCTTCGCCGAACCGAAGCGTTGGGAGGCGAACAGGCCCAGGATGATCACCACGGTGATCGGCACCACGGCCGAATCGAGCGACGGCTGGACGACCTTCAGCCCCTCGACCGCGGAGAGCACCGAGATCGCGGGGGTGATCATCGAGTCGCCGAAGAACAGCGCCGCCCCGAAAACCCCCAGTCCGGCCAGCACCAGCTTGGTGCGCCGACCGCCGGGTACCGCGCCGCGGCGGATCAGCGTGATCAGGGCCATGATCCCGCCCTCGCCGTCGTTGTCCGCGCGCATGAACAGCAGGACGTACTTCACCGTCACGATCAACGTGACCGACCAGACGATCAACGAGGACAGCCCGAGCACGTTGGTCACGGTCGCGGCGACCGGGTGCGGGTCGTCGGGGGCGAAGACGGTCTGTTGGGTGTAGATCGGGCTGGTGCCGATGTCCCCGAAGACCACCCCGAGTGCCCCGACCACTAGCGCAGTGCGGGCCGGGGCCGGCGGGTGCGGAGATTCTGGCCGGGCCGTGGGCGGGCGGGTGATCGTTGGGGCGCTCAACATCGCCTCCGGAACGGGCAGCCAGGTAACAGCTGGGGCGAAACGATACTCAGGGTTTGAACCGGTAACCCATGCCGGGTTCGGTGATCAAGTGCTCGGGTCGGGCCGGGTCGACCTCGAGCTTGCGGCGCAGCTGCGCCATGTACTGGCGCAGGTAGTGGGTCTCGTTCCGGTGCCGGGGGCCCCATACGTGGGTGAGCATCTGGCGTTGGCTGACCAGCTTGCCCGGGTTGCGGATCAGCAGCTCGATGAGTTGCCACTCGGTGGGGGTCAGCCGCACCCCGCCGGTCACGGTCTTGGCGACCAGGTCGAGGGTGTGTTCGCCGATGCGGACCGGCACGTGGTTGCCGTCGGATCCCTGAGTCGTGCGGCGGGTGACGGCGCGGATGCGCGCGACCAGCTCCTCGATGTCGAATGGCTTGGTTACGTAGTCGTCGGCACCGGCCTCCAGTGCGGCGATCTTCTCCGAGCTGCCGGCCCGCCCGGACAGAACCAGGATCGGCATGGTCGTCCAGCCGCGGATGCCGTGGATGACCTCGACGCCGTCGAGATCGGGCAGGCCCAGGTCAAGCACCACGAGATCGGGATGCAGTTCGGCGGCGGCCCGCAATGCGGCCGCGCCGTCGGCGGCGGTTACGACGTCGTATTCCCGGGCGGCCAGGTTGATCCGCATCGCGCGCAGGATCTGCGGTTCGTCATCGACGACGAGGATCCGGGTCATCCGACCTCCTGGGGGGCCGCGCCGGGCCGGTCCGACCCAGTGGCGGCACACGGCATGGACAGGACCATCGTCAGCCCGCCGCCCGGGGTTTCCTCCGGCTCCAGGCTGCCGCCCATTGCGTCGGCCAGCCCGCGGGACAGGGCCAGCCCGAGGCCGACCCCGGTGGTCGTGTGCCGGTCGTCGAGGCGTTGGAAGGGCAGGAAAACCTGGTCCCGATACTCGGCCGGGATGCCCGGACCGCGGTCGATGATGCGGATCTCGACGTGATCGCCCAGGCGGCTGCCGGTGATCGCGATGTCCTTTTCGGTTGGGCTGTGCTCGAGGGCGTTGCCGACCAGATTGACCAGGATGCGCTCGAGCAGCGCCGGGTCGGCGGTGATTTCCGGGAGGTCGTCGGGTACGGCGATGCGGATGCGGCCGGCCTGGTCTCCCAGGCTCGCGATGACCGCCGGGACGACCTCGTCGAGCGCGAGCGGGGTCAGGTGCAGTCCCAACGCCCCGGCCTGGAGGCGGGACATGTCGAGCAGGTTCGCCACCAGCCGGTCGAGCTCGACCAGGGATTCCCCGGCGGTGGCAAGCAGCTCGGCGCGGTCGTGCTCGGTCCAGGCGATCCGGCGGTTGCGCAGGCTGTCCACCGCGGCCCGGGCGGAGGCCAGCGGGGTGCGCAGCTCGTGGCTGACCGCCCGCAGCAGCGCGGCCCGCAGCGCGTCGGCCTGGGCCAGAGGCCGGGCCGCCTCGGCCTCGGCCTGCAGCCGCTGCTGCCGCAGGGCGACGTGGATCTGGGCGGCGAAGGACTCGACCAGCCGCCGGTCGGCGGCGCGCAGCACCCGGCCACGGGCCACCAGCCGGGTGGTGGGGTCAAGTTCGACGTCAATCTCGGCCGGGCCGGGGCAGGGGCAGGCGGTCTCGCCGCCGGCGGCCAGGACCCGCCACGCCGCGGGGTTGTCCCGATCACCGGGTGCGGGCGAGGCGGTTCGCTCGAGGAGGGTCGCGTCGGTGAGCCCGAAAGTCTCCCGCAGCCGGCCCAGCAGGGCCGGTACGGCGGCCTCCCCGCGCAGCACGTGTCCGGCGAGGGTGGACAGGACCTCGGCGTCGGCGCGCGACCGGGCTGCCTCGCGGGAGCGTCGCGCGGCGAGGTCGACGACGGCGCTGACGGCGACCGCAACCAGCACGAAAACGACCAGGGCGAGCAGGTTCTCGTGATCGGCGATCGTGAACGTGTACAGCGGGGGAGTGAAGTACCAGTTCAGCAGCAGGAACCCGCCGATGGCGGCGGCCAGGGCGGGCCACAGGCCGCCGATGAGCGCCACGGTCACCACCGCGGCCAGGAACAACAGGATGTCGCTGGGCAGGCTCAGCTGACTGCGGCTGGCCGCCAGCACCGCGGTGAGCAGCGGCAACCCGCCCGCCGCGGCCAGCCAACCGGCGGCCAATCGGATTCGAGGCAGGGCCAGGTGTGGTGCGGCGAGCCGGAGTGGCCCGCGCGCCGAGGGCTCATGGGTGACCAGGTGGACGTCGATCGGGCCGGACAGGGCGGTGGTGGTGGCGCCGACACCCTGGCTCAGTGCCTGCGCGAGCCGCCCGCGGCGGGAGGTGCCCAGAACCAGCTGGGTGGCGTTCACTGCGCGGGCGAACTCGAGGAGCGCGCCGGGCACGTCGTCGCCGACAACCTGGTGGTAGGTGCCGCCGAGGTCCTCGACCAGGGTGCGCAGCTTGGTCAGCTCACCGGTGTTTGTCCGGCGCAGTCCGTCATCGCTGGTCACGTGCACGGCGAGCAACTCCGAACCGGTGCTCCGCGCGGCGACACGCGCCGCGCGGCGGATCATGTTGTGTCCCTCCGGGCCGCCGGTCACGGCGACCACGATGCGTTCGCGGGTCTCCCAGGTCGCCCTGATCCCGTGCTCCCCGCGGTAGCGGTCCAGCTCGGTGTCGACCTTGCCCGCCAGCCACAGCAGCGCGAGTTCCCGCAGCGCGCTCAGGTTGCCGACCCGGAAGTAGTTGCCCAGGGCCGCGTCGACCTTCTCCGGCGCGTAGATGTTGCCGTGCGCCATTCGGCGGCGCAGGGCCTCCGGCGACATGTCGACCAGTTGGACCTGCTCGGCCTGTCGGACCACCTCGTCGGGCACCGTTTCCCGCTGGGGCACCCCGGTGATCTCCTCGACCACGTCGTTGATCGAGGCCAGGTGCTGGACGTTGACGGTGGTCACCACGTCGATCCCGGCGTCGAGCAGGATCTCGACGTCCTGCCAGCGCTTGGGGTTTCCGGAGCCCGGCGCGTTGGTGTGCGCCAGCTCGTCCACCAGCACCATGCGGGGCCGCCGGGCCAGCACGGCGTCGACGTCCAACTCGGTGAACTGCACGCCGCGATATGTCACCGTGCGGCGGGGGATGATCTCGAACACGTCGAGCAGGGCGTCGGTGAGCGGGCGCCCGTGGGTCTCGACGAGCCCCACCACCACGTCACGGCCGCGGGATACGGCGCGGCGGCCCTCCTCGAGCATCGCGTAGGTCTTGCCGACGCCGGGGGCGGCGCCCAGGAAGACCCGCAGTCTGCCGCGGGAGGGGACGGTCACGGCCCGATCATCGAACGGGGCGCGCGTCGAGCGCCAGGTTCAGCTGTACGACGTTCACCACGGGCTCGCCGGAAAACCCAGCGAACCGCCCGGTGGTGTACCGCGCGATGAGTGCCTCCACCAGGGCCAGGTCCAGGCCCCGGGCCTTGGCCACCCGGGGTGCCTGGAGCTGGGCGTAGGCCGGGGAGATGTTGGGGTCGAGTCCGGACGCGCTGGCGGTGACGGCGTCGGCCGGGACCGCGGGGTGTGCGGGCCCGACATTGACCGGCACGATCCGCCCGCCGCTGTAGTCCGTCCCGGGGCTGCCGCAACTGACCGGGACGCCCTGGTAGCTGGTCAGGAACGGGGTGGCCGGGCAGGCCTGGTTGACCGACACGGCGTGGTCGGGTTTGCCTACGGCCGGGAACAGCGCGAGCACCGCACCCACCCCGTCCGGGGTGCAGAACGGCCGGCCACCGTCGACTCCCTCCAGGGTCCCGACCGCTGCCGACCGGGAGCACACCAAAGTGAGCAGCGACTGCTTGGCGGAGTCGGGCTTGCCGGGCAGGGCCAGGGTGTCGAGCACATCCTCCGGGCCCAGATTGCTGCCGCCGGAAGAGGTCGGGTCGTAGCCGTTGCCGTTGCCCGCGGCCGAGGGTCGGGACTGGAAGTACTTCGGGATCGCGTTGCCCTTGTCGTCTGCGAACGACTGCCCGATCAGCCGGCTGCCGATCGCCTGCCCGTCCTTGTGCAGCACCGAGCCGTTGGCCTTGTCGTGGAACGCGGCCTGGGCCACCCCGGTAACCACCAGCGGATAGACAATGCCGCCCACGATGTGCAGAACGATCAGGGCGCGCAACGCGGCCATGTACCGGCGTGCCGACCGCGAGCGGAAGGAAATCTGACGGATCATCAGGACATCCCGGGGAGGAACTGGACGATCAGGTCGCAGGCCTTGATGCCGAGGAATGGGGCGATGACCCCACCCACGCCGTAGAGCATGATGTTGCGATTGAGCAGCGCGGCCGCACTGGACGGTCGGTAGCGAACGCCCCGCAGGGCCAGCGGGATCAGCGCCACGATGATCAGGGCGTTGAAGATCACCGCGGACAGGATCGCCGACTGCGGGCTGTGCAAAGCCATCACGTTCAGGCTGTGCAGACCCGGGTACACCGCCGCGAACATGGCCGGGATGATCGCGAAGTACTTCGCCACGTCGTTGGCGATCGAGAACGTGGTCAGGGCACCGCGGGTGATCAGCAACTGCTTGCCGATCTCGACGATCTCGATGAGCTTGGTCGGGTCGGAGTCCAGGTCGACCATGTTCCCGGCCTCCTTGGCGGCGGAGGTCCCGGTGTTCATCGCCACCCCGACGTCGGCCTGCGCAAGGGCGGGCGCGTCGTTGGTGCCGTCACCGCTCATGGCGACCAGCCGTCCGCCCTCCTGCTCCCGGCGGATCAGCGCGAGCTTGTCCTCCGGTTTGGCCTCCGCGAGGAAATCGTCAACACCCGCCTCGGCCGCGATCGCGGCCGCGGTCAGCCGGTTGTCCCCGGTGATCATCACGGTCCGAATGCCCATCCGGCGCAGCTCGTCGAAGCGCGCCGCCATTCCCGGCTTGACAACGTCCTTCAGATGGACCACGCCGAGCACCCGGGCCGGCCCGCCAAACGTCTCGGCGACCACCAACGGCGTTCCCCCGGAGGAGGAAACGCGATCGACCTCGGTCTGGGTCTCCTGAGGGAAGATCCCACCGTGTTCCTGACACCATGTCAGAATCGCGGTGGCGGCGCCCTTGCGGACGCTGCGGCCGTCCAGGTCGACCCCCGACATGCGGGTCTGGGCGCTGAACTCGATCCAGGTCGCGTCGCGCAACGCGCCGGGGTCGACGGCGGGCAGCGCGCAGGCAACCTGAGCGAACTCGACGATCGAGCGACCCTCGGGGGTCTCGTCGGCAAGGCTGGACATCTGCGCCGCGCTTGCCAGCTCCGTCAGACCGACCCCGGGTGCCGGGATCAGCTCGGAGGCCTGCCGGTTGCCGAGGGTGATCGTGCCAGTCTTGTCCAGCAGCAGCGTGGAGACGTCACCTGCCGCCTCAACGGCGCGGCCACTCATCGCGAGCACGTTGCGTTGCACCAGGCGGTCCATGCCCGCGATCCCGATCGCCGACAGCAACGCACCGATCGTGGTCGGGATCAGGCACACAATCAGCGAGACCATCACGATCCCGGTGACGCCGTGGGTGTCCAGCGCGAGCGAATCCGGAACCCCGGGGTTGCCGACCTTGGCGAAGATGGCCGCCGGCTGCATGGTCACCGTGGCCGCCAGGAAGATGATCGTCAACGCGGCGAGCAGGATGTTCAGCGCGATTTCGTTGGGCGTCTTCTGCCGGTTGGCGCCCTCGACGAGCGCGATCATCCGATCGAGGAACGACTGCCCGGGGCGTTGCGTGATCTGCACGATGATCCGGTCGGACAGCACCCGAGTGCCGCCGGTCACCGCGCACCGGTCGCCGCCGGACTCGCGGATTACCGGCGCGGACTCGCCAGTGATTGCCGACTCATCGACGCTCGCGATCCCCTCCACCACGTCGCCGTCGCCGGGTATCAACTGACCTGCGTCGACCAGCACAATGTCGCCGAGGCGAAGCTCGCCGGCCGGCACCGTCCGCGCGTCGACGATCGGGCGGCCCGGCGTCCAGGCGGGCAGCAAGGTGGCCGCCGTGTCGCGCCGCGCGGCCCGCAATGTGGCCGCCTGGGCCTTCCCGCGCCCCTCGGCGACCGCCTCGGCGAGGTTCGCGAACACCACGGTCAACCACAGCCAGGCGACGATCGCCCAGGAAAACCACGACGGTGACTCAAGCGCGAGCGCGGTGGTGAACACCGCACCGATCTCCACGATGAACATGACCGGGTTGCGCCAGAGCGTCCGCGGGTCGAGCTTGGCCAGCGCATCGGGCAGCGAGCGGATCAGCTGGGTCGGGTCGAGCAGACCTGCGCCGACCCGGGCGGGTTGTACTCGCGGCCGCGCCACGGGCTCCGGTGCGGTCGCCGGGGCTGCCTGAGTGGTAGTCACTTCAGTGTATCCCCTCGGCCAACGGGCCCAGCGCCAGCATGGGCAGATACGTCAGTGCGACGAGGATCACCGTCACGCCGGTGAGCATCCCCACGAACTGTGGTCGGTGGGTGGGCAGCGTCCCCGCGGTGACCGGAACCGTGCGCTGTCGGGCCAGCGCCCCCGCCAGCCCGAGCACCAGGATCATGGGCAGGAACCGCCCCAGCGCCATCGTCATCCCCAGCGCGGTGTTGTTGAAATGGGTGTTCGCGTTCAACCCGGCGAAGGCCGAACCGTTGTTGTTCGCCGCCGAGGTGTACGCATAGAGGACCTCGGAGAAGCCGTGCGCGCCGCGGTTGAAAATCGCCGCCCGCCCGGCCGGGAAGCCCATCGCGATAGCGGTGCCGATCAGCACACACATCGGTGTGGCCAGAAAGTACAGCGAGGCCAGCTTGATCTCCCGGGCGCCGATCTTCTTGCCCAGGTACTCCGGGGTTCGCCCGACCATGAGGCCCGCGACGAACACGGTGATGACGGCCAGCACGAGGATCCCGTACAAGCCGGAGCCGACCCCACCGGGCGCGATCTCCCCGAACATGATGTTCGCGATCAGCATCCCGCCGCCTATCGCGGAGTAGCTGTCGTGCATCGAGTCGACCGAGCCGGTCGAGGTCAACGTGGTGCCGGTGGCGAACACCGACGAGTCCGGCACGCCGAAGCGTGCCTCCCTGCCCTCCATCGCCGCGGACACCGCCGTCGGCACGGTGTTGGCGTGGTGGCTGAGTTCCGCGGTCAGGGTGACCGCGGTGCTGCCAAGGAAGATCAGCGCCATAACCGCGACGATCGCGTAGCCCTGCCGGTTGTCCCCGACCATCCGGCCGAAGGTGCGCGGCAGCGCGAAGCCGATCACGAGCAGCATGAAGATCGTCAACCAGTTCGTCCACGCGGTCGGGTTCTCGAACGGGTGGGCGGAGTTCGCGTTGAACGGCCCGCCGCCGTTCGTGCCCAGGTCCTTGATCGCCTCCTGCGAGGCGACCGCACCCGGGGTGAAGGCCTGGGTGCCACCCGCCAGGTTGTGCCAGGTGGAGTGACCGGCGAAGGTCTGGATGGCTCCACCGCCGGCGAGCAGCAGGGCACCGATCGTCGCACCCGGCAGCAGGATCCGCGTGGTGCCGCGGACCAGGTCGACCCAGAAGTTGCCCAGCGTGTCGGCCTGCTTCCTGGCGAACCCGCGGACCACCGCAACCGCGACCGCGATACCCACCGCGGCCGAGGCGAAGTTCTGCACGGCCAACCCGAAGGTCTGGACCAGGTGACCCATCGTGGACTCGCCCGAGTAGGCCTGCCAGTTCGTGTTGGTGGCGAAGCTGACGGCCGTGTTCCACGACATCGCCGGGGGGACGGCCTTCATCCCCAGGCTCCCAAGCAAATGCCCCTGCAGGCGCTGCAAGCCGTACAGGGCGAGGATCGACAGGACCGAGAACGCCAACACCGAGCGGGCGTAGGTGCCCCACCGCTGCTCCGAGTCCGGGTCCACACCGATGCACCGGTACAGGACGCGCTCGATCCGCCAGTGATGGCGGCTCTCGTAGACGCGGTGCATGTAGTCGCCCAGCGGACGATAGGCGGCCGCCAGGGCCACGATCAACGACAGCAGAAAGAGCAGGCCCGCGCCTGTCGTGGACATCGCTGAGGCTCCCTCAGAACTTTTCCGGGAACAGCAGTGCCCAGACCAGGAACAGGCCCAGGACCCCGGACAGGATCAGGCCGATCGAGTTGACAACGTTCACAACCGCTCCAGCCCACTCAGGACCACGCTCAGTACCGAGAACACCGACACGGTGAGGGCGACGAACAAGAAGTCGGCCACCACAACACTCCCCTTCTTGCGCATCGGGCGGCGTGATCGATCACGCACCCCGGGGGCCAGGCAACCGTGCGGCGGGACGGTGCACCAGATCCACATACGGGATCCATACGCCCGGGCGTCAAAAAACTACGGTTTCCATACGCGCGGTTCCCCCGCCCATCCGGGCGCGCGCCGTCGCGCGCTGACCTGATGGATCGTCAGGCGGCCGCGATCTTGGCGCGTCAAGATGCCGTGGCAAGGGAGTTGTAACCACGGCCTGAGCTGATTGCCGATCAGATTCGAATGACCACCGATGACGTCGGCAGGACAAGCGCTGCGGCGGACACAGCCAGGGAATCGGCTCGGCCCCGCCCGGTGGCCGCGGCCGGCGGAGTGGCTGGGCTGACGGTCCGCTCGGGCGCCCGCGCCGGCTTGCGACGCGGGGCGCGCGGTTGCGGCTGACCGGAGTCGGTCGGCGCGGACGGCTTCGCCGGCGCGCGCAGCGGCACCACTGTGCGTGGCGTGGCGGCCCGGTCGGTCTGTTCGTGCGCAGCGCTCGGTGCCGGCGTGCGGGGCTCCGATTGGCGGCCCCCGGCGGCCCGACGTAGCTCGGCGTTCAACTCCTCGGTGCAGTTCAGCAACTCCGCCAGCGCCGCTTCGGCGTCGACGGCCAATTGCTCGGCCCGGCCCGCGGCCTCGGCGAGGAGTTCCCCGG
>Ga0157362_1000288_pt1 | contig 16465 bp, 19 predicted proteins | sample AttlaeALBM3_FD_111480 | JGI IMG/M metagenome (GOLD analysis project Ga0157362, IMG submission 111480) | Fungus gardens microbial communities from leaf cutter ant in Ribeirão Preto, State of São Paulo, Brazil - Atta laevigata ALBM3 | ecosystem: Host-associated > Fungi > Mycelium > Unclassified ... | reverse complement strand
TTCGACCTGCGCCCGGCCGCGATCATCCGCGACCTGGACCTGCTGCGGCCCATCTACGCACCGACTGCCGCATACGGGCACTTCGGTCGCGACCTGCCCGACTTCACCTGGGAGCGCACCGACCGGGTCGCGGCGCTGCAGGCGGCCGCGGGAAGCTGAGCCGGGCCCCCGGGTGGCCGGGGGCTTCACCGATCGGCGGCACGATCACGCGGGCGGACGTACCGTGAGCCGATGAGCGTGATCGCGGGCGACACGCGGCGACGCTGGACATCGGTGGCCGTCGCGGTCGCGGCCCTGTGCGCGTTGCCGGTGGGCCTGTCGGCATTGCCGGCGCGGGGGGGCAGCCAGGATCCGGCGGTGCTGCGCGATCGCATCCTGGCTGCCGACGTTCCCTACCGCGGCTACGCGGAAACCGTCGGCTCGCTGGGGCTTCCGGACTTGGCGGAGCTCGGACGAGTCTCCTCCCTGCTCGGCGACCGGACCCGGTTGCGGGTCTGGCACGCCTCGCCGACGGCCTGGCGGGTTGACGTGCTGACCGAAACCGGGGAGCGCGACCAGTACGCCACCGAATTCGGCGTCGCGTCCTGGGACTACGAGCGCAACCTGCGCACCGACCTGCTCGGATTCCCGATGCTGCGACTGCCGCGTCCGGGCGACCTGCTCCCGCCCGAGCTCGCGCGCCGGCTGCTCGGCGGGCCGCGGACCGAAACCCGCCTCGAGCGGCTGCCCCCGCGCCGCGCGGCGGGCCGGTCGGCCGTCGGCCTGCGGTTGGTCCCCACCGACCCGGACACCGTGGTGGGTCACGTCGACGTGTGGGCCGATCCCCGCACGGCGTTGCCGGTGTTGGTCACTGTGACCGGCCAGGGCGGGGGCCCGGCGAGCCTGCGCAGCGAGTTCCTCGACCTCGACGCCGGCCCGGGCACCGTCCCGGCCGCCGCGGTTACCCCACCGGATCCGGCGGGCGCACAACGGGCGGTCGGGGACGCACCGCAGATCGGCGAGGCGGTCGACCGCGCCGACCCGGTGGAGCTGCCGGCACGACTCGCCGGTCGCCCCAGCAGCCCGGTGGTGACCGGGCAACCGCGCGCGGTTCGCACCTACGGTGCCGGCTACACCACCTTCGCGGCGGCGGGGTTGCCCCCGCAGGTGGCCCGCGGGGTGTTCGAGGCGGCCCGTCGGGCGGGCGCGAATCGCCTGGTGCTGCCCACCGGGCGCGGCGAGGTCGCGGAGGTGTTGCGCACCGAACTGCTCCTGCTGGTCGTGCTGGCGCCGGACGGTGCGAAGCCGGGTTTCGTCCTGGCCGGACCGGTGTCGGAGAGACTGCTGCTGACCGCGGCGGGCGAACTTTCCGGGACCCTGCGGTGAGACCCACGCCCGACCCCGTGATTCGCACCCGGGCGTTGACCAAGCGATACGGGCGGGTGCTCGCCGTCGACGGCATCGACCTCGAAGTCCGCGCCGGTGATACGTACGGCTTCCTCGGCCCGAACGGCTCGGGCAAGACCACCGTGGTGCGAATGCTGCTCGGGCTGGTCTATGCCACCGCCGGGGAGATTGAGGTGCTGGGCGTGCCGGTGCCGCGACGAGTCGCTGAGGTTTTACCCCACGTCGGCGCGCTGGTGGAGGGCCCGGCGGCGTACGGACACCTATCCGGGCGACGCAACCTGGCGCTGCTCGACGCGACCGGCCGGGCCGGGCGCAGAAGCACCCGGGCGGGGCGCGTGGACGACGCGTTGGACCGAGTCGGGCTCGGTGGCGTGGACGAACGCCCGGTGCGGACCTACTCGATGGGCATGCGCCAGCGCCTGGGGTTGGCCGCCGCGCTTCTGTCAGCGCCGCGGCTGCTGGTCCTCGATGAACCCACGAACGGGCTCGATCCACGTGGGATTCAGGAGATCCGGGCGCTGCTGGCCGAGTTGAACGCGGCGGGGACGACCGTGTTCCTGTCTTCTCACCTGCTCGCCGAGGTTGAGGCGAGCTGTGGGCAGGTCGGGGTGATAGACCGGGGCCGATTGCTGCTGCAGGAGTCGTTGGACAGCCTCCGCACCCCGACCGGGCGCGTGCTCGTGCACACTCCGGACGCGAGCACCGCACACGCGCTGCTCGACGGTCGGGTCATCGAGCGCAGCGGCGACCGCCTGGCCATTCGGGCCGACGACCCGGCCGCCCTGACCCGGTACCTGGTCGGTGCCGGGATTCCGATCACCGGGGTGACCGTCGAGCGGCGCAGCCTCGAGGAGGTCGTGCTGTCACTGGTTGGCTCGGGCAATGACCACCTCGAGCGTCGGGGGCAGGGACACGGATGATCCGCGTCGAACTGGCGAAGATGCTGCGCCGCCCGCGGACCTGGGTCAGCGTGTTGTTGTTGTGCGCGCTGCCGGTCGCGGTCGCGGTCTTCGTCGCGGTGCGCAACATTGGGCCGCGGCCCGGTGAGGGACCGGCTTTCCTGTCCGCGGTCCTGTCCAATGGCACGCTGTACCCGGCGGCGGCGTTGGCCATCATCCTGCCGATCTTCCTGCCGGTCGCGGTCGCATTGATGGCAGGCGAGGCGATCGCCGGCGAGGCAACCGCCGGCACGCTGCGATACCTGCTGATTCGTCCGGTGGGTCGGACCAGGCTGCTGGTCGCGAAGCTGATCTCCGTGGTGGCGTTCGTCCTCGGGGCGGTGATCATTGTCGCGCTGGTGTCGCTGGCGGTTGGGGTGCTGCTGTTGGGCAACCAGCGCGGTTCGGTGGTTTCCGTCTCCGGCATCAATCTGACGCCACCTCAGGTCGTCGGGCGAATGGCGCTCACGGTGGTGTACATCGGGTTTTCCATGGTCGGGGTGGCCGCGATCGCGCTATTCCTGTCCACGTGCACGGACTCCACGCCCGGTGCCGCGCTGGGGGCATTGGCCGGGCTGGTGGCAAGCCAGGTACTCGCGACGCTGGAGGCGGCCTCCCCGATCGGTCCCTACCTGCCCACCCGTTACTGGTTGGCGTGGGTCGACCTGTTCCGCGACCCGATCATGTGGCGGCAGGTGGAACGCGGGTTTGGGATCCAGATCGTCTACGGGGTGGTCTTTCTCGGGCTGGCGTGGGCGAACCTGGCCTCGAAGGACATCACGAGCTGACGCAGACCTGCGTGCCGGGTCTGGCCGGCGGCGCGGTGCCCAACGCCTCCAGCACGATCCTCTCCACCGCCGGGTCGGCGGGCAGTCCGCCGTGTCCCACCAGGTCGGCCGGGCAGATCTCCTGCAGCGCGACGTTGACCGCGCCCGGCAACAGGGCGGAATCGGGCGGGGTGACGGTGCGGTCCGTGCTGGTCCACACCGACAACCAGGCGGGGTGGTCGGTGTGCGGGCCGAGCCTGTTCAGCAGCGGGCTGCCGGGGACCAACTCCCGGCAGGCCGTGGGGCACAACTCGGGCGCGGCGGCGGCGGCAGTTGCCGCCGCCCGGGTTCCGTGGAACGGCGAGCCGAGCGTGACCACCCGGCGGGCGCGGGTCGCACCGTTGTGCTCGGTGGCCCACAGCAGCGCGACCACGCCGCCGGCGGAGTACCCGACCACGTCGACCCACGGTGCACCGGAGGCCTCCCCGGCCGCGACCGCGCGCTCCAGGTTCTCCGCCTGGGCCCCCAGGTCACCGGTGTTGTCGCCGACCGGTGCGACCACCACCGCGGTCCGCCCGGCGGCTCGGATGCGCGTGGCGAGCGAATCCAGGGCCGCGCTGGTACCGCCGTAACCCTCAACCAGCAGCACCGGCCCGAGCCGCCCCGGGCCGGGCGCGATCGCCCGATGCCCGCCGCCCTGCGCGTCCAGCCCCACCCACACCGCCGCACCTACCACCGCGGCCAACAGCACAGCCGCCGCCGCACCGGCCGCCCCCCGGCGGCGCGGCGACAGTGTGCCCAACCGGCCCGCGCGGATCACTCCCACTCCCGAGTATGTGGTGCTGCGGTGCGCAGTGTGCCGGTCGTCGGCCGGTGATGGTAGACACCAAACGTGGCCGGGGAACAGATGGCGCTGGTCCGTGCCGGAGCCCGGGCAAGCGCCAGGGCAACCCGGGAGCGCACCGCAGTCCCGACGGCGGCGCAGCTGCCAGTGGCCCGGGTCGCGGTGGACGTGCCCCTGCCGCACCTGGACCGTCCGTTCGACTACCTGGTCCCGGCCACGCTGGACGACGCCGCGATGCCCGGCGTGCGGGTGCGGGTCAGGTTTGCGGGGCAATTGGTCGACGGCTTCCTGCTGGAGCGGGCGGCTGCCGCGGAGCACGAGGGCGTGCTGGCCAGGCTGCAACGGGTGGTCTCGCCCGAGCCCGTGCTGACCCCGGAAGTGTTGGCGCTCGCCCGCGCCGTGGCGGCCCGCTACGCGGGCACGTTGGTCGACGTACTGCGCCTGGCCGTCCCGCCGCGTCACGGCGGTGCCGAGGCGGAACCCGCGCCCGCGAGGGCGCCCCACCCACCGGCAGAACCGTCGGGCGAGGGCGACTGGTCGCGGTACGAAAACGGGCCCGGCTTCCTCCGGGCGCTGGCGTCCGGGGGGGCGCCGCGGGCGGTGTGGCCCGCGCTGCCGGGACGCGACTGGGCCGCGCCGGTGGCCGAGGCGGTGGCCGCGGTGCGGGCCTCCGGCCGCGGCGCGGTAGTTGCCCTGCCCGACGCCACCGACGCGGCGCGGCTGTCCCTGGCGCTGGACCGAACCCTGGGTCGTGGTGAACACGTGGTGCTGGCCGCCGAGTTGGGTCCCGCCGAGCGGTACCGCCGGTGGCTGGCGGTGCGGCGCGGCGCTGTGCGGGTCGCGATCGGGCCGCGCGCGGTCGCCTTCGCCCCGGTCGTCGACCTGGGGCTGGTCGTCTGCTGGGACGACGGGGACGACCTGCACGGCGAACCCCGGGCCCCGTACCCGCACACCAGGGAGGTGCTCTGTCTACGGGCGCACGCGATCGGGGCGGCCGCTCTCCTCGGGGGCTTCGCGGTGACCGCGGAGGACGCGGCGTTGATGGAATCGGGTTGGGCGCATCCGGTGCCGCCGTTGCCCGACCAGTTGCGCCGCAGCAGCCCGAGGATCCGGGCCGCGGCCGAGGACCTCGACCTCGAGCGGGACCCCGCGGCCAGGGCGGCTCGCCTGCCCAACGCGGCCTGGCGCGCCGCGCGGGAAGGGCTGCGGATCGGGCCGGTGCTGGTCCAGGTCCCCCGCCGGGGATACCTTCCCGCGCTGGGCTGCCTGAGCTGCCGCGCACCGGCCCGTTGTGGCACGTGCCGCGGCCCGTTGGCGCTGGAGGCCGAACGCGGCCCGGCGCGCTGCCGGTGGTGCGGACGCGGGCAGCCGGACTGGCGTTGCGCCGCCTGTGGCGGCGACCGGTTCCGCGCCGTGCGGTACGGAACGGCCCGGACCGCCGAGGAACTCGGACGCGCTTTTCCAGGGGTACCGGTTCGTACCGCGGCCCCGGGTCCGGACCGGCCGCGGTTGGATGCCTCCCCCACGATCGTGGTCAGCACACCCGGGATCGAACCGGTGGTGGACGGCGGTTACACCGCGGCGCTGCTGCTCGACGGGCAAGTGCTGCTGTCCCGGCCCGACCTGCGTGCGGCCGAGGAGGCGGTACGTCGTTGGTTGAACGCGTCCGCGCTGGTGCGGCCGGGGGGTGCGGTCTATCTGGGCGCGGATCCCAACCTGCCCGCGGTGCAGACCGTGGTGCGTTGGGATCCGTTGTCCGCGGCCCGGCGGGAGCTGGCCGACCGCGCCGCCGCGTCGTTCCCGCCCGCGGTGCGGCTGGCCACCTTGACCGGTCCGTCGGACGCCGTCGCCGAGATGCTGGCGTTGGTCGAGTTGCCGCCCGGCACCGAGGTGATGGGTCCGGTCGCGATCGCGGAGGACCCGACGGCATACCGCGCGGTGCTGCGCACCCGGAGGACCAACGGCCGCAGCCTGGCCGCGGCCCTGCGGGCGGCGGCGGGTGTGCGCAGCGCGCGCAAGTCCCCCGGGTCGGTACGGGTGCGGATCGACCCGGTCGAGGTCGACTGACGTCCCCCGTGGCGCGCCTAGACTCGGACCCGTGGCCATCCAGCCGATCCGCCTGTTCGGTGACCCGGTATTGCGCACACCCGCGCATCCGGTGACCGACTTCGATCACGAGCTGCGGGTCCTGGTAGCGGATCTGACCGACACCATGCGGGAGGCCCCGGGCGTCGGGCTGGCCGCGCCGCAGATCGGTGTCGGACTGCGGGTGTTCACCTATTGGGTGGACGGCGAGCTCGGGCACCTGGTCAACCCGTCGCTGGAGCTGTCGGAGGACGAGCAGGACGGTGACGAGGGTTGCCTCTCGTTGCCCGGCCTGGCCTTCCCGACCACGCGCGCGCTGGGCGTGGTCGCCACGGGGCAGAACATGTTCGGCGAGCCGATCACGGTGATCGGCTCACATCTGCTGGCCCGGTGCGTGCAGCACGAGACCGATCATCTCGACGGCGTCCTGTTCATCGACCGACTCGACCGGGAGGTCCGCAAGCAGGCGCTGCGGGCGATCCGTGAGGCGCGTTGGGCCGGCGAGCCGGTCCCCGAAATTCGGGTTTCCCCGCACGCCACCGCGGGCCTGGCGACCTAACGGATGTCACGGACAGCTGGGGCGGAGACATGCCCTAAATGAGGCTGCTTTTCGCGGGCACGCCCGAGGTGGCGCTGCCGTGTCTGCGGGCGCTGTTGGACTCCGAGCACGAGGTGCTGGCGGTGCTGACCCGCCCCGACGCACCTGCCGGGCGGGGTCGGACGCGCAAGCCCAGCCCGGTCGCGGAGGCCGCTCTGGACGCCGGCCTGGAGGTGCTGCGGCCGCCGGGCCCGCGCGATCCCGCCTTCGCGGAGCGGCTTTCCGCGTTGGCTCCCGAATGCTGCCCGGTCGTCGCCTACGGCGGCCTGCTCCCGGAATCGGTGCTTGCGGTGCCGCGGCACGGCTGGGTGAACCTGCACTTCTCGCTGCTGCCGGCATGGCGGGGCGCGGCACCGGTGCAGCGCGCGATCATTGCCGGCGATGAGGTCACCGGAGCAACCACGTTCCGCATCGTCCGGGAGCTCGACGCGGGGCCGGTGTTCGGCGTGCTCACCGAGCCGATCCGGCCCGATGACACCGCCGGGGCGGTGCTGAGCCGCTTGGCCACGGCCGGCGCCGGGTTGATGCTGGCGACTCTGGATGGCATCGCCGGCGGGGCGCTTACCCCGGTGCCGCAGTCGGCCGATGGTGTGTCGATCGCGCCCAAGGTGACGGTCGAGGACGCCCGGATCGACTGGTCCGCCCCGGCGATGCGAGTCGACCGCCTGATCCGCGGCTGCACCCCCGCACCGGCGGCGTGGACCACGTTTCGCGGTCAGCGGTTGCGGATCGGTCCGGCCCGGGCGAGATCGGGGGAACGAACGCTCAAGCCGGGTGAGATCCGGGCGACGAAGCTGGAGGTACTGGTCGGCACCGCGACCGACGCAATCGTGCTCGGGGAGGTGACCGCCCCGGGCAAGCGTCCGCTGCCCGCCGCCGACTGGGCGCGGGGGGCACGGCCCGCCGACGGGCAACGGCTGGGGGAGTGAGCCATGGGTGCGGGGAACCGGCCGCGGAGGCGGCGCGCGGGGGACGCGGACCCGGCCCGGCGGGCGGCCCTCGACCTTTTGGTCGGGGTCCGTGAACGCGAGGCCTACGCGAACCTGTTGCTGCCCCGCATGCTGCGCGAGCGGGGCATCGGCGGCCGGGACGCCGCCTTCGCCACCGAGCTCGGATACGGCACGCTGCGGGCCCGGGGCACCTACGACGCCGTGCTGGCGGCGTGCACCGACCGGGCACTGGCCGGTGTGGATCCCGAGGTGCTGGATGTGCTGCGGTTGGGCGCGCATCAGCTCCTGGGGATGCGCACGCCGCCACACGCCGCGGTGTCGGCCACGGTGGCGCTGTGCCGGGCCGCCACGGGCCCGCGTCCGACGGGGTTCGTCAACGCGGTGCTGCGCCGCGTGGCCGCGCACGACCTCGACGGCTGGACCGCATGCCTGGCACCGGCGGTGGAGGAGGATCCGGTCGCATACCTGGCCTTCCGGCATGCCCATCCGGCCTGGATCGTGCGCGCCTTCGCCGATGTCCTCGACGGCGATTGGGGGCAGGTCGAGGCCGCGCTGGCGGCCGACAACTCCCCGGCCGCGGTAACCCTCGCCGCCCGGCCCGGTCGGTGCAGCCGCGAAGCCCTGCTCGCGGCCGGTGCCGAACCGTCGCGCTGGTCCCCGTACGGGGCCGTGCTGCCCGGCGGTGACCCGGGCGCCGTTGAGGCGGTTCGCACCGGCGCGGCCGGGGTCCAGGACGAGGGCAGCCAGCTGGTGGCGTTGGCGCTGGCCGCGGCACCGATCCACGGGGCCGACGAGCTGTGGCTGGACAGCTGCGCGGGCCCGGGCGGCAAGGCCGCGCTGCTCGCCGGACTTGCCGCCGAGCGCGGGGCGCGGCTGCTCGCCGCCGACGTCGCCCCACACCGCGCCCGCCTGGTGGGCGACACCCTCGAGGGGGTCCCGGCCGCTCGGGTGGTGGCCGCCGACGCGACCGTTCCACCCTGGCCTGCGGCCCGCTTCGACCGGGTGCTGGTGGACGTCCCGTGTTCCGGCCTGGGTGCGTTGCGCCGCCGACCCGAGGCGCGGTGGCGACGGGAACCGGCCGACATCGGGCGGCTGTTCGGGCTCCAGACCGCGCTGCTCGACCGGGCGATCCGTGCCGCGCGCCCGGGCGGCCTCATCGGTTATGTCACGTGTTCCCCGCACCGAACCGAGAGCGCCGGCGTCGTGCACACCGCCCGCACCGGTGCCGATGCCGACGGCATCGGCACCGAACTCGTCGACGCGGTGGCCCTGCTGCCGCAGGTCCCGGACCTGGCCGCCGGACCGTTCGTCCAGCTCTGGCCGCACCGGCACGGCACCGACGCAATGTTCCTGGCCCTCCTGCTCCGCACCCGGTGAGCAGCCCCGGGGGCCGAGCGCGCGCGACCGACCCGGCAGGATGAGCCCGTGGCGAGCCGGTTGCGTCAGCTTCCCAAGCGCTTGTTCGCGTACGCACCACAGGAGACAACCGCCGACTTGACGTCGGGCCGGGCGGTCTGATGGGCATTCAGATTGCGCCCAGTCTGCTCGCGGCGGACTTCGCCAACCTCGCCGCGCAATGTGAATTGGTCGCCGGGCAGGCGGATTGGCTGCATGTAGACGTGATGGACAGCCACTTCGTCCCCAACCTGACCGTGGGGCTGCCGGTGGTCGAGGCCCTGCTCAAAACCGTGAGCACCCCGGTGGATTGTCACCTGATGATCGAGGACCCGGATCGGTGGGCGCCGGGTTACGCCGAGGCCGGCGCGGGCAGCGTCACCTTCCACCTCGAGGCCGCGCGGGCCCCGGTCCGGTTGGCGCGGGCGATCCGCCGGGCCGGTGCCCGGGTGGGATGCGGGCTGAAACCCGCGACGCCGGTGGATGCCTGCCTGGATCTGCTCGGTGAACTGGACATGCTGCTGTTGATGACCGTCGAGCCGGGTTTCGGCGGGCAGGTGTTCCTCGATCTGGTGCTGCCCAAGATCCGGCGGGCCCGAGAACTGATCGACTCGCGCGATCTGCAGGTGTGGCTTCAGGTCGACGGCGGCGTGGACTTCGAAACCATCACCCGCTGCGCGGAGGCCGGCGCCGACGTTTTCGTCGCGGGCTCGGCGGTCTACGGCGCGGCCGACCCGACGGCGGCGATCGCCCGACTGCGCGCCGCGGCCCGGGCCGCCAACCCCGCGGCGGAGCGTTGAGCTCCCGCGGCATCCGATACTGGTCAGATGGCCAACCCAGTGGAGATCGACGCGATGCGTCGGGCGATCGAGCTGGCCGGCCGCGGCGTCGGCACGACCAGCCCGAATCCGATGGTCGGCGCGGTGGTGCTCGACTCCGCCGGGGCGGCGGTGGGTGAGGGCTTCCACGTCCGGCCCGGCGGTGAGCATGCGGAGGCCCTGGCGTTGGCCGCGGCCGGGGGGCGGGCCCGGGGCGGCACCTGCGTGGTCACGCTCGAACCGTGCAATCACACCGGGCGCACCGGACCGTGCGTGGGGGCGCTGCTCGCCGCCGGCGTGGTGCGCGTGGTCTACGCGGTGACGGATCCCACCCCACTGGCCGGCGGCGGTGCGGCGGCGCTGCTGGCGGCGGGCGTGCAGGTCGAGGGCGGCCTGCTGGCGGAGGAGGCCGAGCTGGTCAACGAGGCCTGGTTGACCTACGTCCGGGCCGGGCGGCCGTTCGTCACCTGGAAGTACGCCGCGAGCCTGGACGGGCGCACCGCGGCCGCGGACGGGAGCAGCCGGTGGATCACCTCCTCGGAGGCCCGCGCCGACGCGCACCGGCTGCGCGCGGAAAGTGACGCCGTGCTGATCGGCTCCGGCACCGTTCTCGCCGACGACCCCCATCTGGCCGTGCGCAAGGCCGAGCTGACGCGTCGTCAGCCCTGGCGCGTGGTGCTGGACAGCGCCGCCCGAACCCCGCCCGGCGCGCGGATGCTCGACGAGGTCGCCCCCACGCTGGTCCTGACCGGGCCGGAGCAGGCCGACGGCCCACGGGCGCAGGCCCTTCGCGCCGCCGGGGCCGAGGTGGTGGGCGTGCCCGCGGCGGCCGGCGGCCCTGGATTGGACCTGAAGGCGGTGTTGGCCGTGCTCGCCGAGCGCGAGATCGTCTCCGTGCTGCTCGAGGGCGGCGCCACCCTGGCGGGCAGTTTTCTGACGGCGCGTCTCATCGATCGGGTGGTGGGCTACGTGGCGCCGGTGCTGATCGGCGGCGACGGTCTGGCGGCGCTGGCCGGGCCCGGCGCGCCGGCAATCGATGCGGCGATGCGGTTCCGCCTCGATGCGATCACCGCGATCGGCCCGGACGTGCGGTTGGTGGCCCGCCCGATCCACGGCGGGGAGGGCTGAGATGTTCACCGGAATCGTCGAGGAACTCGGCGAGGTTCTCGCCATCGACGCGCTGCCCGGTGAGGCGGCCAGGTTGCGGGTGCGTGGTCCGCGGGTGACCGCGGACATCCGGCACGGCGACTCGATCGCGGTCAACGGCGTCTGCGTCACCGTCGTCGAGCACGCCACCGGAGAGTTCAGCGTCGATTTGATGAAGGAGACCCTCGATCGGTCCTCGTTGCGCGATCTGCGCGGCGGGGCCCGGGTGAACCTGGAACGGGCCGTCACCCCCGCCAGCCGGTTGGGCGGCCACCTGGTGCAGGGGCACGTGGACGGGGTCGGTGAGATCCGCAGCCGGAATCCCGCCGAGCACTGGGACGTTGTCGAGATTGCGGCCCCGGCGTCTCTGTTGCGTTACGTCGTCGAGAAGGGCTCGATCTGCGTGGACGGGGTGAGCCTGACCGTGACCGAAGTAAGCCCCAGCTCTTTCACGGTGAGCCTCATTCCCACCACCATGGAGCTGACCACGTTGGGCTTTCGCCGGCCCGGTGACGTGGTGAACCTGGAGGTCGATGTGCTGGCCAAGTATGTCGAGCGGCTGCTGGCGGACCGGGAGACCCGGTGAGTACTCCGGCCGGAGAGTCCCCCGAGCGCAGCGGTTGGCCGGGGGTGGTCGTCCCGGGACTCGATGACCGTCCGGCCCGGCGGCGCCGGGACCGGCCCTCCGCGGTGCGCCAGCTGGGTGCGTTCCAGTTCGACGAGATCGAACGCGCGATCGACGAGATCACGGCCGGCAGGCCCGTGCTGGTCGTCGACGACGCGGACCGGGAGAACGAGGGCGACCTGGTATTCGCCGCGGCCAAGGCCACCCCCGACTTGCTCGCGTTCATGATCCGCCACACCTCCGGGGTGGTCTGCGTGCCGATGCCGGCGCGCGACCTCGATCGACTCGACCTGCCGCCGATGACCACGGTGAACCAGGACCGGAAGAAGACCGCGTACACCGTCTCCGTCGATGCCCGCGACGGGGTGAGCACCGGCATCTCCGCGACGGATCGGGCACACACGATCAAGGTGCTCGTCGACTCGGCCACCGAGCCGTGGGAGCTGACCAGGCCGGGACACATTTTCCCGCTGCGCGCCGTCGAGGGCGGCGTGCTGCGCCGGCCCGGGCATACCGAGGCCGCCGTCGACCTGGCGCGGTTGGCCGGGCTCACCCCGGCCGGGGTGATCTGCGAGATGGTCAACGAGGACGGGTCCATGGCCCGGCTGCCGGAGCTGATCACCTTCGCCCGCGAGCACGATCTGTGCCTGATCTCGATCGCCGACCTGGTGGTCTACCGCCGACGCACCGAATCACGGGTGGTGCGCCTGGCGGCGACCCGACTGCCCACCGTGGCCGGGGAATTTCTGGCCTACGCCTACGCCGACCGCACCCGCGACGGTCTTCCCACCGACGGCGAGGACGACCACGTCGCGCTGGTGAAGGGCGACGTTCGGGGCGGGGAGAACGTACTGGTGCGACTGCACTCCGAGTGCCTCACCGGGGACGCCTTCGGCTCGCTGCGCTGCGACTGCGGCCCGCAGCTGCGCTCGGCGCTGACCCGGATCGAGGCGGAGGGTCGCGGGGTGGTCGTGTACCTGAAAGGGCACGAGGGCCGCGGGATAGGGCTGGCGCACAAGCTGCGTGCCTACGAGCTGCAGGACGCGGGCCACGACACCGTGGATGCCAACCTCGAACTGGGCCTGCCGGTCGACTCCCGCGACTATGGCGTCGGTGCCCGAATCCTGGAGGACCTCGGGGTGCGTTCGATCCGGCTCATCACCAACAACCCGCACAAGTGCGCCGGGCTGGAGTCGTACGGGGTCGTGGTCAACTCACGGGTGCCCTCATTCATCGCGCCCAGCCCGGAGAACGAGCACTACCTGCGGACCAAACGCGAGCGGTTGGGGCACGCCCTGCCGAGCTGGGACCAGTACGGGGAGTCCAGCGACCCCTACGACGGCGGCGGCGAGTGGACGTGAGGCGGGCTACCGGATGAGCAAGGCCGGGCTGCCCACCCTGGAGGTACCCGACGGCGCCGGCCTACGGGTCGCGGTGGTCGCCGCGCAGTGGCACGGCCAGATCATGGCAGGCCTGTTGGCCGGGGCGCTGCGCGCGCTGACGGAGGCTCAGATCCCCTCACCCACGGTCATTCGGGTACCCGGCGCGTTCGAGCTGCCGGTCGCCGCGGCCCGGTTGGCGGCGAGCCACGATGCGATCGTCGCGCTGGGCGTGGTGGTCCGCGGCGGTACGCCGCACTTCGAATACGTCTGCCAGGCCGTCACGGTCGGGCTCACCCGGGTCGCCGCCGACACCGGCGTCCCGATCGGCTTCGGTGTCCTGACCTGCGACACCGACGAGCAGGCCCACGATCGCAGCGGGCTGCCGGGATCGAAGGAGGACAAGGGCTACGAGGCGGCGCAGGCCGCGGTGGCCACCGCGCTCGCGCTGCGCGGTCACCCGCGCAGCTGACGGGACGGTACGGTGACCGCGTGCCCAAGACGTTCGAGGAGCTGTTCGCCGAGCTGTCCGCGAAGGCCGCCGCAGGTGACGCCGCGTCAGGAACCGTGCGCGCGCTGAACGCCGGAGTGCACACCATCGGCAAGAAGGTGGTCGAGGAGGCCGCCGAGGTGTGGATGGCCGCCGAACACGAGGGCCGGGACAAGACCGCGGCGGAGATCTCCCAGCTGCTCTACCACGTACAGGTGCTGATGTTGGCCACCGGCCTGAGCCTGGACGACGTATACGCTCACCTGTGAGCGAACCGAGCGCGTGGGCACTCGGGCGCTCCAACGATGGCGTTCATGCTGCTGCCGGACGTGGGCGCGGCCGAGGCGAGGAAGTGGATGCTGCGCATCGCGGTGCCGAACAAGGGGTCGCTGGCCGAACCGGCGGCGGCCATGCTGCGCGAAGCCGGGTATCGCCAACGGGCCGACGTTCGCGAGCTGGTCACGAGCGACCCCGAGAACGGAGTCGAGTTCTTCTTCCTGCGGCCCCGGGACATCGCCATCTACGTCGGCTCCGGGCGCCTCGACGTCGGCATCACCGGCCGGGACCTGCTGCTTGACTCCGGCGCGGCGGCGGAGGAGGTGCTCGAGCTCGGCTTCGCCGCCTCGACCTTCCGATACGCCGCGCTGCCGGGGGTGGGCACGAACGTGAAGGACCTCGGCGGGCTGCGGATCGCGACCTCGTTCCCCGGCCTGGTCTCCAAACACCTGGCGGAGCACGGGGTGAGCGCGGAGGTCATCCGGTTGGATGGCGCGGTCGAGGTGGCCATCCAGCTCGGGGTGGCCGACGTGATCGCCGACGTCGTCGAGACCGGGAGCACGCTGCGGCAGGCCGGTTTGGAGCTGATCGGGGAGCCGATCCTGCGCTCCCAGGCGGTGTTGGTGCGCCGGGTCGGCGCGCCCGAGGACTCGGGATTCGAGCAGCTGTTGCGCCGGCTGCAGGGCGTGCTGGTGGCCCGCCGCTACGTGATGATGGACTACGACGTCCCGGTCGCGGCCGTGGAGGCCGCAGTGGCCCTCACCCCGGGCATCGAATCTCCCACCGTTTCGCCACTGCGGGACCCGGCTTGGGTGGCCGTCCGCGCGATGGTGCCGCGCCGCGACGCGCAGCGGATCATGGACGACCTGTGGGACGTCGGCGCGCGCGCGATCCTCGTTACCGACATCCACGCCTGTCGGCTGTAGCGGCAATGTCGGGCCCGGCCGGCGAACCCGAGCTGCCGCGGACCTGGCGGCCGCGGCGCACCCGCACCGTGTGCTACGGCATCTCAGTGGTCGTGGTGGTGGTGTTCACCGGGGTCGGGGTGGCCCTGCCGAGCAGCGGCGGGTTCGTGTTCACGTTGGGTGACCGGCTCGCGCTGATTGCCTGCGCGGCGCCGATTTGTTGGTTTCTGCACCGGCATGCCTCGGTTCGGGTGGTGGCGACCGACGCGGGCCTGGAGGTGGTGAACCTGTTTCGGCGGCGCAGCCTGCTCTGGGGTGAGGTGTTGGCCGTCCGACTGCACCGGGGCGATCCGTGGGCCTACATAGACCTGTCCGACGGGGAAACGATGGCCTGCATGGGCATCCAGGCCTCGGACGGGCCGGCCGCCCCGGCCGCCGCCCGTGAGCTGGCCGCGCTGGTGGCCAGCCGACCCGGCTTGGCCTCCTAGACCGGCAGCGGCGCCGGATCCGGGAACGGGCCCGGCGTCGGTTCCTGCGGGGTCGGCGGGGCCGGGTCCGGACCGTGGGCCGGGGGAACGGGGTCGGGACGGCCCGGCTGCGGCACTGGGCTCGGCGGCACCGGCGTGGGGGGTTTGGGGTCGTCGGGGCGAACTGGCTTCATCCTCGGCGACTACCCCATTCCGGCGGCACAACCCGCCGCCCGGGTGCCGGGCGCGGCTGTCCGAGCGCGGCCGGGCCGCGCGCCGCCGGTGCTACCCTTGGCAGTGACCTTCCCGGTGATCGAACCGTCCGGGACGCCAAGCGGAGTCCGACTCCCACCCGCATCGACCCCCGGGTCGTCGGGTTGCCGGTCCGGGGTGCCCATGGGCGCTCCTTTGGTGGGTAGGTAACGCCTACCCACCGGCCCCGGTCGTCGGCTTCCGCCAGCGAGAGCGCGGAAGCCTTTTTCGTGCCCGGGGTCGGCAACCGAATACAGGAGGGCACATCACCACAGAACCACGCATCAACGACCGCATCCGGGTTCCGGAGGTCCGGCTGGTCGGTCCCAACGGCGAGCAGGTCGGCATCGTGTCGATAACCAAGGCCCTGGAGCTCGCCCGCGAGTCCGATCTGGACCTGGTCGAGGTGGCCGCCGCGGCGCGTCCACCGGTCGCCAAGCTCATGGACTACGGCAAGTTCAAGTACGAGTCCGCGATGAAGGCCCGGGAGGCGCGACGCAACCAGGCGCAGACGGTCATCAAGGAGATGAAGCTTCGCCCCAAGATCGACCCGCACGACTACGAGACCAAGAAGGGACATGTTGTCCGCTTCCTCAAGGCCGGGGACAAAGTAAAGATCACCATCATGTTCCGCGGCCGCGAGCAGTCCCGCCCCGAGCTGGGCTACCGACTGCTGAAGAAGCTGGCCGACGACGTGGCGGAGCTTGGAATCGTCGAATACGAACCGCGTCAGGAGGGCCGGAACATGCTGATGGTGCTGGCCCCGACGAAGAAGAAGTCCGAGGCGATGGCCGAGGCCCGCGAGGCACGCCACCGCCGCGAGCGGGAAGCCGCCGCGGCAACGGAGGCCGGTCCCGCCGAGGGCTGAGGAAGACGAACAGCAGCAGCGCAAGGCACCACCGAGGATCGAGGAGCCCGTCCATGCCGAAGGTCAAGACCCACAGTGGCGCCGCGAAGCGCTTCAAGATCTCCGGCTCCGGCCGAGTGCTGCGGCAGCGGGCGAACCGTCGGCACCTGCTCGAGCACAAGTCGACCCGTCGCACCCGGCGGCTGGCGATGGACACCGAGATGTCCCCGGCGGACAACAAGCGCGCGCTGCGGTTGCTGCGCAAGTAACGACCGAACGTCCCGGTCCTTGCGGGCC